>Ga0180430_10002605_pt1 | contig 16180 bp, 5 predicted proteins | sample SS_ome_9_FD_132999 | JGI IMG/M metagenome (GOLD analysis project Ga0180430, IMG submission 132999) | Hypersaline lake sediment archaeal communities from the Salton Sea, California, USA - SS_1_S_2 metaG | ecosystem: Environmental > Aquatic > Non-marine Saline and Alkaline > Hypersaline > Sediment... | reverse complement strand
TCCAGGGAAACAGGGTTTCAATATGACAAGCAAACCATTCTCACCTGTCAAACTTGCTGCCATCGCAGCCCTGATGGGTTCACTTACCGGATGCTGTATCCCACTGCCATGTTGTGGTCCCTGCCGTTCGATGGCGATTCCGGATACCGTGCCACTGGGATCCATCAGCCGTGCTCACTGGCATACTCAGGAAACCAACGGTGAAGCAAATGACTTTGTCATCCACCGCAACGAGTTTGTCGACAACACTTCTGCTCTGACGCCTTACGGTCGGGACCACATCGCGGAGATTGCCGCTCGCATGTCCTCTGCACCGTTCCCGGTACTCGTTCAGCGAAGCTGGAACAACTCCGACCCTGAACTGGACGCCATCCGACGTCAATTGGTCGTCAAAGTCCTGACCGATCTGGGGAACGCTGACGCTGACCAGCGAACGGTGGTCTCACAGCCGTACACTGAAGGCATCAATTCAATTGAGGGTGAACAGAATCACGGAAGAGTTCGCCGTTCGCGACTCTTCGCCGGTTTCGGCGGCGGCGGCGGTGCTGGTGGTGGAGGCTTCTAATACCCCAACTCGATCAACGCAAGTCCCGTCACGCCGTTTGCTTCTGCAGGCGGCGTGTTGCGTTTTCTCTACTGAAACGAACTGCCACCCAGCGGACGAGCCACATTTTGTAGCGCCTGCTGGTACTCGTTCTCCTGTTGCTGACGCTCCGCACGATACTCCGCCAATCGATCCGGTACTGTTCGGATCGGATCATGAAAACCGGGAACATTCACCGGTGGGGGTGCAAAGTACTGCGGGGTCAATGATTGCTGACCGCCGTTCGTAATGACCGGCTGCTGACCTGGATAAACTCCGGAGGGAGGCACTCCGGCAACCTGCTGTTGGTATCCGGCAGGATTCATCAGTGTTCCCTGTATTGAAGGAGATCCCTGAAATCCCTGTTGAGCTGAATACGGTGATGGTGCCGCAGGTGTATTGGCAGGAGGTGCCTGCTGCTGACCATGTGTTGGATTCGCAGCTCCGTTATTCCCTGTAGAGCCTGACGAATACATCTGAGGCTGACCGGTGGCCTGAAGAGGTTGACCGTAATGGGATCCCGCTGGATTGAATTGACCTTGCTGCTGCGAAGACCTATTCATTGGTGCCTGACCGGGATGATACCTGCCGCCTGCTCCCGGATGTCCCGACTGCATCTGATGCGGCAGAACTGAAATTCGCCGATCATCACGCACTGGTGGTTGCCAGGCTGGCTGAGGAACAGACAACTGCCTGTTGCCAGCGCCTGCCGGCACAGAAGCCGGCGTTGACTGGCTAACTGCCTGTGCGGCGACTCGGTCTGCCTGAAACGCCGGAGGAGTAACCGGATTGTAAACGTTCGCCGACGCCGGCAATTGTGGGCGGATCACTGCTGTTTGAGCCTGCAGCTGAACGACTTGCCCGACCGAGCGGCCTGATGGGGACCTCTGCTGCGGCCCGGTCGCTGACTGCTGTGTGGCCGGAGCAGTTGCCTGCTGCTGAATCTGATCGCCCGTTGCTCCCACCGGCTGAACGGGCGATCGAGGAGCCGGCGCGCGAAGCAGACCATTCTGCGAAAACAACGGCTGGTGCTGCTGATCGGTCGACTTGCCCGTCCATTGCTGAGGGACCGACATTTGTGGTTGTGTCTGCATTGCAGTTGTTTGAGGAACGTTTGCCGTCAGCGGGCGGTACATTTCGACCTCAGCGCGATTATTCTCCTGCGCAGGAGGCGGCACAATCGCTTGCTGATGTGACACTGTTGTCATGCCACGATTTGATGCCGAGAGTCCATGCTCGTTGACGATCCCCGCGAGTGCAGATTGCGCCTGACCGTTTCCATAGATTCGAGACAACTGCGCAAAGGCTGCCTGCTGATTCCCCTTCTGAACTTCGAGAATCGCAAGATTGATATGCGCCTTCTCATGACGCGGATCAATCTGAGTCGCCCGGTTGAGATAACGCGAAGCTTCGTCGAATCGTTTCTGCAGCAGATACGAATACCCAAGGTCATTCAACAGGTTGACATCGTCACGGCGCACTGAAAGAGCACGCTTATAGTTCATCTCCGCCATTTCCCAGTCTTCGCTCAGGTCTGAGACAATCGCCAGCCCGTGAAAGGCATCAACGTTGTCTGCATCCAGCTTCAGCGATTCCCGGAATGAGTTCGTGGCCTCCCGCAACAGTTGATCGCGATGAGGACTCTCCGCGGCCTGCCGTATCGCTTCCTGACCACGACTCAACCATTTTTCAATGCGATCGTTTTCATTCGACGACAGATTCGAAAGAGTCGGTGACGAATCATCAACACTTGACGCAGCACCAAATGCTTCTTCGTTCAGGGTCGGCCCGTCAAGTGTTCGGTTGAGTTCTGCCTCGGTGAGACTCGGCTTACCGGAATCTCCCTGCCACGGTAACAATGCCGTGTTTGGAGTTTGACAGCCGGAGCTGACGAGAAGCAATGTTAAGGTCAGCCAGCATGCGCGAGCAAACATCGGCAGCATCCACTTTGAACAGATTGGAATTGAACAGGTGACCACGTCAGGCTGACGCGTTTCAGTTCAGGGCAGGGTCACTAGTAACGCAAGACCGGGCAGTTTAGATGGCGGCACCGATCGGGAACCACGCTTCCTGCCCAAACAGAACCCGCAAAGGAAACCTCATGCAACGACGATTCGACTAGATCGGCAGTACCTGCCGGTACGCTCCCGGAAGCGGCCATCTTCGGCGCACAAGTGGCCGGTTTCGGCTTCAAGAGAAACGGACCACTGCGGTGTGCAGCTTACGTCAATTGCACAAGTGCATCATTCAGGCTGCCACTGCGAAATCCCTGCAGGTCAAGAGTGACGTTTCGAAACCCGATTCCTGTCAGTCGCGCCACCAACTGAGTTCGCGTTTCGTTGTCGATCAACAGCTCCAGCGCAGCCACAGGCACTTCGATGCGAGCCAGCTCGCCCGACTCCAGACGAACCCGAAACTCATTCAACCCCGTCAGGTCCCGCAGGCAGGATTCGGCCAGCTCCACTCTGCGTACACGTTCTTCTGTCACTTCAACGCCATACGCAATCCGACTGCTCAAACAGGGCGACGCCGGTTTGTTGGCGACGCTGAGTTCCCAAAACCGCGCGAGTTCGCGGACACCGGCCTTATCGATTCCCTCATCAATCAGCGGACTTTGAACGTGGTGTTCCTGAGCGGCCACGGCTCCCGGTCGATGATCGTTCAGGTCATCTGTGTTCGCTCCGTTCAGCAGAACGTCCACCCCCAGATCCGCCGCGTTCAACGCCATCAGTGAATAAAGAGTGTCTTTGCAGTAGAAGCAGCGATCGCCCGCATTCCGACGGTATTCCTCCCGAGCAAACTCATCGGTGAAGACTTCCACGTGTCGAATGCCGATGGCCTGAGCCTCCCGCCGAGCCACATCGCGTTCAGCCTGTGCCAGCGACGGACTGACGGCTGTTACGGCCACTGCGTTCTCGCCCAGCGCCAGCATCGCCGCTTTTGCAACGACAGCACTGTCCACACCACCTGACCAGGCAACAGCCACCGACTTGAGCAATCGGAGTCGATCGACCAGACGTCGGGCTCGTTGATGAATGTGTTCACTGGAATCAGACTCAGCAGACATCTTCGGGAACTTATCGAAGTCAGGATGCGTCGTGTAATGGAGAATCGTAGTTAGAACAAAGTGTCGCTATCCTCTCGCGCACGTTGTCCGACCAAATGCCTGCCGCTCACCGGGGCATGGAAAGATTATGTAAATTCGGCGCAATTCATAAAGAACTGCACTCCACGCAGGGTTCCTGCGCAACTCATCATACTGCAGAGGACATTCGTGAGCGAACAATCCGCAGCGAGGACGAACACAATGCAGCATAACCGACAACTGTTTCTCCAAGTCGGAATTCTTTTGATCCTCCTGCCAATCCATGCAAACGCACAGGAGGAATCACCTGCGACAAATCCTCCCGCACAGGAATCCGTTGACACAAATCAGCCAGCTGCCAGCCGCGCCCCCGTGCGCGAACCCGGAAACCGGCTGATCTACGTGCCTTTTCGCGACCTGCAAAGCGTATTCAACAGCGATGACGCCACCGCCATCGTGCCCTACGCGTTCTACATGGAACTTCTGGAGAACTATTCGCAGAAAGATCCTCAGCCGACCGGACCATCACCAGACGCCATTATTACGAAAGCTGCCTACAGCGCGACCGTTGAAGAAGATGTCGCCAGAGTCACGGTGGAACTCACCGTGGATGTTTTCGTCCAGGATACGTGGGCACGGATTCCGCTGACGTTCGGACAGGCGGCCATCGGCAGTATCCAGTCCGATGACGAGAGCGACACGTTACTCAAAGGGACCGGCGAAGGCACCTACGACCTGCTCGTCAAAGGAGCAGGTCAGCAAACGGTGACGCTTGAACTGCTCGCCACCGTCAAGACGTCTCCCGAAGCACGGCTTTTCGAGCTCAACTGCCCATCGGTTGGGATCAATGAAGTGCAGGTGACCATTCCGCAGGGCGATCAAACCGTCAGCATCGAGCCGATTGAAGTCCTGCTGCCGGCGGAAGGGAGCAATGAATCACAGACTGTTGTCAAAGCAGCGTTGGGATCGACTCGTAAGTTCACCGTCCGCTGGTTTCCGAAAGCGGGATCGCGCCCGCAGATGGATTTACTGTCGAGTGTCACCAACAACGTCATAGTGCACATCGAACCGCAACTGCTGCAGACAACCAACGTCTTTACATGGGAGATTCTTCGCGGCGAAATGCAGGAAGCAACGGTCATCGTTCCGTCTGATGCTCGAATTATCGACGTGGTGGCTCACACCGGCCGTATTCAATCCTGGGAAACAAATCCTGCTGAAGGCCATCAACAGGTTCGCATCCAGTTGTTGAAACCGGTCAGTGACAAACTGAGCATCGAGATTCAGACAGAACGTGATCCCACCGGTGATGTCCTCCAGATTCTCGGTCGTTCGGATGACAATGTCCTGCACAGCGTGCACGCTGCCAACGTGATCCGCGAGTCCGGCCAATTCACAGTCACATCCGATGGCTCGCTGACCGTGCTGCCTCAGACACAGTCCGGAATCAGACGAGCCAGTTCGAATGACACGAAGTCCGGGAAGGGAACAGCGTGGAACTTCAGTGGGCAACGAGGCAAGTTAATCATTCAGGTCAAACCGGTCGAACCACGACTGCTCGCCAACCAGCAGTCGCGTATCACATTCACCGACGACGAACTTCAGCTGCGAACTCACATCGACTACGTCGTTGAACAAGCGGGGGTCTTTGAACTCAAACTGAAGTACCCCGAATCACTCACGATTGATACAGTACGAGCGGATGGGATGAGTGAATTCAATGTCGATCAGGCCGGCGGAACCGTCACGCTGGCGTTAACGAATCAGCGAATGGGAGCCATTGGAGTCGATATCCACGGACACCAGACATTCGATTCCACAGCAGCTCAAACAGAAACTGCCATCCCGGCCATCGAGCCACAGGGAGTCGAAAGGAGTACCGGTGGATTGGCCATCGTGGCTCCTCAGTTCCTGGATGTGGTCACGATCGATGAACAGACAACGGGACTGACACCGTCTCGCGAATCCGCAAACAGTGGCAACGTCTCCGCATGGAGCTTTTCGCACCAGCCATGGACGCTGAGTGTCCGTACGTCTCCACGTCCTTCTCAGGTCGAAGCCATCGTTGCCACGACAGCGAAGGTTGAACCGGAACTGGTTGAATTCAACTCTGAGATTCGTTTCGAAATCCGCAACGCTGGAATCAACACATTCCGAATTGCAGTGCCGGAAGCCATCGCAGACGACGTCCGTTTTCGCGCCATCAGCTCTGGGCACTTCATTCAACAGCGCAGCAAAGCAGAAACGGCAGAAGACGGATGGGTCCCCTGGACGCTCGTCCTGCAAAACGAAGTGACGGGATCCGTACAGATTGGAGCAGACTGGGAACTGAACCTGCCCGCAGCGGAAGAAGAAACCGCTCGCACCTTTGCTGCCGGACCGCTCCGCGTACTGCCACCTTACCCTGAGGATGCCAATCAAAAACGCCGCGTGACACTGACTCAGGTGAAGGGCGAACTTCGCCTGCTGCGACATGAATCTCTGTCGATTAACGCGGAAGCAACCGGCGAAACGACCGAGTCCATCGACGTCCGCGAGCTGGAACTTCTTCCAAAAGACGGCTACCTCGCGTTCCGGTATTTCGTTCAGCCTGCGTCCGCCAGCGTCACAGTCGAACAGCATGAAATCCACGAAGTTGTCGCGACCGTCGTTTCTAAAGCCGCCATCGAAGTTGTTACCGAAAAACAGCCTCTCGCAAATTATCGCTGTCGGTACCAAATCACCACCAGCGAACGGCAACGTCTACGAGTCGACGTTCCTGTTGGCAGTGAACTACAAACGCCCACGTTGAACAATCGTCGTACGACATTCGAACCGGCGGCAGATGTCGAAGCGCCGGAGGGCCACGATGTGTACTACATCAACATTTCGCGCGAGGGCACATCCGACCAGAGTTTCCTTCTGTCATTCCAATTGCGATGTCCAATCACCGGTCCCGATCGTTTTCCATACGAAGGGCAGGGCGGCAGGCAACTGTTGAGAGTTCCGGGCATTGGTGATTCCACAGGCAGCACCGTCGTTCAGGAGACACGCGTTGGAATCTGGACGCCCGACGACATCTTAATCGTCGGTAGGCCAGACAACTGGACGCCTCTCGGACGGCAGGTCTGGTCTATATTCCGCCCCCTGAAATCGACAACAACAGCAGACGCCAACACGCTCCTGAGCGGGTGGATCGGAGCGGACAGTTCGGCGAGTGATTTTGCATATCAAGGGAATTCGACTGTCTTCCGTGCACTGGGCAACGACACCGTCATCGAAGCCAGTTGGTGGAACCGTCCGTTCCTTGTCGCCGTCATCAGTGGAGCTCTGATCTGCATCGGTCTGGTCTTGAGAAGATCGTCGTGGGAAAACCGAATCACGCTGATCCTGCTGGCGTTGGTGGTGATGGCAATCTGGCAGCTGTACGACGCCAACGCCGCCAGCCAAATGATGAGTGCCGGGACGATTGGCCTGCTTGGACTGATCGGCATCTGGACGACCAGTCTGTTCTTTGGCCAGGCCCCGGGTGATCCGGAACCTACGCCAGACTCTCCGGACGACGACAGGGGCGACAAAGACACTTCATCGCCGCACCAGCCGGACGAACCGGCGGGCACCATTACTCCGGCGCCGGGTGTAAAAGAGATGATGGACGATCTGATGGGAGGCAAATAATGCAACGCTTGCCCACTACTTCGTCAAAGCGACTGCCGTGGAGCGTGGTACATCTCTCCCGATTGGTCAGCACCCCCATGACCTGTATCCTGCTGCTCACAATTCCCGCTGCCGTCAAAGCACAACCGGACAGCAGCACAGAGCATTTCGTCCCGTTCGACCAGCTGGAATCCGTATTCGATACGTCCGGTGGTATCCTGTTGCCGCGAGAGGAATACTCGCGACTTCTGAGCCAGGCAGCGGAGGCAGAACGAACAACCAACCAGATTCCTGCACCGATACTCGTCCGGAATGCGAAGTATTCCGTCCGCCAGGCCGGAAACCACGCAGTGGTCGAAATCGAACTGAACGTCGAACAATTCACCTCCCACTGGCAACAGCTCACGATCCCCATTGGGAACCTGTCTATCGAGGATGCGAAGACAGACGACCAGCCTGCCGTGATTGGTCGGGCAGGGCAGGATCAGGTGACGCTGTTTCACAATGAACAGAGACAATTCACAGTCCGGCTCATGTGTTCCACGCCATTGGGTCGCGTCGGCAGTGATCGCGCCGTCGGATTCGATGTCATCAGAAACACAGCCGTCGAGCTCGACGTTGAAGCTGAAGCAGGCCAACATCTCTTGCTCAACGGACGGCGATTGCGGCGTCCGGCTCCGGATGAAGAATCTACAACCTATTCTGTTCCCGCCGGGAGACTGGATCGCACAGAACTCAGATGGACCACTCAGCGCACGGACTCAACATCTGACACGCTGGTATTCGTTCACTCCAGCGTTCAGGCGGATCTCTCCACTGACACACTTCTATGGCAATCGGAATCGCGCGTGGGAGTTTTTGGAGGTGAGATCACTCAACTCACTGCGACCGTTCCGGCGGCATTGGAGATCACGGCCGTTGAATCCACCGGACTGGAATCATGGGAACTCATCGATGATCCCGAACGAGCAGGGCATACGCGAATTGTAATGACCTGGCGTCAGCCGTTCTCAGAGGATCGTCTGATTCATCTGAGCGGCGTCGCCACAATCAACGGCCAGCAGCAGGACAAGCTGCCTGTTCTGGAATTCAACCAGGTCACGGCACACACCGGCCGACTGCTGGTTCGACACGAACAGCAACTGCGTTTGCTGACGAAGACCGGAGCCGGAATTCGTCAACTGCTGACCGACGGAAACACGGCGACAACTGCGTCTCCCGTTTTCGACTTCTGGCTGCAAGACTACAACATCACCGTCGCTGTCCGACCACGCGACCGCGAACTGTTCAGTCAGGGTGATTCCGTCCTGGGCATCACCGACACGCAAGCATCATTCCGGTGTACTTTGTCAGTCGAGACTCTGAATGCACCACTGTTTGACCTGCAGCTCACGTTGCCTGATGAATGGCAACTGCTTTCTCTGGCTGATGCGAGCGGTCAGCCGGTCCCCTGGCGAGCGGGCAATTCTCCGACAGATGTCACACTGGATTTGCCACAGGCAATTCCACCCGGCGGATTACTGACGCTGGTCATGTCGCTCCAGCGTACGCTCAATGATCCAGCGGCATCACAGCAACTCACACTGCCTGTGGTGACGGTTCCCAAAGCATCACCGGTTGCCGGCCTGTACACGATTTCTTCCGCTCCGGATCTGCTTGTCTCACCGACGGAAATCCACGGCCTCGTTCCCGCAGGAGAAGACTCCGGAAATATCGTGTTTGAATCTCAGGGTACCCCGATCTCCGGTTTCCTGACAATCCAACGTCGCCCAATTCGACTTTCGTCACGAACCGAAATCCGTTGCTGGATGGATGCTCGTGAGACGACGACAAGCATGTTGACAACAATCGATGTCATCAATGGAACCACTCGAACTCTGCCGCTGCGATTGCCGGAAACTCTCGGGGACGAACTTCGATTTGATGTGATGGGGATCGGACCGGTTCCCGGCTATGACTCCCCGCTGATGAAGAGTCTGGTCCCTCAGCAAATCCAGATCACGGAAACGAAATCCGCGGAACCTGTCGATGGGCACCGTCTCTGGACGCTCACGTTTGATCGCCGTTTTTCCGGATCGGTCACGCTGCGAACTCGAAGTCAGCTGCCTCGGGACGGCGACACCATCACCGCGCCTGTCGTTGAAGTCCCCGGTGCCATCCATCAGGAAGGACTGCTCGCCTTTGAAGCATCCCCGGATCAGCAGTTTGAAGCCGCAGCCGATGATTCCATTCGCGGACTCCGCAGCGCCGATCCTTCACTGGTCACTGCACCGGACACCTCCACTGGACGCCGAATCGCTCGCGTCTATCAGTTTGCAAATCCCAACTATGACGCCGTGCTGGCCGAAACACGTTACACGACTCAGCCTGTCCCGACGGCTGTCTGCCGGTCCATCACCAACGTGAGTCAGATTACACACGACGGAACGACGCGACGATCGTGTCGCGTCGACCTGCATTGCATTGGCGTGCAGACTTTGCGGTTCACTCTTCCCGAAAGCAAACCTTCACTCCTTTGGTCAACTGTCCTGAACAGCGAAGCGGTGGAAGTCCGACGTGACGGAAGTGACTATCTGGTCGCGATTCCAACCGGACTGGATCAAACGGACCATACCCTTGAGATCCTGTTCGAATCGAAGAACACCGACGACACCGGAATTACAGTTACGGAACAGGAATCGGTAAGGATCTCCATTGATGCGAAAATGGGACAGGCGACTCCGATTGACGTTCTGGAACAGTCGTGGTACGTCCAGTATCCAAACGACGCCCTGCTGCTCGATCATTCGGATCAGTTTGCTCCACGCGGTCAGCTCGCACAACCCGGCTGGCTGCAGTCCATCGCAAGTACCACCAGATGGCCGTCACAATCGCAGACCATCTCTCGCATGCTGATTGCTGGTTTCATCGTGACGGTCTTTGTGTTGCTGACACTCGTCGCGATCCGCCGCCACTGGAAGGCTGTCAACGTATTCATCGTGGCAGGAGTCCTGGTGATCCTGATCTCACTCGCCCTCCCGGTCTTTCAACGTGCGGAAGAAGCCTCCCGCAGGTCGGCAGGAACATCAGATCTTTATCCGGAATCAACCGAAGACGAAGAACTTGACGAACTGGCGAATTCCGGCGTAGCGATGAAAGGGTTTGGCGGTGGACGAGGAGGGATTGGCGGTGGTGGATTCGGCGGGGGCATTCCCGCAAGTGGTGACGATCCCTTTGCCGACAATGATGCTGCCATAAGCGGCAAGATGTCTGAAGGCAGTCGTGCCCGCCTGGAAATCTTCGGCGAACCAGCCCCGGAAGAATCCGAATCACTTTCGATCCGGGGACGTACTTCACTCGGTATTCAGGTCGACGTCGCGCAACAGGAAGCAGATGAGGAAGTCAACCAGGCAGAACAGCTGATCGAAGCCCGGGCCGGACGAGTAGCCGGACGGCAGGAGTCGCTTAAACGCGGCAACGCCAGGCTGTCCGTTCGAGTCAATATGGAACAGCCAGCCGACTACCTGTCCACCGAATTTCATACTGTCGGCAGCTCTCCTTCGACAAGCCGATTGAGCATCGTCCTGCGCACTGCCAGCCAGCTTCACTTCGTTCGACTGCTGGCTCTCGCAGCGTCACTTGCCGTGTGCTGGTGTCTGCGTCGGAAACCACTGCGAACCAGACTCACATGGATCGCCAGCCTGAGTCTCATCAGTCTGGCACTCGTGCCATTTGCTCCCAACCAATGGCAGGTGGCTCTTGACGGCATTTTCCTGGGCGCACTTTCCGCGCTCATCCTTTGGCCCTCCGCACGTCTGGTGGGACGGATACAGGCTCGCAACTGCTGTCGTCCGGTCGCCATCTCCTCTGTCCTGCTGATCGCAATGGCTGTGCCGGCTGCCGCAGATGACGCAAACCCACCAAAGGCGGAACCAGAAAGAACCAGGCCCAATCCGGTCGTCGTTCCCTACGATCCCGACAAGCCACCACTAACAGCCGATCAGGTCTTTGTACCGCAGGAACAGTTTCTGAAACTCTACAGGACAATCCATCCTGAAGAACTCAAGTCCGGAACGTCACGAACAGAACCGATCATCACAGCTGCATTCTACAAGAGCACCTCGCGCCAGCAGGTTGAAGGGAATCACTGGGTTCAATCCTTCGACGGACGATTCGTCATCCAGACGTTCGCCGACTCTCCGGAACTGGTCGCACTGCCCGTTTCCGACATCGCCATTCAATCGGCAACTGTCGACGAAGCCGGTGCCATCATTGTGCGACACAAGGACAGCTACCAGATTCGACTCTCACAACCGGGACAGCATGTCGTTGATGTGAAATTCAATGTCGCCGCCTCGATTGATCCCTCCGGCGGAAGAGTGATCCTCCACGCGTCGTCAATGCCAGTCGGATCGGTGACGTTTGAAATCCCGGACGAAGAACTGACTGTTCAGGTCAACCGTCGAAGTGACACGTTTCGGCGTTCCGGAACGCTCATCACCATTCCGTTGAACGCATCCGAGATTAAGATCGATTGGCAGCCTGAAACGAATCGCACGACGACCGATAACATCATTCACGCTGCCACGACGTCCGCCATGGAACTCGATGACAAGGGAATACTTCTGGCATCAACCGTGCAGATTCGATGTCGGCAGGGCTCCATCACGGAGAGCGAAATCACAATCCCTGCCGACTACAGCGTGCAGTCTGTCGATGGCGACAACATCGCCGGCTGGTCCATGGATGAGGACTCTACGGAACCACGTCTCCGAGTGATGTACAGGACTCCTGTCACATCGTCGGCGACGTTGCAGCTCACTCTGTTTGCTCGCGAGGTCATCACATCAGGACGCCAGTCCATCAATGTGCCCGTCCCGGAACCGCTCGGAGTTTCACGCAACACGGGCACCATCTGTGTGCAGGCAGGCAGCGAACTGGAAGTACGAACTGAATCGCTTTCCGGTGTGAGTCAACTCAATCCCACGGAAGTCGCTCTCCCCAAGCATGCCAATCAGGATCTGGTACCTGGTCTCGCATGGCGCTATAGCCGCCACCCGGCGGAAGTCGTGGTTCGAGTCCGACGGATCACAGACAGACTCAACGTTGTCGCCTTGCACGGAGTCCAACTGGAATCAGAACGCCAGCTATGGACCAGCTCGCTCAAGGCCACCATCACGGGGTCGCCTCGCCGCCGAATCGACATATTGATTCCTCGCTCATTCCTGGCGTTCGATGTCGACTGCACGAACCTGGCGGACTGGTATGTAACAGAACCCAAAGATGACGCTCAGGACTTCCGAACACTCAGCGTTCAGTTGCAGACTGCACAGGTCGGGACGGTTCGCATCGTCATTCAGGGACAGAATGAACGGACGACCGATCCGACGGCAGAACGCCTCGCAGCGCCTATCATTGCCGCTGTTGATGCAGCGCAGACTCAGCTGGGTGTGTGGCTGGGAGCCGCTTCAGAAATCAGCAACTTCTCCGGGGAAGGGTGGACCTCACTGAATCCGGCAGGACTCGCCAGCACACTCAAATCTCTTCGACCAACACCAACCGATATTTCGCTGACCAGCAAATCGCCGCAACCGTCAACTGTGACCCTGGGAATCAATCACAGGACCGCATCGGTCATCTGCGAATCTGTCACCGTCACCAACGTAACCAGCACCTCCATCGAACGCACCCTGGCGCTTACATGGCAGATCTCCCGGTCCGCAGCGGATACGTTTTCCGTTGAACTGCCTGCTGACGACGCCAACACTCTGGATTTTCAGGTTACCGGGCTTCGACAGGAACAGCGAACGACGCTGGAAAACGGCAACGTGCGAATTACGTTTCACCTGCAATTTCCGGTCAGCGACCGTTTCTTTGCAGCAGGCGCAGGAGCTGTCCCGCTGCCGAGATCGGGACAGTTCAACACAATCCCGGTGACGTTCGCGTCAAACGATGAAGATCAAAACCAACTGGCGATTACGAGTCAGTCTCACTTCTGGATGATCGTGAACCAGTCCGGTGGTGTGCTCGCAGCACTCGATAGTGATGCAGACACCGACGACATTTCCGTTGACCAGATCAACACCAGCCTTCCGGCCGGCTTCGTTAAGCAGGCCGTCGCCATCCGCCGGATTTCGGAGGACAAACCAGGCAGTCCGTGGCAGATCCGATTCCCGGAATCACAACAGACATCGCCCGCTGTGATCGCGCTGGCTCAGCACGTGACTGTTCTTGCCGCTGACGGTTCGTGGAGATCCCGACATACGCTGCAGCTTCGAAACGAATCACGCCAGTTCCTTCCGATCCGGTTGCCGTCGGACAGCCGAGTGCTGTTTTGCCTGGTGAAGGGCCAGCCGACGCGGGTCGTTCGATCTGATGACGCGGATGGAGCGCTGTATCTGATTCCTGTACCGCAGTCCGGCGAAGTCAACGCTCCGTTTGAAGTTCAGTTTGCCATTGCAGGAACCCTGCCGACTGAATTTGAATCCATTCGCAACCAGTGGCAACAAAAGAAGCTGCAAATCCCGGTGCCAACTTTCCCGGATTTCCGTGACGACAAAGAACTGGGCGTGACTGTCGCGCGGAACACATGGAGTGTCTACGTTCCGCCAACGTGGTCGTCGACAGCCGACGAGGATCCTCGGCAAACGAACGTGATCCCTGCGACGACATACGATTTCGAAGATGCCGTTGCGATGAGCGCGATCGACAACAGCCGTTCGCTGTTGCAGCAGGCTGGAAGCGTCGTGGAAAGTGCGAAACAGTACGATTTGTTCAATTCGCTGAGTTCACAGTTGAGCGATTTGAAATCACAACATGGCCAGAGCAAGAGAGCCCGAGAAGAACTTGCCGCAACCCAGCAACAGATTGAGCGTTACCTGCGTGACAATCGTGATGTTCAGAGCAAATCCATTGAGTTGCAGCAGCGATCATCGGAGATTCAGGGAAACTCAATCCTGAATAACCGCGCACTGGAACGAAACGACTTCAATAGTTCCAACTTCGGCAGCATTATCCTGAACAATGGAGGAAATGGGGTTCTCCCGGAAATCAGTTCTGGTGCCACTCCGCTGTTCAGTATGGATCCGCCTGCCAACCAGGACCCCAAGACATTCGGCTTTGTAATTACCGAGGAAGAACGTCTGGAAATAGAATCAAAGAAGACGCAGGAAAGTAAATCCGAAGACGGATCAGGTGCCTCCAAAGCGTTTCCCCGAGGCCAACTGCTCGGCAAGGATCTTCGGTCGAACCAGTCCGGTCGTCGCCAGAGAGCACTTCAGGAATCCGAACCACAAACTCCGGCACGACAGAACGACGGAGGAATGAACAACGATGGTATCATTATTCGTCGGTTCGGTGATCCAAACGGCGCCGCCGTCAACGTTCCGAGTTTCATCAATCCAAACCAACTTGCGTCACCCGCTTTGGCTGATGAATTGAGTCCGGAGGAACTCGACCGGGATGACCTGGTACCATCCACCACTGCTCGTCCGGTCCCGACCGGCCTGCTGTCTCTCAAATTCGATATCCCCGTCGACGGCGAGCGTTACGATTTTGTCCGCACCGGCGGCAATGCCATGCTGACACTCAATGTCCGAGGCGACCAGTTTCAACGCTGGCTGCTGGGATGCATCTGGGCGGTCGGCTGCGTGCTCGCCCTTGTCCTGATCGTTCGATCTCTTCGGTCGACAGATACGACCAGCCAATGTTCGCTCATTACCCTGATTGTCGCTGTTGCCGGAATCTCCGGCTGGGTGCTGTTGCCCTCGGGCATCAACAATCTGGCGTTGGCAACGGGAGTCGTGGCACTGACGATCTACTGTGGAATTCGGATTGCAGGAACACAGCGATCCGATCAACAGGAAGTCCACCTTGGCACAACAACATCGATGTGATATCAGGAAGCCTTTCATCGAGCACGGACGCAGCGATGGCGACGTCACTCCATCAACAGCTCAAGAACCATTACGTTCAGGATGAGAACTCGCATGAGGTCGACCTGGACGAGTATCGCATTGACGCGATCGCCAAAGACGGTCGACTGATTGAGATTCAGTGTGCTTCCCTGTCGGCCATCCGCGATAAGATTCAAACGCTGACAAAACGCCACAAAGTGACGGTCGTCAAACCACTCGCATGGAAAAAGAAGCTGCTGAAGAAACAGCGGCGCAACGGTAAGGTGACTAGTTCGCGATACAGCCCGGCTCACGAAACTCTGCCATACATCTTCCTTGAGCTTGTCCATTTCACGAATGCGTTTCCACATCGCAATCTGCAGCTGGACATCCTGCTGACCGAACAGGAAGAAGTTCGAGTCCCCGCCAAACGAAAGACGTGGCGACGAAAACACAGTGTTCAGGATCGTCGCCTGGTCAGTGTGGAACAAACAATCTCCGTGCGCACTCCTGCCGACCTGTGGCAACAGCTCGGACTCACACTCGACCGCAACTTTACAACCGCCGACCTGGCAGAAGAAGGCGACATGCCACGCTGGCTCGCTCAGAAGGCCGCGTGGTGCTTCCGCCAGATGAAGTTCATCGAAAGCACCGGCAAGCAGGGCAACGCGATTGTCTATCGCTGCGTTGAAAAACAAACTGGCCGCCGGGCTGCATAGCCACTACCCTGGGCCTGCAGCCGCAACCTTTCGCAGAACCTCTGCACCTCGCTTGAGAACCTCGTCATCGGCTGCGTACGAAATCCGGAAGTGAGTGTCCTGTTCGCTGAAGACATTGCCTGGGATAATCAGTAAATTGTTGCGAATGGCTTCTGCGACGAATTCCGTTCCCGTTCCCCACGGAGCTTTCAGAAACAGATAGAACGCGCCCTGACCTCCGTGAACTTCAAACTGATCGCCCAGTTCAGAAACGATCAGGTCACGCTTCCCTCGGTACTCTGTG
>Ga0180430_10002603_pt1 | contig 16189 bp, 12 predicted proteins | sample SS_ome_9_FD_132999 | JGI IMG/M metagenome (GOLD analysis project Ga0180430, IMG submission 132999) | Hypersaline lake sediment archaeal communities from the Salton Sea, California, USA - SS_1_S_2 metaG | ecosystem: Environmental > Aquatic > Non-marine Saline and Alkaline > Hypersaline >... | reverse complement strand
GACAACGTGACCATCGACGGCGAGCTGATCACGCCGATCGCGATGGAGAAGGGCCTGCGCTTCGCCATTCGCGAGGGCGGCCGCACCGTGGGCGCCGGCACGATCACCGAGATCGTCGAATAGAACGACATTGCGCCGGGCCCGGATGCCGGGCCCGGTGAGCGGGTTTCAAGATGCGGGACAACATCATTCTCCAGTGTACCGAGTGCAAGCGGAGAAATTACACGAGCACCAAGAACAAGAAGCGTACCACCGGCAAGCTCCAGCTGAAGAAGTACTGTCCGTTCTGCCGGAAACACATACTCCACAAGGAGTCCAAATAGAGATTCGAGCGGGAGACCCGGGAAGAAATATCGTCCCGATGATGATGAATCAGGGAACTTTGGTGTAACCAGCAACGTGGTGTACTCCTGCTGTCAACAGCCACGCCGGTCCGAGACTGCTGAGCAAACGCCATTGTTCCATGTACAGGCCAGTAGCTCTAATGGTAGAGCACCGGACTCCAAATCCGGGGGCTGGGGGTTCGAGTCCCTCCTGGCCTGCCACTTCTAGGTGGCACAATTCGCCCGAATCGGGCGGGAAACGCAGAAGGGGAGATCGACCAGTGTTTGCCAGGTCCCTGCAGTTCCTGAGTGAGGTCAAGGCCGAGTTGAAGAAGGTGAGCTGGCCCTCCCGCAAGGAGGTCTACGGCACCACCACGGTGGTGATCATTTCGGTCTTCATCTTTGCCGCCTTCTTTTTTGTTGTCGATCAGGGGTTGAACCGGTTGATCAAGTTCATCCTCACCTCCTTCGGGAGCCAGTAAGCGGAAGCGGAAAGGCCGGCCATGGAAAAGAAGTGGTACGTCATCCACACCTATTCCGGTTTCGAGAAGAAGGTCCAGGAGAGCCTCAGGCAGCGCGTCGAGGACCTGGAGATGACCGACGAGATCGACGATGTCCTCGTTCCCACCGAGAACGTGGTGGAGATGAAGGGCGGCAAGAAGGTGGTGACGCCCAAAAAGTTTTTTCCGGGCTACGTGCTGGTGCACATGGTGCTTACCGACGCTGCCTGGCACCTGATCAAGAGCACGCCGAAGGTTACCGGCTTCGTCAGGCTGGGGGCACAGCCCACGCCGCTGAGCGACGAGGAGTTCGCCCAGATCACGGAGAAGATGGACGCGTCCAAGGAGAAACCAAAACCGAGGTTCTCCTTCGACAACGGCGAGTCGGTGCGCATCATCGACGGCCCGTTCAGCAACTTCACCGGTGTGGTTGACGAGGTCAACGAAGACAAGAACACGCTCAAGGTGATGGTCACGATTTTCGGCCGGGCCACCCCAGTTGAGCTGGACTTTTTACAGGTCGAGAAAGTCTAGCGCCGGCCCCAGCGGTTCGGCGTGGAACAGGGAGTTCACCGAGGTAGTCCAATGGCGAAGAAAGTAACCGGGGTCATCAAGTTGCAGATCGAGGCCGGCAAGGCCACGCCCGCGCCCCCCGTTGGCCCGGCACTGGGTCAGCAGGGCGTGAATATCATGGAGTTCTGCAAGGCGTACAACGCCAAGACCCAGGCCCAGGCGGCGGAAGGGCTGATTATCCCCGTGGAGATCACCGTGTACGCCGACCGGTCGTTCACCTTTATCACCAAGACGCCTCCCGCCGCCGTGCTGCTCAAGCGGGCGGCGAAGATCGCCAAGGGATCGGGTGAACCGAACAAGGACAAGGTAGGATCCGTCACGACCTCGCAGCTGGAAGAGATCGCCAGGCAGAAGATGCCCGATCTCAACGCCGCGAACCTGGACGCCGCGGTGAAAATCATCGCGGGGACCGCCCGCAGCATGGGGCTCGAGGTTAACGACTGAGCACTCCTTTTCGTTCCTGCTCCCGCCGGACCGGTGAGGCGGATCACGCGGGAGGGGGCGGAACGGAAGCGATGTGAAAAGGAGTATCTGTATGGCGCGGAAGACGAAACAGCGGACCTCGATGATCGAACAGGTCGAGGATCGCGAATACGTGCTGGAGGAAGCGATCCCGCTGCTCCAGAAGCTGAGCTACGTGAAGTTCGACGAGACGGTCGAACTGGCCATGCGGCTCGGCGTAAACCCCCGGCACGCCGACCAGATGGTTCGCGGCACGGTGATCCTGCCCCACGGCACCGGCAAGACGGTGCGGGTGGTGGTCATCGCCCAGGGCGAGAAGGTGACCGAGGCCGAGGAGGCCGGTGCCGACTTCGTCGGGGGCGAGGATCTGGTGCAGAAGATCCAGAAGGGCTGGCTCGACTTCGACGCGGTGATCGCCACGCCGGACATGATGAAGCACGTGGGCAAGCTGGGTAAGATTCTCGGCCCGCGCAAGATGATGCCCAACCCCAAGACCGGTACGGTCACCTTCGACGTGGGCCCCGCGGTCAACGAGACCAAGGGCGGCAAGATCGAGTTCCGCGTGGACAAGACGGCGATCATCCACTGCCCGGTGGGCAAGCTCTCCTTCGGCGCCGAGCAGCTGAAGGAGAACCTCGACACGGTGATCGGTGCGGTCCAGAAGGCCAAGCCGGCGTCGGCGAAGGGGAAATACATCATCAAGGTTCACGTCTCATCCACCATGGGACCGGGCCTGACCATTTCCCCAGCGTCGCTGGAAAAGAAGTGACGGAGGCCCCGGGACATGAAAAGCAAGGATGAAAAAAAGAAGATCGTCGAGGAGTTGAAGGAGGAACTGGCCTGGGCCAAGACCGCCTACCTCTTCGATTATCGCGGAATCAAGGTGGGGCCGGTCAACCAGCTGCGCCGCAAGATCGAGGCCAGCGACTGCCGCTACCGCGTGGAGAAGAACACGCTGATCGGCCATGCCGTTGAGGGCACTGAGCTCGAGGACGTGGGCCGGGGACTTGCCGGCATGACGGCCATCGCCTACTCCGGAGAGGATCCCGTGGCGCTGGCCAAGGTGGTCACCGAGTTTGCCAAGGAAAACCCCACCTTCACCTTCAAGGCCGGTGTGGTTCGCGGCCGGGTGATCACCGGCGATCAGTTGAAGGAGATCGCTTCGCTGCCCGGTCGGGAAGAGCTGCTCTCCAAGCTGGTCTTCCTGCTCCAGTCCCCGATCCGGGGCCTGGTCACCGCGCTGGCCGGCACCTCGCGCAACCTGGTCACCGTGCTGAGCCAGATCGCGGAAAAGAAGGAAGAATAGACAAGAACCGCCGCGGGGGACCGCGGAGAAGATACGGGGCGGCGCCGGCGCGGCACCGCCAGACGCTTTCACAAGATTGGGAATTGTGGCGAGCCCACAAGCAGTGCAAAGGGAGATGGAACAATGGCTGATATCACCAAGGACGACGTGATCAAGTTCATCGAAGAGATGAACGTGCTCGAGCTCAACGAGTTGGTCAAGGAACTGGAAGACAAGTTCGGCGTGAGCGCCGCGATGGCCGCCCCGGTGGCCGTGGCTGCCGCCGGTCCGGCCGGCGATGGCGGCGCGGTAGAGGAGCAGACCGAGTTCGACGTGGTCCTCACCGAGATCGGTGCGAAGAAGATCAACGTGATCAAGGTTGTCCGCGAGGTCACCAGCCTCGGCCTGAAGGAGGCCAAGGAAGTGGTGGACAGCGCTCCCAAGGCGGTCAAGGAAGGCGTGTCCAAGGAAGAGGCCGAAACGGTCAAGGGCAAGCTGGAAGAGGTCGGCGCCACGGTGGAAATCAAGTAGCCGGCAGCCGGCTGTCCGGCTGTCGCCGCCTGGCTTTTCGCCGGCGAGTTGAATGCGTCGTCGGGGAGAGGGGGCTTTGCCCCCTCGAACCGTCTACAGCCATACCGGTTTTCGCCCCGCTCGCGGGGCGCCCGGGGCGGGCCCCGGGGGGCGGCGCCTCCGGAATGTCCCGGGCCGTGTCGTCTGCCGGCGGGTCTGCCGCCGGTTGGCGGACCAAAACTTGATCAGGAGACCAGGAGAGCACATGATGCCGAACTCGCCCTCAATGTCAGGGGAAGACACCCGAGTCGATTTCTCCAAGATCGCGACGGCCATTCCGATCCCCAATCTGATCGACGTGCAGAAGCGGTCGTACGACAAGTTTCTCCAGCTCAACCTGCTCTCCTCCGAGCGGGAGGACTTCGGGCTGAAGTCCGTCTTCAACTCCGTCTTCCCCATCAGCAACTTCAAGGGTACCTGTTCGCTGGAGTTCGTCGACTACTCCATCGGTACCTGGCAGTGCCGCTGCGGCAAGCTGGAGGGGCTGGAGAACCTGCGCAGCACCTGTGCCGCCTGCGGCGCGCGGATCATTCACCACGACCCGCTGGACGATGAGGTGATCTGCCAGGAATGCGGGGCGCAGAACAAGAGCCAGGTGCAACTCTGTGACACCTGCGGCGACCCGGTTTCGCTGCAGCTGAAGTACGACGTCCAGGAGTGCCAGGAACGGGGGATGACCTACTCGGTGCATCTCAAGGTCCGGGTGCGCCTGGTGGTCTGGGACCGCGACCCGGAGACCAACGTCCGCTCGATCCGCGACATCAAGGAGCAGGAGGTCTATTTCGGCGACATTCCGCTGATGACCGACAGCGGCACGTTCATCATCAACGGTACCGAGCGGGTCATCGTCAGCCAGCTGCACCGGTCCCCCGGTGTGTTCTTCCACGCCGACCCCGCCAAGAGCACGTTTTCCGCACAGATCATCCCCTACCGCGGAAGCTGGGTCGAGTTCGAGTTCGACGCCAAGAACCTGCTCTACGTGCGCATCGACCGCAAGCGCAAGTTCCTCGCCACGGTGTTCCTCAAGGCCCTGGGCCTGCGTAACAACGAGGACATCATTCGCAGCTTCTACCCCGTGCAGCAGGTGGACGTGGACGAGGACGGCCAACTGTCCCTGCTGCTCAACGACGGCCTGGTGGGCCGCCGGTTCGGCGCCGACATCGCCATCCCCGGGAAAAAGGGCGATCCGCTGGTCGCCGCCGGCAAGCGCTTCTCCAACGCCGCCTGGAGCCAGATCAAGAAGTCGGGCAAGGAGGTGCGTATCCCGGTGACCCTCGACGACCTCGCCGGCGGCTGCCTCGTACGCGACGTGATCAATCTCGAAACCGGCGAAGTGGACGCGGAGCCCAACGTGGGCCTCGACGAGGCGATGCTGGAAAAGGTGCTGGCCAGCGGGATGAAGGAGTTCGAGATCTACTTCCCCACCGACTCGGACCTCGGCGACACGCTGACCACCACGATGCTCAAGGACACGGTGGCCGGCACCGAGGACGCGCTGCTCGAGATCTATCGCCGGCTGCGCCCCGGCGACCCGCCGACGGTGGAGAGTTCCAAGGCCCTTTTCGAGGGCATGTTCTACAACGCCCAGCGCTACGACTTCTCGCGGGTGGGCCGGCTGAAATTCAACACCAAGCTGGGGAAACCGGCCGAAGCGGACCTCGACCGCCGGGTGCTTTCCCCGGAAGACGTCTACGACGTGGTGCGCTACCTGCTCAAGCTGAAGAAGAGCATCGGCTACGCCGACGATATCGATCACCTGGGCAACCGCCGGGTGCGCTCGGTGGGTGAGCTGCTGGAGAACCAGTTCCGTATCGGCCTGGTGCGCATGGAGCGGGCGATCAAGGAGAAGATGAGCGTCTTCCAGGAGATGACCTCGGCGATGCCCTTCGACCTGATCAATGCCAAGCCGGTCATCGCCGCGATCCGCGAGTTCTTCGGCTCGAGCCAGCTCTCGCAGTTCATGGACCAGACCAACCCGCTCTCCGAGATCACCCACAAGCGCCGGCTCTCGGCCCTCGGACCCGGCGGCCTGAGCCGGGAACGGGCGGGGTTCGAGGTTCGTGACGTGCACACCACGCACTACGGCCGTATCTGCCCCATCGAGACCCCGGAGGGGCCGAACATCGGGCTGATCTCGTCGCTGTCCACCTTCGCCAGGATCAACGAGTTCGGGTTCATCGAGAGCCCGTACCGTAAGGTGGAGAACGGACGGGTGGTGGACTACGTGGAAGTCTACAATCCAGGCGACACCAAGTACAAGCTGGGCGAGCAGGTCACCGTCGACGCCTTCAAGCGCACCAACGGCGACATGCGCAAGCGCAAGATGAAGCAGGCCCAGGCCCGGCCGCACCCCTTCTACCTCTCCGCCTGGGAGGAGGACCGCTACACCATTGCCCAGGCCAACGCGCCGCTGGACAACCGGGGCCGTTTCATCAACGAGCGGGTCAACGCCAGGCGGCGCGGCGATTTCCGCCTGGTGCCCAAGGAAGAGGTGGACTTCATCGACGTGTCGCCGAAGCAGCTGGTCAGCGTGGCCGCCGCGTTGATCCCCTTCCTCGAGCACGACGATGCGAACCGTGCGCTGATGGGTTCGAACATGCAGCGCCAGGCCGTGCCGCTACTCCAGGCCGAAGCACCGGTGGTGGGCACGGGCATGGAGGGCCGGGCCGCCAGGGATTCCGGTGCGGTGGTGGTCAGCCGCCGGCCCGGGGTGGTGGACCGGGTGGATGCCTCGCGGATCATTATCAAGGTCGAGCGCAAACTGCCCGGCGGCGAGAAGGAATACACCGCCGAGGTCTATGACCTGACCAAGTTCCACCGTTCGAACCAGAACACCTGCATCAACCAGCGTCCCATCGTGGAGAAGGGACAGAAGGTGGAGCAGGGCCAGATCATCGCCGACGGGCCGTGCACCGACAACGGCGAACTGGCCCTGGGCCGCAACGTGCTGGTGGCCTTCATGCCCTGGCGCGGCTACAACTTCGAGGACGCGATGCTGGTCAGCGAACGACTGGTTCGCGACGATTACTACACCTCGATCCACATCGAGGAGTTCGAGGTCGAGGCCCGGGATACCAAGATGGGCCCGGAGGAAATCACCCGGGACATCCCCAATGTTTCCGAGGACGCCATGCGCGAGCTGGACGAATCGGGGATCATCCGCATCGGCGCCTACGTCAAGCCCGGCGACATCCTCGTCGGCAAGGTCACGCCCAAGGGCGAGACCCAGCTGACCCCGGAGGAGAAACTGCTGCGAGCCATCTTCGGCGAAAAGGCGGGCGACGTGCGCGACGCGTCGCTGGCCACCCCACCGGGCATCGAGGGCATTGTCGTCGACGTCAAGGTCTTTGCCCGCAAGGGCGCCGAGAAGGACACGCGCACGGTCGAGATCGAGCAACAGGAAACGGACAAGATGCAGCGGAACCTCGATGACCGCATCCGCATCATCCGCGAAGAGTGGAAGAACCGTGCGATCAACCTGCTGCGGGGCAAGACCCTCTCCACGAAGATCGTCGATCCGAACAGCGACGAAGTGCTTGTCGACGCCGGGGCCAAGCTTTCGGAAAAGAACCTGAAGAAGCTCAGCTTCGACCTCTTCCAGGAGATCCGCCTCAAGGGCCGCAGCGAAAAGATCGAGGCCGACCTGGTCGAGATGGAGGCTTCGTCCCAGCGCCAGGTGGATATCCTCAAGAAGTCCCATGCCGAAAAAGTCGAGCAGCTGATGAAGGGCGACGAACTGCCGCCGGGCGTGATCAAGATGGTCAAGGTCTACGTGGCGATGAAGCGCAAGCTTTCGGTGGGGGACAAGATGGCCGGCCGCCACGGCAACAAGGGCGTGATTTCCCGCGTGGTGCCGGAAGAGGACATGCCCTACCTGCCCGACGGGCGGCCGGTGGACCTGGTGCTCAATCCCCTCGGCGTCCCCTCGCGGATGAACGTGGGCCAGATCCTCGAGACGCACCTCGGCTGGGCTGCCCGCGAACTGGGAATGACCGTGGCCACGCCGGTTTTCGACGGGGCCAAGGAATTTGAGATCAAGGACCTGCTGGAGAAGGCCGAGCTGCCCTCCTCGGGCAAGTCGGTGGTCTTCGACGGTATGACCGGCGAGCCCTTCGAGCAGCAGGTGACCGTGGGCTACATCTACATCATGAAGCTCTCGCACCTTGTGGACGACAAGATCCACGCGCGCTCCATCGGCCCCTACTCGCTGATCACCCAGCAGCCGCTGGGCGGCAAGGCGCAGTTCGGCGGCCAGCGGTTCGGTGAAATGGAGGTCTGGGCCCTCGAGGCCTACGGTGCGGCGAATATCCTGCAGGAACTGCTGACCTCCAAGTCGGACGATGTCTACGGACGAACCAAGATCTACGAGGCGTTGGTCAAGGGCGAGGTCCCCGCGGATCCGGGGCTGCCCGAGTCGTTCAACGTCCTGATCCGGGAACTGCAGAGCCTTTGCCTGGACGTGGAGCTGAAGAAGCGCGGCGACCGCAAGGTACAGATCTGACGCGGGCCTGGGACGCGTCGATGCCCGCCGTCGCGGCGGGCGCCATCAGGGATCCGAAGGAAGGAGAGTTATCGTGGAGAGAGCCTTTGGCGAGGTTTCCAGACAGGGCACGATAAACGATTTTGAGAGCATCCGGATCAAACTGGCCTCACCGGAGACCATTCGCTCGTGGTCCCACGGCGAAGTGACCAAGCCGGAGACGATCAACTACCGTACGTTCAAGCCCGAACGGGACGGTCTTTTCTGCGCCAAGATTTTTGGCCCGATCACCGACTGGGAGTGTCTCTGCGGCAAGTACAAGCGCATGAAGCACCGCGGCGTGGTCTGCAACAAGTGCGGCGTCGAGGTGACGCAGTCCAAGGTGCGCCGCGAGCGCATGGGCCACATCGAACTGGCTTCACCGGTGTCCCACGTCTGGTTCTTCAAGGGCCTGCCCAGCCGCATCGGCCACCTGCTGGACATCTCCCTGCGTGAACTGGAGCGCATTCTCTACTTCGATGCCTACGTGGTCATCGAACCCGGTGACACGCCGCTGAAAGAGCAGGAACTGCTCACCGAGGAGAAATACCGTGCCCTGCGCGCCGAATACGGCCAGAAGTTCGTGGCCAAGATGGGTGCCGAGGCGATCAAGGAGCTGCTGGCCCGGGTGGAGCCGGAAGAGCTGGCCGAGGAACTGCGCGAAGAAATGAAGCAGGCCACCTCGGTGCAGAAGCGGATGAAGGTGGCCAAGCGGCTCAAGGTGCTCAATGCCTTCGTCAAGTCGGGCAACCGTCCGGAGTGGATGATCCTCGACGTGATCCCGGTGATTCCCCCCGAACTGCGGCCGCTGGTGCCCCTGGACGGCGGGCGTTTCGCCACCTCGGACCTCAACGACCTCTACCGCCGGGTGATCAACCGCAACAACCGGCTGAAGAAGCTGATGGAGCTCAAGGCCCCCGACGTGATCATCCGCAACGAGAAGCGGATGCTCCAGGAGGCGGTGGATGCGCTGTTCGACAACGGCCGCCGCGGGCGCATTTTGCGCGGGGCCAACTACCGGCCGCTGAAATCGCTCTCCGATACGCTGAAGGGCAAGCAGGGCCGGTTTCGCCAGAACCTGCTGGGCAAGCGCGTCGACTACTCCGGCCGTTCGGTGATCGTCGTCGGGCCGGACCTCAAGCTGCACCAGTGCGGCCTGCCGAAGAAAATGGCCCTCGAACTGTTCAAACCCTTCATCTACAACCGCCTGGAGGCCGAGGGACACGTGGCCACGATCAAGGCGGCCAAGGAGATGGTGGAGCAGCAGCGCGAGGAGGTCTGGGACATTCTCGAAGACGTGATCCAGGACCACCCGGTGCTGCTCAACCGGGCGCCCACCCTGCACCGCCTGGGCATCCAGGCCTTCCAGCCGGTACTCGTGGAAGGCAAGGCGATCAAGATCCACCCGCTGGTCTGCACCGCGTTCAACGCCGATTTCGACGGTGACCAGATGGCGGTGCACGTGCCCCTCTCGCACAAGGCGCAGATCGAGGCGCGGGTGCTGATGCTCTCCACCGAGAACATCCTCTCCCCGGCCCACGGCCTGCCGCTGGCCGTACCCAGCCAGGATATCGTGCTCGGCTGCTACTACCTGCTGCTGGAGAAGCCCGGGACCCGCGGCGAGGGCCGGCTCTTCGGCGACATGGACGAAGTGCTGCTGGCCCTCGAGGCCGGCGAGGTGGAGACGCTGACGCCGATCCGTCTCCGCTTCAGCGGCCGCCTGCTCGACCTGGCCAACATGTACGACGACCAGGACGTGCTGCACGCCGAGATCCGCGAGGTGGAAAACGAAATTCTCGAGACCACCGTGGGCCGCGTGCTCTTCAACAGCAAGCTCATCGAAGAGGTGCCTTTTATCAACGGCGTGCTGAAGAAGAAGGGCCTGACCCAGCTGGTGAACTTCTGCGTGCTGCGCCACGGCAAGGAGAGGTCGGTGGAACTTCTCGACCGGCTGAAAAACCTCGGGTTCCTCTACGCCACCAAGGCCGGCATCTCCATCGGCATCGACGACATGCTGATTCCCGAGGCGAAGGTGACCCTGGTGGACGGGGCGCGCAAGGAAGTGATCGAGGTGGAGACGCAGTACAAGGAGGGTGCGATCACCAACCGCGAGCGCTACAACAAGGTGGTGAGCATCTGGTCCAAGGTCACCGAGGACATCTCCCAGGAGATGTATCACCGGATGCAGGGCTACGACGTGGCGGAGATGAAGGAGTTCAACCCCATCTTCGTCATGGCCGACTCCGGCGCCCGGGGCTCGCGGCAGCAGATCCGCCAGCTGGCCGGCATGCGCGGCCTGATGGCCAAGCCTTCCGGCGAGATCATCGAGACGCCCATCGAGGCCAACTTCCGTGAAGGCCTCAACGTGCTGCAGTACTTCATCTCGACCCACGGCGCCCGCAAGGGCCTGGCCGACACCGCGCTGAAGACCGCCGACTCGGGCTACCTCACGCGCCGCCTGGTGGACGTGGCCCAGGACGTGATCATTTCGCTGGACGACTGTCAGACTCTGGACGGCATCTTCGTCTCCTCAATCGTCGAGGGCGGCGAGGTCATCGAGCCGCTGCGCGACCGCATCCTCGGCCGAGTGGCGCTGGACGACATCCGTGACCCCTTCTCCAACGAGCTTATTGTCAGCTCCAACGAGGAGATCACCGAGGATATCGCGAACAAGATCCAGGAGTCGGGGCTGGAGAAGGTCAAGATCCGTTCCGTGCTCACCTGCGAGTGCCGGCGCGGCGTGTGCGCCAAGTGCTACGGCCGCAACCTGGCCACCGGAAAGATGGTGGAGCTGGGCGAGGCGGTGGGCGTCATCGCCGCCCAGAGCATCGGCGAACCCGGCACGCAGCTGACCATGCGGACCTTCCACATCGGCGGAACGGCCCGCGTCGCCGAGAGTTCGACCCACGAGGCGAACAGCGGCGGCACGGTGAAATACGTCGGGTTCAACTGGGTGCCCGGTGCCGGGGGCGATATCGTCGTCACCAGCCGCCGCGGCCACATCCGCATCATCGACGAGCAGGGCCGTGAGCGCGAGCGCCACGACGTGGTCTACGGCGCCAAGCTGAAGGTCAAGGACGGCCAGAAGGTCAAACGGGGCCAGGACCTGGTGATCTGGGACCCCTACGCGCTGATCATCCTCACCGAGGTGGACGGCTCGGTGGACTTCAAGGACGTTCGCCTCGGCGAGACGATGAAGGAGGAAGTGGACGAGGTCACCGGCATGAGCCAGCCGGTGATCATCGACAGCCCGGACGAGAAACGGCAACCCACGGTGGTCATCCGCGACGCGGAGAATAAGATCCAGCGCCGCTACCTGCTGCCCTCCGGCGCGCACCTCATCGTGACCAAGGGCCAGGAAGTGCACTCCGGTGACATCCTGGCCAAGATCCCCCGTGAAACCACGAAGACCAAGGACATCACCGGCGGTCTGCCCCGTGTGGTCGAGCTCTTCGAAGCCCGGCGACCCAAGGAACCGGCGGTGATCACCGAGATCGACGGCTCGATCACCTTCGGACCGGTGGAAAAGGGCATGCGCCTGATTACCGTGACCAGTGACACCGGCGAAGAACGGCAGTACAAGATCCCCCGCGGCATCCACGTCAACGTGCAGGAGGCCGAGCGGGTCACCGCCGGCGATCCCCTGATCGACGGTCCGCGGAACCCTCACGACATCCTCACCGTGCAGGGTGAGCGGGCGTTGCAGAACTACCTCGTCAACGAGATCCAGGAGGTCTATCGGCTGCAGGGTGTGACGATCAACGATAAGCACATCGAGGTCATCGCCCGCCAGATGATGCGCTGGGTCAAGGTCGAGGAAGTGGGGGACACCGAGTTCCTCGTCGACCAGCAGGTGGACAAGTTCCGCTTCCAGGAAGTGAACCGCCGGGCCCGCGATGACGGGCAGGCGCTGGCCACCGGTCGTCCGCTGCTGCTGGGGATCACCAAGGCGTCGCTGTTCTCGGACAGCTTCATCTCCGCCGCATCGTTCCAGGAGACGACCCGTGTGCTCACCGAGGCGAGCATCGAAGGCAAGACCGATTTCCTGCGCGGGCTGAAGGAGAACGTGATCATGGGCCGGCTGATCCCGGCGGGCACCGGCCTCCCGCGCTACAGCCAGTTCTCCATTCCCGAAGACCGGCCGGTTTACGATGAGCCCGTGGAGGACACGGCCCTCTCCGAGGGCGGGCTGGAGGGAATCGAGGGCCTGGCCCAGATTCCTGGTGTGGCCGGGACCGAAGAAACAGCCAAGGAACCGGAGGAAGAAGCCGTGGAATGACGGCCGGCGGCCGTTTCTTTGCCCCGGCGGACAGCGGACGGAAGCAGCGACGCGGAACTTAAAGAAAATCCGTATTTTAGGAGTTTCGCCGTGCTGACGGAAATGCTTGACTTCCACAGTCGCCTCTGCTAGAATCCGCAGGTTTTTTTCTAATGACGAACTGGAGCGGCCAGACCGGGTGTCGGCCGGGCCGAAATGATTGACTCCAGAGGAAGAATGTAGAAATGCCGACTATTCATCAACTTGTTCGGAAAGGCAGGAAGAAGAAATCTTCCAAGACGGACAGTCCGGCCCTGCAAGGGTCGCCGCAGAAGCGTGGTGTCTGTGTCCGGGTCTATACCTCGACTCCCAAGAAGCCGAACTCGGCCCTCCGCAAGGTGGCCCGGGTGAGGTTGACCAACAGGATTGAGGTCACGACCTACATCCCGGGCATCGGACATACCCTCCAGGAACACTCCATCGTCCTCATCAGGGGCGGGCGAGTGAAAGATCTTCCCGGTGTGCGCTACCACGTGATCCGCGGTACCCTCGACTCGGTCGGCGTGGCCGATCGGCGGCAGAGCCGGTCGAAGTACGGGGCGAAACGTCCCAAGTCCTGATCTTCCTCCTTCCCAACTCGTTGCTATCGGTTCAGCGGCAAGAAGGCCCGGCAGCCGTCGTGTTGCCGTTCAGGCCGGTGGGGAAACGACCCGCCGGTGGTTCTCCGGTGGCAGGGGACGAGAGGTTTCAAGTTTCATGGGGAGTGTGTAGCCGATGCCCAGAAGACGGGAAGTGCCGAAAAGAGAGATCATTCCCGATCCTCTCTACCAGAGCACGCTGGTGACCAAGTTCATCAACTGCATCATGAAGGACGGGAAGAAGAGCGTGGCCCAGCAGATCTTCTACGGCGCGCTGGACATTATCCGCGAGCGGACCAAGGATGACCCGCTGAAGGTCTTCAAGAAGGCGGTGGAGAACATCAAGCCGGTGCTCGAGGTGAAGTCCCGCCGCGTGGGCGGTTCCACCTACCAGGTGCCCATCGAGGTGCGGCCGGCCCGGCGGCTCTCGCTGGCCCTGCGCTGGCTGATCAGCTTCGCCCAGGCCCGGCCGGAGAAGACGATGCAGGAACGGCTGGCCGGCGAGTTCCTCGACGCGGCGAATAACCGCGGCGCGGCAGCCAAGAAGAAAGAAGACACGCACCGCATGGCCGAGGCGAACAAGGCCTTTGCCCACTACCGCTGGTAGTGGCGGACGGTTGACGAACGTAACATCAAGCCTTTGAACAACTGACCGGAGGATCCGGGAAAGGCGACGGGGAGGCCCGGGACATCGTTGCCCGGGGACGCGACAGTGGCGAGAAAAGTCCCGCTGGAACAAAACCGGAATATCGGTATCATGGCGCATATCGATGCCGGCAAAACCACGACCACGGAACGTATCCTGTTCTATACGGGCAGAACGCACCGCCTGGGAGAGGTCCATGACGGCACCGCCACCATGGATTGGATGGACCAGGAGCAGGAACGCGGGATCACCATCACCTCCGCCGCCACCACCGCCACCTGGAAAGATCACCGAGTCAACATCATCGATACGCCGGGGCACGTCGACTTCACCGCCGAAGTGGAACGCAGCCTGCGGGTCCTCGACGGCGCCATCGTCGTCTTCTGCGCGGTGGGCGGGGTCGAGCCCCAGTCCGAAACAGTATGGCGCCAGGCCGACCGCTACCATGTGCCCCGCCTCGCTTTCATCAACAAGATGGACCGCCAGGGCGCCGACTTCCACCATTGCCTCGAGCAGATGCGCGAACGGCTGCACGCCAACCCGCTGCCGATCCAGATCCCCTGGGGCGCCGAGGACAAGTTCCAGGGCGTCATCGACCTCATCCGCATGAAGGCGGTTGTCTGGGAGATGGAGAGCCAGGGGATGAACTACAAGCTGGTGCCCATTCCCGAGGAGATGCAGGAGGCTGCCGACGAGGCCAGGCTGGCCATGGTGGAGCAGATCTGCGATCACGACGACGGCCTGATGGAGGACTACCTCCAGGGCAAGGAGCTGGTTGAGGAGCGTTTGGTGGCCGCGGTGCGCAAGGCGGTGATCAACCTCGACGTGATTGCCACCTTCTGTGGTTCGGCGTTCCACAACAAGGGCATCCAGCGGCTGCTCGACGGGGTGATCGATTTCCTGCCCTCACCGCTGGACGTGCCGCCGATGACCGGGGAAGACCCCGACAGCGGCGAGCCGGTGGAGCGTCCCGCCGACGACGATGCACCGCTCTCCGGGCTGGTGTTCAAGATCATGACCGACCCCTATGTGGGCCAGCTGGCATTCATCCGCCTCTACTCCGGTCACCTCGCAACCGGGGACAAGGTGTTCCTGCCCGGGCTCAACCGCTCCGAGCGGATCGGGCGGCTGCTGAAGATCCACGCCAACAAGCGCGAGGAGATCAAGGAGGTCTACGCCGGGGACATCGCCGCCGTGGTGGGGCTGAAAACGGCGGGCACCGGCGAGACGATCTGTGATCCGAAGCACCCGGTGATGCTGGAGACGATGGACTTCCCCGACCCAGTGCTCGCGGTGGCCATCGAGCCGAAGACCAAGGCCGACGAGGAAAAGCTGGGGATGGTGCTGAGCAAGCTGGTCCAGGAAGACCCCACGTTCCGCGTGAGCCAGGATAAGGAGACCGGCCAGACGATCATCGCCGGCATGGGCGAGCTGCACCTCGACGTGCTGGTGCAGCGCATCGTGCGCGATTTCAAGATCGAAGCCGGGGTGGGGCGCCCCCAGGTGGCCTACCGCGAGACGATCACCCAGGCCTGCGAGGGGGAGACGAAGTTCGTGCGCCAGACCGGCGGCCGGGGGCAGTACGGTCACGTCAAGCTGATCCTCGAGCCGGGTGAAAAGGCTTCGGGCTATCAGTTCGAGAGCAAGATCGTCGGCGGTGCGATCCCGCGCGAGTACATCCCCGCAGTGGAAAAAGGCATCAAGGAGTCGCTGCAACGCGGCTTCCTTGCCGGCTACGAGCTGGTGGACATCAAGGCGGTGCTCGTCGACGGGTCGTTCCACGAGGTCGACTCCTCGGAGATGGCCTTCAAGATTGCCGGATCCATGGCCGCCCGTGACGCGGTGGGCCGGGGGAAACCGGTGCTGCTCGAGCCGCAGATGAAAGTGGAAGTGACCGTGCCCGAGACTTACATGGGCGACGTGATGGGCGACCTCAATAGCCGGCGGGGGCGGATCGGGGAGCTGAGCACCAGAAAGAACCTGCAGGTGATCACTGCGGTGGTGCCGCTGGCCGAGATGTTCGGTTACGCCACCGACCTGCGGTCGATGACCCAGGGGCGGGCCGATTACACGATGGAGTTCAAGCAGTACGGAGAGGTCCCGGGAAAAGTCAGGGACGATATCCTCGCCAGGACTGTGGGCTGATTCAACCTTAGAGTACGTCACCGGCTGCCGATGGCGGAACGCGGACGCGAAAAAGGAGACCTCCGATGGCCAAGGAGAAGTTTGAAAGGACCAAGCCCCACGTGAACGTGGGAACGATCGGCCACGTGGACCACGGCAAGACGACGTTGACCGCGGCGATCACGCTGCACCTCTCAGCGGCGAGCGACAAGGTGGAGTTCCGTTCGTTCGACTCGATCGACAACGCCCCGGAGGAGCGGGAGCGCGGTATCACCATCGCCACGGCGCACG
>Ga0180430_10002602_pt1 | contig 16200 bp, 18 predicted proteins | sample SS_ome_9_FD_132999 | JGI IMG/M metagenome (GOLD analysis project Ga0180430, IMG submission 132999) | Hypersaline lake sediment archaeal communities from the Salton Sea, California, USA - SS_1_S_2 metaG | ecosystem: Environmental > Aquatic > Non-marine Saline and Alkaline > Hypersaline >... | reverse complement strand
GCTCGCGGCGATCGGGATCCTGCTCGGGGTGGACCGGATCCTCGACATGTGCCGCACCACCGTGAACGTCTGGGGCGATGCGGTCGGGGCGAGGATCATCACCCAGATCGCCCCCGACGAGGAGCCCGACGACGCGGCGGCCGCGGCGACCTGAGCGACGAACGCCGAGCCGGACTACGCTTTGAAGAAGGATGACTGGCTTGTCAGGGTCCGCGAGGATCGAGGTGCGGACCCACCGAGGCAGGTCCGGCGCCTTCGAGAGGTCGCCGACAGGAATCGCTCGATGAGTCCCGCGAACTCAGAAGCCGTCGACGCCGGTCGTCCCGACCTTCCCCCAAAGGTCCGTGAGATCCTCGAGGCGATCCGCCCGGCGATTCAGGCCGACGGTGGCGACATCGAGGCGATCGGATTCGAGGAGGGCATCCTCACCCTCAGGTTCCTCGGGGCATGCGTGGGCTGCCCGTCGGCGGAGATCACCCTCCGCCAGTTCATCGAGCGATCCTTCGCATCCGTGCCCGAAGTCACCGAAGTGGTCGCGGCGTCCTCCTGAGCCGCCTCGCCCGACGCAAGCTCCTTGCCAGGAGAGGGTTGGGGATTCGACTGCCGATTCGACGATCGGTCCCGGATTCCGTGGTTCGAGGTTCTCTCCCCTCCGAATTGGGGTAGGTTGTTCAAGCCGGCTACACTTCCCAAAGAGAATCCCGGACGTTCGGTGGTTCTCGGTCCCTGGGAGCGTTGGAGATTCGAACGATGCTCGTGATCACGCGACGCGAAGGCGAGGAAGTTGTGATTGGCAATCCCGCCTCGCCCCTGGGCGTGGTGCGGATCGCCCAGATCAAGGGTGACCGCGTCCGGGTGGCGTTCGAGTTCCCCCGCGAGGTGGAGGTCCACCGTCGCGAAGTCGCCGAGCAGATCGCGTCGAGTCCCCACGCGGATGCCCCGCCGGTGGTTGGGTCGATCCGACCGGCCGCCGACGGCGGGTGATCCGACGCTCGCTCGTCCCGGACAGACCTCTGACCGAACAGGCCTGAACGCACCGACCACGACGAAAATCGCCCCCGATCCCCACCGGCCGCGGTTGCGGCGCCGGCGAGGATCGGGGGCGAACGTCGTTTCGAACGACCTCAGTCGTCCATGGGTCGTGGAGCATTCCCTGCTCTCGCGACGCCGAATTCGGTCGTCCCTGACCGGTCACACCTCTGCGGGATGGTCGACGCCTCGGACTCCAGCCCGACACCACCGCGCCGCCACGGGCGGTTCGCCAACCTTGCGAACCCCCACGATCCGAAGCCGATCCGTGGCTCCGGAGTCGAACCGTCGCCGGATCTCCCGGCGATCCCGTGGGATGAATGCGACGCCGTCCGTGGCCCGCATGCACCCCTTGCGAGAGGTCCCGAAGCACCTCTCATGATTCCATCCCCGGACGCGTGGCCGACATCGCCGCGCGGGCCCGCCGCCAGACCTCCTGCTGCTGCGGCTGCAGGCGATCCTGCTCCTGTCGCCATCGCGACGGCGGCATCAGTTCGAGGTGATCCCGCACCCCGAGCACCATCACCTCCGACTCGATCTCGAACTCCGTCAGCAGACGCTGCGGCAGGCGAACCCGCCCCGCTCCATCGATCGACATCCGTGCCGCCTTGGAGAACACCAGACGTTCGAAGGCCATCAGGTCCTCGTCTCCCACGAGCGAGCCGCCGAGCGCCGCCGCAAGACGCTCGAAGGTCTTCTCCGGCCACAGCCAGAGGCATCCGTTGGGTCCCGGCGCGACGATCAGGGCGTCCCCGTGCGTCGCCGAGTCGAGCGAGGAACGGACCTCGGCCGGGATCGCGAGGCGTCCCTTCGGATCGACGCTGTGTTCGAATTCGCCGAGAAAGAGCACGCATTCAGACCTCGTCGGTGTCCTGTGACGACTTGAGGGACACTAACCCACTATGCCCCACTTCGCAACACAATCCGCCCAAGCCCGTCCTTGATCGCCCCTCGAGGTCTCTCCGAACTCGGATCAGTGGCGATAACCAGCATCCAGATCACACGTTGTGGATTCCACCGCCTATCCACATCCTCGATCAGGCTCGACTCCATCCGCCCTCTCGAATCGCCGATGACCCCACCACTGGATCAGTTCGACGATGCCGCAGCGCCCCCCCAAACCCGAAGACCCGGTGCTTGCCGAAGCCCTTGCGGCCTTGGGCAACATCCCCTCCGCCAGATTCCTTCTGGTCTCCGAGCGTGGCGACCGGCGCCGGGGTTGCCTGGTCCGTTGGGTCCAGCAGTGCGGCTCGAATCCGCCGGTGGTGATGGTGGCGCTTCCCAAGGGCGATGCGATCTCGCCGATCATCCGCGACAGCCGGGCCTTCGCCCTGGGGATGCTGGCCGAGGGCGATGGCCTGCTGCCTCGCCTCTTCGGCGACGGCGACGGCGACGGCGATCCGTTCCTCGGTCTCCCGCTGGCGAAGACGGCACTGGAGGTCCCGATTCCGAGTCGATGCCCGGTTCGTCTGGAATGCGAACTGTTTCGCCATCTCGACATCGACAGCGACTGCGAGATCTACGTCGGCCTGGTGAAGCGAGGCGTCATCGACGCGTCGCCCCGGACGGCGCCGCGACGACGGGGCTCGGCCCGTTCGGAGCGTGAGGAGCCCAAGTCCTCCCGAAGCGGCGTAGGACGTGTGGGAGCGTCGCGGGCTCGAAGTCGCCGAAGCTGAACACGATCGGTTCCGGGACTCGGACCGGGCTTCTACGATTCGGGAATGACCGTCCGCACTTCGCCTCGCCGGCCCGGCAGCACCGCGACCGGCACCTTCCGAAACCCGTCGAATCGACTCGGCCTCGACTACCGCGCGGAGGCCGAAGCGTTCTCGTCCCGTCGGCCGATTCTCGACGCCCACCTCCATCTCGCGGGGGCGCATGCCGTCGAGATCTTCGCCGAGGTCGCGGAACTCTACGGAGTCGGCAAGTTCCTCTCGATGACGCCGATCGACCTCGTGCCGGCGGTGCAGAAGCGCCTCGGCGACGACGTCCGCTTCATCGCGGTGCCCAACTACTTCGGGGCCGACCGCGCCCACGAGCACGGGCCCGGCTTCCTCGAGGCGATCCGCCGCTTCCACGACCTTGGGAGCCGCGTGGTGAAGTTCTGGTCGGCGCCGCGGGGCCTCGACGTCGGGCGCGAGTGCGGCGAGCCGGACCTGCTTCGCCTCGACGGCGACAACCGGATCCGCGCGATGGAACACGCCGCGGAACTCGACATGACCTTCATGGTCCACGTCGCCGATCCGGACACCTGGTTCGCCACCCGCTACTCCGATCCGGCGCTCTACGGCACCAAGCGCTCCCACCACGACGCGCTCGAACGGATGCTCGAACGCTTCCCGGTGCCGTGGATCGCGGCGCATTGCGGAGGCTCGCCGGAGGACCTCGATCTGCTCGACGGACTGCTCGAGCGGCACGACAACCTCTCGCTGGACATCAGCGCGACGAAGTGGATCGTGCGCGAGCTCTCGAAGCATTCCCGCGATCGGGTGCTTGCGTTCTTCACCCGATGGCGGGGACGACTGCTCTACGGCTCGGACATCGTCACCCACGACGATCATCTCGTCGCGGATGCGGCGGCCACGGAGATGGCCGCGAAGGCCGGCGACGCGGACAGCGCCTTCGATCTCTACGCGAGCCGGTACTGGGCGTACCGCACCATGCTCGAGACCTCCTGGGAGGGCGAATCGCCGATCTGCGATCCGGACCTCGCCGCGGTCGATCCGGATCGCTTCACCGATCGGGACGCGCCACGCCTTCGCGGATTCGCGCTTCCCGAGGAGGTCCTCGACGATCTGTATCACGAGGCCGCCAAGCGGTTCTTCGGTCCGATCGAGAACTCCGACGTTCCGGCGTCCGCCTCAAGCGGCACCCACGGGCCAGGCACCGCACAGTGACTCCGTGAACGCTCCGCCGCCCGCGTTCGCAGATCCCCCTCGGCGGAACGCCATCCTCCACGCCGCGGCCATGCGGGCCCGCCGAACCGGATCGTCGAGAATCGGCAGGAGGCGCGTGCACCCCGCCGGTGGAGGCGCCGCGGGGACGAGTCTTCCGGTCTCGCCGTCGAGGATCGAGGATCGCCACGGCTCCTGATCGATCGCGAGGGTGGCGACCCCGGCCCGCCCCGCGATCCACGGCAGCAGCGCCGCATCCGCGTCCTCTGCCGCATCGCCGGCGAGGATCAGCGCGTCGAGCGCTCCGATCCACTCGAGAGGCTTCGTCCGAAGCGGCGCGGGGTGCACGACGGGCGCGATCGAAACCGCCTCGCTCCACGCCAGAAGACCTTCGCTCGCCAGATCCTCGGGATCGATCACCACCGCGTCGGCGTGTCGGGCGATCACCGCCAACGCCGCGATCGAGAACGCGTCCCAGCGGGCGGATCGCCCCCGAATCGGACTGCTGCCGACCGCCCGCGCCCCGACGACCCGCGCGTCCCTGGCGATGCCCAGCGCCTCCCGGAGTGCGTCGCGTGCCCGCACCGAGCGTTCGACTTCGGCACCCGTCGATGGACCGGGATGCGGCGGCAGCGGACGAACCGGCTCGAGCCCGAATCCCACCGACGGGGGCAGGCCTGCGAGCCAGGGAGACCACGCGGCCCACTCGATCGCGGAGGGCGGCCCCGCTCGGGGTCGATGACACCTCGATTCGGGCACGCGATCGAGGATCGTCGACCTCGGCAGATCCCCGAGATCGCGGAGCGCGTCTCCGGCCTCGAGCGACCATGCCCATGCCGCCGCGACCGGCGCCTCCGCGCGGATCGCGGCAACGACCTCCCGTCCCACCCGCCGCGTCGGCATCGGAACCCGTGCCACCCGCGGCAGTCCGGATCCGGGGCCGTCCCCGATGGCCAGCTCCAGGTGTGCGAACTCGGGAAGCCCCGCCGCGGCATCGCGGACCAGCGACGCTCGCAACGCCGCTCCGTCTCGGCGATGGTCCACCACGTGCAGCAGGATCCGCTCGCGGCTCATCGCGGTCCGAGGTTCTCGCCGAGCTCCACCCGGTCATGCTCGTAGAAGAGCTTGGAGATGTCGCTGCCGGCCTTGGCGACCAGACCCTCCTCGATCGCCCGTCGCGAACTCGGCGTCCGGTAGAGCTCCGTCGACACCTCCCGCAGCTGGGCCTCGACCTCGAGGCCGCGGCGCTGCTCGGGGCCGGGGAAGGTTCGGGTTCGACCCTCCACGTCGACGACCCGCACCATGACCCTCAGCGTCGGCCGCGGGGATCCGTTGCGGTCGACGAGGCTGAACTCCTCCACGTCCAGATAGATCAACTGGTCGGCGCCGACGCCGGCGGCCACCTTCCCCATCGTGATCCGGGTGCCGTCCCGCTCGTTGCCGCGCACGAACGCGACCACGTCGCGGGTCGCCACCACTTCGGGAACGAGCCCCCGCTCGAGCAGGGCGACCCCGAGCGACTCGCCCAACTCGACCCGCAACGAGGTTCGAGGAAGCCGATTCGTCGGATCGTCGACGAGGATCGCGGTCCGCACCCGCGCCAGATCGTGCTGCGCGGGGACCGTGCCCGGGCCTTCGATCGCATAGGCGATCGGGGCCACGATGTTGCACCCGCCGACGAGGCCCGACGCCGCGACGAGGGCGGCGCCGAGGATCACGGTCAGTCGTCGGGATACTTGTCCTCGATGTGGTCGAAGAAGAGCCACGCGGTCCTCTGGTAGAACTTGACGAGCAGTCCGGTCTCGATCTGCGAGGCGTTCGCGCTCTCGCGAGAGACCCCCTCCATGTCGGGGAACCGGACGGTGATGGAGAACGTGTCGGCGAATTCGTCGGTGTCGAAGAGCCCCGCCTCCACGACCCCGACGGTCGCGGCGCACACCCCGTCCCAGATCCAGGTGTTGCCGGGGGGGTGCAGGCGGTACTCGTAGATGTCGATCAGCACCACCCGCTCGACGCCGAGCTCCTCCGCGATCCGGCCGTACGGAAGCGCCGACCAGTGCGGCGTCTGGTACTGCCACTGCAGCACGAGTCGCGGGTCGAGCAGCTGCGCGCCCTCCACGTTCTCGGCGAGCCGCCGGGAGATGTTCGCGGTCATGTTGGCCACGACCGTGGGGTGTTCGTAGCTCATCGCCGGGGCCGACTGCACCACCACGGCGATCGTCCGGTTCCGCAGACCGTCGTACTCCGCCAGCACCTCCACCTGCTTCGCGCGATCGATCTGCGCGGAGATGGCGCCGATGGCGCCGAACGCGGCGCATCCGCCGGCCGCGAGCCCGCCGAAGCCGAGGAGACCGGCGAGGACGGTCGTCGCGAGTCGTCGGGGATCGGCGATCACGAGCCGAGTCCCGCCGCCGACTCCGCGAGCCGAAACGAGGCGATCTTGTAGATCCACGCCAGCGCCACCAATCCGAGAAGGGTCCACCACGCCCGGCCATCCATCGCCGACCAGAGCAGTCGCCAGATCTCCGATCCGGTCGCCGCGGTCCAGATGGCCACGACCGCGACGATCGCCGCGAGCACCGCAAGCACCGCCCCGGCCGGCTGCGTCGCGAATGCGCCGCCGAGATCGCCGCGGGCCGCGAACGAAAACGCCGTGGTCATGCCGCAACTCGGACAGGGAAGCCCGAATCCCGCGATCCAACTGCAGGCGGGCAGGCCGAGCTGGCGATGGGTCCCCAGACCGTCGGCGGACGGTTCGAGCACCGAGGCGACGACGAGGGGGGCGAGGGCGAACGCGGCGATCCCGGCCGCGAAGAGTCTCCCCCGCCGGGAACCGACGACGCGGATCTCGGTTCGGACGGGGACGGGAGCCGCGATGTCGCCATCGGCGTGCATCCGGAGAGGGTACGGGGGCGGAACGAGGCAGGCAACGACTTCTGCGCGGTCGGAAGCCCGTCGCCGCCCGAGTCGCCCGGGAGCCGTCGCGGAATCGCCATGATGCACGGATGCCTCCGCCGACTCCCACCCCGCTCGACCGCGGCCCCCGCTGGTGCGACGCCCATCTCGACCTCGCCTACCTCGCGACGCTCGGCCACGATCTCGACCTCGAACTCGGTCCCGGCCACGAACGCTGCGCAACGCTGCCGGACCTCGCCACGGCGCCGGTGGGACTCTGCCTCGGCACGATCTACATCGAACCGGGTCTCGCACCCGACGCGTCCGGCGCGATGCCGCCGTGGGGCTATCGCGACCGGGAGGATCGCGAACAGGCGGCGCGGGCGGCTCGCCTCCAGCTCGAGTGGTATCTCGCCCGCGAACGCGAGGAACGTCTCCGCATCGTGCGTTGGCGCGAGGATCTCGACGACCTCGGCGCATTCGACGATCCCGCCGCACCGCTCGCCGTGGTGCTGCTCGTCGAGGGCGCCGACGGCATCGCCGGCGCCGCGGAACTGCCGTGGTGGTTCGAGTCCGGCGTGCGGGTGCTCGGCCTCGCGTGGTCCCGCGGCACCCGGGCCGCCGGCGGAAACGCGACCACGGAGGGCCTTTCGAAGGAGGGTCGGGAACTCGTCGCGGCGTGCGATGAACTCGGGATCCTGCACGACGTGTCGCACCTCTCCGATCGGGCCTTCGACGAACTGCTCTCGGCCACGTCGCGTCGGGTCGTCGCCACCCATTCCAACGCGCGGCGGCTGCTCGGCGATCCCACCGCGGCGCGACATCTCGCGGATGGGCAGATCGAGGCGATCGCGGCACGGGACGGCGCCGTGGGTCTGAATCTCTACGGGCGCTTCCTCGCCCGCGATCGACCCGCCACCCTCGAGGATGCGCTCGACCACGTCGAGGCCCTCGCCTCGATCGCGGGACGGGATCGCGTGGGCCTCGGCAGCGATCTCGACGGGGGCTTCTCGACCCTCGAACTCCCCGAAGGTCTGCGGCATCCCTCGCAGTACCCGGCGCTCGAGCGGGGGCTCGCCGAACGACGCTGGACCGAATCCGAGCGGGCCGACTTCCGCAGCGGAACCTGGCTCAGGATCCTTCGGGCGTCGCTTCCGAGTCGTCCTGCGCCGCGCTCGTCTCCGCGGCCGAGTTGAGCGGAAGGCGCAGCCAGCCCGCCTCGGATCCGAGCGTGACGCGGGCCACCAGATGCAGGCGAATCCGGCTGTGCTGCAGGGCGACCACTTCGCTCGGACGCTCGGTCACGAGATCGACGATCGGGTCGGTGCCGCTCGTGGAGATGCCCGGGCATGCCAGGCGCAGGAGCGCCGCATGATCGGCGAGCCACGCCGCGGTCGCCTCGACCTCGGCGATCCGGTGGTGCGACGCCACGAGATGCAGTCGTCCCGCCGCGTCGACGCCGAGCTCGACCCTCGGGTGGTAGGGGCAGGCGACCGGCAGCGGCGTCAGCTCCTCGAATCGGCCAAGCAGCGGCTCGTGATCCTCCGCGGCATCGAGCACCACCTCGGGCGGCGTCCGTGGAGGCGGGCCGTCGATCGGATGCGGCGGCAGCTTGGCCGGCTCGACCGGCGACGCCTCGGCGGAACGATCCTCCGCGCGACCGCCCATCGACGACCACGGTCCCGACTTGCCGGCGACGAGACGCCGCAGGGCGTCGGGATTGGAGTGGACCTCGGCCGTCGCTTCGGGCGCCTCGACCTCGTCGAAAGACGGCGCGGCCGCCGACTCTTCGGACCCGACCGGCGATGAAGTCGGCAGGGTCTCGATCTCCGGAGGATCCTCCGCCGAAAGCGTGCCCGAGTCGGCCAACTCCCCGTGCGCCTCCCCGCCGACGGGCGGACCGGCATGCTCGCCACCGGCCTCGGGAGGCGATGCGAACGGCCACGCGGCCGATCCGGCCTCGTCGATCGGATCCGCCGGTTCGGGATTCGGCGACGCGGCGATGCCGGCGGCACCGGATGCTCGCCCGCGTTCGGCGACGAGGCGCCGCAGCAGAGCCGGCACGTCCTCGAAGGCGACGGTGCGCGGCGCGGGCAGCATGAACCGCAGGCTCGACTCGAGCGGCTCCATCCGCGGCATCGTGATCGCGAGCGGCAGGTCGACGGACAGGAACGCGTCCGCGGTCCGATGCAGCTTCATCATCGCGGACGCCACCGCGACGTCGCCCGCCCCGAGCACCCCCACCGAGATCGGCGGCATGGGCCTTCCCGCCACCATGGACTCCTCGGCGAGATCCTTGAGCAGTCGGTACGCCGCGACCACGGCGGCCTCGTCGGCGCCGGTGAGGAGCATGAGGCCGTCCCCCGCGGCACGCAGGACATCCCCCGAGGAGACCGAGGACTCCGGCACCACGATCCACCGCTCGGCGAGCGTCGTCGCGGCATGCAGGGCCTCGTACAGGTCGAGTGGATCGCCGACGTCGTGACCGGTGCCGGCCCGGAAGACCTCGATGTGCACCTGACCCGCGACGAAGCGGACGAGTCCGGTCGGCCCATGATCCCGTGCGAGGCGATCCGCGAGTTGACTCAACCAGAGACCTGCGGAGACCGGCAGATGGCCCGCGACCGCCACCGCGATCGGCGGCAGCGTGTCGGGTGCGGGAGTCGCGGCCTCGGGCCGTTCGCCCGCAGCGCCGGGGGCTTCGCTGAAGTCGCCGTCCTCCTCCGGCGTCAGGAAGAGATCGGCGAGATCGTCGAACGGGTCGCGGGGTCGATCCATGGTCAACGTCCCGGCACGCGAAGGAGGTTCACCTCGCCGTCGTCCCGCCCCCGGCGTTCGAGGTTGAACGGATCGAGGGTGCCGCGGCCGTCGACCCGCAATCGGTACTCGTACTGCCCCGGCGGGATCGCGACGGTCACCTCGAAGACCCCCCGCTCCTCGTCCCGGCGCATCGGAATGGCCCCGACGCCGCTTCCGAAGAGGGGACCGAAGTCGGCTTCGACGGAGATCTCGGCGGCGCCCGCGGCGGGCTGGACGAAGCGAACCCCATCGTCGACGAAGCTGACGCCCATCGGGGGCGGTCCGGTCTCGACCGCCGCCGAACTCGCGGATGCGGCCTCCTCGCCGCCGACGAGACGCAGAGAGGGCGGGCGACGCTCCGACTCGGTCGACTCGGGGGCGGTTTCCCGCGGGCCGCGGTCTCCGACCGGGGCCTCCTCGGCGAGGTCGGTCACGGAGAGCACCTCGTCGGGATGTCGGCCGCCGGTGCGTCGCATCCGCTCGACCAGTTCCGCGACCCGTCCACCGCCGCGGGGGCCGGCGTCGCGGCGCGGTGCTCCCTCCGCGGCGGGTCGGCCGTGGTCCCCCGAATCGGACTCCCGAGGACCGAGCATCGCCGCGATGCTGCGGCGATCGACCTCGACGAGCGGGGCCTTGGGGCTCGCGACGGCCTGAACCAGCCAGTCGGCCAACTTCATGAAGTCCGCCGCGGCCCGCGACCCGGGCGCGTGCTCGCGCACCGGACGACCGAATCCGACCGCCTCGCGCAGGTCGTCGTGCTCGTGGACGACGCAGGGCGCCAACGCCTCGCTGAACCGCGACTGCAGTTCCTGCATCACGTCGCGGGCGACCTTGCGTTCGGGGTTGTGCAGCGTCGGCAGGAACCGCACCGGAATCACCCGACCAAGTCGCTCGGAGACCTTCCGAATCGCCTGCCACTGCTTCTCGGCACCCTGCAGCGAGAAGAACCCGGTCTCGACCGGTACCAGGGCCTCGTCGGCGGCCCGCAGAGCGTTGAAGGTGAGCAGGCCGATCGTGGGGGGACAGTCCACGAGGCAGTACTCGAAGTTCGGGGCGAACCTCGCGAGCAGCTTGGCCAGTCTCCGATCGCGATCGGAGAGGTTCGCCATGGGCCCGTTGGGGGCCTCCAGCGCCGCCAGGCGGACCGTGCTCGGAGCGAGGTACAGGTTGCGGGAGACCTCCCACAGCACGCTTGTGGGATCGGGGCCCCGATCGAGGTCTCCCAGGAGCGCATGCGAGAGATCTCGCTCGATGCGTTCGTGCGGCACACCGAGCCCGCTCGCGCAGTGCGACTGCGGATCCATGTCCACGAGAAGCGTGCGATGACCGCGGGAGGCGAGTTCCGCCGCGAGGTTGATCGCGGTGGTCGTCTTGCCGCAGCCCCCCTTCTGATTGACGACGGCGATCGTGTGCATGGCGTGGGAGGGCGTGGAGAGGAGCGCCCGGCGAACCGGCGGGGGCCGAGCATCCGATGCGGAGACGCCGACCGTCGCCGCCACGGCGGTTATCGGATCGGTCCGAGAACGGGCTCCAACGGTTCGAGCAAAGAAACGGTCAGGCCGTGGCCCCGACCGCCCGCCAACCCGCGGCCACCATCTCCTCCGGCGGCGCCTCGACGACCTCGAGACGCCCGACCCGATCGGGAAGCACCAGTCGCAACGCCAGACCGGACCGCTTCTTGTCGAGCGCCATCAGCCCCCGCAGCTCCGCCAACGGAATCGGCTCCCCCAGCGTCACCGGCAGGCCGAGGCGATCGAGCAGGACCCGCATGCGGTCGAGCACCGACGGCTCCGCCCGCCCCCCCGCCACCGCGGCGGCGACGGCGGCCACCATGCCGATCGCGACCGCCTCGCCGTGGTGCCATCGGTTGCCAGCCCGAGCCTCGATCGCATGGGCGTAGGTGTGACCGAAGTTCAGCAGCCGCCGCTCGCCATGTTCGAAGGGATCGCGGGTGACGATCCCCGCCTTGACCGCGATGCTCCGCTCGACGAGCGGCCTCAGCACGCTCGTACGTCTCGGCCCCGGTTCGGCGAGCTGCGCCGCCTGCGACTCGATCCAGGCGAGGTGCTCCTCGCCGTCCACCCAGCCGTGCTTCACGCACTCGGCGAAGCCCGCGCGAAGCTCCCGTTCGGGCAGGGTCTCGAGGGCGACGATGTCCGCGACCACCAGCTTCGCGGGATGGAATCCGCCGACGAGGTTCCGACCGAGGCGACCGCCCGAGAGCGGCACGTTGACGGCGGTCTTGCCGCCGAACGCCGCATCGACCATCGCCAGCAGCGTCGTCGGGACGAGCACGAGCGGCATGCCCCGCAGCAGGGTTCCCGCAACGTGCCCCGCGAGGTCGCAGACGATGCCGCCCCCGATCGCGAGGATCGGGGTGCCGCGAGACACCCCGAGATCGATCGCCCATTCGACGATCCGATCCGCGGTCGACTGCACCTTGACCGTCTCCATGGGTTCGATCCGATGGACCGAGACGGTCGCCCCGGCGTCGAGGAGCGACGCCTCCGCCCGTCCGAGGACCGACTCCGCACCGACGTCGGCGACGATCGCGACGAGACCATCGCGTCCGAGCATGCCGATCTCCGCCATCCGGGTCGCCAGTCGCCCGACGGCGCCCACCGAGGTGTCGACGCGCGTCGAGAACGGCACCGGCGGGAACGAGATGTCGATCGGCATGGCGTCGATCATCCTTGGTCTCCTTCGGGTCCGGCGGCGACGATGGGACGCGGATCGCCCCCTGCCGCGAAGTCGTTCATCGGTCCGCTCCGGTCCGCTCCGCCGCCAGGACGTCGAGCGCGTCGGCGGGATCGCTCGGGAGATCGTCGCGATGCGGGATCGCATCCCGCTCGGCCTCGATCGAATCGACGTGCGGCCGACGCATCCGGGCACGCCGTGCGATCCGACGGAGGAACAGGGCGACCGGCAGCAGCACCAGCGTGGCCAGGGCGACGACCCACCCCGGGGACCAGGTGGAGACCGACGCGGCGCCCACGAGCGGCACCCCCACGATCGTCGCGAAACGTCGCACGGTGCCGTCGCGACCTTCAAGATCGGTGCGGCGCAGCAGCCGCCCCACCACCGCGACCGTTCGCCCCACCCGGACGTCGGCCACCGCCTCGGCGGGCACGAAGACCTGCACCACCGCGTCGCCGGCGGTCGAGTCGCGATCGACGCCGGTTCGGACGAACCACTCGAGCACGCCGCCCTCCTCGATGCCGGGCGTCCGGACCGGGGTCGCCTGCTCGAGTCGACCCCGGACCTCGAGCAGCATGCCGCGGAATCGATCCGGCTCCGCGACGATCTCGCTCCAACGAGGCCGGGTGACGGCGACCTGCGTGAAGGAGTGGAGATCCCGCGGCCATCGTCTCGCCTCGGCCACGAGGCGATGCCACGCCTCGTCGCGGAGATCGCGTCCGTCCGGCGTCGCGTCGAGGGCGACCCGCGTGGCCGGATCGAGTTGCAGAAGCTCGCCGACGGACGCCTTCGAGGTGGCATCGGCCAGGTTCCCGGAAGCGGACTCCACGATCGAGCCGGCGTCCCGCGTCGTGGTCGGCGGCCCCTCCGCGAGGCCACGCGTCGCCGTCGACGCGACGATCGCCATCGCGAGCAGTCGCCCCCCCCGTCGCCGCGCGTTCACCGCCATCCTCCCGAACCGCCGCCCTCGGCGCCGGATGGGTCGCGAACCTCGAACGGAGAACTCGTTGGACCGGTCGGCATCGGCGCCTCTGCGAGGTCGGCGGGAACCTGCGGCACGGATCCCATCGCATGCGGAGTCGCCGACCGCCCTTCAGACGGTAGCGGCGGATCGCCGACATGTTCCAACGACGAGCGGTTCGTCGACGTCCCGCCGGAGCCCCCGTGATGCCAGCATCCACCCCCGATCGCCATCGACCCCACATCCGGTCCGAACCCGATGCGGACACCGCCGGGGGCGGCGCTCATCCGCTGCGGCACCACGTCGAGAGCCAGTGGCCGAAGTCCCTGCTCGCGGTCGTGGCGATCGTGGCGGTGCTGGGCCTCGTCGGGCTCGGCACCGATCCCCGCGACTCCGCCGCGGAGAGCCTCGATCGGGTCGTCGGCACCACGGCATCCGTCGCCGGCGACGACCTCCGGGTCGTCGCCGAGTTCGAGTTCCCCGAGCATCGCGTCCAGCTCCTCGAAGGCCCCGGCGTGCCCTGCCTGGTCGCGGTCCACGATGCCGGCGGGCGAGCCCTCGGCGTCTACGAACGGCTCGACCTCGCGATCCGGAGCTATCCCGAGATCGACGAGCCGGAGCTTGCCGGCGCTTTCGCGGTCCGCTCGCGGAACTCGACCTCCCGCTGATCGTCGGCGGCGCGGCCTGGCGGCACCCGACCACGTCGAACTCCGGCTCGGTCGACCGAGCCGCCTGCTACGGTTCGATGCGTGACCCGTGAATCAGGTGCTCGTCCGATGCTGCTGTGTCCGCTCGAGTTCGAGCGAAGGGTGCTTTCGAGCGCGCTGCGGCGTCGCGAGCGGATCGACGCCCGGCCGCGGTCCGCGGTGCACGTCTGCGGCCCCGGAGCGACCGGGGTTCGTCGCTGGTTCGAACATCTCGAACCGTCGACGTCCCCGACGGGAGGCGTGCTGCTTGTCGGCACCGGTGGCGGACTGTCGCGAGACCTTCCCGCGGGCGTCGCGGTCGTCGCCGAGCGCATCGTCGATGCCGACGGCAGGTCCTCCTCGCCGACCCTGAAGCCGCCGCCCTCGACCCGATGCGGAGTGATTCTCGCGCTCGACGAGCCGCCGACCACGCCCGAAGCCAAGCGTCGCCAAGGCGAACGGTCCGGCGCCGTCGCGGTCGATCTCGAGTCCGCCGCGTTCGCGGAGTGCTGCGACGCCCGGGGCTGGTCGTGGAACGTGGTGCGGGGCATCTCCGACGGCGCGGACCACTCCCTGCCGCCGCAGGTCGCCGCCTGGATCGATCCGGCAGGTCGACTGCGGCATGCCGCATTGCTGGCATCGCTGCTCCGAAGTCCGCGCACCATCTCGATGTTGCCGGCGTTGCGGCGACGGAGCCGTGCGGCGCTGGAGGCGGTGGCGGAGACGATCGCCGCGTGGACGACGCCGCCGATGAGCGGCGTCCCCGACCCGTGCTCCCTGGCGAGCGTCCGATGAACCCGCCACGCTGGATCGTCTTCGGCGGCAGTTTCGATCCGCCCCACCGCGCCCACGTTCGACTGCCGCGACGCGCCGCCGAGGCGATCGGCGCCGAGCGGGTGCTGTACGTGCCGGCTCGGATCAATCCCCTCAAGCAGGGGACCCCACCCGCATCGCCGGCGCACCGGCTCGCGATGCTGCGACTCGCGATCGCCGACGATCCGCGCAGCGAGATCCGCACGCTCGAACTCGATCGTGAGGGACCGAGCTACACCGCCGACACCCTTCGTGCGCTCGCCGACGAAGCCGCCACCGCGAAGCCGGCAGCGCGTCTCGTGCTGCTGGTCGGATCGGACACGGCGCTGGGCTTCCCGAAGTGGCGAACTCCCGACGAGGTCGCCCGTCATGCCGACGTCGCGGTGATGCTTCGCCCGCCTCACGATCAAGCGTCCTTCCGCGCCGCCTACGAGGACGTCTGGCGGACCGCCGGCCGTGCGCCGGCGATCACACCGCGCTGGGTGCTCGATCTCGGCGCCGACCACTCGAACTCGACCGGCGTCCGCGCCGGCGAGGATGAGACGACGCCGCTGCCGGTTCGGAGGTACATCGAGCAGCACGACCTGTATCGCCGTTGAAGCGACCCCGCCCGACGGCTCGTCCGTCCTCGATACAACGCCGCCCCGGGACTCCCACAGCGAGGGAGGCTCCGAGGCGGCGATGCGTGTCTTCTCCAACGAATCGATCGAGGTCGCTCAGCGGCGGCGGCGACGCAGGCCCGCAAGCCCGACCAGCGAAAGTCCGGCCACGCCCGCGCCGGGGACCGCGGCGGCGGAGCCGAAGGTCAGTTCCCAATTGAACGCGGTGTTGTTCCAGCTGTTGCCGCCATGGTTGTTGTAGGCACCGGTGTCACCCTCCGACACTGCAAGGCCGCCGAAGGTGGTCCATCCCTCGGTTCCGAGTCGCGAGCCCGAGCTGTCGTTGAGCACGCCCAAGAGGTTGCTGGTACCCGAGGGTCGCTTCAACCCACACGGATTCCTGAAGCGCCATTACGACTTGTGGCTGGTAGTCTACTTGGCACCCGGGGCGTGGGGTCTCGGCAACTCCGAAGGGTGCCTCATGCAGAACAAAGACCAAGACCAAATGGACCAATCGGCGTGGAGGGTGGGACGCCTGGGTTGGGTCCTCATCGTGTTTTTTGTATTGAATGGCGTGAGTAGGTGCCACCGGTACTTCAACCCAGAACCAGTCACAGACCCACCCGCAGAAGTTCATCCAGTCACAGACCCACGAAGACAGTTGCGAATGATGACAGACGTTGAATGAATCGCATATGTACAACTAGCAGTCAGGGATGTCGGACGACTGCCGGCAAGTCATCGAGGCAGCCGTCGAGACGTTGTGGTCGTGTTGGCAACTGGATACGGCGTCCTATAGAGAAAACTGGGTCTTCCGGCTTTCGTGT
>Ga0180430_10002599_pt1 | contig 16209 bp, 13 predicted proteins | sample SS_ome_9_FD_132999 | JGI IMG/M metagenome (GOLD analysis project Ga0180430, IMG submission 132999) | Hypersaline lake sediment archaeal communities from the Salton Sea, California, USA - SS_1_S_2 metaG | ecosystem: Environmental > Aquatic > Non-marine Saline and Alkaline > Hypersaline >... | reverse complement strand
CCTTCAGCTGGGCTCTTGGGATACTTGCATTGAGGCTGGCGGAACATCTGAAAAACCCGGGTCACTCGATTCGTCAGCCAGACTCAGGGCAATTCAAATCTTTCAGCAAAATGTCGATTTGAGGCGTTGGTGGCTGTGCGATTCAGGTTCTTCACAAAGTTCCCCTCCTTCGCCAGGCACATCCGTGCGAACAGCCTCTCCCCTCTCGACTCAACGGCAGACTCTCAGGGGTGCCTTGACGCCTTTGAATCAGGTGGGGAGCTTGCTTGCGGCGCTCGGCCCTTGGAAGGTTGAGCAAACGCTCAGCTAGCCCACCTTTTTGTCAACGCGTCACAGAGCGTTGGCCAACACTATCTCCTTCGGCTCTGAGGGCAACGCGAACAGAAATATCGCCAATGCCGCCCCACGGCTGTCGACGATGATGCAAGTACTGCGGACTCGTACAGGTACAATGGCAGGGAACCCGCCAACCATTACCGCAGCTTCAGACGATGGATCCGCAACACTGGCTAAAGCGCTGGGAAAACCAACAGATCGGCTTTCACCAGGACCGCATCAATACACACTTGGAATCCTTCTGGCCGCAAAGCAGCATAAACCCTGGCTGCCGGGTATTCGTACCCCTGTGCGGGAAAAGCCTGGACATGCTCTGGCTGCGCGCCCAAGGGCATGAAGTGTTGGGTGTTGAACTGAGCCGCAAGGCGGTAGCTGAGTTCTTCAGCGACAACGACCTGAAAGCGACTGTAGAGGAAAATGAACGTTTTCAGTACTGGTCGTGCGAGGGACTGACACTGTTGGTCGGCGATTTCTTCGACTTGCAGGCAGGAGATCTCGCCGGCTGTCGCGCGGTATACGACCGTGCCTCGTTGATCGCGCTGCCGCCATCAATGCGGATCGACTATGTACGTCACATGACTACGATCATACCGGCCGGCACAGTCACCCTGCTGATCAGCATGGAGTATCCGCAGACGCAGATGGCGGGGCCGCCTTTCTCCGTGGAAGAAGACGAAGTACATGCCCTCTACGACGGCAACTACCAGATAGAACTTCTGCACACAATGGACGTGCTGGCAGAAAACCCTCGCTTCAGGGAACGCGGCCTGACAAGGCTGGGTGAAAAAGTCTATCGACTCATTGCCGATAGTCAGCGCTGATCAAGACTTTTCGGTCAGCGTAAAGATATCGCTCACAGCAACTTTTGGGCTAATTTCTAGGCATTCCTTGGCCTAGCAGAATAGGCGTAACTATCGATCCAAGTTGAAACACTGACCCATCAGTGAATTGAGCAGACTGATTAAGAAACGCTGATGTGATGTGGCTGTGATTCACCAGTTCAAATTAACGGTCGGCCAGCACCTGGCATTAGCAGGTCGCACCCAAGCGCCCAAGATATACGAAGCGGACGTTCGATATCGGCCACAGCCACGACGGCTAACGGCCGTGGATGCAACCTATGAACGCAACACCCCAAGCTCTCATGGTGGAGCAAGGAGTGTTACAAATGAAACCAAGACCATGGATCTGTTACACGGAAACCAACAAGGCCTTGATGTGGGATCGTTGGCAGAAAGGTGGCTCTCTGCACCAGATTACCCCGCTATTTGACCGCCATTGCCCATCCATCCAGGGCATTCTGGCTCAGAGAGGTGGCCAGGATCTCATCCTTGTGTCGCTTAGCCTCGCCGCATTACGCTTCCCTTTCATGTGGGCGGTAACTGCCGGCACCCATTCCCACAGAGCCTACGCCACTTCTGGTCATACCCTCGGCCTCTCATGGTCCAGGCCAATGAGAAAGTCACTCCCAACCTGAACAGGCACAAAGAACGCCGCCTCGATGGTGACCTCAGTGTTTGTATGGCAGCCGCCGCATTTACTGCTGGAATACCAGGTTGAAGGACACGGGCACGGTGGTCGGAATAAACATGAGACCGGCAAGTTTGGTCAGTTCCAGAATGCCCTCGCCCAAGCCGAAGTTGGTGGCTTCAAGCAACACCGGACTCATAGATGTCACCAGTATCCGGTCGCTTTCGTTTACCACACTCACGGGGACTGTCATCGACTTCTGCATGCCATGTAGATCGACTAAGAGCGTCAGGTCTATCTGGTGCAGGCCTTGTGCGCTCAGGACGTTGCTCGGAACTTGTGCGGATACCGTTGCGGCCGGAAATTTCTCTGTTTGAAACACTATCTTTCGCATTCGCTCATCACGAATTGCAACGTTGGTGTTGACGCTATCCAGCAGGACACGCACCTCAGCCATACCGTTGTCGTCGACTTTTCCCTCGAGTTTCGCAAAGCGGTTGTTTTCAGCTGCACTTTTTTCCGCGCCTGGGAATACCTTCGTCGTAGTGTAACTGAGCTGGGACTGCTCGGAGACAAGCTGCCATTCTGCCTGAACGGTCGCCGAACAGACTGACAGCAGCACGATTAGCAGCAATTTTCTCGGATAACATACTTTTTTCATTTCCCTCTCCTTCTGTGAATGAATGGCCGTTGGGCAACAGCGTGACAGCTACACTTCGGTCGCTGCCAAGAGTAGAGGTTAGCAGGTATCGGCAGGCTCAATTCGATGCGCGGCCACTGACACGATAAAGTTTGACTGCAAATACCTTTTATCTGGCGCGCGCGCAGGAAAGACAGACACCCTTTCTGGCCCGATACAACCTCTCGTTAAAGCGGCGCAGCCTTTTCCTACCCCCAGCATTCCGTACCGCGGAGTCAGCATCCTGGCTCCTTCGCCGACTCACGGCCGTTGGCAAACAAGACTGCCGTTTTGACTAAAGACTATGTTGGCTCGTTAACAGCCGGATGCGACTAATAATGCAACCGCCCGCTTTGACCTCAAATACGCGAAGAACTGCCAATTCGAGGTTAAACTCCTCCTCCCATACCAATTGCCGGAGACCCCATTGAAGTACATTGCCGCCATTTTGCTCGTCATCGCATTAATGCTGGTGTATCAGATGATTACCCGCAACAAGGAGTCCATCACTGAAAACACCCAGCAAGGCCAAGCTTTTCTCGCAGAGAATGCCAATGCAGATGGCGTCATTACCACCGCATCAGGCTTGCAATACAAAGTGCTGCAAGTGGGTACCGGTAGTGTCTCCCCAGGCCCGAACGATCGTGTCAAAGTGCACTATCACGGCACCCTCATCGATGGCACGGTGTTTGACAGTTCGGTGGATCGCGGTGAGCCGATCTCATTTGGTTTGAATCAAGTCATCAAGGGTTGGACAGAAGGCTTACAACTGATGGTGGTCGGGCAGAAAAACCGCCTCTTTATCCCCAGCGATCTTGCCTATGGCGACCGTGGCGCTGGAAGCAAAATTGGTCCGGGTAGTACCTTGATCTTTGAGGTGGAGTTACTCGGTATTAACGAGTAAATGCCGGGGCCGTACAGGGTCCCTCCGGAACGAATAATTGGGGCGAAGATCGGACTGGCATGTGACTCAAATATGGTCACGCCGTCGGGAACGCTGCCCCACACTACCCCGCTACTCGGATTTGAAATCCGAAAACCGTTGGCGTGTGCTTTCGTCCTCCCGAACGGGGCCAAAGCGGAGGTTCAACATTGTGCTCATTAGTTTCCTCTGATCCCAATAAGAGGACTCTGGGTGAGCACCCGCGACGTTGCTACCAGCCAAGTTACGGATCGCCGAAAACGACCGAGATAGTCATTGGATAAATGATGGGGCATTTCAATCGAAAGGACCTCTTTGATCTCAAAGAAGATTGGCAAGTCCGCGATCCACCAAAGTGACAAACACGCAATCGTCATGCTGGCCGGCCTGCGTATTTGCGCATTTCTCGCGCGTGAACTAGGCTGATCAGGAAGGAAAGGACTATCCAGGAAAGATCAGACCATGAGTAGAAGAGGTAAATTTCGCGCCAACGTTTTGCGCCTCGCGGACGTCGGCGCCCACACTGGCATTCCGAGCAGTGATCCTTTCTTTCATGACCACCTTATCCTGGCCGAGGGCGACTCGTGGTTCTCGATCGGTGGTTTTCCTCCCACGAATCTCCTGTACGGCCTACGGTTCAAAACGCACACCATGGTGGTGTCGTGTGCTGAACCTGGTGACACGATTCTCAATATGGCGAAACTCACGAGAAATGCCCAGTACAAGCGGGCATTGTCGCGTAACGGGTACCCCTGGGATTTAATTCTGCTAAGTGGCGGAGGCAATGACCTGATTGATGCGGCTGGCAAGATTGTACGCAAGCCCAGTGAGCGGCGCCCACGCAATCCCTCAACTGTCGAAGGCTATGTAAAGAAATCCGTCCTGGCCGGAATACTCAAAGACGTCAAGCAGGGATATCGTGACTTAGCGGCAGTGAGGGACCGTCCACAAAGCCAAGCGCAGGGCAAACCCATCGTTACCCATACTTATGACTATGCAACGCCACGAAACGAGCCGGCACGATTTGTTAGCTTTCCATTACTGGGACCTTGGCTTTACAAGGCGTTTACGGAGAACGAAGTGCCCATGGAGCAATGGCTGCCGCTTGCCCGGTATCTGATCGATGCGTTGGCTGAAGCAATCGAGAGCCTGCAGAAAGGTAATAACCGGATCACGAACTTCCATGTAGTCGATACACGCGGGACGCTGACGCCGCCTCGGATCAACGATATCGGCCCCACTACGCATTGGCTGAACGAGATACACCCCAACCACGATGGGTATTCAATTCTCGGAAAAAAGATAGAGCGCGAGAAACTGTACGGCCTATTGTACGTTGATGATTAATTCCCCTGTGCTTTCTTGCTGGACAAGCATGTGTTGTCTCCTGCCCTAAGTAGGAAACAGAAGTCTGACCATCAATGCTCCAGCGAATGGGAGAGCAGGTTACTTTAGAGGGCTCGTCAATCCGTGAATCGAGATTCGATGGAACCGGTCGAATTTCACGTCGCGTGAAGGTAGGGTCCAAACGCTCTTTAGGCAAAAAAAAGCCCAAGCTATTGATTAGCTTGGGCTTTTATTGTTTGGTAGCGGGGGCAGGATTTGAACCTACGACCTTCGGGTTATGAGCCCGACGAGCTGCCAGACTGCTCCACCCCGCATCTGGTAGGGGCGTACTATACTTTTGTGCACTGCCCTTTTCAAGTGCAAATGACAGTTCTTGTCTAAAACAAGTCTACTCCTAGACCCCGAACGCAGCGCGACAGGCGGTGAAAAGTGCGGCCGGAAACAGGCCCAGCCCCAGCAACGCCAAACCGTTGATCGAGAGCGCCACGCTGCTGTCAGCCGACACTTCCAGCGCAGCTTCATCGACTGGCTTGTCAAAGTACATCATCTTCACCGCGCGCAGGTAGTAGTAGGCGCCGATGATAGAGAAGAACACGGCCACACCGGCCAGCCACACCATGTCGATGCTAATGATTGCCTCGAGTACGAACAGCTTGGCAAAGAATCCAACGGTCGGCGGCACACCTGCCATGGAGAACAGGATCAGGCCCATCATGGCAGCCATCCAGGGGCTACGATCATTCAGGCCTTTGAGATCATCCAGGTTTTCTGCATCAAACCCACGACGACTGATCATGGCCAGCACGCCGAAACCGCCAGCTGCAGTCAGCGCATACACAATGGTATAGAACAAGGCAGCACCATAGCCTTTGTCATTGGCCGCGAGAATTCCCAGGAAGATGAAGCCGACATGCGAAATGGTCGAATAAGCGAGCATGCGCTTGAGGTTGTCCTGCGCAATCGCGACCAGGTTACCGATGGCCAGCGAAATCACCGCCAGGATAATCAGCATGTCCTGCCAGTGCGGAGACAGGCTTTGCATACCATCTGCCAGCAACCGTATTGCCAGCGCAAAGGCCGCGATTTTTGGCGCGCTACCCAGCAAAAGCGTCACAGCTGTTGGCGCCCCATGGTAGACATCCGGTACCCACATATGGAACGGCACAGCACCAAACTTGAACGCCACGCCAATGACAATGAATACCAGGCCAAATACCAAAACGGTCTCGTCAATGGCCCCTGTCTGCAACGCACTGGCAACCTGTGGGAAAGACAACGCGCCTGTAGCGCCGTATAGCATGGACATGCCATAAAGCAGCATGCCCGAGGCGATCGCACCAAGCACGAAGTATTTCATCGCCGCTTCCGAGCCTTTCTTTGAATCACGATCGAACGCGACCAATGCATACATACTCAGCGCGAGCAGTTCGAGTCCCAGGTAAACGGTGAGGAAACTGTAGGCAGAGGCCATGATCATCATGCCCAGCGCCGCGAACAGGCCCAGCGTGTAATATTCGCCGCGGTAGATCTCCTGCTGGACCAGATAGTCCTTCGCGTAAACCATGGCAAAGCCCGTCACGACCAGCAGCGACACCTTCAGCAGATCGGACATGGGATCACGGATGTAGCTACCGTCGAACAGGACCTGCGCCTCGCCGCCACCGGACCAGACGGTCACTGCAATGGTGCCAATCAAAGTTGCCAGGCTCAGCCCATAAGTCAGCAGGCGGGTACGCTCACTGAGGAACAGGTCGACCACCAGTACGACACAGGCCGCGCTGAGGAGAAAGATTTCCGGCATTACCGGCATGAGTGATGTCAGGTCGTATTGCATGTCGTTACCCGATCGATGCGTCAGAGTTTACTGACGCCAATATGCTGCACGAGGTTCGCAATGGAGACATCCATCACCTCGATCAGCGGTGCCGGCCACAGGCCGAGAACCAAAACCGCGATGGCAAGCGAGGTCAAAACCAGGGCCTCACGCGCATTGATATCCTGCAATGCGGCCACACTGTCCGATTCAACCTTGCCAAATACCACCCGCTTGACCATCCACAAGGTGTAGGCCGCACCCACGATCAAGGTAGTTGCCGCCAGGAAGGCAAACCAGAAATCAGCACGGAAGGCCGCCAGAATAACCATGAACTCACCGACGAAACCAGAGGTGCCAGGCAGGCCTGCGTTGGACATGGCAAAAAAGACCATGAAGGCAGCAAACCAGGGCATAACATTGACCACGCCACCGTAGTCCGCGATCTCTCGGCTATGCAGGCGGTCATACAGAACGCCGACGCACAGGAACATCGCGGCCGAAATGAAACCATGCGAAACCATTTGCACCATGCCACCCTGCATGCCAAGTTCCGCACCGGTTTCGACCGCCGGGTTGGCAAAGATCATGAAGGCGATGAAGAAACCGAGAGTAACAAAGCCCATGTGCGCGATTGACGAATATGCAATGAGCTTCTTCATATCGCTCTGCACCAACGCCACGAAGCCGATGTAAACCACTGCGATCAATGACATCGCTATGATCAGCCAGTCCAGGGTGCTGCTGGCATCCGGTGTGATCGGCAGACTGAAGCGCAGGAAGCCGTAGCCTCCGATCTTCAACATGATCGCCGCCAAGATCACAGAGCCCCCGGTCGGTGCCTCCACGTGCGCATCCGGCAGCCAGGTGTGTACAGGCCACATCGGTACCTTCACCGCAAAGGCCAGCAGGAAGGCGATAAAGATCAGCACCTGCTCGGTAAGGTCGAGCTTGAGGTCATGGAAGGCCAGGATCTCCATTGAGCCTGACTTGAAGTACATGTAGACCAGTGCAACCAGCATGAACACCGAGCCCAGGAAGGTGTACAGGAAGAACTTGATCGTCGCATACACACGTCTGGGGCCACCCCAGATACCGATGATGATGAACATCGGGATCAGCATGGCCTCCCAGAACACGTAGAACAGCATGGCATCAAGCGCGGCAAACACGCCGACCATCACACCTTCCATGATAAGAAACGCGGCCATGTACTGGGACGGCTTGTACTGGATGACTTCCCAACCAGCGATCACAACCAGGATGGATATGAAGGTTGTCAGCAGGATCAATGGCATGGAGATGCCATCGACACCGAGGTAATAGTAGACGTCGAACATCGGTATCCAGGCAGACCTTTCGACAAACTGCATTTCCGCGGTGGACGGGTCGAAGCCTGTCGCCAGAGGAATGCTTACCAGAAAGGTCAGTACAGCGGTTATCAGGGCACCCCAGCGCGTTACGTTCGGCGCCTTGTCGCCACTCATCAACACCAGCGCCCCGCCGAGGATCGGCAGCCAGATGGTCGCGCTCAGAACTGGCAGATCAGCAATCATTGTTATCCATCCGTTCCTACGTTCAGCGCATCACGAACCAGGTCAACAGACCCAGCAGACCCAGGATGATCGCGAACGCGTAGTGATACAGAAAACCGGTTTGAACATAGCGCACAACGGAGGCCAGCCAGCCCACTGATTGAGCCGAGCCATTGACCGCCGCACCGTCAATCACGGCCCTGTCCCCCACGTTCCACAGGAACCGGCCCAATGCCTTGGAGCCACCGGCGAAGAACGCCTGGTTGAATTCATCGAAGCCATACTTGTTATCGAGAATGTACTTCCACATTTCAAAACGCTTTTCGAACCAGGACGCGATGCCGGGCTTCTGTGTGTAGATGAACCAGGCAAGCGCAAGGCCACCCAATGCCAGATACAACGGCAGGGTAAAGAATGCATGCGTCATGAAACCAAAGGCACCCTGATAATCGATCTGGCCGAGCGTGTCATGCACCGCAGCCACGGTCAGCACACCATCGAAATAATCGCCAAACACCATGTCACCCACGGTGAAGTAGCCAATGAAGACGGACGGAATGGCCAGTAGGATCAACGGTACTGTGACAACCCAGGGCGACTCGTGCGGCTTCGGCTCATCGTGTACCGGATGGTCTTCCTGTGCCTCAGCATCCCCATGGTCATCATGATGTGCATGATGCGGATCGAAATGACGCGGACCTGAGCCATGGAACACCAGGAAATACATGCGGAAACTGTACAAAGCGGTAACAAACACCCCGGCGACGAGCAGGACAGCTGCATACCCAGCCCCGGCAATCTGCGAGTTTTCCACTGCCAGGATGATTGCATCCTTCGAGAAGAAACCTGAGAAGCCTGGGAATCCGATAAGGGCGAGCGAACCCAGTAACGCTGTCCAATGGGTGATCGGCATGTATTTCCTGATACCGCCCATGTTGCGGATATCCTGATCGTGGTGCATACCGATAATCACGGAACCCGCGCCGAGGAAGAGCAGTGCTTTGAAGAACGCATGGGTCATCAGGTGGAACAGGCCGGCTGCGTAAGCAGATGCGCCAAGCGCCGCGATCATGTATCCGAGCTGCGACAGGGTCGAGTAGGCAACCACGCGCTTGATGTCGTTCTGTACGATGCCGATCATGCCCATGAAGAAAGCGGTGCTGGCACCGATGACCAACACGAAGGTCAGCGCCGTTTCTGACAACTCGTAAAGCGGCGACATGCGAGCCACCATGAAGATACCGGCGGTAACCATGGTTGCCGCGTGGATCAGCGCAGAGATCGGGGTCGGGCCTTCCATGGAATCAGGCAGCCAAACATGCAGCGGCATCTGTGCCGATTTGCCCATGGCGCCGATGAACAGCAGGATACAGATCACCGTCATCAGAGACCACTGCTCGTCACCCCAGATGTTGATGGTGGTCTGCGCGAACTCCGGCGCCTTGTCGAAGGCTTCCTTGTAATCCAGGGTGCCCATGTACATGGCCACCGCGGCGATACCGAGGATAAAACCGAAGTCACCGACACGGTTGACCAGGAAGGCCTTGAGATTGGCAAAGATTGCGGTCTCTTTCTTGAAATAGAAACCGATCAGCAGGTAAGAGACCAGACCCACTGCTTCCCAGCCAAAGAACAGCTGCAGGAAGTTGTTGGACATGACCAACATGAGCATGGAGAAGGTGAAAAGCGAGATATAGCTGAAGAAACGCTCGTAACCCTCTTCATCTTTCATGTACCCAATGGTGTAGATATGCACCATCAGAGATACGAAAGTGACCACACCCATCATCATGGCGGTCAGTCGATCGACCAGAAAGCCAATCTCGAAGGTCATTCCTTCGACGACCATCCAGGTGTAGACGGACTCGTTATAGACCGGTGCGTCGTTGAAAGCATGCTCCCACAAGACGTACAAAGACAGGAAACAGGAAATCGCCACGCCGATGATGGTGGACCAATGCGCACCTGCGCGACCTACCTGGTTGCGGAACAGGCCGGCAATGATGGAGCCGACCAGCGGCGCCAGAACGATGGTGAGAAGAATCGTATCCATCATGAGCTGCTTAACCTTTCAAGGTATCCAGGTCGGCAACATTGATGGTGCGCCTTGTACGGAACAGCACCACCAGGATCGCCAGGCCGATCGCCGCCTCTGCGGCCGCCACGGTCAGGATAAAGAACACGAAGATCTGCCCCTGCACATCACCCAGGTAATGCGAGAAGGCAATGAAATTGATGTTGACCGCCAGGAGCATCAGTTCGATACACATCAGCAGTAACAGCACGTTTTTGCGATTGAGGAAGATACCAGCCACGCTCAGCGAGAACAGGATGGCGGCGACGATCAGGTAGTCAGACAGCGCAATCATGCCTTTTCCTCCGCATCCATCTTGATCACCTTGAGGCGATCTTTGGCTTTGACGGCCACCTGCTTGCCCGGATCCTGGTACTTGGTCGTCGGACGGTGACGCAGGGTCAGGCTGATCGCCGCAATGATGCCCACCAGAAGAATGACCGCGGCGATCTCCAGCGCATAAAGGTGCTCGGTGAACAGTGACATACCCAGCTCGGCGGTGTTGTTGTAATCAGCCGGTTTGGGCACAGGCGCTGCATAGTTTTCCAGGCCGAAGCGGGAGTGACCGAGCACCATGATCATCTCGATCGCGATGATCGTTGCCACGACAAATGCCACCGGGGCATTACGCACAAAGCCAGCACGCAGTTCAGCGATGTTGATGTCCAGCATCATCACCACGAACAGGAACAGCACCATGACCGCGCCGACGTAGACCAGCACCAACGCAATCGCAAGGAACTCGGCCTCGGCGAGCATCCACAAGCCAGCTGCATTGAAGAAGGCAAGGACCAGGAACAAGACGGCATGCACCGGATTCCTGCGCGTGATAACCATGCCGGCAGATCCGATCAGCAGGACCGCGAACAGGTAGAAGAGGAATTGCTCAAAACTCATTGCCAGTTTCCCTTTACCGAACCGCCGCCTGGGCCGCACGGTCCGCCGCCAGCTGCTCTTCGTATTTGTCGCCCATTTCGAGGAGCTTTTCCTTGGTCATGATCTGCTCACCCTGCTCGTAGAAGCAGTACTCGTAGAGGCGGGTTTCCACGATCGAATCCACCGGACAAGACTCTTCGCAAAAACCGCAGAAGATGCACTTGAACAGGTCGATGTCGTAGCGGGTTGTGCGACGTGACCCATCCTCGCGCGGCTCTGCCTCGATAGTGATTGCCAGCGCTGGACAGACTGCCTCGCACAGCTTGCAGGCTATGCAGCGCTCCTCGCCGTTCGGGTAACGGCGCAGCGCATGCAGACCACGGAAGCGCGGCGATACCGGCGCCTTCTCCTCCGGGTACTGCAAGGTGAACGGACGAGTGACCATGTAGCGACCGGTCAGACTCAGACCCTTGAGCAGCTCGAACAGGAACAGGCTGCGGATGTAATTGATGACGGTTTTCATCGCTTTATCTCCTCAACCTCAATCGAACCACCACGGCGCATGCAACACCTTCATCAGACCGATCACCACGATCCACACGATGGTGATCGGGATAAACACCTTCCAGCCCAGGCGCATGATCTGGTCATAGCGGTAACGCGGGAAGGTGGCGCGGAACCATAAGAACAGGAACATGAAGAAGAAGGTCTTGGCCACCAGCCAGATGATGCCCGGCACCCAGTCGAAGTACGGTTCGAGGAAGGTGCCCTGGAAAGGCGAGAGCCAGCCGCCGAGGAACAGGAGTGCGGACAGGGCCGAAATCAGGATCATGTTGGCGTATTCCGCCAAGAAGAACACCGCAAATGTCATCCCCGAGTATTCGACATGGAAGCCGGCCACGATCTCGGATTCGCCTTCCGCAACGTCGAACGGTGCCCGGTTGGTCTCTGCTACCCCGGATATGAAGTAGACGAGAAACAACGGCAACAACGGCAACCAGAACCAGTGAACGACGCTGCCATTTTGAGCCTCGACGATCTCACCCAGGTTGAGGCTGCCGGCGGCCACCAGTACGCCTACCAGCGCAAAGCCCATGGCGATCTCATAAGCCACGATCTGCGCGGCTGAACGCATGGCGCCGAGCAGCGAGTACTTGGAGTTGGATGCCCAGCCGGCAATGATCACACCGTAGACACCGAGGGATGTCAGTGCCAGAACATAAAGCAAGCCTGCATTGATATCGGCTAATACCCAGCCTTCATCAAACGGAAAAACCGCCCAGGCAGCCAATGCCGGCGCCAGAGCCAGCATTGGCGCGATGAGAAACAACAGCTTGTTGGCACCGGTCGGAATGATGATCTCTTTGAACATCAATTTGACCGCGTCCGCTATTGGCTGACCAAGGCCCATTAAACGGTAGCCGAAGAAACCCACCCGGTTTGGCCCCATACGAACCTGCATGTGACCGATTACCTTGCGCTCGGCATACGTGTAATAGGCCACCAGAATCATCAGCGGGGCCATGATCAAGGTGATCTTGAGCAGGATCTGCACCACCACCGGCAGGCTTTCCCAGATAGAAACCAGCATTTCCATTTAGACCTTCTCCACGCTGATTTCGCCGAAGCTGCAGCCAAGGGCAGTACCGGCAGGTATAGCCGCCGGCAGCCACACACATTTGTCGGGAACACCATCGTCGATCGTCACCGCCACCTCGGCAGTACCTTCCCCTTGGGTGACGCGGATGCTATCGCCCTCCCCCAGCGACAGGCTGTCGGCAAAGGCCTTACTGATACGGGCGCCATTGCTCCAGGAGTCCGGGGTATGTTTCAGGGCATCAGAGCGACGCACAATGGCGTCGCTGGAATACATGGGCACACCACCCACGCGCATAACTTCTGCACCGCCGGCATCCAGGCTTGTTTCGAGTTTCTCACCATCAGCAAGCGTGTTATCCGGCTGGATATCACCGAAGCCGGAAAGCACCTCGTCACGCACCTCTTTACTATCGAGATAATCGAACCCATCCAGGTCGGTCAGGTTGCCCAGCACGCGCAGCACCTTCCAGGCTGGTCGCGACTCGCCCAGCGGAGAAACAGCGCCGGCAAAGCTCTGCGCATCCCCCTGCAGGTTGACGAAGGTGCCCGAGGTCTCGGCAAAGGTGCCGATTGGCAGAATCACGTCCGCCGAAGCTTCCAGACTTGGCGTCAGATAACTGCTCAAGGCAATGACACGCGAATCGGCCAAGGCCTTGGCTGTCTTCGCCGGATCAGCAGTATCGTACTCAGGCTCCAGGCCGAGCAGCAACAGGGTGTCGCAAGCGCCATCGATCATCGCCTGCACGTTGCCACCAGCGCCTTCGCGCGGAACGGCCCCGGCCACCCATGCACCGGTATCGTTGGCGCCAAAACCAACCGTACCCCAACTTAAACCAGCCACCTCGGCAATGTTTGCCGCCAGTTTGCGCAGCAGTGCGAAATCCGGGTGCATCATCGCCGCGGTACCCAGGATGATGCTACCCTGCTCTGCATTCTTTAGCGCATCGGCTGCTGTCTTGTGCGCCTTGTCCACATTGACGGAGACACCCTCGGTCGAAGTGCCAAGCACAGAAGCAATACCTGCCAGTTCAACCACCATCTCTGCCGGACTGCAGACCACGTCAACATCCAGCTCGTAGTTGAAGTCGTATGCCACCGGATTGATCGCCAGCACCGCACCACCTTCCAGGTAAGACTGGCGTACACGATGGTTGAGCAATGGCTGATCCTTGCGCAGCCAGGAGCCGATCAGCAAGGTGGCGTCATTGTTGGCCATGTCGGCAAAGCGCTGGCCAAGCCACGGTAGTTTTGGATCGGCTTGATCACCACGGAAATCGCTCTGCCGCAGCCGATAATCGATGCTGGTGCTGCCAAGGCCACGCACCAGCTTGCCTGCAAGATACATTTCCTCGAGGGTCGCATTGGGCGAGGTCAGCGCACCAAGGCGTCCGGCCGACGTATCTTTCAGCGCCTTTGCCGCCATCTGCAGCGCCTCGTCCCAATCCGCTTCGCGCAGACTGCCGTTCTCGCGCACCATCGGTCGCTGCAGACGGTCGTCGCTGCAGATACCGCTATAGGAAAAACGGTCGCGATCGGAAATCCAGGTCTGGTTGCAAGCCTCGTTTTCCTTTGGAACCGCGCGCATCACCTGGTCACGACGGATATGCAGGTGGATATTGCTGCCGATCCCATCGTGCGGCGCGATGCTCTCACGCTGCGTCAGTTCCCAGGCCCTTGCCTGGTAACGATAGGGCTTGGAGGTCAGTGCGCCAACCGGGCACAGGTCGATCACGTTACCGGACAGCTCGGAAGTCACGCTGTGCTCGATGAAGACACCAATACGCATGTGCTCGCCACGACCGGTCGCCCCCATTTCCCTGAGGCCGGCAATTTCGCTACCGAAGCGCACGCACCGGGTACAGTGGATACAGCGGGTCATGTCAGTCGCAATCAGCGCACCGAAGTTCTCGTCCTTGACGACGCGTTTACGTTCAGAAAAACGCGAGACATCGCCACCGTAACCCATGGCCACATCCTGCAGTTCGCACTCGCCGCCCTGGTCGCAGATCGGGCAGTCCAACGGGTGGTTGATCAGCAGGAATTCCATGGTCCCTTTCTGCGCGGCGCGCGCAGCAGGCGACTTGGTGAAGACCTTCATCCCATCGGCGCAAGGCGTCGCGCACGCAGGCAACGGTTTAGGCGCCTTCTCCACCTCGACGAGGCACATGCGGCAGTTGGCCGCCACGGAAAGATGCTTGTGGTAACAGAAGCGCGGCACGGTGATACCAGCCGCGTCGGTCACCTCGATCAGCATCTGGCCGGGCTTTGCCTCAAGCTTCTGGCCATCGACTTCGATTGTGATCAACTCGTCGCTCATACCATGCACTTCTTGTGATCGATGTGATACTGAAATTCATCGCGGAAATGTTCGACGAAGCTCGCCACCGGCATGGCGGCGGCATCACCAAGGGCGCATATGGTCTTGCCCATGATCTTGCTGGCCACATCATCGAGCAGATCCAGGTCCTCCGGCCTGCCCTGGCCGTTTTCAATGCGGTGAATAACCCGGTGCATCCATCCGGTGCCTTCACGGCAAGGAGTGCACTGCCCGCAGGATTCCTCGTAATAGAAATAGGAAATGCGGTCCAGCACCTTGACCATGCAGTTGCTGTCATCCATCACGATGACCGCACCGGACCCCAACATGGAACCGGCATTCTGGATGCTGTCATAGTCCATATTGAGGTCCATCATGACGTCACCCGGCAGCACCGGTGAAGATGACCCGCCCGGGATGACCGCCTTGAGTTTGCGACCATCACGCATGCCACCGGCCATCTCCAGCAACTCGGCAAAAGGGGTACCCATTGGCACCTCGAAGTTGCCCGGCTTGTTGACATTGCCTGAGACGGAAAACAGCTTGGTACCGCCACTGTTTTCAACGCCCAAGTCGCGAAACCACTCCGGACCCTGACGGATGATGTCAGGGATAGAGGCCAGCGACTCGGTATTGTTGATCACCGTCGGGCGGCCATACAGACCAAACATAGCGGGGAAAGGCGGCTTGAAGCGCGGCTGACCCTTCTTGCCTTCCAGCGACTCGAGCAGCGCTGTCTCTTCGCCGCAGATGTACGCACCCGCGCCCAAGTGGGTATGGATGTCATAATCGAAGCCGGAACCAAGAATATTTTCACCCAGATATCCAGCTTCGCGCGCCTCGCCCAGCGCTTCTTCAAAACGCTCGTAGGGCTCCCAGAATTCGCCACGAATGTAGTTGTACCCGGCGGCCGCACCGATCGCATAGCCAGCGATGATCATGCCCTCGATCAGCGCGTGAGGGTTATAGCGCAGTATGTCGCGGTCCTTGAAGGTGCCTGGCTCGCCCTCGTCCGAGTTGCAGACGATGTACTTATCACCAGGTGCCGCACGGTTGATGAAGCTCCACTTCAGGCCGGTCGGAAAACCCGCACCGCCACGTCCACGCAGACCGGACTTCTTCACCATCTCGATGATGTCCTCCTGCGGGGTCTTTTCCTCGATGATCTTCTTGAGTGCCTCGTAACCACCTTCGGAAAGGTAGGTCTCGAGGGTCCAGGAGCGATCCTTATGCAGCGTTCT
>Ga0180430_10002598_pt1 | contig 16214 bp, 14 predicted proteins | sample SS_ome_9_FD_132999 | JGI IMG/M metagenome (GOLD analysis project Ga0180430, IMG submission 132999) | Hypersaline lake sediment archaeal communities from the Salton Sea, California, USA - SS_1_S_2 metaG | ecosystem: Environmental > Aquatic > Non-marine Saline and Alkaline > Hypersaline >... | reverse complement strand
GGAGCCCCTGGTCAACCCCGTCCCGGGTGAACTACCGACCGGAGAGCCGGATGCGGGAGAACCGCACGTCCGGTTCGGAGGGAGGGGGGCCGGGAAACGAACCGGTCCTCCCTACCCCTATTCATTGGGATGTGGGGGTATTGTTTGCACAGGGTGGTCGGGTGGTTGAGATTGCCACGTCGGGCTGCGCCCTCCTCGCAATGACAGTCGGGGGGTAATCGCTTGGGTATGCGAGTTGGCTTAGAAGGTGGTTTGGAAGCCTCGTTGTTTGGCGTAGCGGGGCTGGTAGAGGGGGTCGCCGATGAGGGTGAGCATCCAGGAGTTGAAGGGTTTTGTACGGTAGAAGCATTCGACGAGGGAGAAGCGTTCTGAGGTGAGGTCGGCGAAGAAGAGGTCGGGTCTTGGGATGGCGTGGAGGAAGGGTTCGTGGACGGCGCCGAGTGTGGCGGTGATGCCTTCTTCGAGTAGTCTTTTGCACCAGACGTTGCTTTCGGGGTCGCGTAGGGTTTGAGCTTCGAAGCTGGCGATGTGGTAGCCGACGGCGCCGATGTTGAAGTCGAAGGCGTCGACGTAGTTTTTGAGGCTGTACCATCCGCAGTAGAGGGTGGTTTTTGGGCAGCGTCCTGGAGGGAAGAGTTTTTCGTTGTTGTCGAGGATGATGTTGAGGGCGGTATTTGATTGGACGAGTCGTGCGGCGTCGCGTAGTGACTGGTCGAAGAAGGGGAAGGAGCCGAAAGGAGGATTTTGCTGGTGGAGGCCTCTGGCGTCGAAGCAGGCGTCGCCTCTTAGGACGGTTTGTTCGGCGGCGAGGGCTTTGTCAATGAGTCGTTTGGCGATTTGGAGTGAGGGGCCGTCGAGTCGGGCGACCATGAGAGTGGGTTGGTCGGAGGCTGGTGGCGTGTTGGGTTCGCCGGGGGCAGGTGGATGAGCACGGAGGGTGTTGGTCTGGTATCGGCTGAGGGGGTAGTGGTCCCAGAGGATGAGGGAGAGTTCGCTGTCGAAGGCGGATTTTGATAGTTCGTCGTCGATGGCGGTACGGTCGGCGAGGAGGGTGTGGCAGAGGACGCGGAGGCCGGCCAGTTGGTAGATGAGTTCGTAGCGTTGGAGTTGCTGTTCGGTGGAGAGTTGTTGATGTTGGGTCTGTTTAATCTGGTTTGCGATTGTTTCGATCTGGGTTTTTATTTTGGTGAGTTGGGGCTGGAGGTATTGTTTTTGTTGGTCGTCGGAGGAGGTTTTGTAGGTTTGGGCGAGGTTGGCGTAGGTGTGTCGCAGGCCGAGCCATTGTTGGTTTAGTTTTTGGAGTTGTTCGAGTCGGTAGGAGCGGGTCGAGGCGGGGGCGGCGAGGTTTCGGGCGGCGGCTTGGGCCTTTTGGGCGGTCTGTTGGGCCTGTGTGAGGATGGTTCGGACGTGTGTGGCTCGTTTGAAGGGGTCGCGGGGTAGGGCGAAGGGGGTGGCGGAGTTGTTGGTGGTTGGCGGGGAGAATCCGGCGAGTTTGGCGTAGTGGGCGGTGAGGTGTTGTACCTGGGCGAAGCGGTTGTCGAGTTGTTGGATGATGAGGTCGCGTTTTTGGCTGGTGGGGCCGGTGGGGGTGTAGGGCAGGATGGTGAGGGGGACGCCGCGGAGGGTGAGGAGGCACTTGATGTTTTGGTGGAGGTCGCTTTGGAGGAGTCGTTGGCGGATTTTGGGGGCGATATCGTTCTGGTAGACGTTTCGGGGGATGATTTCTTGTTGGGGCATAGGCAGGGCGATGATGTGGTTGGTGGGCACGCGTCGTCGTCTGCAGTAGTAGTCGGCGAGAGTCTGGGAGTCTTGTGAGCGGCTGTTGACGATGATGGCGATTTCTTGTGGCTCGAGGGCGGGGAGCAGGTTTGCGGGCAGGAGGCAGAGCAAGGCGGCGCAGGCGGATATTGTAGTGGCGAGTTTATTCATATGAAGGATGATATAGCAGCAGGTGGTGGTAGTGCAAGTGCTGGGGGGTGAGGTGTTGTGGCGGGTGCGTGGGGTGAGCTGTTGGGCGATCCAAGTGCAAGGGTCCCGCCGGTTCGGGCGAACCAACAGGACCCTTAACAGTCCAAGCCTGGCAATGTTTATTTTCGCCAAGGCCTGGGAGAGAGAGAGAGAGCAAATAAAAATCGTTGTTTTCTGCTTGGCAGCAGTACTGGGGCTCTCCAGCTTATTTACATGTTGGGCCTAAGGAGCCGTTATGTACAAGGCTAGGGTCTGTCAATTTTTGACCGCCAGGCAATTCTGGGCGGTAGAGAGTCAACAGCGTCAATTGTTCAGCCTTTGGCGGCCTTGACCATTGTTTCTTTGGAATCTGTCCGACAGAGCTCCACCCTTTTGGTGGGTACAATGAGGGGGGATACGATTCCGTTGACCTCCACAATGGCATAGTGGTCTTTTTTTTCTCCCGCATCGCTTAGAAAGACGACGGTGCCGTTGAGTTCGAGGTCGTCGGTGACGTTTTCGACGACGCGTTGCGAATTAGGACACACGACGTTTTTGAGTCTAAAACGCACGTGCGCACCGGATATCACGTCCGTGTTGCGCATTTTTGTATTTCCTTGTGCTAAGACAACACCAACATGATTAGGTAGAGCAAAGGGTGGGCCAAGTTGCGGTTGAAAGTGGTTTTCGGGCGGAGGGGGTGTTGCAAGTGCTTGTGGGGAGGGTGGTTAGGTTCGGAAAAGAACAGGGGACACTTTTGTGTTTCTTGAGCAGGTGTTTCGGGGGGAGGTGCAGGTGGGGAAGTAGCTTTCCCGTTTCGGGGGGTGCAGGGGGTTGGGGCGGTTGTGATGGGGGGAGCCAGTGTGAGATGCTGGGGGAATGAGGCGGTTATGGGGTAAGGGGAAGGGGGTTACGCGCGTTGGGCAAGATATTTCCCGTGGACGGGGAGGGCTGTGACGGGGGGCAGGGTGGCAACGGGAAGGGCAGGCAGGCGGGGCAGCGCTGTGCAGGGGCGTGCCAGTGAGGCTGGAAGCTCATGGAGCATGCGGGCTAGAGTTGAGTGTGAAGAATGCAGCAGCGCATGTTGAGGCGTGGATTCTCACGGGCAAGGAGTGGGGGGGAGTGAGCAGGGGGCGGCATGGGTGAGCTCGTTCTTATGGCGTGCCTTTGGGGCTTTTGGTGTTGGGGGTGGGCGTACACGATGTTGGCGAAGCGATATGGCGAAAGGGTGCTAGAATCGGTCGAGCTGGTATTTTCGTAGTTTGTTGTAGAGGGTGCGTCGTGTGATGCCGAGTCGTTGGGCGAGGAGGTTTCGTCCCATGGGTCGGTCGACCAATCGGGCGAGGAGAGTTTTTTCGTAGTCCTGTAGGACCTGGCCGAGCATGACGGAGCCGTTGGCGAGGGCTTCGATGGTATGGTCGGTGACGTCGAGTTCGGGTTGGGGGTTTTTTGTGGAGGCTTGTGCGACGAGTTCCGGGGGCAGGTCGTTGAGTTCGATGCAGTTGCCGTTATCTTTGAAGGCGAGGATTCTTCGTACGATGTTTTCGAGCTCTCTGACGTTGCCGGAGCGAACGGTCTGGGCGAGGACGTCATAGACGGCGGGGTCGACGCTTTGGATTTTTTCCTGGTAGTAGTGGGCGTATTTTTGAAGGAAGGCGGCGAAGAGTTGAGGTATGTCCTCGGTTCTTTCCTGTAGCGAGGGTACGACGAGTTCGATGACGTTGAGTCTTTGGAAGAGGTCAAGGCGGAAGGCGCGTTGTTCGACCTGTTGTCGCAGGGGCTGGTTGGTGGCGGCGATGACGCGGACATCGATTTGGTATTCCTTGTCGCTGCCGACGGGCATGACTTTGTGTTCCTGTAGTACGCGGAGGATTTTGGGTTGCAGTGCGAGGGGCAGTTCGCTGATTTCGTCGAGGAGGATGGTGCCTCTGTGCGCGGCTCGGAAGTATCCCAGGCGATCCTGAGTGGCACCGGTGAAGGCGCCTTTTCGGTGTCCGAAGAGTTCGCTTTCGGCGAGTGCTCCGGCGATAGCGGCGCAGTTGACGCAGACAAAGGGGTGGGGGGCGCGTTTTTTGTCAAGTTTGTGGATGACCTCGGCGAGACGTTGTTTTCCGGTACCGGACTGGCCGAAGATGATGACGGGGGCGTCCGAGACGGCGGCGGCTTTGTGTGCTTGCTGTACGACGCGTTGGAGGGCGTGGCTGTGTCCGACGAGGCCGTCACTGCCGCCGGTGTCGTCAAGGTGGAGGGCTCGGCGTCGAAGTTGTTGGCAGTGTTGTCTGGCGGTGCGGTAATGGTGGAGGAGTTTTTTGGGGAAGTCGGGTTGGTTGGCGTCGATAATGGCGGCGACGCGGTGGGAGACGGCCTTGTAGAGCTGTTGCAGGGGGAGTCTGTCGTTGATGACGAGGAGGATCTGGCAGTGGGGAAGCTTTCGGCGCAGGCGTGCCAGGAGGGGCATCATGTCATGGGCGTGGGTGGAGAGCGGGGCGTTTAGCTGTTGAGGAGCCACAACGAGGAGGCTGACGTTTTGCGTTCTGATGAGGGCGTCGAGCTGGCTGATGGTGTGTGGGGCCTTCGCCTGGGGGTCGGCTTGCTGGAGAAGGGGCAGGATCCGTTCTCGCTGGAGGGGGTCGGGCGCGAACAGTGTGGTAGCATCATCGACGTCCAGAGACCGTGCCACTTATCTCTCTCCCAGAATCACGGGCTGGTGGCGACCCGAAAAGACTGCACTCCGCTGCCGAGGGATGCCTAGATTCACCCCGGCGAGGCTCTGCGTTGTGGTGTTAAGCAGCAAAACCGATACCATCGGCGGGGTTGGAGGTGGTTGTTTTGGGGTTGGCGTGTGTAAGTCTTTTTTTTGTAAGGCATTACTTGTTTTTTTGCTGTTTTTTTATTGTGTGTTGCGGCGTTCCGGTTGTGCGGGTTTTGTTGATTTTTTGCACCGCAGGTGGGAGGGGGGTAGTGGGTGAACGCACGTAAGCGATTGTGGGGTGGTATGTTGCAGGCGGGAGCGTATGAGCCGCATTTGTTGCCCAAAGGCAACGTTTTTTCGGGGTGGTGTTCAGGGGAGGGGCGGGTGCTGAATCCCGGCTGACGGTAGGGTAGGCCCGGGGTTTTTCGGGTGGGCAGTGTGTGGTAACGGCTGGGGTGGGCGTGGTGGCTTATGTTGGGTGAGCGGCGCAAAAAAAGAAGAGGATCCGAGCTCGCCGTTACCCGGACCCTCCATGCCAGGCTGTCCCAGCAAAAGCTGGGAGACCCTCAGCCTAGGTTAGGATATCGACAAGAAGAGGGGGGGAGGTTAAATTCCCTTTCGGATTTTTATTTCGTCGGGGAGTCGCGGGTTGGTGGTGGGTCAGTGTAGAGCGGAGCGTGGTGCGGGGGGGGGTATTTTTGTCGGGGGTGCGTTGGTCAGTGGAGGATGAGCTGGAGGAGCATACCGGCCAGTGCGAGGGTGACCAGGAGGATGATGAGGACGGCGAGGAGTTTGACGAGGGGTCCTTTTCGAGGTGCGAACATGCCGTCGCGCAGGTGTCGAAAGAGGATGTCGCCGCAGTAGGGGCAGGAATCCATATCGGGTGTTATCGGGTGTTTGCAGGCGGGGCAGACCTGTACGAAGTCGTGGAAGTTGAGCGAGGCTTTTTCGGCGTCTTCGATGTCGTTTTCGTCAGGGTCGTGCAGTTGGTCGTTATGGTGGCTGTTCATTATCGGACCTTTCTTGGAGCCAGGAGGCGGTTGACAAAGGCCATGGTGGCGGATTCTTTTCCGAGCAGTTCGCGGAAGTGGTAGGCCAAGAGTTGGTGAGCGGGCCATTGGGTTTGTGGTGGAGTTAGGTCTTGTGGGTGTCTTAAGTGTTTGAGTGTTTGGGGTTCGACGAAGCATTTTTCGTAGACGGCGGGTTCGCAGTCGTTGCAGAGCATGCCGCCGCCGCTGCTGGTGAAGTAGAGACGTCGGTTGGCGGGTAGGGGGCGTCGACAGGCGCAGCAGGCGTCCCAAACGGGCATCAAGCCGACCTCTTGTAGCAGGGTAAGTTCGAAGTTGACCAGTAGGGAGGCCGGTTGGGCGTTTTGCTGCAAGAGCTGCCATGTTTGGGCGGCGGCCTGGTAGAGAGCCGGGTGAGGGTCGAGGTCTTCGGTGAATTGTGCGAGGAGTTCGGCGGTGAATTGTGCGACGTAGAGGCCGGTGACGTTTGGTGAGGAGGTGTTGAAGGATTGTTGGAGGACGAATTCGCTGAGTGTGGCGAGGGTGCTATCGCCTCGGGGGGGGTAGAAGAGGATGTCGCCACAGTTGAGGAGGTCGAGTCCGCCGGAGAATTTGGATTTGGGTCGTTTGCTTCCTTTGGCGATGGCGCGGATTTTTCCATTTTGTCGACCGAAGAGGGTGACGATCTGGCTCGTTTCGGAATAGGGCCGGAGCCGCAGGCACAGCGCCTGATCCTTTGCGAGGGTCATGATATCAGTCTGACTCCTGGGCGTGTGTGCAGATACGTATTCGTAGTCGATTGATTTTTCTTTGTCCGGCGTCGATGATGGTGAAGTGGAGGTTTTTGTGTTCGAAGGTGTGTCCGGTGCGGGGGATGCATCCGAGTTTGCTGAAGGCGAAGCCTCCGACGGTTTCGTAGGCGTCGTCTTCAGGTATGTTGAGATCGAATTTATCGTTGAGTTCATCGACGGCGTAACGTGCATCGATTTCGAAGGTGTGTGGGTCTATTTGTATGAGGGGTTCGGCCTGGGGTCTTTCATACTCGTCGGTGATTTCTCCGACGATTTCTTCGAGGATGTCTTCGATGGTGACGACGCCGGCGGTTCCGCCGTATTCGTCGAGTACGACAGCGAGGTGTATTTTTTGTTGCTGGAAGTCGTGGAGCAGGTCAGGGAGGGGTTTTGTTTCGGGGACGAAGTAGGGTTCGCGTAGTCGGTCTTTTATAATTTTTGACTGGCCTGGCTGTTTGAGTTCCTGGAGGAGGTCTTTGGCGTAGAGCATACCGATGACGTTGTCGATGGAGGTTTGGTAGACGGGGTAGCGTGAATGGCCGTGTCGGATGACGATTTCGACGGCGTCGTGCAGGGGAGATTCGACGGCGATGCCGACGACGTCGGTGCGTGGGGTCATGATTTCGCCTGCGGTGGTTTCGCCGAATTCGAGAACGGATTCGATCATGTGTCTTTCCTGCTCGTCGACGATGCCTTCTTTTTCTCCTTCTTCGACGTAGTTGAGTAGTTCTTCGTGTTTTTCCTCGATGCGTCCGTTGGCGTCGGGTGGTGCGATGCCGGCGAGGCGTCGAATGATGAGGTCGATCAGTTGCCAGAGCCAGGTGAGCGGTTGGCTGATGGCGGCGAGTATTCGTAGCAGGGGGTATGATCGGACGAGTAGGGTGGGTCCGGCGTGTTTGGCCCAGGCGTGTGGGATGGCGATGGAGCAGATGGCGAGCAGGCAGGTGGAGAGGACGAAGGCCTGGGTGAGAGGCCAGAAGAGGGGTGTTCTGCTGGTTTGGCTACTGGTGAGGAAGTAGGCTGTCACGAAGAGGAAGAGGCCGAGGTTTGAGCAGAGGCGCAGAGTGGCGGTGGAGCCGACCAATCGTGTTTGCTGTTTTCGAAAGGTTTTGGTGCGTTCGGGTTTTGCTTGTTGTGAGAAGGCCTCTTCGATTTTAGCCCAGAGGAGATGGCGTAAGGCGATGAAGGCCGACGAGAAGTACGTGGTGGCTGCTAAGCAGATGAATGCGCCGAGTAAACACCACGATCCAGGTTCGTCCATTTTTTTAGTTCCTTTTTTTTTACTGCTACAGAATACTGGATTGCCGTCTGTGCGGGAATGACAACAAAATACGTTTCAGGGTGAAATTTTATGATTTATTGGTGTTTGGTAAAGACGTCGCCGAAGCCGAGTTGGTTTAGCAGTTGGTCCTCGCGGAGGTGCATGCGTTGGGCGTCATTTTCATGTTGGTCGTCGTAGCCAAGTTGGTGGAGCAGGCCGTGTACGAGGTAGAGGTGCAACTCGGCGAGGGGTTGGCCGTTGGCGTCGTTGGCGACCTGTTTTGCCCTGTCGGCGTTGATGATGATTTCGCAGTCGAGGGCGTCGTTGTCGTCTTGGGTGTCGGAGTCGGCCAGGTCGAAGCTGAGGACGTCGGTGGTCCCGTTGGCCTGGTGGAAGCGTTGGTTGAGCTCGGCCATGAGGTTGTCGTCGACGACGACGATGCTGACGTTGGCGTGGTTAACGGATTCGGCGTTGAGGACGTGGGCGACGGTATGTTGGATTATTTTGTCGTGGATTTCCAGGGTGTTTTGTTTGTTGGTGATGTCGGTTTGGATGTTTTTCACGATATATTTCCTGTGGTGGTTGCGTGTCTAGGGGTGCGGCTGGTTGCGTGTTTTCAGTCGCTGAGGAGGAATTGTTCGGAGCGTATTTTTTCTCTTTTTTTTTCCTGTTTGGGGTAGGCGATGCGTCCGTGATACATTCCGCAGAGGCTTTTGACGAGGCTGTTGGCGATGAGTCGTAGTTCTCGCATGGTGAGGTCGCATTGGTCGAACTGTCGGTCCTGTAGTCTTCTCATGGCGATGGAGTTGACGATGTCTTCGATGCGGCTGGGGGTGGGGTCCTGCATGGCTCTGGTGGCGCTTTCGACGGCGTCGGTGAGCATGACGATGGCGGATTCTTTCGTTTGTGGTCTTGGTCCGGGGTAGCGGAATTCGGTTTCGGTGACGGTACGTCCTTCTTCGGCCTCTTTCTTAGTCGCTTCGTGGTAGAAGTATTCGACGAGGGTGGTTCCGTGGTGTGTTTCGATGAACTGGTGTAGTACGCGTGGCAGTTTGTATTGTCGCGCGAGTTCGATGCCGTCTTTGACGTGTCCGATGATGATCATTCGGCTCATGGTTGGGGAGAGTTCTTTGTGCTGGCTGAGTCTTTCGCCCTGGTTTTCGACGAAGTATCTTGGTTTGCTGAGTTTTCCGACGTCGTGGTAGTAGCTACCGACTCGGCAGAGCAGGCCGTTGGCGTTGACGGTTTCCGCGGCGGCTTCTGCGAGCATGCCGATCTGGAGGCTGTGGTTGAAGGTTCCGGGAGCTTCGACGGCGAGGCGGCGTAGTAGGGGTTTGGTGGCTTCGCTGTAGTCAAGTAGCGTGAGGTTGGTGGCGGTTCGGAAGAGTTTTTCGATGAAGGGTAGCAGGCCTTGCATGAGGAAGCCGACGGCGAGGGCGCCGGCGGCGGCCCAGAGGCTGTTGGCGAGTATTTCATTTGTTTGTCGTTGTTCCCATAGTCCTGTGAGCCAGATCATGACGAAGACGACGATTGCGGCGGCGGCGGAGACTTCGATGAGTTTTGATCGGGTGCGGATTTCACGAAGTCGGAGGATGGCGACTCCGACGCCGCTGCCGCCCATGAGCAGGACGGGTACGGCGTGGAGGTACATAGCCTGGTGAGGGTGGAGGGCGATGGCGCTGATGATGAGCAGGAAACCGCTGATGCCGAGTGCGAATCGTTGTGAGTAGGCGACGGTCATCATGATGGCCATGACGAGCAGGGGGACGATGACGAGGTATGGTGAGAGGTTGTTGACGACGCCGGTTCGGATGACGGCGACCATGACGAGCAGCGCGGCGAGCAGGACGGCGCCGCGGACGTGGTTTTTGACGGCTCGGCACTGGTAGGCGCCGACGTAGAGGCCGAGTGCGGCGCTGAGCAGGAGCATGATGCCGCAGACGAGGAGGAGGGGTCTGAGGGCGGACCATTGTCTATCCCAGAGGCCTCGGATCATTTGTGCGTCGAGGGTGAGTACGATGCTGGCGGCGAGTGCGAAGAGGGCGAGCATGCAGAGGGAGGCGGCGGCGCCGCTTTCGTAGAATGCGGCTCGTTTTGCGGCCTGTTCGCCTTCGAGTGCGGCGCGGGCGTCGACTCGTTTATTTTTTTTCTTGTTCATGAGTTACTTTTCGGGGCTCTATTTTCGTAGGCCCTGACGATATTTTGCACGAGTTTATGCCTGACGATATCGGATTTATTGAGTCGGCAGAAGGCGATTCCTTTGACGTTTTTGAGTCGGGCGAGAGCGTCGACGAGTCCGCTGTCTTGTTGTTTTTCGAGGTCGACCTGGCTGTCGTCGCCGGTGACGATCATTTTGGAGTGATTTCCCATACGGGTGAGGAACATGAGCATTTGCGAGACGGTGGCGTTTTGGGCTTCGTCGAGGATGATGAGAGCGTCGTTGAGGGTTCGTCCTCTCATGAAGGCGAGTGGTACGACTTCGATGATGTCGTTGAGCATGAAACGTTTGATCTGGCTGTAGTCCATCATGTCGCCGAGGGCGTCGAAGAGGGGTCGGAGGTAGGGGTTGACTTTGGCTTCGAGGTCTCCGGGCAGGAAGCCGAGTTTTTCTCCGGCTTCGACGGCGGGTCGGGCGAGTACGATGCGTCGTATGGCGTTTTGTTTTAGGAGAGAGACGGCGGCGGCGACGGCGAGGTAGGTTTTTCCGGTGCCGGCGGGTCCGGTGCAGAAGACGAGGTCGTGTAGGTGCATGGCGTCGATGTATTTGACCTGGCCGGGCGTGCGTGGCATGATGCGTCGGCCGTGGACGTAGACTTCGAGGGCTTTGGTGGATGTTTGGATGGCGAGGTGGTTGGTGTCGTCGAGTAGTCTTTTGACGTCGTCTGGTGAGAGATAGCCGAGGCGTCGGACCTGTTGTTGCATGAGGTCGAGGACTTGCGCGGCGCGGGTGACGGCTTCTTTGGTTCCGGCGAGTCGGACTTGGCCGTTGCGTGCGGTGATGTGCACCTTGCAGTTTTGGCGGATGAGGCGCAGGTGGGCGTCGGCTGCTCCAAAGAGCTGTACGCGTTCGTCGGGATTATCAAGCGAAACGGTTAGTTCCAAAACGGGTTCTCTTGGTTTTGTTCTTTGCGGTTCATTGGGCCGGGGTGCACATGTTGAACAGGATGTAGGCCAGTGGTGCGGCGGCGAGGACGGAATCGAGCAAATCGAGGACGCCTCCGAACTCGGGGATGAGGCTGGCGGAGTCTTTGACGTCGGCGTCTCGTTTGAGCATGGATTCCAACAGATCGCCTAGTTGGCCGGCCAGCGCAATGGCAACGCCAAACAGGGGCGCCCATAACAGAGGTATTATAGCAGAAGCGGCGGCGAAAATCGACGCCACAATTGCGGCGAGGGCGCATCCACCGGCGAGGCCTTCCCAGGTTTTAGCGGGGCTGATGGCGGGGACCCATTTGTGTCGTCCCAGATAGCGTCCTGTGAAGTAAGCTCCTATGTCGCAGGACTTTACGGTAATAAGGAACATGGTCAGGGGTGCGATTTGGCCCCAGATACGGGGTTGAGGCAGTCCCAGGAGTCGTATTTGGAGGATGAACCATCCGCCGATTCCGAGGTAGACGGCGGCGAGTGCGAGTGCGGCGAGATTGGTGAGGGTGTTGGCGTTTTGTCGTTTTCTGGCCTGTTGGAGGCCTCCGAGGGCGAGGCAGGCGAGTATTGCCAGAGCGAGTGATGCGGCGGGTGGGATTGGCAGGAGTTTTTGCCAGTACGGCTGCATGAGGACGAGGGCGCTGGCGAGGGCCATGGCGGGTGCGGAGGGTGATAAGCCTTTTTTTTGCAGTAGGTTAGCGATTTCGAAGCATCCGATGGTGGCCAGGGCCAGGATGATGAGTGCGGCGGTGAGGCCGCCGGTAGGGCCGGGGGAGGCGGTCTGGTCGATTTGGCAGGTGAGGTAGCCGTCGAGCAGTAGCAGCGCGGTGAGGGCTGCGATGAGTAATGTGCCAAATCCCAGTCGTTTGGCAAGCTTTGAAGAGCTAGTCATATGTCACCGGTTGGCGATAGGAGGAAGGTTGGCCAATTTTCTTTGGGGCAAGGGTTGGACGGGCGGGTTGGCGTTGTGGGCTACTTGGTATCGGAGGGTTTGAGGCCTCCGAAGCGTCGGCTGCGTTTGGCGTAGTCCAAGATGGCCTCGCGGAGCAGGGGGGGGCCAAAGTCGGGCCAATAGGAGTCTGTCACGAAGAGTTCGGCGTATGAGATTTGCCAGAGGAGGAAGTTGCTGATGCGTCGTTCGCCGGCGGTTCGGATGAGCAAATCGGGGTCGGGCAGGCCATGGGTATCGAGGCTGTTGTTGACTAAGGCCTCGTCGATTTGGTCGGGGTTGATTTGGCCGGCCTTGCATTGGTTGGCGAGTTGCTCAATGGCGCGTAGGATTTCGCTTCGTCCGGAATAGTTGAGTGCGAGACAGAGGGTCATGCCGGTGTTGTTTTTGCTTTTTTCGATGGTTTCGTCGAGTGCGGCGATGACATGAGGTGGCAGGGGGGTTCTGTCGCCCAGGTGTCGGACCTTGATATTGCATTGCATGATGGTGGGTCGTTCGTTGATGAGGTATTGCTCGTAGAGGTCCATGAGTCCGGCGACTTCGGCCGGGGGTCTTTTCCAGTTTTCGGTGCTGAAGGAATAGAGTGTGAGGCACTCGATTTGTAGTCTTGCGGCTTCGGTGATGGTGGCGCGGACGGCGCGGCTGCCGTTCTGGTGGCCTTCGATACGGGGGCGTCCTCTCTGTTGAGCCCATCGGCCGTTGCCGTCCATGATGATGGCGATGTGTCGTGGCAGTCGTTGCCACGGGATGCCCAGGGTGGGGTGTAATTCGTCAGTTTCCATGGTTGCGCGTTGGGTCATTAGGTACCAAAGATAAGAGTTCTAGACGTTTCGCAAGAGGGTTTGTTCGCGGCTGGGTCCGTTGCCGACCATGGTGATGGGGGTCTGGAGGATTTCTTCTAGTCGGAGGACATAGTTGCGTGCGGGGTCGGGGAGGGAGTCGAAGTCGGTGGCCTGGGAGATGTCTTGGTCGAAACCGGGTAGGGTTTCGTAGTGGCACTGGACGTGTTTGAGGACTTGTTCTTCGGCGGGGAAGAAGTCGAGCAGGTTTCCTTTGTAGGAGTATGCGGTGCAGATTTTGAGTTCTTTTAGTCCGGCGAGGGTGTCGAGGTGCTGGAGGGCGATTTCGTCGATGCCGCCGAGTCGGATGGAATAGAGGACACTGACGCTGTCGAACCAGCCGCAACGGCGAGGTCTTCCGGTGGTGGTGCCGTATTCGTGGCCTTTGTCGCGGATGTATTGGCCGATGTCGTTTTCGAGTTCGGTGGGGAAGGGTCCGGCGCCGACACGCGTGGAATAGGCTTTGGCGACGCCGACGAAGCGGTCGACGGCCCGGCTGGGCAGGCCCGAGGCGGCGGAGAGGCCTACGGCGCTGGAGTTGCTGGAGGTGACGTAGGGGAAGGTGCCGTGGTCGAGGTCGAGCAGGGTGCCTTGGGCACCTTCGAAGAGGATTTTTTTTCCGTCTTGCCAGGCGTGGTGGAGCAAGGCGGTGGAGTCGGTGATGAGGGGTTGGAGGGCCTTAGCCCATCGGCGGCAGTCCTGGAAGACCTGTTCGGGGTCGAGGGGTTCGTCGTCGTTGTAGAGTGCGGCGAAGTAGCGGTTTTTCTGATCGATGATTTTGTTGAGTCGTTGGCGGAGGTTGTCCAGGTCGAGCAGATCGGCGACGCGGATGGCGGTGGTTCGTGTGACTTTGTCGGCGTAGCAGGGGCCGATGCCGCGGATGGTGGTGCCGATTTTGGCGGCCCCGAGGGCGTTTTCGCTGAGGAGGTCCTGCTTTTTGTGGTAGGGCATGACGAGGTGGGCCCTGCCGGAGATGCGTAGATTTCGGGTGACGTTGATGTTTCGGTCGGCCAGGGTCTGTATCTCGCCGAGGAGTGTTTCGGCATCGACGACGACGCCGTTGGCGATGATGCATCGGACGTTTTCGCGTAGCACCCCGCTGGGTAGCAGGTGGAGTGCAAAGGCCTTTTCCTGGTTGTCTCGGATGACGGTATGGCCGGCGTTGGCGCCGCCGCTGTAGCGGACGACGAGGTCGGCGGCTTCGCTCAGCAAATCGACGACCTTACCTTTGCCTTCATCGCCCCATTGTAATCCTACGACGCACTTATTCATCATGGTTCCCCGCTAACGGGCAGCTGGCCCTCGTTTATGCTGGACAATATCATGCCAAACGCAGTACGGTACCAATGTTTGGCAAGTGGGTCAACCTTAATCTAAGGCGGCATCAGGGTGTTTAAAGCGAGAAAGCCGGGCAAGAGGGGCAGGTTTGGGGGTTCAGTCTTGTTTTTTTTGTTGGGAGTCATGGCGTCGGCGTATGGGGGCGAGGCTGCGGTCGGGCAGATGGAGGGGGCCGGGGCCGATGGCGCGGCGGGGTGTTCGGCGGAGGGGTGTAGTCGTACAGGCGGTCGTGAGGAGGGTGGGGTGCCGGGTTACGTTTTGGAGCAGCTCTATGGTGGTGTTGAGGCGGGGGAGTCGTCGGGGGGGGTGCGGTTGGCGCGGATGAGCGGGGCAGAACGTGCATTATTGCTGGTCGTGGCGGTTTTTTGGGGTGTTGCGGGCCTATATTTGTGGGGCAGGCTGGGTTCGGTGCGGGGGGTTTATTCTCTGGTAGAGGTGCGTTCGTTGGTCTTGGGGGTGTTTGGTGCGTTTGTGGCCTTGACGGGCGGTGCGGCTTTGGTAGGGTGCGTTTATATTCATGTGGTTGCGGCCGTTTGCCTGGTGATCAGCGGGTTTAGTCTGACGAGCCTGGTGGCGGGGCATTTTTTCGGGGGTGGCGGTTGTGGCCAGGCGGAGGATCGGCAAGTTGAGAGCCGGGCGGCCCATGGGGGGCGGGGCTCGGTTGTAGAGGAGTAGTAAGGATGGCGCGGATGCCAATTCAGTACGACCAGGCCCAGCAGGAGCAGCTTCGCACGGAGGTGAATCGTCGGCTGACGGGCTTTGAATATCGCAGCAAGGTTCAGGTGGCGGGCGTGCCGCTGGTGCATATAGCGCGGGGCGGGGTGAGTCAGCCGGGCATAGCGCGGGGTATCATTGCGATCGGGGACGTGGCGGTGGGCGTAATTGCGGTGGGCGGGTTGGCGTTGGGGGTGTTTACGGTGGGGGCCGTGGGGATAGGTCTGCTCTCGGTGGCGGGTATCGCATTGAGTGTGGCGGCGGTGGCGGCGGTGGGCATCGGGGTGTTGGTGGTGGCAGCGGTGGGTGTGGGGTACTGGGTCTGGGCGGTGGTGGCGATAGGGTTTCATGCGCAAGGGGCGATTGCCATAGGTTTGGCAGCGGAGGGTTTGCTGAGCATTTCGCCGGGGGGTATTTGTGTAAAGTCTTGATATGGAAGGGTTTGTCGTGTTTTTTGGTGGTGTGGTGGCGGTGGTTGTGGCGCGGTGAGAGGTTCTGAGGGAGGTGGGCGTTGCAACAATCTTGGAGGAATTGGCAGTCTTAGGCTTGCCTTGGGGGGCGGTTCTGGCTACACTATCGGCGACAGTGACGGCAAATGCCGTCGTAGAGCGCCCGTAGCTCAATTGGATAGAGCATCGGTCTACGGAACCGAAGGTTAGAGGTTCGAATCCTCTCGGGCGTGGTTTCTTAAGTCATTGTTAATCAATGATTTGCGATTTTTCACGCCAGTCCTTTCTGCCCGGAAATTCTCGTTTTTGGCCCGAGTGGGTCAGTTTTGGGTCAGTCGGGTCAGCTTCCCGGATGTTTCTCAAGACCGATTCCTGAATAGCCTGAGCCTTGGCGATATCCTCTGGCTGCACGGACAGGTAGAACTGTTGTGTAGTCTGGATGTCGCTGTGGCCTGCCAGTTGCTGGACCACATGGATAGGCAGCTGCTTTGCCCAATTCGTGATACAGGATCTTCTGAGGTCATGGATGGTATAGGATTCTACGCCGGCCCTGCAACAAATCGTCTTGAAATGCCGCAGGGTGTTATTTGTCAGGTCTTGGCCAATACGCCATGTTCCATTTTTGACACAATCACGGTAGTAATCCCAACGGCCTTGTTCCATAAAAACATACGGGCATTCTTCGGGTGCAACAGACTGCCAGGAGGTTAATGCGCTTAAAGCCTTTTCGGGTATGGGAATAGCCCGCATTTCATGATCTTTAGGTGTCCATGCCTGGACATATCCATCTTCTGACTTGCGGGTGACGTACAATTGCCCGGTTTCAAAATCCACATCATGCCATGTTAAGTTTGTTGCTTCCCGTAATCGAAGGCCTGTCGTGTAAAACGTCATGAGCAACGCCCGCCAGAGAGAATCAGTCGCACGATTATAGATCTGGGTGAATTCTTCTGGAGTTACATAGTCGTCCCTGAAAAAAGCATTGTTTGGCCGGTATACGACGGCAGGGGCGATTAGACGGCAGCCGGTGGCAGTGCGATGCCGCCGGCCACACGCTGGCAAAGCCGGCTCAGTCGCCAGAAG
>Ga0180430_10002597_pt1 | contig 16214 bp, 11 predicted proteins | sample SS_ome_9_FD_132999 | JGI IMG/M metagenome (GOLD analysis project Ga0180430, IMG submission 132999) | Hypersaline lake sediment archaeal communities from the Salton Sea, California, USA - SS_1_S_2 metaG | ecosystem: Environmental > Aquatic > Non-marine Saline and Alkaline > Hypersaline >... | reverse complement strand
GGGCGGTGGCCTACGACGTCGTCCTCAACGGTAACGAGCTGGGTGGGGGAAGTCTCCGAATCCACGAGAGCGACCTGCAACAGAAGATGTTCACCGCCCTGGGAATCGGGGAGGAGGAGCAGGCCGAGAACTTCTCCCACATTCTCGGGGCCTTCCAGTTTGGCGCACCGCCGCATGGAGGAATCGCTCTCGGACTCGACCGTCTCGTGATGCTCGCCTGTGGCGAGGACAGCATCCGGGAGGTGATCGCCTTTCCGAAGAACAACAGGGGCGTCGACCTCATGTCCGCGAGCCCGGCCGAGGTCGACTTCAAGCAGCTGCGTGAACTCTATCTGAAATCGACGGTGGAGGAGAAGAAGAAGGGGTGACCCGTCTCTGCCCTTCCCCGATCGTGTTTTTCCAATCCATGAAGAACAAGCGATTGTTGGTTCGCGGCGCGGTGATTCTCGTGATCGCGGTTGTCGCCTACGCCAATCGAGCCCGGTTTCCCGGTGAGGGCGGTGAGAAGAGCCCGTCGGTCCATGCACTGGCCCTGCGCGGCGATCTCGATGAGGCGTTGGGAGAATCGGTGGCGAAGACCGGACCCTACGACACCCTGACCGCCTGTCGCCTGGTGCCGCACGACAACAACGACGGGGACAGCTTCTTCGTGCGCCATGACGCGGGAGAGTTCGAGTTGCGACTGTATTTCGTCGACGCTCCGGAAAAATACCTGAGCGACCGTCACGAGTCGCAGCGGCGCCGGGTCGCAGAGCAAGCTGCCGAATTCGGCATCGACCCCGAGGAAGCCGTCGCCGTGGGAAAGGCGGCGAAGGAATTCACGAGGCGAACCCTGCAGGGCAAGGAGTTCACGGTTCACACCTATTGGGAGCAGGTCTACAGCGGTGATCGATACTATGGGTTCGTGGAGATGCCCGCGGAGGAGGGCTTCCTCGGCGATGTGCTCGTCGCGAACGGGCTCGCCCGCATTCATACGAAAGGGCCCGGTTCGAAGGAGAATCCGGTCGACACTCCCGAGGGCCTGACATTTCACCAACACCGCGATCGTCTCTACCGGATCGAGAAGGGTGCTCAGCGGGCGGATGCGGGAGCGTGGGGTTTGCGGAATTAGGCGTTTCGGACTTTTCCGGTGCTTGACCCGTTTTGCCGAATCGTGATAGGCCGCTACGCTGATGGGTTGGCGCTGGTGGTTGGTTTTGGTCGTGCTCTTCGGTTCGTCGGGATGCCGGGAGCACGCCCTCGAGGAAATCTCGATCGAACGCGACTCCCGAACCCTGAGGGCGATTCCACGTCATCCGGACTTCGTGGATTGGGAGGAGGTCGACGGCGCACTCTACCGGGCACGCTACATGGTGCCTCCCACCTTTCTCGAAGTGCCTGCCGCGGACGAAAGTCGAGGAGACGACGATCCGTTTGCCGAACCTGCCGTGACGCGGCAACGGGCGATTGGGTCAGCCCGTGAAATTCTCGAGAACGCGGGTGTCTCGTTCGGGGAAGGTACGTCGGCGAGTTACAACCCGAGGACTTCGGTTTTGACCGTGGTGCAGACCGAAGAGCAGCTATTCCTGGTCGAGGCCTTCATCGGTTGTCCGGTCTACGAGAGATTCGAAAAGACGATCCTGGTGCGGAGTGAATTCTATCGAGTACCGATCGCCACGGCACTGACCGTGGTCGAAAGTGCGCAGGCAATGGGCGACCACACCCCGGAAAGGGATGCGTTGCGGAAAAGTTGGAAGGAGGGTGGTGCGTCCCTGATCGCCGTCCCGACGGTCGTCTGCCGAAGTGGGCAGCGAGCCGTGGTTTCGGCGGGATTCGGCAGGAGCGAGGAGACCGGAGAGTCCCCGGGTGCGGAATCCCATACCCTTTGCGAGTTCGAGGTGGATCCGGTTCTGGGCGCCGACAGTCTCACGATCGATGTCGGGCTGCGGGTGGCTCTCGGATCGCGTCGCGCGGAGGGCTTGCAGCGGAAGCTGGAAACCCAGGTGGTGATTCTCGACCAGCAGTGGGCACTGGCCGGAGCGTGGAGTGTCGAGTCCGAAACGATCCTTGTGTTCTTCACCGCTTCGATACAGTCCGTGGGTGGTGATGTTAGGGTGGTCGGGGCGGCTGCGAATCCGGAACCGCAGTCCGGCCGGGAGTGATCGTCACGCCACGATCTTTTCGACCACGTGTCCGTGGACGTCTGTGAGGCGCATATCGCGGCCGCTGAATCGGAAAGTGCTTTTCGTGTGATCGACGCCGAGCAGGTGGAGCATGGTCGCGTGGAGGTCATACATCTCGAGCCGGTCCTCGACCGCATGATACCCGAAATCGTCGGTGCGCCCCACCGTGACGCCTCCCTTGACACCTCCTCCCGCCATCCACACCGTGAAGCCGAAGGGGTTGTGGTCGCGTCCGTCCCTGCCCTGGGCAAACGGGGTCCGACCGAACTCTCCTGCCCAGACGACGAGTGTCGAGTCGAGGAGTCCACAGCCCCGGAGATCGCGGATCAGGGCCGCGATGGGCTGGTCGACGGTGAGACAGTTCTTGTTGTGACCGTCGACGAGCTTCCTGTGCTGGTCCCAGCGATCCCCGTTGCCGCCGGGGCAGGTGAGTTCGATGAAGCGCACTCCGCGTTCGACCAGCCGTCGTGCGAGGAGGCATTGTTTCGCGAAAGTTCGTGTCTGCGGGTAGTCCGCGTCGAGACCGTAGAGTTTCTTCACGGATTCCGGTTCCCCGTCGAGGTCGGTCAGCTCGGGCACCGAACTCTGCATGCGGAAGGCGGTCTCGTAGTTCTGGATGGCCGCCTCGACCTGGGGATCGACGGCCGTTTCCGCGAGGATGCCTCCGTCGAGGGCACGCACGAGATCGAGCTTGTTTCTCTGGAGTCGCTGTGCCGTTTCCGTGGGTGTGATGTTGGCTACGGGTTGATCCTGGGGCAGGAAGACGGATCCCTGGTAGGCGGCGGGCAGGAAACCCGAACCGAAGCAGTCGAGTCCCCCGGGGGGAATCAGGCCGCCGTTGAGAACGACGAAACCGGGTAGATTCTGGTTCAGGGTGCCGAGGCCGTAACTGACCCAGGCCCCCATGCTGGGGCGGCCCTGGAGGCCATTGCCGGTGTGGAGGAAGTAGTTGGCGGACGTGTGTTCCGGAAACTTCGACGTCATCGATTTGAGGAATGCGATCTCGTCGATGACGCCGGGGGCGGCGAGGTGGGGAAAGAGGTCGCTGACCCACGCCCCGCTCTCGCCCCGTTGGCGGAAGTCCCAGGGGCTGCCGAGCACGGTGCCGATGTTGTCGAACTGGGTCGGAGCGAGTTCTCCGATGACCTCGCGAGGGTCGCGTCCGTTGTATTTTTTCAGGGCCGGCTTGTGATCGAACGTGTCGACCTGCGAGGGTCCGCCGTCCATGTAGAGAAAGATCACGCTCCGAGCCCTGGCGGGGAAGTGGGGTTTCCGGGGAGCAAGCGGATTGGTGCGTGTTGCGGCTGCTGCTGCCTCCTCATGAAGCAAGGTTTGGAGGGCGACACTGCCGAAACCCATCGCGCAGTTGCGGAGCATGTCGCGGCGGCTGTGTCCGGCCTCGAGAAAACGGTGACAATGCATGACTGGGCTCAGTTGAGGTAGAGGAATCGCTTCGTGTTGAACAGGGCGTGGGCAAGATCGGCCCAGGCTCGTCGGTCGGATTCGGTGGGTGGTCCGTTTTCCGCATGCGCCTGGCGCTGCGTTTCGAGGAAGGAGATCAGGTGTTGGCGCTCGCCTGGTTCGGGAGTCTTACCGGTGACCGTTTCGAACATGAGTTCGATTCGCTCGGCATCAGTGCCCTCGTCTTCGAGGAGGCGCGTGGCCCATCTTTCCGCTTCCTGGACGATGAAGGGGTCGTTCATCAGCGCCAGGGCCTGGGCGGGTACGTTCGACGTGTCCCGCCGGCCCTTCGGACCGAATGGGGCGGGCATGTCGAACGTGAGTAGGAAGGGCGAGAGAAAGTTGCGGTAGACCGCCCCGTAGATGGTGCGACGTCCCTCCCCATCCAGCGGGCCGCTCGCGCGTGCTCCGCGCCCCGACATGAAGGGAGTGCGGTGGGTGGGAATGGATCGACCGAACATCGTGGTGTCGAGAGTGCCCGAGACGGAGAGGATGCCGTCCCGTATCGCCTCGGCGCGCAGGCGTTTCACGGGCATTCGATGGAGGAGGAGATTCTGGGGATCGGCGGAGGCGAGTGAGGCGGGGTCGACATCGGGATGGGCCACCGTGGCCTGGCCGTAGGTCTCGGTCAGGACGAGTTCGCGGAGGAGGTGCTTGAGAGACCATCCGTGGGATACGAAGTCGTGGGCGAGCCAGTCGAGTAGCTCGGGGTGAGTCGGCTCTTCTCCCATGGGACCGAAATCATCGACGCTGGAGACGAGACCGCGCCCGAAGAGTTGATGCCAGACGCGGTTGACGAGGACGCGCGACGTCAGGGGATTGGCGGGATCGGCGACCGCGCGGGCGAGGGTGAGGCGATCACCCTCGGCCCCACCGAGTGCTTCGAGGAATCGGGGCGGAACGACCTCGCCGAGCGAGCGATGGCTGCCTCGGACGTAAACCCGGGCGCTTTCCTCCGTGGTGGAGGCGATCGTCACGGCGAAGCGGTCGGGCGGAAGATCGGCTGCCAGGGCCCGGCCTTTGGTGAGGGCCGCGCGCGCCGGATCGGGAATCGCGTTGGGGGGTAGGAGCGAGTTCGCGAGTAGCCAGTCGGCGATGCCGGGATCAGCCGTTGCACTGTGCCAACGCCGTGTCATTTCCGCGAGGTCTTGGGGAATACCCCCGCTTGCCAGGTGTGCGATGACGGGGTGGAGCTCGTCGGGTGGGGTGGGTTCGTCGGAAAAGAGGATGTCATCGATCTCGATGTAACCCTTTCCCTTGTCGACGAACTCGAGATAGGCGCGATGTCCGCGATACTTCGTGAGATCTCGTCCGAAGGATATCCAGCGAAAGGCTCCCGCCGTGTGGATGTCGGGATGGAGAGTCCCCCGGAAGAGCAGTTGGTTGAATTTGGCCATGTGGTAGCCGTCCGGCACGACGCGGGCGGAGGCTCCCCTGGCACGCAGTTTCACGTGGATGTAGTCGGACTCGATCTCGAACGAGGGCGAACGGAGGACGCCGTTGTGGTTTTCCCCGAGACGTATCGAAGAGATGACTTCGCGAGGAGTGAGGCGATGGGTTTCTGCCAGGGTGAGACCGGAACGATCGCCGGTGGAGGTGAAGGCTTGACCTTCGACGCGCCAGCCATCCGGAAGGGTGCCCGAGGCGAACCGTGCGAATGGGACGGAGTTCGATCGGAGGGTCTGCTCCAGCGAGCGGGCCCGGGCGATCCGGGTGGGTAGAGAGGGATCGTGAGCGGGGTTCCGGATCCAGTTTGCGAGGAAGGTGGCGGGATCGCCGTCCGTGTCCGGTGCGGAGGCGATGGTGCGGCACCACCGCTCGAGCGTGGCGCGATCGAGAGATGCGTCGGCCGCGGCGCGCGCGATCGCCTCCCGGGACGGTAGAGGGAGCGAAGCGGGAGATGCCGCCGGGGTGTCGCTGAAGACGATGTGATCGATAATCACATGACCCCATCCGCCGCGGTGCCGGTCCACGATTCGTATTTCGGCCATCTCGTCGTGATACGCGGAGACGGCCCAACTTTCGGCACGGAAGCGATCGACGTTTTCACCGGAAGTCCTGCGCACCTGTTTTCCGTCGACCCACAATTCGATAGCCGTCGTTTCATGAGCTCCGCCGCCGACGAGAAAGTTGATGTAGGGGTGTGCGATGCGAAAGGGGGCTGAGCGGAGTTCGCCGCTGTTGCGGTCGGATCCGTGAGCGTAGGAGTTGGCGAAGCGGTTCCCGCGAAATCCCGTGATCGTTTTTTGGGCGCCGCGCGGACCGTCGAGTGGTTCAGGACCGAAGGCATCGCCGGACGCTCGCCAGTTGTCGAATCCCCCCTCGAAATCCTCGAAAACGACTCCGGACCAGGGATCACCCGATGTCTGCTCGTCGGAAAGCGCGGCCCGGATGAGTTGGGTCGCGGCACGAAAATACGGGGAGGCCCGCTTCCCGAGGCCGGAGGGAAGGTGGGGGTCGGCGATGGCGAGGAGGCGGCGTGATTCCCCGGCTGCGGCCTGGCGGTGGCCTCCGGGGTCGAGTGATCGCTCGGTGCGCGCGCTTCCCTGGAGATAGGCGGTCAACGCGTAGTAGTCGGCCGTCGAGATGGCGTCGAACTTGTGGTCGTGGCAGCGGGCGCAGGAGATGGTGAGTCCGAGGAATGCCTTGCCGAAGACATCGATCTGGTTGGACATGCGATCGGCCTCGTCGGCGAGCACGTCGGTGGGAGCGTGGGTGGCCTCGTGGAACCACCAGAAGCCGGTGCCGATGACGGACTCGTTGAATCGTTGGTCGGGGTGGCGGCGCGGCGTGGAAAGGAGGTCTCCGGCAACGTGTTCGGTGATGAACTGGTCGTAGGGCAGGTCGAGGTTCAGGGCGCGGATCAGGTAGTCGCGGTATTCATGGGCGTAGTCGATGGGATAGTCGAATTCGTGTCCGTAGGTTTCGGCATACCGGACGAGGTCCATCCAGTGGCGAGCCCAGGTTTCTCCGAAACGAGGCGATGCGAGGAGCCGGTCGACAACGGCTCGCCGACCGGCAGCGGAGGAATCCGCGAGAAAGCTCGCGATTTCCTCCCTCGTCGGAGGGAGGCCAGTCAGGTCGAAGGTGACCCGTCGAAGCCAGGATCGCGGGTCGGCGGGATGGGCGGGGCGGAGTCCGTTCTCGGTTAGCCGGGATCGAATGAGGCGGTCGACCGGGGAAAGTGCGGGATCGCCGGGCAGGGTCTCGGGCGCCGCCACGACGCGCCAGCTCCAGTGTTCGGCATGACGTTGTGCGAGGTCGAAGTCGTCCTCTCCCGCCGAGATGTCGGGAACGGGCTCATCAGGCCAGTAGGCTCCCTTCTCGATCCAGGTCCGGAAGTCTGCGACCACCTCCGGAGGAAGGCGCTTTTTGGGCGGCATTTCCAGGTCGGGGTTCGAATAGGAAATGGCCTCGAGAAGGAGGCTGTCGCCGGGTCGGCCGGGTGTGATGGAGGGACCTGTGTCACCTCCGGTCAGGAGATGCTCGATGTGATCGAGCTGGAGATTGCCCTTGTGCTTTTCGGTCTCTGCGGAATGACATTCGTAGCACGACTCGGCGAGGACAGGGCGAATGCGGTTCTCGAAGAAATCGCGGTCGTTCGCCGAGACGGGCGAAGCGAGGGCGACGACCGCGAGACCGAGGAGTAACTGGAGGGAATTTCGCATTGAGCCGGAGGACACCACCTGGGAAGAGTACGGGTGGGCTGACGCCGGCACAATGGCGTGTTGAGGGCAAGCTCGGAGTGGCGCGTTTCCGCGAGTAGTCCGTGAGATCCCGGAATCGCTCGCGCGTGAGGCTTGGGAGCTCTGTGGGGCGGAAGAGAGCAGTGCGGGGCACCGTCCGTCAGATGTGAATCGCGTGTCCGAAGGCGTCGCTGGTGGCTTCGTGGATCGCCTCGGCGAGGGTCGGATGGGCGTGGATGGTGGCTTCGATCTCTTCGTGGGTCGCCTCCAGATTCATGGCGAGGGCGATCTCTGCAATGAGCTCGGTCGATCCGGCGCCGATGATGTGGGCGCCGAGAATCTCACCGTATTGTTCGTCGATGAGAATCTTGACGAAGCCTTCGGAGTCCGCGACGGCAAGGGCGCGTCCGCTGGCGGCGAACGGAAATTTTCCGACGCGATAAGCGAGGTCCTTTTCCTTGCACGCTTCTTCGGTGAGACCGATCGAGGCGACCTCGGGATGACAGTAGGTGCAGGCGGGAAAGAGGCCGACTTTCTTGGGGGTGTAGGAGGAATCGAACATGCCCTCCACGGCCTGGATTGCCTCGTAGCTCCCGGTGTGAGCGAGCCAGGGTGGACCGGTGATGTCACCGGCCGCATAGACGTTGGGCACGCTGGACTGGTAGCGTTCGTCCGTCACGATATAGCCGCGGTCATCGAGTTTGATCTGTTCGGCGTTGTTGGGAAGCACCGGAGCGACGCCGACCGCGACGAGGCAAATTTCGGACTCGATCGTCGAGCTTTCTCCGCCGGCGGCGGGCTCGATCGTCAGTGTGACACCCTTCTTGCCGACCTCCGCATGGGTGGTCTTGGTACTGGTGTGAATCTTGACGCCTTGCTTGGTGAGGGATTTTTCCAGGGCCGCACTGACTTCGTTGTCTTCGATGGGAAGCACGGTGTCCTGCATCTCGACGACGTGGACCTCGGTTCCGTAGGCGTTGAAGAAATAGGCGAATTCGATGCCGATGGCACCGGCACCGATGATCGTGATCGATTTGGGCTGTTTCGGGAGCACCATCGCTTCGCGGGATCCGATCACCTTTTCTCCGTCAAAGGGGAGAAAGGGGAGGCCGCGCGAGACGCAACCGGTAGCGATGAGGACATTCTCCGTCGTGAGGAGCTCGGGATCGGCCCCTTCCTCCCGGATGACTTCCACCTTGCCGTTAGCGGCGAGACCCCCGGTGCCTCGAATGTAGTCGACCTTGTTCTTCTTGAAGAGAAATTCGATGCCGCCGGCGAGTTTGTCGGAGACGTTGCGGGACCGGCGCACGACCTTGTCCCAGTCGAACGAGAGCTTGTCGAAGGAGAGACCGAAGTCGTCGGCGTGATGGACGAGCGTGTGATAGAGCTCGGCGTTCTTGAGAAGGGCCTTGGTCGGAATGCAGCCCCAGTTGAGGCAGGTGCCACCGGCGCGCTCCTTCTCGATGCAGGCAACCTTTTTTCCGAGTTGAGCGGCACGAATCGCGGCGACGTAGCCGGCGGGCCCGCCGCCGATGACGATGAGGTCGTAGGTGGCCATGGTAGAGGTAGGTTAGGAGACGAGGAGAACAGGGTTTTCGAGGTAGCGTTTCAGTTCGGAGAGAAACTGGGCGCCGATGGCGCCGTCCACGACCCGGTGGTCGCAGCTCATGCCGATCCACATGCGCTGGCCGGGAACGATCTGGTTGTGCGCGTCGACGACCGGTTGCTTCGAGATGGTGCCGATCGCGAGGATGGCCGCCTGGGGAGGATTGATGATGGCGTCGAAGTGGCCGATGCCGAAGGCGCCGAGATTCGAGATGGTGATGGTTCCTCCCTGCATCTCGTCGGGTGTGAGTTTCTTCTCGCGTGCCTTGCCGGCGAGTTCCTTCATTTCACCGGCGAGGTCGCGGATGGATTTCGCCTGGGCGGACCGGATGACGGGCGTCACCAGCCCCTCGTCGATGGCAACGGCGACGGAGAGATGAACCTCGCCGTATTGGTAGACGGAGTCACCCTGGAACGATGCGTTGACGGCTGGCACGGCCTGTGCGGCGAGAACGGTCGCGCGCATGATGAAGTCGTTGACCGTGTATTTGGGCCCTTCGTTGGCGAGGCTGGCTTCGTTGACCTGGGCGCGGAGCGTCATCAATGGCTCGGCATCGATCTCGATGTTGAGGTAGAAATGGGGAATGGTGGTCTTGCTCTCGAGGAGGCGGCCGGCGATGACGCGGCGCATCCCGCTGAGCGGCAGGGTCTGGTCCCCGGTGGGAGTGGGAGACGGGAGGAGCCCGATGCCGGTCCCGGCTCCGGAACCGCCCGCGAGGAACTGGAGATCCTCCGCGACGATGCGGCCTCCCGGGCCCGTGCCGCGGATCCGGGAGAGGTCCACGCCCTGGTCGGCGGCCATGCGGCGGGCGAGGGGGGATGCCTTGATGCGCTCACCGTCTCCGGTAACGGGACCCGGTAAGGAATAGGGTCCGCCAGATGGAGTGGAGACAGGCGCTGCCGGCTTGTCCGGGGCGCCGGAAGGAGAGGCGGGGGCCGGGGTTCCGGGCCCGCTCTCGGAATCGGCAGCGGGAGGTTCGGCTTCGCTCGAGGAGTCGGTTTCGTTAGCAGGCGGTGTGTCGGCGTCCGCGGGCGGTTCTTCTCCCTCCTCGAGAACCAGTGCGAGCACGGCGCCAAGTGGTACCGCTTCTCCCTCCTTGACGTAGATGCGGTGAATCACTCCCTCCTCGAAGGTGGGCATCGTCATGGTCGCCTTGTCGGTTTCGACTTCCGCGATCTCTTCATCGATGGTCACTTCGTCGCCTTCGCTCTTGAGCCATTTCACGAGGGTCCCCTCGGTCATGGTATCGCTGAGCTTGGGCATCTTGATGTAGGTGGCCATGGTGTGGTGGGTGTGTTAGGAAAACAGGAGGGGTGGCGGAGCCTAACAGATAGACAACGCCTTTTCCACGATTTCGTCGGAACCGGGCAACTGGATCGTCTCGAGAGGCGGACTGTAGATGGCGGGCGAATCCCAACTGGTGATTCGGAGGACCGGGGCGTCGAGTGCGTCGAAGGCCTGCTCCATGATCATCGAAGAGATCTGGGCACCGACGCCGCAGAATGGCTTGTTCTCCTCCACGTAGATAGCGCGATGGGTCTTGCGGACGGAGTCGAGAATCGTCTGCTCGTCGAGCGGACGAATCGAGCGGAGATCGACGACCTCGGTCTCGATTCCATGTTCGGCGGAGAGGGTCGCGGCCGCTTCCAGGCAGGTGAGAGCAGCACGTCCGTGAGCGAGAAGAGTGAGGTCGGTTCCCTCCCGCTTGACGTCGGCGGAGCCGAGCGGAATGAGAAGCTCGCCGCCTTCGATTTCGTCGTTGGAGGGGACAGTGCCTTTTTCGCCGTAGAGAAGGGTGTTCTCCATGAAGTAGACCGGATCGTTGTCTCGAATCGCGGACTTGATGAGTCCTTTGGCGTCGTGAGGGGTGGCGGGGCTGACCACCTTGAGGCCCGGCATGTTGGCGAAGATGTTCTCGGGTGTATGCGAGTGGGTGGCTCCCACGTTGGTTCCGCCGTTGGCGGGACCCCGAACGACGATGGGGCAGTTGATGAGGCCGCCGGACATGTAGCGGACAGTGGCGGCATTGTTCATCATCTGGTCGAAGGCGACGTAGGCGAAACTGTAGAACATCAGTTCCATCACGGGCCGGACCCCGAGCATGCTCGCTCCGATGCCCATGCCGATGAATCCGGCCTCGGAGATGGGGGCGTCGACGACACGCTTGTCGCCCCATTTCTTCCAGAGTCCCTCGGTGACCTTGTAGGCACCGTTGTATTGAGCGACTTCCTCGCCAATGATGACGACATTGTCGTCGTGGGCGAGTTCCTCATCGAGGCCTTCACGAAGAGCCTCTCGGTAGATCAGTTCACGGGGCATGATCGGATGGTCGGAAAAGGGTGAGAGAAGCGGTGGCGATCAGGGATAGAAGAAGTGGCGCCCGGACCGGCCCGCGGCCGTGTTGTTGTCGACTTCCCAGTAGACGTCGTCGAGAATCTCGGACTCGTCGGGAAAGGGGCTCTTTTCGGCGAAGTCGGCCGCATCCTCGGCTTCCTTTCCCGCCTCTTTGTTGATCTGTTTGAAATCGTCCTCCGAGATGACGCCCTCGTCCAGGAGCGTGGATTTCCAATTCTCGATGGGATCGCGCTCGTTCATGAAGAGCTGGATCTCTTCCTTGGTGCGATATTTTTCCGCGTTGGCGTCGGCAACCGAGTGCCCCTTGTAGCGGTAGGTCGCGATTTCGAGCAGTGTGGGGCGGGATTCCTTGTGAGCCCGTTCGATGGCCTTCTGGACGCGGGCCCGGATTTCATAGAGGTGGACGCCGTTGATGACGTCCCACTCGATGTCGTAGGCGAGGGCGCGGGCGGCGAGACCGTGCTCGGGATGGGCGGATGAGCGGGCCTGCGAGGTACCCATCGAGTAGCCGTTGTTTTCGATGATGTAGATGACGGGCAGATCCCAGAGTTCGGCGAGGTTGAGCGACTCGTGGAAGGCGCCCTGGTTGATCGCGCCGTCGCCCAGGTAACAGAGGCAGCATCCTTCGATTTCCTGATACTTGAGGGCGTAGGCGAGGCCGGCTCCAAGGGGTGTTTGTCCCCCGACGATTCCGTGTCCACCCCAGTAGTTCTTGTCGGGGGCGAAGTAGTGCATCGAACCGCCTTTGCCCTTCGAGCAACCGGTCTTTTTGCCGAAGAGTTCTGCCATGCATTCCTCCATGGACATCCCGACGGCGAGGGCGTGCCCGTGGTCGCGATAGGCCGTGATGATGTGGTCGTTTTCACCAGCGAGAGAGATGGTGCCGACGGCAACGGATTCCTGTCCGATGTAGAGGTGGAGGAAGCCGCCCATTTTCCCGGCCTGGTAGTGCTTGAGAGAGGTCTGTTCGAAGCGGCGAATACGCTGCATCTGGCGGAGGAGATCGATCTTGTCCTCGTTGGAGAGGGCGGCGTTTACCGGATCTTCGGCGTAGTCGATCGCGGGATTGTCCGGGTCGGTCTGTTTGGCCATCGGAGTGTGTTTCGGTTGTCGGACGACAGGGCGCGCACGGTAGCGTAAAGTGGCTTCTTCGCAAAACGGTAATGTGAGGACCGGGGGTTTTTCTGCTATGGTATCGGCCACCCATGGGAATGTTCCACGTGGAACATTTTGGAGATCTTCGATGTTCCTGTATCCAAAAAAATATGATGTCTTGATTGTCGGTGCCGGGCATGCCGGAGTGGAGGCCGGATTGGCGGCCGCGCGGTGTGGCGCTTTCGTCGGAATGCTGACGCAAAATCTCGATACGATCGGGCAGATGTCGTGTAATCCGGCGATCGGCGGATTGGGAAAGGGGCATATGGTCCGGGAGATTGATGCGCTGGGAGGAGCGATGGGCGAAAACACGGACGCCACGGGTATTCAGTTTCGTATCCTGAACGCCACGAAGGGGCCGAGTGTCCGTGCCCCGCGTGCGCAATGCGACAAGAAAGCCTACCAATTTCGGATAAAGGCCATCGTGGAGCAGAATCGCTCGATCGACCTTCATCAGGGCAATGTGACCGAGATCCTGGTGGAGGGAGACCGGGTGCAGGGCGTCGAGACGAACCTTGGTGTGCGGATTGAGTCTGATTCTGTCGTGGTCACCACGGGCACCTTCATGCGGGGATTGATGCATGTGGGTAGGGAGAACCAGAAGGGTGGTCGAATGGGGGACGCCATCTCGACGTTGAGCGATTCGCTCAAAAGCTTGGGTCTCGAGGTGGAGCGGTTCAAAACGGGAACACCCTGCCGCTTGAATGGGAGGTCGATCGATTTTGATCGGTGCGAACGACAGGATGGGGACGAACCCCCGCCCCGTTTCTCGTTTGATTCGGCAATCAGTGATATCGGCAAGGATGAGATTTTCACGTTGAACGGTTGGTCTGACGAGGTGTTCCACGTGGAACAATTGCCCTGTTGGATCGCCTACACCAATTGCCGCACTCATGATGTGATCCGGGCGAACCTCGACCAGTCACCCATGTATGCGGGAATCATCCAGGGCGTGGGACCGCGCTACTGTCCTTCCATCGAGGACAAGGTCATGCGGTTCGCCGAAAAGGACCGGCACCAGGTTTTCCTCGAGCCCGAAGGGCGCCACACGAGCGAGTATTACGTCAACGGCGTTTCGACTTCCCTTCCCTTCGAGGTTCAATGGGAATTTATTCGGTCGATCGAAGGGCTGGAAAACGCCGAGATCATCCGTCCTGGCTACGCGGTGGAGTATGATTACTGCCCACCGACGCAGCTGTATCCCACTCTCGAAACCAAAGCGGTCGAGAATCTCTTCCTGGCGGGGCAGATCAACGGCACGTCCGGCTATGAGGAGGCGGGAGGGCAGGGGCTCGTCGCCGGCGCCAACGCCGCACTCAAGGTGGCGGGAAAACCGTCCTTCGCGGTCGGACGCGACCAGGCCTACGTGGGGGTGATGATCGACGACCTCGTTACCAAGGGCACCGAAGAACCCTATCGCATGTTCACGAGCCGGGCGGAATACCGGCTCTTGCTGCGGCACGACAACGCCGACCTTCGCCTGGCCGAGACCGCCTACGATGCCGGCTTGATCTCGCGGGCGCGATTCGATCGCGTGCAGACCAAGCGCAGCGCCATCGACCGGGTGCGACGCGTGATGGAAGATACACACACCGAAAACGGATCGCTCGCCAAGTGGTTGCGCCGTCCCGAAGCGAGGTGGACGCAACTGGACTCCTCCCTTCGCGACGAGGCTCCGCCTGCAATTTGGGAGCAGGTGGAGATCGACATCAAATACGAAGGGTATATCGTCCGTCAGGCGGAAATGGTTGCGAAGACCAGGCGACTCGAGGAATCGCGGTTACCGGCCGACCTTGACTATCACGGGGTCACGGGACTCAAGCGCGAAGCCCAGGCAAGGTTGAATTCGATCCGGCCGACGACCCTCGGTCAGGCGGCGCGCATCAGCGGGATTACACCTGCCGACATTTCCCTGCTTGCGGTTTGGCTGGAAAAGGCGAATCGATCCCTACCGTCACCTTCATGAGAACGAGCGTGGTCTATACTTGGCTTCTGCTGGCGTGGTGGACTCCTCTTCTGGGAGTAGAGGTGAAGCTCTATTTCCCCACTGGCCAGGAGTTCCTGCCCAGCAGTTGGACGCGGCCCCCGATATCGGCGGAGATCGAGCCGTTGAATCCCAAGGACGAGGAATTCGTCAGCAAAGTCATGACCCTGGCGGTCAAGAAATACCCCGGTTCTCTCGTGGATCGCCATTTGCGCGAGATCAGGGTGGTGGGCGCCCTGCGCTTTTACGGGGTCAGTTACGGGGGCACCTACATGGCGAACAGTAAGCGGATCGTGCTCGTGTATCGCGACAGCTTTGACCCCGTGGGATTTGAGCAGCGGTTGCATCACGAGATGTCGTCGATACTTCTGACCGAGAATGAGGGCCGATTCGAGAAGTCTCGGTGGGTAACCGCGAACGAACCGGGTTTCCGATACCGCGCGGGAGGGATCATCGAAGAACAGAAGGGGGATCGTTCGGAGGCGACCAAGGCGCTCGAGGCCGAGCAGAGGCGCACGGGAGGAAGCGGAAGTTCGCTCCTGAAGCTGGACGAAGCTCTGATGAAGCAGGGTTTTCTGACAGCCTACAACCGCGTGTCGGTGGAGCAGGATGTGAATGAGTTGGCGGCGCACCTCTTCACGAACGGTGAATTGTGGGATCTCTGCGTCCGCTTTCCGCGCATCGATCAGAAAGTCGACGTCCTGATCGATTTCTATCGGGGACTCGATCCCCGAATGGACCGCATCTATTTCCGCAATCTGACGCGAACTCCCCAAGTCTTGTCCGGACAATGAACGAAAGCGCGGTGTCCGGCCTGATCGATCTGGCCCTGGCGGAAGACCTGGGCACGGAAGGGGATCTCACGTCGCGGACCTTCGTCGATCCGGAACACACGTCCCGCGGCCGTCTCGCTTTTCGAGAGGATGCCGTGGTGGCAGGTCTCACGGTGGCGCAGGAAGTGTTTCGCCGCGTGGAGCCGTCGCTGGTCTGGACGGGCTACGTCAACGAGGGCGACCGGGTTGGCGCGGGATCCGTTGCCGCCGAGGTGGAAGGCCCGACAAGCGCGATTCTCACGGCGGAGCGTACCGCCCTCAATTTCCTGCAGCGACTCAGTGGTGTTGCGACGGTCACGCGCACCTATGTGGACGCAGTGAGAGGTTTGCCTGTCGCAATTCTCGATACCCGGAAAACGACGCCGGGCTGGAGGCTCCTCGAGAAGGCGGCGGTGGCGTCAGGAGGGGGTCAGAATCACCGGATGGGTTTGTTCGATGCGGTCATGGTCAAGGACAACCATCTCGTTGCGAACAAATCGCCGGTCGATATCGAGCAGAGAATACGAACTCTTCGTCAGGAACGTCCCGGCCTCACGATCGAGGTAGAAGCCGACACCCTCGAACAGGTGGAGACGTTTTTGTCACTCGAGGGGATTGATATTGTTTTGTTAGACAACATGGATTGCGGCCAGTTGAGGAAGGCGGTCCAGCAGAGGGACGAGATGGCGCGTTCGGTCCGGCTCGAGGCGAGCGGCGGGATCACCCTGGAATCGGTTCGCTCGATTGCCGAAACGGGTGTGGACCGTATTTCGGTGGGGGCACTCACCCATTCGGTGCGGTCGATCGATATCGGCCTCGATCTGCTGGCGACGACATGAACAGCCGGGATGGGGTTTACGCACACGTGAGCCGACACTGGGATCCCCTGACGTGTGCGGAGATAACGGAAGAAATCTTCACCCATCACGAAACGACTGGCTCCACGAACGACGATGTCTTGGAGTTGCCGCGCGCCTCAGGGTGGATCGGTGG
>Ga0180430_10002591_pt1 | contig 16236 bp, 24 predicted proteins | sample SS_ome_9_FD_132999 | JGI IMG/M metagenome (GOLD analysis project Ga0180430, IMG submission 132999) | Hypersaline lake sediment archaeal communities from the Salton Sea, California, USA - SS_1_S_2 metaG | ecosystem: Environmental > Aquatic > Non-marine Saline and Alkaline > Hypersaline >... | reverse complement strand
GTTTTTGACTTTGCTTTTATATCAGTTTCAATTTCTTCAATGTAACTTTCTAAATGTTTAGCTTTTAATTCTTTGTAAGTGTCCGGATTTAAATTATTAAAGCATGGGAACTTTTTAGCTGAGTATCCAGTATGAAAAGTTTCTACTGGTAATTTCACTTGAGTAAGGGTTTGGTACTTAGCTCCTTCTTTACTTACTAGCTTTATACCTTTCTTAATAATAAGTTTAATCTGTCCACGCTTAGGCACATGATACAAAGACTTAACCCTATGTAATCTTATGTAGGTATCAATAGAATAAAACGAAGGGATACATATACAAACGTGTAGGTTCTTTTGCCTAGCTAACATTAACAACTTAGTAGTAACTATATTACTATCACTCATAGCTTGTCTAGAATAAAGAAACTGTCCTCCTTCATCTAATAGAATAGAATCGCCGGGCTGTGCTGTTTTAATAATTCTAACAAAGTCAGCCAGAGAATAACAGATAAACTCTATTGAAAAGGTAGGTGATATTACAGAACATAACTGAATAGCAAACCAACTTTTCCCTGTACCTTCAAGTCCAGTGACCACTGACACATGGTCGTAATCTTCTTTAAGTTCTCGGTCTATTTTAAAACATCTATAATAAATCAAAGCTGAGAAATAACGGTCAGCTAGATAACTTTTACTCTGTAGCCATTTAAGAAACTCTTTTTTTTTAAACCTACCTAAAGATTTATCTACTTGTGTAAATATAGCTTTAATATCTTTACTATCCATTTTATAATTCTTCACCTATAGATTTTTTATTTGTCATAAGCATACCTTTATTATCCGCTAACCTTCTTAATAATAACTCTATCTCTAATAGTATACTTTCATATCGATGACAATTTTTTAATATAGGGTAAATCTGTTGTCTGTGCGGTTCTCCTACTATCTCTGTTAACGGAGTACACTTATTTAGTTTTTTAATCTTAGAAATAATTTTTTCTTTTTCTTTATTATTAAGTTTTGGGTATATCTCTTTAAACGCTGTTATTAATTCTTTTTTAAGCATATATAAATAACTGGGTTGTGTTCCTTCCATAGTAGCCATTTGATAAAAATAATGACATCTTTCGAAAGAATCGCTTAATCTTTTTAGACTTGCTAGAGAAGAGTTAAAAGCTGTTTCTTGTGTTGGCATATCTTCGTTACGCATATTGTTATATATTTTACTATAACATATATAAAAATGTTTCTAAAAACAAAAAAATATAAATATGATATGTTATAACAAATTCTATAACATGGCAGATAAAAAAATTCAGATAAAAGATTTTACTTTTCCTATTAGGTTAGTAATCTATTTTACTCTAATAGAAATTATATTTACTTGTAGTTTTTTCATTTTGTTAGTAATTCTTTTATTTATCCCAGCATAACAAAATCGAAAAATATAAATACTAAAGAGATTATAATATATTATAGATGGCAAAAAGAAAATTTAGTTTTGTAGACCCTCGAACAGGTAGGGTCATACGGCGTTCTACAATGTCAGATTTAAGAAGGATAGCTTCTAAAATACAAAAAGAAACTGGTTCTAGTCAGGCTAAACAAATTAAACAACAAATAAAAGCTCAATCTTTTGAGGGTAAAAGACGAGCAGGTTTAAAATTACAGGCGGGGATTAGAAGAGCTACCGACCCTGTTAGAATAGCAATCGCAACCGCTATTGCAAAAACACCTGGAGCTATAAAAGATAAAGGTTTACGTAAAGCTATAGAACGAGGTATTAGACAGGCAGCCGCTAAAAAATTAAAAGCAGATATTAAAAAAGCCAGAACTATTAAATTAGGTAAAAGTCAAAAAGAATTAGAAAGCCAAATAAAAACAATGTTTGCTAGGCAACGTTTAAAAGCTCCTTCTACAAAAACCACTAGTAAAGCTATTGTTAAACCTAGAGAAATAAAAGGTAAAGAACTAGAAGCTTTGTTAAGAAAAGCTAACCAAAAAAAAATAGCTGATTATATTAAAGCTAAGTATAACGCTTTACCATTAAAAATAAGACAGGCTGCTAAAGGTAGTAAAGAATTTATACAGGGTATCCAGAGTAAAATAGTAAAAGGTTTAGAGAAAGACATAGTAAGTTTAACTGCTAAGGAAAAGACATTATTAAAAGGAAAACCAAAAGTTTCAACTGTCGGCAAAAAACCGGGTATTATAAAAAAGGCTATTTCAAAGATACCTTTACCTAGTCCTAGAGATGCAGCTTTAGCAATAATAGGTTTACGTAAAGGTTTAGCACAGGCTGGTACTGTTGTCACTCAACCACTTAAAACCGCTAAAGCTATTAACGTAGCTTTTGAAGACCCTTTCCTGCCAAGTACTTTAATAAGAAATGCACAAAGTAGTTTAAAACGTAATCCTATAGGAACTTTAGCAGAGTACGCAGGTAGTGCTATATTTTTAAAAGTAGGAAGGAATTTATTAAAGAACGCAGTAACAGCAGCTAAGACTAAAAGGTTTAGTCTAGGTAAGTTAAACCCTTTAGGCGGTTACAGTGTTAAACGTAAAGGTTCTTTTCAGTATATAAAAACTAAAGGTGGCAAACCTAAGAAAGTATTTTTTACTAAAGAGATAAAAGTAAACTTTGCAGGTGATGGTTATATAAAAATTAAGTTCTTACAGAATGGTAAAGTAATTAAACAGGCTAATAAAAAACTAAGTTTAAAGAAAGAACTAGGTCTTAAAAAAGTAAACGCTAAAGAAATTCTACAGGCTTTAAAAGTATCACCTAAAAAAATTAAACTATCTTTGAAGAAAGCTAAATTAAAAACTAAGTTAAAAGTAACCGCTAAAAAGATTAAGGCTAAGGCTAAGTTAAAATCAAAAAGAATCAAAGCTAAGGGTAAAGCAAAACTAAAACCACAGGTTAAACCTTTACCTAAAGTAAAAGTAAAGTTAAAAGGTAAATTAACTTTAAAAAATAAATTAAAGATTAAAGCTAAACTAAAGTTTAAGATTCGAGCTAAGTTAAATTTAAAGAAACGTTCAAGCGACAAAGAAAAGAAAAAGCTAGAGATTAAACTAAAAAAAGAATTACAGTTAAAAAAGAAACTTGACAAAGAAGATAAGAAACGTAAAGATATAGAAGAAAGACTAAGAAAAGAATTAAGAAGAAAGAAAACTAAAGATTTAAAACGTAAGCTTGATAATGCCCGTAAAAAACGTGATGATATAAAAAAGAAGAAAAGACAAAAGAACAGGGATATTAAAAAATTAAAACAAGAGTTAAAGAAATTAGTCAATCAAATAAACCTAATAAAAAGATATTTAGCTAAGTTTAATAGTAATAAGAAGTTTGCTTTCACACCTGACTTATATAGTTCTTTAGTAGGTGCTAAAGCAACAGCTGCTGAACGTAAAGAATTGTTACGAGTAGGTAAAGTATTCACAGGTCTTGAACAACGTAAGATAGTTTAAACTTCCATTTTGGTCATTTTATACGAACATTTTGGGGGGTTTTTCGATGCCACTTAACCCCTCCCATGTTCCCCCTTTTTCTATCCAGTATACTTTTTTCTACCACTAATTTAGTAACATTTATATAGTATCTTATATTATAGTATTCTATTAAGAATAAGTGAGGTATGAACAAAATGAGTACAAGCAAAAGTAAAAAAAAGGCTAGAGAACATTTTCAGATGATTTGTGATAAAAATTCTTATGAAAGAACAAAAGTTAAATTAAATAGTATAAATAAAGCTTATATGTTTTGTCCTAGTTGTGGCAAAAAAAAATTTTTTTATTATATTTATTGTGGTAAACACAATGAAATAGAATACAATTTTTATTGTGCTAAATGTGATGATGCTTTTGTAATAGTAAGTAGAGGAGGTTTTTGTTAAAATGAGAAAACGAATTAAAACAATAGGAAGTAGTCAGGGCATTTATTTTAATGTTAATGACATGAAAGATTATAATTTACAGGTTGGTGATTTATTAGAACTAACTTTTAAAAAAGTAAAGGTTGAATAGAGAATGACAAAGGTATATAGCTTTAATTGTCCAATAGAACATTTTTATTGTGGTGACTGTGTTTATTACAATAAAGAATATAAATGTACATATAAAAAAATAGTAGGTGAATAAAAAATGAAAGAACATCCACAGACAGGTAAATACGAACCAAAAGACATAGATTTATTTGAGGTAATTAAAAATGTATCTTAACCCTGACGATTACTCCAAAGACTTAGACAGGCTTAATTTACTTGAGAACCATATAAAAATCATTTATGCAAGAGTAAACGATTTACATAACAGGCTAGAAGATTTAGAGAAAGAAGTAAGTCTATTTAAGAGAATTTGATTAAAATGGTAGAATGTGATAAATGCGGGAATTGTAATCTTAAAAAAATTAGGTACTGGGATGATAAAGGCAATATTATAAACGAGGTGGCAGAATGTATTTGCGGAAACGAAATCAATTTAGGCAAACCAGTTTACAGGCGTTCAAAGATTTACGCCAGTCAGGACAATTAAATAAACTACAAGATTTAGTTTATAACTGGTTTAATAATTACCCTGTTAGTACAGATAAAGAAATAAGCGAGTTATCAGGGTTAGCTATTAATATCGTGACAGCTAGAAGAAACGAGTTAGTTAAACTAGGCGAACTAGTACAGTATAATAAAAGGAATTGCCATGTAACAGGAAGGTTAGCTATTACATGGACACCGGAGGTCAACAAATGAAAGAACAAAAAGAAAACCAACAGATGTTAATAGAACGTGTCTGTAGCTATGGAAACAAAGTAATAGGCTATAAATACCAAATTAATAATAGGTTTATAGATTTCCATAATAAACCTAAAGTGCCGGATTACATACCTTTCTATCAATCTCACGGTATCTGTAAAGACTGTATAGTAAACGTATATAACCAGAACGGGTTAATACCAGAATATAAAAGAGTGGTTAAAAATTAAAATGTGCATCTCAGAAGAACTATTAAAAAATGAAGAATTAACATATAAAGATTATCTCTTTGTATTTTTATTTTTAATTAGTTTTATTATAGGTTTATTAGGTATTTTATTTCTGGTATTAAAATGAAGAAGTATAAAAGCTATGAGGAATATATAGAAGAGGAGTTCCCTAATTATGCTGAATAAGTGAGATACACCTTTATTTCCTATGGAGAATTTAAAATGGAAGAAACACTAAACAATGCAAAAGAAGTAAAACAATCAACCCTAAGTAAAAACTTTTACTTGATTGTATATAATTACTTAAAATCAGGAAAAACAATTCAAGATGTGTTGTTTGATTATTCAATTTCTAAACAAAAATTACAGTATTATATTAACCGACTTAAAGAGAGAAAAGTAATAAAAAAAGTAGGTTATGGAACATGGGAAATAATTAAACAATTGGATATAAAAGAAGTAAAAAAAGAAGTAAAACAATCAACCCATGATGGTATGCGTCAACCCTATGTTTTCCGAAAAGAAGTTAGGGGTCACGGTTTCATGTTTCGGCTTCAAATACCTAAATTATACAACTGGAATAAACGAAGTACCTATATGAACAAACATAATATTAAGTATAGTAATATACATTCTAACGGACACAAACTTATAATACTAGGGAAAACAGTACACTTATTTACTAATTCTATTATTATTTACGATAAATATAGTTATATTAGCAATTTAGCAAAGGAATCTAAAAGTAAAGCTATCTATGAGTTTACCCGTATCATTAAACGAATAGAAACCATGTTTAAAGTTAATTTAAAGATTAACAAAGGTTACAAGTTCAAAGTATTAAAAGAGCATTACGGGCTAATTAAAAACGCTTTAGCAAGACAGTACAACGAAAACGGGGAAAAACTCCATGTTTATAACTCGGATGGTTTATGGTTGGTTATTGATAACAGCTTTAATCTTGATGAACTAGAAACGCAAAAGAACCGTAACCCTGAACCTGACCATGCTATTAATGACAATGAAGTTATCCAAGAATTTTTTAACGATTTAAGACAGCATAAAGGTTTTACCCCTACTTTTGTTTTAAACGCTTTTGGTATGTACGCACAAAATATTATTTCTCACGTTTCCGCTATTAAGGAGCTAGGTAAAGGCGTAAAAGATTTAACCAAAGTAGTCAAAGAATTAAAAAACGAAAGTTTTAAATAGAATTTGTTATATATTTTTTCATAACAAAAATGTACCAGTATAGTATTTGTAAAAATTGTATACATTTAAAAGGCTTAATTTGCAGTTCTTTTAAAGAACCTGTCGATTATAGAATAAACGAGTGTAGTGATTATTTTGAGAAAAGTGCTAGATATTTTAAAAAAAGAAAGAAAAGAGCAAATAAAACAATGCTGTAACTGTTTATGGCGTAAGAAATGTTTTTATAAATCTATTCCATGTGATGATTATAAACAGGATAAAAAATGTATAAAGTGTTAAAATGATAGATAACAAATGTCCTAATTGTGGTTATGATTATTATGATGACCAGCCTGATTATGATGAGGAAAATATCCCTATTTGCAAAGGTTGTAAATGTAGTTTGTTAAGCTGGAGTGAGTTAAGATGAATGATATAGACGATATTGACATCGATGATATTGACTTAGATAGTAATAAAGATACTTTAGACGATGACTTAGACTTTGAAGATGATAATTTAAACTTTGACGATGATTTTGACACACGTAACCCGCCTTTAGAAAAACACAATGATTTATTAAGAAAATTAACTGACTTTGACCCTTACTTACAAAAACAGGTAATGGAATGGCTAGGTATGTACTGGGATGAAGAACAGAAAAAATACATTAAAGACCCACAGGTAGAACCTATTATGAACATCAGGGGTGCTAGATGGTGCGTTAATTTCTTACGAACTTATGCAAGAGATAATAATATTATTACAAATATAGACCAAGACGTTTATAATAATATAATGTTAGATGTAATCGAAACTACTATTTACAACATCGGCACCCGGTCAGAAGTGTTCGGGATTAAAAATGACGGTGATATAATGGCAGTCTGTAACCAACTAATTCACGCTACTGATTTAGTTTTAATCGGTGCGGGTGGTAGTAAAACTTATACTGACTTCTTAGGAACAACTACCAGTAGAAATGAAAGTGTACAGGTATCAGACAACCCAAATATGAATCAGGTTAAACAACCACCTAGAAGTGGCTTTATGGGTGGCATGAAAAGATTTTTCGGAGGATAATTAAAAATGAATATATTAGCTTTAGTAATCGCAATCGCAACAGTATTTGTCATTGGTGGTGGTGGTTTTCTTTGGTTGTGGATAAAGATGCAACCGAAGAAAATCTACTGGAATGCTATTTGTTACACTGTCGGTGAAGGTATTAAAAAGATAGAAAAAGACCAACACGGAAACGCTATCCAGCCTTTCGAGTTAAAAGACTTAATGCCTTATCATGAGGATGTATTAGTCAAAGAAGAAAAAGCCCATGGTATTACTCTTTTTAGATTGAAAGGTTTAAACCTAACTACTAACCCAGTGACCGGCGACGTTGTACAGGTCTGGAAGAATAAAAAGATAGTCCATGTATTAATAGAAAAAGAACAGGCTACATTATTACGTATGGGTTACGATGCTAAGTCAGGCGAAGCTATTTTTAAACCTATGCCTAGAGAACGAATAGAAATGCTTAGTAACCAGATAATAGTTAAAAAAGAAAGGTACCAAGAAAATAAAGACACTCTTAGCAAGATAACTCCTTTTATAGTAGCTGGTATCTGGATAATAGGTTTAATAGTAGGTACTTACTTCATAGCCAATGGCTGGATACGTTCCGCTGATACTAACGCAGAAGCTGCTAATGTTATGGCAGCTGCCACTATTAAAAGTTCAGAAAATTACCGGGAAGCGTTATTAAGTATAGCTCAGTCTAATATAGGACAATTAGCCGAAAAAAGCGAAAAAAATATATATGGGAAACAACTTAATAATAACCAAGAACCACCACCAAGTATTGAATAATATATTTTTGGGTACTAAACAAAATGAAAAAACTAGCCTTAATAATTTTACTTCTTTTTTTATTTGTAATCCCTTACGCTCTTTCTGCTGGTACTTGTAATTTAAACAAAAACGATTATATTCCGGGTGAAATGGCAACATTAGAGTGTAGTTGTAGTTTAGCTAATGAAGAAAACCGAGCAGGGTATATAGTTTTTATACATGATAATGGCACGATATTATATAATAGTTCAACTAATTCTAATTCTTGTACTACTGGGTTTTTTGGTGGTACTTATACTTTTTCTAATTTATTAACAGATTACAACGGAACAGCTATTTTTTCTTTAAACGCAGACGGCACAGGCGTACCATTAGGATGGACTAGCATAAATGATATAAGAGAAGATTACTGGACTGTTAACGGTTCAAGCACTACAGATTGTTTAATTGAATTTGAAATCCCTGAAAATCAAACCCCTACTTTTGACTTAGGGAAGTTTGCTTCATTAGGTGCAGAAATAAAAGATGGTTCTACTTTTGGCAAGATTGTAAACGCAAGGTGTAACTTACATTTAGAAAGCACTAACGATGTTCATATATTAACAGAACCTTACAACCCCCCTAACAGTTATAGTTTAAGTAATGGAGGAGGAGAGGTTACTTTTGAAAGAAACTGGGATACTAACACTATTAACCCTTATTCAAGCTATCTTGTAAAAGTTTATTGTTATTGTCCTATTAATGACACTACACCATGTTATTATTCATCTGGTTCATTAGTAGGTACGGAAACAGGTTTTAAAACTTGTAATTCAGAATTAATAATTAACTCAGGAAAAGATTTCAGATTTTTAGATGAAAACAAAGGTAATTTAACAGGAACCATGTTATTTTTCATATTACTAGTTATATTTTACGCTGGTTTCGGTGTTCATACTTACCAAAAAGCAGACCCTGACGTTAGTAGGATAGACTACTGGATAAGTTTTTTATGTTTCAACTTAGCTACTTTAATGTTGTTTGTAGCTTTAGGTATTGTTCACGCTTACAACACAGGCAAAGATTTTACTATATTACTTAATATTACTTTAATCTCTAACGGTTTAATTATATTTTTAGGAGGGTTTGTTATCTGGTTAAGGCATTTAATCGGCATGGCTTCCTACCCTTCGGAAGATTTAAGGAAATGGGATAAAGGGAAGTGGGAACCTAAAAATTAAAAATGGCTGACGATAGACTAAGAAGTAAAACTTTGAAAAAGTTAGTGATAGAGGTTAAGATTAAATGTTTAAAAGAAGGTAAACCGATACCTTCCGCTGACAAAATCATACAGTTAATATTTAAGAAATACGGTATTAATAAGGAGGAACTAACCAATGGTAAATTTATTCGATTCTAAAAAAGGACAGAATTTAAACAATATCATTTTCCCTTTAATATTTGTATTTACCATTGCTATTATATTTATATTTTCAGCTATTATCGGAACTCAGGTAATAGACGGGTTTAGAACTGCTTACGCATCCCCCGAACTAACACAGTATAACACACCTGAAGCACAAAACATTATGGATAATTTTGAGAAACCTTTTTTTATATTAGATAAAATATTATTCGCTTTAGTAATCGCTTTAATAATAGGCATTGGTTACACTTCTTACAGAATTGCTGCCCGACCCGTTTTTTATATTGTGACTATTGTATTAGGCATTGTTTATTGTTTTTTAGGTTATATTTTCAGTTATATATTTATCCAGTTTATAAACCAACCTTCTATAGTAAGTATTATGCAGTATTTCAGTTTAACCACTATGATTTGCACTAATTTACATTGGTTAGGTTTAATTTTAATAGTAGTAGGAGCTATTGCATTATACGGTAAAAACCCAACGGAGGAGATACCTTTAAGATGAAAAAGTTAATAATATCTTTAATATTATTTATTTTATGTTTAAACTTAGCTTTAGCTGATTTAGTTAACGATACTGTTGCTTATTATAAAGAAGATACAAACGGACAGTTTGAAGATTCAGCGGGTTCTGTAGATGGTTATCTAGATAACCCTACTTATACAGCAAGTGGTAAGATAAACGGAGCTTACGACTGGGATGGCACCGACGTAGTAAGTTTGGGTGATAATTTCGACTATTCAACTACTCCAATGAGTATTAGTTTTTGGCTTAATCCGGATAACGTATCAAGTACAAACCAAAGATACGCTACATCAGGTACTGGTACAGGAACTACTAGAGGTTGGTTAATTTTTAATTTTGGTAGCGGTGGTTTAGGTTGGGGTGATACTGCCGGATTTAAACATAAAGCTAGTGTATTAACAGCAGGTACATGGCAACACGTAGTAGTTGTTTATGATGGTGGTTCGGGGTTTGATAAATTACGGATGTATGTAGATGGTAGTTTAATTACAGGAACTTCAACCGCTGGAACTTTTAACGGGTTTGAAAATACTGATGTTGATACTTTGATAGGTGGTAATAATGCAACAGGTACTGTTACAAATAAATTTGCGGGATTAATAGACGAGTTTGCTATATTTGATACTAATATCTCCACTGACAATGTAACTTTTTTATATAATAGCGGTAACGGTATCCAATACCCTTACGGGTTACTACCTGTTAATTTCATAGCTAGTTTAAATTATCCAGTTAATGAAACTAACTACCATTTAGTAGGTGCTAACGCTAGTAAAGTATTTAACGGTAGTATTAATATAGAAGTAACAGGCGGTGCTAACTGTAGTTTAAATAATTCTTTATTTAGTTGGGTTAGTGTTATAAATGAAGTTAATAACTGGGTTAATAATTCTGTCATAACAGACGGTGAGTATGACATATTTGCTAACTGTAGTAACGGAGTGGATGAAGTTAATTTTAGTTTTAATTTTGTAATAGATACAACCGACCCTAATATAGACGTAGACAACCCTATTAATAATAGCGTTCATTATAACGAATTAATATTAAATGTTAGTTATTCAGATTTATATTTATTTAGAACTAATACCACAATTAGCCGGGTTGATAATGGACAGGTAGTTTATAATAATTACTCTGGAGATTTACCCGACCCTACTACATGGTATAACATAACAAAAACTCTTAATTTAACAAACGGTAGTTATGACATAGGCAAGTTTAAATTATTTTTAGAAGCGGTTGACACTCACACTAAGAAAGATTTTAAAGAAAAAGTTACAAAAACAAAAACTATTATTAAAAGAAAAGGTAAGAATCAACATAAAACTGATTTAAAACTAAAACACGGTAATTTTACTATTATCCACGATACAGATTTAGACATAGATTTAATTAAAGCTCAAGACAGAGTTAAATTTAACCATAAGAAAACCACAAAAGAACAAACTAGTATAACAATAACAGGCGATAAACTAATTTATCATAAAAATAGTCATTACCCATGTCACTTTATAGTTAATGATAAATACTGGTATGACTGTGTAGGTTTTCAAAATCCTAGAGTTACTAAGATAACCGAAACTGAGTATAAAATTACATACACACATGATAAAAACGAAGTCATAACTGATTCACTAGGCGGTTTAAACGAGATTAATAAAACTTATTTTTTCTATGTAGTTAACCAGACTACCGGGGTTATTAATATAGGCGACCAATTTTTCCCTCCTGATGTTAATTTTAATTATACAGCAAGTAATACATTTTCAGTTAGTAGTTTAATAATTAATAATACTTGTATTATTATAAATGGTAGTGTTAGTTATGATGGTGATTATTGTTTTGATTTGGTTAATTTAACTTTGGAAGATGTTGCTTTGTTCGGTGGTGCTACCCCTGTTGATTGTTATATTACTTTAGATAACATTATAGGCGTACAGAATAATATAAGTTATAACTGGTTTAATATTAATAATAGTATAATAGAATCAGGTAGTAATTTATGCGATAGTGGTTTAGTTGATTGTGTTTTAGATGAATTATTAGGGTTAGTGATTGCTAATAATGATAGTATATTATGCGAAGCCACTATTAATAATAGCTGGTTTACTTTTGCTTCTAACACTACTAGATTAAATACTACAACTATCAGTGAATGTGACGGTATTAATCAGTATCCTATTATTAATTTAAGTTATTTTGATGAAGTAGATGGTAGCGAAATAAATACTTCTTATTCATACAACGTGACTTTCTTTGAAGGTAACAGTATATTTAATATTTTTTTAAACGGTACAGGGGAATATACTACTATCTGCACAGATTCAGACCCGGCAGCTAGTGGGTTTAATCTTAATATGTACGGTAATATTATATTATCAGCTTCTGGTTACACTACTAGAGTTTATAACATCCCTGAAACAGCCGGGTTCTTAGCTAGTAATAACCCTTACACTAACCAGAGTTTATTTTTAGTAGGTATCGGTAATAGTTCTACTATTATTTATGAATGGCAAACAATCGATTATGAACAGATAGATGGTACCATGTTAATTTATCGTTGTGAAGATGACGGTAGCCGGACTTTAATAGAAAGTAATTTCATCGCTTCCGGTGACGCAACAGCTAACCTACAGTTGTTTAGCGTACCTTATAGCTACGCTGTTGTGATAGACGGAGTTACTTATAAAGAACCACAGTATTACGAATGTCATACAGAGAGTACAACAGAACGTAGTTATTTAGTAGATGTCAGTAGTAGTGATATAATGCCAGTTATCGGTTTGTATTTAATAGACTGTGAAATGACAAAGGTATCTGATACAGTGGCTAGGATGGAATGGAACGCTAACCCAAACGACAACTCAGACATCGAAGGTTGTATAGTAGGTTATAGGGAATTAGTAGGTAGTAGGATAGAAGTATACAGAGATTGTGTCAACCAGTCATCAGGTAGTATTACTAGAACAGTACCCACACTAACAAATAATTATTATATACAGGGCGAAGTATTCCAAAATGGTTATAAAGGCTACTGCCAGAATACTTTAGTTTACGCTAACCGAGGGAATTTTAGTCAGGCTGCTGGGGTTACTGGGGTGTTTTCAGTTGGTATATTAATCATATCATTAGGATTATTACTAGCTGCTAGGCGTACCTTAGCTTTAGCAGGTGCTGGGCTAGGTATAGTTGTAGCGTGGTTACTAGGAATAACTAGTTTAAACGGTGCTATTGTAACAGGCGTAATAACAGTCTTAGTAATTATAATATTACTAATTAAATCAGCGAGGAAAGGTTAAAAAATGAGAAAGAACCTATTTAAAAATACAGTAATAGTGTTTTTAGTAGGTATCGGAATATTTTTTTATAAATTAGTTTTAATTTTACTAGGGTTATATATTTTATACAAAGTATCTAAAATATTACTTTCAGCAAATAACAATATGAACGGGTGGAAACAATGGAAATAAAAATGTCTAACACTTTAGGGGCTTTTTTAATTTTCAGTTTGTTAACCGGGTTAATGGCTTTTATCTATGGCGGTTTCGCTGACGAGTACGGGCTAACCCCTTCATACGTTGATGATGATGGTAAAGACGTTATTACGTTATTAAAAGAAGTAAACGTAATAGACGGTATTAATGATTTTATAGACGGTGTTAGAACTGTTGCCAGTGGTAATCCAGTAGACTTATTAGGAGGGTTGAAAGCTTCGGCTACAGGTTTAATAAAAGCTTTATTCGGTATCTTATCAGCTCCAGCAGAAATTATCGGCATAGTAACAGGCTTTTATTACCTGCCTCCTGACTTAGCTATATTTTTACAGATATTTTTAACTTTAGCAATCGCTTTTATGATAGTACGTTATTACGTGGGGGATGAAACATAATGCCAGGCTTTGACAATACAACTACAATAACCATGCAAAATTTAACCGAAATGACTAATAGCTCTGACTATGTAGAATTTCTAGTGAAAGGTAACGAGATAATGTTTGGTGGGGTTGGGTTTTTTATATTACTATCAGTATTATTAGTTATTTTATTACTTTTATTTATACAGGCTAACAAAGACGAGTTTTTAATTAATTTAATGGTTAGTAGTACGCTTGTTACTTTCGCCAGTTTCTTTTTTAGAGCTGCTGAAGTATACGTATACGGAGTTACTAAAGGTTTACTAACAGATAAATTACTCTGGATATTTCCTTTAATAATGATATTTACAGCTGCATTATTATATATTACTAAAAAGAATTGACTTGTACCCATAGGGAACAAAAGTATATAAACTAGTATTGTTATAATATTTATTAACTAATTAATAATAAACAGGAAGGAGGTTGATACTAAAATGAAAAAAGAAATGATGCTTTTAGCAGTTGGTCTTATTGCTTTAGTTGTTACAATGGTAGTGGCTCTAGTAGGTCTAGCTATTACAGACGGTTTCAAAGATTCCGGACAGATTGACAACAATACAGCAGACTTATTCGGTGCAGGTATTACAGTAGTAGCTACTTTTATCAGTTTAATTGCTCTTGTTATGGTAGGGGCTGTTATGATCGGTATGGTTAAGCAGTATACTAAATTCGGTAAGCAATAAATAAATTAAAGGGCTACTGCCCTTTTTATTTTCTTTTTTTCAAAAGATTTAAATATATAAACTATCATAATAATAACTAAAATGCCACAATATTATGTATTAGTAAAACGAAAAGGAGCCAAAAACTGGCTGGGTGCGTTACCTTCTAGAAAAGGCGTTAATAAAGAAAAATTCAAAACTTCTGTAAAACAAAAGATGAAAAAAGGTTTTACTTACAAAATTATTAATTCTATTCAGTTAAAAAAGATACTTACTAAATTAGTAGGTAAATTTAAACTATCTAATAAAAAAACAAGATAAAAAAGGTAAAATATAAATACTTGTTATATAATTATATTAAACAATATGTATCCTATAAAGAAATCAAGCCCTCAGAAAATAGGGAATAGCCATTATTTTTTAATTCCAGCTCAATATATTAATAATAGTTTAATAGATTGTAATAAAGAATATGACATAGAGTTAAAAGAATCAAAATCTTAAAAAACATTGCAGGTTGCTTCATTCTACGCTTTCATACCTAAGAATCCCCGCACCCCTGCAATGTTTTTCTTATTTCTAAAAGAAAACTTTTATATATGTATTATGTTGTATAATTTTCTATAACACTAAACAGCACTTATGTGAATCATCATCTGTAATGGAAATGTATTAAGTAAAACAATCAAATCCTCCAAAAAGGCTCTTACTTCCTTTGTTGTGTGTTTGGTTGGCTGGGTGAGATTATGAAAGTAGCTATATATTGTAGGGTATCAACAGAAGAACAAACAACCGAAAACCAAAGAATTAGGTTAGTAGCTTATTGTAAAAAGAATAATTGGGATTATGAAGTAATAGAAGAACAGATGACTACTAGAAAGACAAGACCTAGAAAAAATAAACTATTACAAAGATTAAGGAATAAAGAATTTGATGGAGTAATAATATTTAAACTTGATAGGTGGGCACGGTCTATGTATGAGTTAACTAACGAAATAAGCGAATTACATAAAAAAGGCATTACTTTTATTAGTGTATCTGATAATATAGATTTAAGTTCAGCCACTGGGAAATTACAATTTCATATATTAAGTGCTTTTGCTGAGTTTGAAAGAGCATTAATACGAGAAAGAACTATTGAAGGGTTAAAACGAGCTAAGTCACAGGGAAAGAAGCTAGGTAGACCTAAAGGAAGCAAAGACAAAAAGATTAGAAAGAAAGGCGGTTATTATTTAAGATACATAAAAGAGAAAGAAAAGTATGTATAATAAAAAATACCCCCCTAAATAAATAGATGGAAGAAAAAGTATAAAATTTGTGTTTAACTCCCCCCTACATAATTGGGGTAAATAAACACTCGTTTTTTTGAAGGAATAAAATAAAAAAATGGAGGTCAAAAATAACACCTTCCCAAAATAAATCACACTAAAGTGTGGGGTTTTCAAAGAATGGAACTAACAAAACAAGAAAGAGTAACTGTATTAGCATTGATGTCAATAGCAATACAACAGATGAGGGCATTACATCATTATAAAACCATTGATGTCTGTAAAACTTGTGGACACGAAACAATTATACCTATATATAATTTACCTAATAGGGATGATTACAAAAAATTAGTAAAAAAACTAAAAGATACAGATATTGAATGGAGAGACATTGAAAAAGAGAAATGGTGTGCAAAAAAAATAGTATGTAATGCAACTTTTAACAATATGTTTAG
>Ga0180430_10002589_pt1 | contig 16246 bp, 11 predicted proteins | sample SS_ome_9_FD_132999 | JGI IMG/M metagenome (GOLD analysis project Ga0180430, IMG submission 132999) | Hypersaline lake sediment archaeal communities from the Salton Sea, California, USA - SS_1_S_2 metaG | ecosystem: Environmental > Aquatic > Non-marine Saline and Alkaline > Hypersaline >... | reverse complement strand
GAATGAGGACAGCCTCTCAACCAGGGCGGCCAGGGATGTCAGATAAACGCCAGCATATAAGGCACCAAAAGTGACAGCCAGGAATACTTTGCCAAGTATGCTGGTGTATTCGATTATTGGCAGCCTTTTATCTGATTGCCCTGGTGTATTCTGGGTGCCAAAATGAAAATAGATCAAGGTCGTCACAGTCCCCAAAACTACGATGATGCCATTTATCGCAAGATCCCAGCGGTTGGTAGTAATCGAATATGCCGTTGGATCAACGCTGTTGATTGTACCCAATATCTGAGGGAAAAGGGTGCCAGTGATTGCTCCACCTATGGCAGCAGCAGCCCCAATTCCAACCAGGATGGCTACTGCCCAGTTGCCGAGCTTACGCAGAGGTGTTACTTTGAAAAACAAGAAGATACTGGGTAAGAAAAGCAAAATGGATAATAAGCGTTCTCCCCGCGTTCCTTGTATGAGAGGAACGATTAAGCGCGGAATCAGCACATTATTAACTGTGACAATGGCAACATATGCGGCTGTAACTCCAATAAAAATGTGGATCGCTAACTTGAAGAAAGGGTTATCTCCCAATAAATAGCTGAAGATCAGGATCGTCAACAAAAATCCCAGGGATAATCCAATGAAGTCCATCATATTAGTCATTTTTTCTTGACATCTCCTGCCGCCCTGGTCCTGTGGCGGGAAAACAGGGACAAAACACCATTCGCTAATCCGCCGATAAAGATCGTTCCAACTGTGATAATAATACCCAGGTTAAATGGAAGCCAGGCCGCTGTGGCCAAATTTGGCCGATCCAGCATCTGTTCGTAATTCATGCTGTCGATAACTCCAGAAACATAGCCTTTGAGCAGTTGGGGTGATGAACGGAAATAGGGTTGTATCAATGGCTCAGCCTGGGCGCCAACTACCATATGAAGCGGAGTATCATCCAGAATAGTGGCTACTTGTTCAATCCAGATCTTTGCTGTATCAGGATCATCTGTAATGACCAAAATCATAGCAAAATCATTGATCGCATCAACTTTCACGAGGGGTGGTGATCCCCAGGCATTGCTCCCATCAAATGCCAGAGGAATGATCTTTTTCGGTGCTATGACGAAACTCAATAGACCAGCTGATTCGCCAGGCAAATATCCCAGGTTGATGTATTGTTGAGTATGGATATATCCGTGTTTTTCCTGGGTGGTTTCCAGGAAATGATCGGCCAGGGCTGGCCCGGTGGGCTGGGTCGAAATAAAAGAAAGGAAAGTACCCTGTTTCATCAGATGGTCTACGACTCCAGCTGAGGCGATGTAAAGCTCTCCAGCGGAAGCAGGTTGAAAATCAAATGCGATTAACACTGGCTGGCCATCGTACAAGCTCTCGATCTCTTCATATAAAGCCCCGTATCCTGTATCCATGACCTGGGCAGAACTGGGTGGTTCGGTGTCAATAATTCCACCAAAGATGACAGTCCCGGCTGTGGTTACCAGCATAATGATCGCAATCAACCAGCGCAGAACTCTCTGAGTTGCTACTGGAGCGGGTTTAAGGATAGTTTTCGATTTGTTCTCGTCTGTAATGAGTTTCTTGAGAACATTGACATAATCCTGATGGGATTTTGTCGCCAATAGATTAAGCGGTTTCCTGGATGCTTTTTCTGGATCGAAGGCAACATCTGCTTCTGCTGGCAGCACGCTGGGAATTCCCGCCAGTGGACCATAATTTTCAATATAATCTTCATCCTCGGAAAGCCCAGTGGCATCGGTAGATTCCACAACCGGACGCATAGCTTCGACCCATCCAGGGAGTTCACCAAGCGATAACTCCTCTTCAATATCTTCAAAGGCAGAATCAGAAGATGCAGATGTCAGCCAGCTGGGTAGCTCTTCACTGAAAAGATCATCAAAGAATTCCTCTTCCTCAGCTTGAAATGGATCAGTGATTGGTTCGGATTCTCCACCCTCGCCAGCTAAAAATTCCAGGTCTTCAGGGATCTCCTCAGCAGCTTTCTTCTTTTCTTCCGCCCAGGATGGGAATTTGATCTGCTGGGAATCACTCATCCCTGATGCGGGTTCGTCATCATCCTCATCTTCTTGAGGGAGATTGTCGGTAATGCCCCTCACGATGGCAGGCTTATATTCCTCATTCGTAAGGTCTTTTTTCCGAAGGAATGCGTTCAGAGATTCATCATCCCCATCAATATGAAGCCATTCCGGTAGATCGCTGGCTGGCGCAGCTTCATCACTATCAGCAGCTGGAGGTGAATATTCTGGCGGCTTAATGTCTTCTGGCTCTTCATCTGCGGGCCTATCAGACACAGAAAGCCAATCCGGGAAAGATGAGTCCTCATCAACTAAATCACTGCTTTTATTCAATCTTTTGATCTTGTCCAGCCAATCAGTTTGAGGTTTGGAGGGCACTGGCGGCGCATCTATTTCTGGTTCTCGGGAATCGGGGTCCTGGAGCATATCCAGCCAGCCAGAATCCTCACTGAAACCAGGGGAGCCAAATTCCGGTACAGGATGTTCATCTTCATCATAAACATCCGGGCGAAAACCTATCGGGCCAGGCTCACTATCCGGATCGGGTGTTAAGAAATCCCACTCACTGGCAGATTCGCTGACTGGTTGTTCTATCTCTGCGGGGCTTTCCTTTTCCGGCGAGGCAGATAAGAAATCCATTCCTCCGGCTTCGTCCTGGGTTGGTGGTTCCTGTTGTAGGGGCTCTTCTTTCGTTTCGGTCGCTTCCTGGAAGCCCCATCCTCCAACAGTGTCTTTGTCTGGTTCTTCATTCTGAACAGGTTCTTCTTTGGCGGAAGGTTCAGTCAGGAAATCCCATTCGCTGCCCGGGCCTGTGGTGGGCTCTTCTTTCTGAGCAGGTTCTTCTTTGCTGGAAGGTTCAGTCAGGAAATCCCATTCGCTGCCCGGGTCTATGGAGGGCTCTTCTTTCTGAGCAGGTTCTTCTTTGCTGGAAGGTTCAGTAAGGAAATCCCATTCACCGACCGGGTCTGTGGTGGGCCTTTCTTGCTGGATCGGTTCTTCTTCAGCAGAAAGCTCTGTCAGGGATTCCCGCTCCGCTGCGGGTTCTTGAGATGGACTTTCCTTTTCGGGGGTAACCTCATCGGAAAGTGAGTTCAGGAATTCCAGGTTGTCCGGGGGTTCTTCGATAGATGGGGGTATTTTGGGTGGGCTTTCTGTGGTCGGTGTTTCAGTCAGATATTCCCATTCCCCACCATCTTTATCTATTGGGCTTTCTTCTCCCAGGAGCTCATCACGGGCAGATGGATCCAGTAATGGATCAAAAGCATCCGGGTCAGGTAACTTTTCCTCATCGGGACCCGTGAATGGATCTTCGGTTGCGAAGAAATCATCCAGGCGGGAGGCCGCATCTGACTCCTCACTCGATTTTGGTTCACTTTCTGCGGGGAGTTCCTCAAACGATTCTGGAGCAGGTATTAAATCATCCAGTCTTGTGGAATCATCCTGGGGTTCTGGTGATTGGGGAGTGTCTGTGAGAGGTTCTTCTGGCGATAAGAGGCTGTCTAACCGGGAGCTCTCATCAAGGGGGGCTGCGGGTTGGGTCGGTGTTATTTCATCTTTGTTATCAAATAGATTGTCTCTCAGGGAAGGGCTATCAGGAGGAAGAGGATCAATGCTGAACAAGGGAGCACCACAATGATCACAGAAATTATGATCATCTGCATTGGGTTTTCCGCAGGTTGGGCACAGGATCTCAGCCATTATTATTCACCGTAAGGTCGATCGGTTCCCATCAAGATTCGGATACCTGTAGTAATTGTGCCCAGGGCAATGCCGAGCAGCAGCCCACGGGCTCCTCCCAGAGCTGGGACACGCAGGATCCATTCGCGAAATACGCGAAGGAAAGGAATTGTTGTCGGAGGAATTGAAAAAGATCCCAGCAAAACCAATAAAACGACAAAGAAGAAAATGATGGAGAACAGATCCATCCGTTTGCGCAGTATGCTGGCGGCTGCATATGTAAGGCTGACTGCCGTTACAGCAAGCAGGCTGGATTCAATCGGAAGTTGAATGTTTTTGAATATCCAGCTGGTCATCTGGAAATTTGGTTTCCCTACCAGGTAGGTCTGAACCATATCTATGATTCCAATCACCAGGGTGGCCAACAGCGCAATTACCAGGATCAGGCTGTAACCTGAATTTTCGCTATCCGCCCCCAATTTTTTGATGTGGACAGTGATCAGGTTGATTATGCCAACCAGCAGAGCAACTGCGGACAGGACCAGACCGGTTCGTAAGAGGATAAAACGGATATTCGTAAATGAGGGAATGAAATATCCGGCCAGGACAATAATGCCGACGCCGATGGCAACTGCGGTTGAGACAGGAGACTTTAGATCGATTTTCACATTGTACCTGCCAGGATATTTTCAATGAAGACATCAATTCCAAGGATGTTCAGCAAGACGCTGGCCAGGATGATAAATATAATGATCCAGCGAATGACATCCTGGGCCGAGATACTCGCCTGGTGCATTTTTCCCGCCCCGAGGTAGGCACCTCCGGCGTATAACTCCTCTCCGATAAGAGGGTCAGAAGCGCTGGCATAGATGACTGCTTGAGCTGGAAGTTGGGCAGTACCAGCGATAGTTGGGCTGCTTTGCCTCTCACCAGCAGTCGTGATCCAGGTGATCTCGTTTCCAAACCATCCGGTATGGATATTGGCGGAGACATTGTCATTCCGGATGGTGCTCAAGGTGCCGGCTGCATAAGAAAAGGGCGTAACGCCGATCAGCTCACCGGAAGGGTTTTTGATATTGTCTGAAATACTGATGGCTTTCGAACTGCCTTTGATCGTATCCTGGGCCAGTATGGATATAACGGGGTTTCCTGTGGAGGCAACTGGAGGATGATCGCAAACTGAGGATTTTTCTATAACCTGCTTCAATATCCCCAGGCCAGCCAATGCGGCAGCTGATTCTGGCCCAGTTATACCCCCTCTTCCTAGAGAAATATGCAGCTGAGTACCATCCTCAACGGCAACGTTGATTTCCTGGATGATTTTTTCGTAGGCGGGAATTGGACGGATATTATAGGTTTTCCGGTCTTTATCTATGAACGAAAAAAAGACCATTAAACCGACAAAAAGTACAATAACCACTATTCCCGTGAAGCCAGTAGCAGACACAGATATATCCTCCAACTAAGTTGTTGGTTCGTAATTTCTGAGTGCCTCGATAAATAATTCAGTTTCTGATGGATCTTCCAAAATCGTTGCGAAATCCTGGGATTGATCTTTAGAGATGAAAGAGGATAAAACTGGTTGGCTGATATAGATCAATTGGGCGCCAAGCAGATTCACTGGACCCAGAGCCTCCAAGAAGGTTGCAGTGAGGTTCTGGAGCCGCAAATTATACAGCGATTCAATCCATTTTTTCCTGTTTTCTTGAATTTTCATAACTCAGAATTAGTATAGCATAGTTTCATTATTCAAGCGTATTGCCCTCAATGGAAAGGATATGACTTATGATATCCAAAGCGGATTATTTCTCATACTGTCACCTGGGGACAAAATGACATATTCTATACTATAGTATTGTGCATTGTTCTCAGGAGCGGGAGGGTATTATGCAGCCAGATCTTACTGAACAGATCCTTGAATTAGTACGATTAACAGCAACGGATTTGCCCCCGGATGTTGAAAAAGCCCTCCTCGAATCACGGGATCAGGAGGAACCGGGATCAGCCGCCCAGGGAGCGCTGGATACAATCCTGGAAAATGTGAAAATGGCCCGTGAAAATTCCACACCTATTTGTCAGGATACGGGAACACCGCTGTTCTTTGTGAGATATCCTGAAGGTTGGAGCACCAGGAAACTCACCCGACAGATCCAGGAGGCAGTGATCCAGGCCACAAAGGAGTCCTACTTGAGGCCGAATTCTGTAAATACCCTGACAGGAAAAAACACAGGTGATAACAGCGGTGATGAGCATTACCCATCGATTCATTACGAGGAAATTGAAGATGGACAATTAGAAATCGATCTAATTCTGAAAGGAGGCGGCTGCGAAAATGTAAGCACACAATATAAGCTGCCTGATTCTGGTCTGGGCGCCGGCAGGGATCTGGACGGTGTGCGAAAAGTCAGTCTGGATGCTGTGGCCAAAGCTCAGGGAAAAGGGTGTGCTCCGGGAATTTTGGGTATTGCCATCGGGGGAGATCGAGGATCGTCTTATGTCGCCTCCAAGGAATCATTGACCAGGCAGCTGGATGACACAAATCCCGATTCTGCCCTGTCTGATCTGGAAGATAAAATTACCAATCAGGCCAACCAGTTGGATATCGGCCCGATGGGCTTTCATGGCAAGACAACTGTGCTGGGGACAAAGATCAAGAATTTACATCGTCTTCCAGCCAGCTATTTTGTATCAATATCCTATATGTGCTGGGCGTACAGGCGACGGAGGTTGGTTTTTGATGACGGAGAAGCAAGGTATTCGTAGGGATTGAAATCCCAAGAGGGGACGTCCACCAACAACAGGTGAACGCCCAAACGTCGGCAGATGCCGACGTTTTTCTTTTTTTGGCGAGAGAGTGTTATTTGTGCTCTTGGATAGCCATGGGGTGACTGTGTAATCAACCTCCCTGAATAGGGATGTTCAGCCCTGAGCCCTTCGTCTTCGCTCAGAGTCGAAGGGCTCCTCTGAGGACTTCAGTTCATAGACATGGATTGAAATCCAAAGAAGGGACACCCATCAACTGCAGATGGATGTCCGAATGTCGGCAGTGGCCGACATTTTGTTTTATGAGGGAGACCAGTGTTGATGATCAGCGAGGGATTTGGAAAGGTTTGATATTAAACGTCCCTGAATAGGGACGTTCAGCCCTGAGCCCTTCGTCTTCGCTCAGAGTCGAAGGGCTCCCCTGAGGACTTCAGTCCATTCTATGACCGTATCCGCATTTGAATAAAGGGGTTAATTTTAGATATACAGTAATTATTCATATCAAGGAGATCTGCATGTTCAGCTCATCTGCCCAAGAATTAACAAAATCCCGTAAGCGCTGGCTCTGGTACCTGTATGATGTTGGGAATTCGGCCTATGCGGCGGTTGTGATCCTGGCAATCTACGCGGCCTATTTCAAGGGACACGTTGTTGGCGGTGCGGAAGGTTCAAGGTTATGGGGCATCTCGGTGGGTATCGCAATGTTGGTTGTAGCTTTGATCTCTCCTGTCCTGGGCGTGATTGCGGATCATACAGGTCAAAAGAAACGACTGCTGACCTATTTCACTGTTCTTTCAGTTACCTCAACGGCTTTATTGTATTTTGTGCAGAAAGGCGACATCCTGTTGGGGATGTTTCTTTTTATCCTGGCCGAGATCGGTTACAGGGGTGGTCAGGTTTTTTATAATTCCTTGCTGCCAGAAGTGGCAGATCAGGATGAGATTGGGCGGGTGTCCGGTAATGGCTGGGCGATCGGATTGATGGGGGGGATCGTTTGTTTGTTGGTAGTCCTGGCCCTGGTTACATTGAATGAGGGCACCTGGATCGTGCGTTTCTCTCTTGTAATCACAGCAATATATTTCGCGGTATTTGCTGCGCCCTTATTTATCTGGTTCCGGGAAAAAGGAGAGAACAGGAAACTGCTGACTGAAGAGAATGTGTTTTCTGTTGCTGCACAGCGGCTTAAGAAATCTTTCCAAAGCGTACGAGATCATAAAGAATTTGTGAAATATATCATTGCCTTCCTGATCTATAACGACGGGATATTGATGGCAATTAATTTTGCTGCCATATTCGGAGCGGTGATGTTTGGCCTTGATCAACAGCAGATCATCCTGTTTATGATCTTGATCCAGTTCACCAGCGTGATCGGGGCTTATATCTCGGGTTGGATAGCGGATAAAAGAAGTGGAAAAGCCGCCCTGGTCATATTCTTATTGATGATGACCGGTTCAGTTATAGGCTTATTTGTTGTTGAGACTGTGACAGGATTTTTTGTGATTGGGGGAATTGCTGGCCTGGCTTTATCTTCGGTTCAGGCTGTTAGTCGGGCTATGGTCGGCGCTCTGGCACCTCCCGGGCGCAGTGCCGAATTCTATGGTTTCTTTGCGGTTGCTGGCAGAACCTCTTCCTTTATTGGACCAACGATCTATGGGTTTGTCGCTGCAGAAGCAGCCATTTTCTTTGAGGCTCAAGGGGAAGGAGCCTCTTTCCTGTGGTTCAAAATGCTGGAAGGCGGTGGTCCTTTTGCAGAGCAGCTGGGACAGCGCGTGGCTATCCTGCCAGTGATCCTGTTTCTGATCGTAGGATTGATTCTCCTGCTAGGTGTCAATGAGAAGAAAGCCAGAGAGCGGGTAAGTGAAACTGTCTCCGCCTGAAATTTCACTCAGGTGACTTTTAACTGATCCTTGGAATATTCCTGATAAATCCCATCTTTAACGATGACCCCCAGGCGTTTAAGGGCGCGATGAATATCTGCAAAACTGGTATATAGAGGAGCTATTCCTAACCGGATGTTATTTGGCGCGCGGAAATCGGGGATAACCTTTAGATTGGTATCGCCGGGAAGTGGATCAATTAACGCTCGACAGATCCTATATGCTTCTGGATGTCGGAGAGAGACATGTGAACCTCTTTGGGATGAATTCAGGGGTGATCCGACCTCAAATCCCAGTGGTACTAGAAACTCCTGTGCCAGGTAGATCAAATAATCGGTTTGTTCTACGCTCTTCTCACGGAGTCGATCCATACCGGCCTCTAATAAGATACCGAGAGCGGGTTCAATGCCAGCCATGGAGAGGATGTGAGGCGTGCTGATCTGGAAACGGGAAATGTTGTCAGCTGGAGTGAAGTCTAGATTGAAAGCAAAGGGGGCTTTGTCTGCAAACCAGCCCCAAATGGGAGAAATTAGATCCTTTTGGAGGTCTTTCCGGACAAACAGGAATGCAGGCGATCCAGGACCCCCGTTGAGATATTTATAGGTGCAGCCAACGGCCAGATCCACATCCCACTCATTCAGTTCAAGCGGTACAGCGCCGGCAGAGTGGCTGAGGTCCCACATGACCAGAGCTCCTTTTTGATGAGCCAGGTCCGTGACATGCTGGATATCATACATGTAGGCGCTTTTAAATGCGACCTGGGTCAGGGCTACCAATGCGGTGTCATCAGTGATGGCTTTTTTGATGTTTTCTTCAGGGATGGAAATGGAATCTTCAGAGCGGATCAGATCCAGTTTATGTCCCTGGTTCAGAAGATCGATCACTCCCTGGAAAACATACAGGTCGGTAGGGAAGTTGAACTCATCGCTTACCAGCAATTTCCTTTCGGATTTGTATTTTAAAGCGGCGCTGGCCAGTTTGAAGAGGTTGACCGAGGTTGAATCACAGACTACCACTTCGTCATCCCTGGCACCGATCAATTGGGCAATTCTTGAACCCAGGCGGGTGGGCATCTCAAACCAGCTTTTATTCCAGCCTTCGATCAGGCCCATTCCCCACTGTTCTTCGATCAGGTCCTTGAGGTGAGAGACCGAGTCTTTTGGTAATCGCCCCAGGGAATTGCCATCCAGGTAGATCAGATCAGGATCAGCAATGACGAACTTCTCCCGGAAACCTGCCAGAGGGTCCTGTTTGTCGAGGTGGGAAGCGTAGATTCCTTCTGTGGTTTTTTTCATGAGTAATGCCCTTAATAATAATTATGGATTTATCAGTCTGCGAAATGAGAATATTGACCGCTAGCAAGGCGCTGTTTTCCTTCTTCTAATAGATCTTCGGGTATGACTTTAAATGTCTCTCCTACATTCGGATCTTGGGGAGTGCGAGGCCCATTCCCATTTTGGAGACCAGTTACTGCCTCAGCCATTAATTCACCTGCTAATGTGGCGATTCGATAATTGATGCTTTCATAGGTATCGCCATGATAAACGGGCAGCTCCCTCGAGACAATGATGTCACCTAGATCGATCCCCGGATTTACAAAATGAGCGGTGGCGCCTTGGGCCATATCTTTGTACAAAGCCCAACCTACAGAAGCAGACCCCCGCAGCCAGGGAAGTATCCCGGGATGGGCATTAACTGTAGATTGCTGTGGTATTTCAAGGATGTTGGGTTTGATGATGCGCGTTCCCCCCAGGACCAGGACATCTGGCTTATCGGCTGCCAGTAAATCTCTGCAGACGTCGTCGTTATGATTTGATACACAATATACAGGGATCTGTCTGCCAGTGATCAATTGTGTGATTCGGGGAGGCACTGGCTGGCCTGCCATGCGTGTCAGAAATTTTTCGCGCTCTTCATCCCCCACGGCTGAGACTTCCTGGATGATCATACTTGGAACCAGATCGTTTTCGAGCAGGATCCGCAGCATCTCCCGCCCATAGGGATGTTCTTCTAAAACAAGGAAAGTAAATTGGAGTGGCATAAGGTTTTACCTTTCTCTTACTGATAAAAAACGGATATTTGTTCTCCGATTATACTCTCTACATCTCTGAAGTTATACAAGGGCTGAGTTATTGATCGGTCCTCACCTAGGGTGAGCGCAAAATCGAAAGAGCTTCTGGCTGGATGAGTCCGGTCCAATTCCAGTACATTTCCCATGTGGGATGCAGGCCGTCCTTTGCGAGCAACTCGGGATGTTGTTCTGCAAATCGAGAACTGTCGGTCACATCAATATATCTCACTCCCTTAGAGAGAGTTATCCTGCGGTTGATGGCATTATATTGATCAAGTTCTTCCTGGACCTGGCCGCGGTCAAACTCACCTGCATGGGGAGTTACACTCCAGTCTGGTATGGAAAGCACTAGTGTGCCGTTATTGCCTTTTCGGGCAAACTGGATGCTTTGTTCCAGCAGATCATTAAAATTCTCTTTGTAAAAAGACGGTTCAATACACTCGTATTGATCGTTGACACCAATTTGAAGGCAGACCAGGTCGAATGAGCCACCAGGTGGGTTATTGTGAAGAGCTTCGATTAAGTTCAGGCTGGTCCAGCCACTATGAGCGATGATTACAGGATTGGCGATCTTGAAACCTTTTTGCCGGAGCTGGCTGGTCAATTGATATGGCCAGCTGTCTTCCAGTGGCAAACCGCTGCCAATGGTGTACGAGTCACCAAGTGCGAGTATCCGGAAAGATCTTGAAGCCATCATTATCAAAGCCGCGTGCTAGATAATCCTGATAAATCGTCTTTTTCCTACCTGCAGAACTCCGTTGCCGGGGAAAACGGCATGGGGGTCGTCGAGTTTCTGGTCGTCCAGCCGCACTGCGCCCTGCTGGATCATGCGCCTTGCTTGGCTGCGGCTTTCAACCAGTTTTGTTCCCTCGAGTACGTCAAGAACGGACAGTCCCTCTTCGAGCTTGTATTCATCCATTTCTTCTGGCTGCCCCTGCTCCTGAAATACTCGAACAAATTCCGCTTCCGCTTTTTGAGCTTCTTCCTGGCCGTGGTAGATAGTGACAATTTCCCGGGCCAGCTTCATCTTTGCGTCCTTGGGGTGGATCTTTCCGCTGCTGAAATCAGCTTCAAAACTTTCGATCTCTTTTGGTGTCCAGCGAGTGATCAGGCGGCAGTAAACACCCATGGCTTTGTCAGGAATACTCATCATTTTTCCGTACATGTCTTTTGGATCGCCGGCGATGGGAATATCATTGCCCAGGGATTTGCTCATCCGGATCTCGCCGTCTGTTCCGGGCAGGATTCCCATAGTGATACCAATGTTGGGTTTTTTACCCATCGCGCTCATCAATTTCCGGGCTGCGGTGACGATGTTAAAAAGCTGGTCGGTCCCGCCTACCTGGACATCAGCATCGAGCATATAGGCGTCATAGCCTTGCATCCAAGCGTAGAAGAACTCATGCAAATAGATGGGATCGTTATTGCTGAAACGTTTTCCAAAATTATCCCTGGTCAGGAACTGCTGGACAGTGAAATTGGCACTGATCTGGATCACTTCCTCGAAGGTCAGCTTGGATAGCCATTCCGAATTGTAGCGGATGGTGGTCTTTTCACGATCGAGGATTTTAAATGCCTGATCGGAATAGGTTTTGGCATTGGCTTTAACCTGTTCGGTGGATAAGCGCGGGCGCAGTTTATCTTTGTCGGATGGGTCGCCTACCAGAGATGTGTAGTCTCCGATCAGGAAGGTTATATCATGACCGAGTTCCTGAAACTGACCCAGTTTTCGCATGGGCACTGTATGTCCCAGATGCAGATCAGGAGCAGTGGGATCGAAGCCGCAGTAGACTTTCAAGGGGCGTTTTTCTTTTTTCGCTTCCAGCAGGCGTTCTTTAAGTTCGCCGGCCATAGCCTTTTTTACCTGCTCGTCTCCATAATCAGCGCCTTGCATCAGGTAGGCTACTTGTTCGTCTATCGACATATTTTTCTTAACCATCTGCTTCTCCCAAATCTTGACTGGTCTTGACATAATTACACGCCCCCGATTGGGAGGGCGTGTTGAGAAGGGCTGATCTGTTTTATAAGGTCAGCTCTTCTAGTGGCGGTAATAATCCAGGTCCTGATCCATACTGATTTTCAGGGTCATGCGATTATTATAACAAATTATCGGAAGGATACGATTTCCAATGAAGAAAACCGTATCCTGGGTGTAGTTATTGCTGTTTCGCTACATCCAACCCGAGGGATGCTTCTTCTCCCTCAAACTGGGTAGTACCGTTGAAAGTGCTCCTGGCAGGATCACCTTCGCCCATTTCCAGTGTCAGGGTTTCCGCCATAATGTAATCACGATGTTTGCTGATTGCGCTCTGCAAGGCTGGAGATACCTGGTAGACCAGATTGATGCGGTCAGCGATATCAAAGTCAGCCTGTTTGCGGAAATCCTGGATTCGCCGGATCAGTTCTCTGGCGAGGCCTTCCTCCCGGAGAGCTTCCGTGATATCAGTGTCGATAGCAACGGTCAGGAATTTGCTGTCAACAGTAGCCAATCCTTCTGCTGCTACGGTTTGTACCAGAACCTCATCCGCTTCCAGTGAAATCTCTTTATCATCTACCATGATTGGGATGAGGCTGCCTGCGTTGGCCAAAGCAGCGACCTGGTTGGGATCAAGCTTGCCCAGTGCGGCGGATACTTTGGGGAAATCAGCCCCGTATTTTGGTCCCAGAAGCTTATTGTTGGGGAGGACCTTATATCCCAAAAGGGATTCTGCCTCCTGGACAAAGACAAGGTCTTTGACATTCAGTTCGTCTTGGACGATCTCGATCAGTTCATTATCCAATTCAGCCCTACCTTCTTTTACATGGACCAATACCTGGGATAACGGCTGCCTGACTTTGATACCGGCATTGCTTCGGGCGCTTAATCCCTGGCTGGCAGTTTCACGGGCGAGCTTCATCTGATCGATCAATTTCTGGTCGATGGCTTGAGTGTCTGCTTCAGGCCAGCTGGTATGGTGAATGCTTTCCCTGGCATCCGGGAAAACGGACCGGACCAAATTCTGATAGATATCTTCTGTCAGGAAGGGAATTACTGGGGCCAGGGTGCGGCTCATCTTGACCAGCACATGCCAGAGTGTGGCATAGGCAGTGTTTTTGTCCTGGTCGGTTTCTGTTTTCCAGTAGCGCCTTCTGGAACGGCGAACATACCAGTTGCTCAGATCGTCCAGCATGGTTTCGAAGATCAGGGTTGCGTTGTAAGCGTTGGAGTTCTCAAATTCCTTGTTGACTTGCTCAACGGTTTGATTCAACCGGCCTAAGATCCAGCGGTCCAGTGGATTCTCAGATTTCGGGGTGGCCCCTTCCGGTGTGTCCTTCTCGAAATTTTCGGGATCGGGAGCCCAGCCGTCGATTTCAGCATAGGTGGTGAAGAAGGAATACACATTCCAATAAGGGATAATGAATCTCCGCCGAGTTTCCTCCGCACGTTCATAGCCAAAGAGTAGATTATTTTCGGGTTTGTGAGCGCAGTACAACCAGCGCATCACATCCACACCCATTTTATCTGCCGCTTCGTTGAACTCGATCGAATTTCCCCAGGATTTATGCATTTCCCGGCCATCTTCTGCATGCAAACTGGCGTAGCTGAAGTTCTCGAGGAAAGGCGGTGAATTATCTAAGACTGTTCCCATCGCCAGAAGGCTGTAGAACCAGTTGCGGAATTGTCCGGGGAATGACTCGCTGATCCAATGAGCTGGGTACCATTTTTCCCAGAATTCGGGGTCGACCCGGTAGCTCAGTGTTGAGAAAGGGACGATTCCTGCGTCAAGCCAGGGATTTCCCACATCGGGAACCCGTGTCATCCGGCTGCCGCATTTGTCACAAGCGATCACCACTTCATCGATATAGGGACGATGGGGAGTATGGCCCTGGAGTGATTCATATCCTTCTATCGCTCGCTCTTCCAATTCTTCATCATCACCAACCACGTGGAAATGGTCGCAATTTTCGCAAACCCAGATTGGCAGGGCTAGTCCCCAGTACCGTTTCTTGGAAATCATCCAGTCATGCATATTCTTGAGCCAGTCCAATTCCCGGGCATGGCCGAATTCAGGGATCCAGCGGATTTGATCTACCACATCCATGATCTGATAGCGCAGGCTGGCGTCTTTTTCTGCCTGGGTCAGCTCTTCTCTGGGTTTGTCATAGCTTTCACCCATGCTGATGAACCATTCATCAACCAGCCGGAATACCAATTCGGTTTTACAGCGCCAACAGGTGGGGTAGCGGTGTGTATAAGGTTCAACATGATACAGAACGCCCTTCTTCTCCAGGTCCGCGAAGATATCGTCGGCAACGTCTGAAACATGTTTGCCGCTAAGCCAATCAAAACCTTCAATGAAATATCCCTCTTCGGTGAGTGGGGCCAATCTGGGCAGGAGAGTCTCAAATGAAAGCTGAAAGTCCTCCGCGCCGCAGCCGGGAGCAATGTGCACGATTCCTGTACCTTCTTCTTCTCCGACCTCATCCCAGAGGATGACCTGGTGAGCTTCAGAAGCGCTTTGGGTTATGCCTTCGCTGAGTGTCTTGATATCCGTCACACCACCTTTGGTTTGTGCAGCCGGTAGGTTGTCAAATGGGCCATCGAAGGTCCATCCTTCCATCTCGGCTCCTTTAATCTCTCCCAGGACTTTGTATTCTCCCCTGAGCATGCCCATGGTTCCTTTGGAAAGGTAGACAACGTGTTCCTGCCCTTCGTTTGGTGCGGGAAGAGAGATCTGAACTTTGAGGTATGTTAATTCCGGTCCAACTGCGGCGGCCACGTTGCTGGTCAATGTCCAGGGAGTTGTCGTCCAGATCAGGAGAGATTCTCCGGGCCGGTCACGCAGGGGGAAACGCAAAGTGACCGATCGATGAGTCAGTTCGGCGTAGCCATCAGTTACGATTTCGTGCTGGCTGATGGCTGTGGCGCAGCGGGGGCACCAGGGCATTACATCCGCGCCCCGGTAGAGCCACCCTTTATCCCAGCATTTCTGAAGGAATTTCCAGATCATGTAGTTGTTTTCGTTGGAGAAAGTGAAATAAGAACCACCCAATTCCTGTAATCCCAGGCGGCCAACGATCTGTTCTACAGTATCAGTCACGGGCCCATTTGGTCCGGGCAGCGTGATTTCTTCCAGGGGATCGTCAATCAATTTCTTGGCCAGATCGCGGAGAGTTTCTGGTTTGTTCCAATCCATCCAGTAGCCCAGACGAATAGATTGCTCGGTCTGAACAGCCGCATACTGTAAAACACGGGCTTTACACTCTCGGACGAATTTGGCCAGCCCGTAGCTTTCGATATCCTTTTTTGATTTAAACCCTTTTTCTTTCTCTACTTCCACCTCGACCCACAAACCCTGGCAGTCAAAACCATTCTGATAGCGGAGCTCATGTCCCTTCATAGTCCAGAATCGATTGAAGAGGTCTTTATAAGTCCGTCCCCAGCCATGATGCACACCCATGGGGTTGTTGGCTGTGATGGGGCCGTCTATGAACGACCATGGTTCTTGGCCTTTGTGCAGTTCGCGTTGGGTCTGAAAGGCGTTGATATCATCCCAGAATTTAAGGGTTTGATGTTCCTGTTTTATAAAATCAACTTCATTAGGCGCTTTTTGTATAGCCATACTGCCTCCAGAAATAAAAAAACTCTCATCCCTGTCGGGACGAGAGTGTAAAACTCACGCGGTACCACCCGGATTCCCACGGATAAGTGGGCTCTCAGCGAGGACTCACAATTTGTTTATTGTTCAGCCTCGCACCCTGGTAACGGGGGTGAATCCGGATCCCTTAATAACCCGCGGCGTTCAGTTCACGGCTCCGAAATGATTTTCGGGCTGGTTTTTCTG
>Ga0180430_10002585_pt1 | contig 16261 bp, 13 predicted proteins | sample SS_ome_9_FD_132999 | JGI IMG/M metagenome (GOLD analysis project Ga0180430, IMG submission 132999) | Hypersaline lake sediment archaeal communities from the Salton Sea, California, USA - SS_1_S_2 metaG | ecosystem: Environmental > Aquatic > Non-marine Saline and Alkaline > Hypersaline >... | reverse complement strand
AGACCGCTTACGATCTGACGGAATTCAATATGAAAGATATCGCTGCGGATGCGCCATACTGCTGGCAGGTCCAGGCGTTTGACGCGGATAAGATGGTCGCCGCCAGTATGTATCGTCTGGTCTTTTTTACGGGATCGGCGGCGCGCAGCGAATAGCGCCGCTTCGACACATGGGATCGCCGTGGTCGAGAAATATGGTAATTTCGGGGATAACCGCTGACAGTCTGTGTAGGAGAAAACAACCATGAAAGGAAATGCCCCTTATCATCCCTGGCACATCGGCATCGTGGGGATCCTTTTAATGCTGGCGGTTCATTGGGTGCCACTGCTATGGCCAACAGGGGTCCAAGCGGATGATGCCGCGCCACCGGACAAGACCGTCAAGCTGGTGTTCATTCATCACTCCTGCGGTGAGAACTGGCTGGCGGACGGCAACGGCAATCTGGGAAAAACCCTCGACCAGAACAACTATTTTGTCAGCGACACCAATTACGGCTGGGGGCCGGACAGCATCGGCGACAGTACCGACATCACGGACTGGCCGCGGTGGTTTACCGGCAGTGAAAGCAAGGCATATCTCAACGCCCTCTATCGTGAAAGCGGGCAGCATTCGTCCTTTACCCGCCGCAAAAAGGATCCGGGCGGCGAGAACCGGATCGTCATGTTCAAGTCCTGCTTCCCCAATTCGAACCTGCGTGGCCGGCCGAATGATCCCCCGCAAAGAGGTGAAGGTCTGAGCGTAAGCAACGCCAAGGCGATCTATCATGATTTATTGACCTATTTTAAGACCCGACCGGACAAGCTCTTCATCGCCATCACCGTGCCACCGGTCCAGGACCGGACCTTTTCCGCCAATGCCCGGGCCTTCAATCGCTGGCTGGTGAACGATTGGCTGAAGGATTATTCCGGCGACAATGTGGCGGTATTTGATTTTTATAATGTGCTCACCGGACCGGGCAATCATCACCGGTTCCGCAGCGGTCGGATTGAACATGTGGCCGCCGACGGCCGCAACACCTTGTACTACCCCTCCGACGGCGATAATCACCCGTCGCATAAAGGCAACCGCAAGGCCACCGACGAGATCGTTCCGTTGATCAATGTTTATTATCACCGCTGGATGGCCGGGCAGGGTTCGGTGCAACCAGTCGTAATGACGCCGGCTGCGGTACAGGCCACAGTGGAAGTCGAAACACCATCATCTGAAATCCCTCCGGTCACGTCATCCCCTCAAAAACCGGCGTCGGCAAGCACAGGGAACCTGATCGACGATTTTGAACAGGCCGCAAATGAATGGGTCGTTTTTGCCGACGAGGGGAATGCCAACACCTGGTTAAGCTGCCAGCGGGAGGTATCCGAGGATTTTCGAGGACAAGCCGGGCTGGGCATCAGCTATACGGTAGCCCCGAGGAGTTGGGCCACCTGCAGTCTCGTTTTTCCGGCCCCTCAGGACTGGCGCGGGAAGCAAGGCCTATCGCTCTTTCTGCGCGCCGAGCGTCCGTACCAGGAACTGCATGTCGTGGCCTATCAGGGCGATACGGCGGACAATCTCTCGCATTTCGAATATCAGGTGCGCACCACAGCGGAAACCGTAGCCGGATGGCAGCGGGTTGACATCGAGTGGAAAGCTCTCGAGCAGCCGGCGTGGGAAGGTGACGGCAGCGCCGGATTCAACCCCAGTCGGGCCATGGGACTGGCTTTTGCCTTCAATGGCGTGGAAGGCGGAGAAACCGCCGGGAAGATCTGGGTGGACGATATCGGTTTTCTATCGAAGTGAACCAACTCTTAGCGTCAGCGTTTACTCCCCGATGATTTTGACGAGGACGCGCTTTTTGCGGCGGCCGTCGAACTCACCATAGAAGATACGTTCCCACGTTCCGAAATCGAGTTTCCCTTCGGTGATGGCCGCCACAACCTCGCGGCCCATGATCTGGCGTTTCATATGGGCGTCGGCATTGTCCTCTCCCACATTATGTCGGTATTGAGAAACCGGCTCGTGCGGGGCCAGTTTTTCCAGCCAGACATCGTAGTCGTGATGCAGGCCGGACTCGTCATCGTTGATGAAGACCGAGGCGGTAATGTGCATGGCATTTACGAGCACGAGCCCTTCGGAAATTCCGCTTTCATCGATGCATTTCTGGACGTCCGGGGTGATATTGATAAAGGCGCGTCGGGTGGGGATGTTGAACCATAGCTCCTTGCGGTAACTTTTCATTTATGCGACCTCCCCAAAAGATTAACGATATCTCCCTGTTTCCGCATAGGCTGCGTCGATAAGATCCTGGTAACCTTTTACCACAACCCGGCGTTTGAGTTTCAGGGTCTGTGTGATCATACCGTTTTCAAGTGTAAAATCACTGGTAAGAAAGAAGAATTTCTTTGGGATCTCATACCCGCCGTATTTAGTCTTTAAGTAGGCAACGATTTCTTTTTCCATCATATCCGTAACCGCTTTGTTTTTGACAAGCGATTCCGGGTCGGCGGGGATATTCTTTTTCTGGGCATATTTACCCAGAACATCGAAGTCAGGGAAAACGAGACAGATATTATAGGGTCTCCCATCGCCATAAACCATGGCATTGGTCACATTGGGAAGCAGTTTGATATCCTCTTCGATGGAGTGGGGGAAAACGTACTTGCCGTTTTCAAGTTTATACTGTTCTTTGATACGTCCGGTGATGTAGAGAAAGCCGTCCTTGTCAAATCGGCCCCGGTCGCCGCTTCGGAAGCCGCCGTCCACTGTCATGACCTTTTGGGTTTCTTCGGGCTTATTGTGGTACCCCTTCATGACGTTCGGCCCGTAGACGATGATTTCACCGTCTTCGGCACCGGCCTCAACAACGGACTTGTCGATAACGACCTTCTGCCCTTCGAGCACTTTCCCCACACTGCCGAGACGATAGGCGCTGCGGCAGTTCATGGCGACCGCCGGCGATGTTTCACTCAATCCGTAGCAATCGAAAGCGGGCACCCCGATGTCAAAGAAAAACTCTCCGATTTCGCGGTTCATGACGGCGCTTGCGGTTAGGGCGCCTTGCAGCCTGCCACCGAAGCCGGCGCGAATTTTACGGAACACCAGTTTGTCCAAAAGCATGAACTGAAGGTTTGTCAAAAGACGGGATTGCCCCTGTTCGAGCCGTTTTCTTTTTTTCTTGGCTGTTTTGCGGGCCGTGCTGAAAAGTTTTTTCTTTAACCCGCCTTCCTCTTCCATGCGGGCCATGATGCCGTCATAGATCTTGTTGAACAATCGGGGAACACAGACCAGATACGTCGGTCGCACCAATTTAAGGTCTTCAGCCAGGGTGGCCACCTCGCGCATGAACCCCAGGGAACCGCCGAACTGGATCCAGTTGTTCAATTCACCGCTCAGGGCGTAGGAGTGGGCCCAGGGAAGAATGGAAAGCCCCACGTGACTCGCGTTCAGTTCCGGATAAATCCTGTGCCCGCCCCTTGATGTATAGGTAAGGTTGCCGTGGGAGAGCAGGACACCCTTCGGGTCTCCGGTCGTGCCGGAGGTATAGATAAGAATGGCGATGTCTTCGGGGCTTGGTACGATCGGTTCGACAGGGTTTTCCGCACCTGACGTCTCAAGGGCTTTCAGGCTGTTATCCCCATCCCCGTCAATGATATAAATTTTCTCAAGCGTCGGTATCTCGTTGAGGAACCCCTTGACGTCGTCGTAGATGGCCTGGCTGGAAACGATCAGGATTTTCACCCGGCTGTCGGTGATGATGTATTGCCATGTATCGGGGCGTTCTTTTTCGTACATGGGCACAAATCGGGCATTGCGGCCGTAGGTCGCATAGGACAAAATGCACCACTCCGGCCGGTTGTTGGCAATGATCCCAACGAAATCCCCTTCCCGGATGCCAGCCGCGGCCAGCCCGCCACGGGCGTTTTCGATGCGTTGGCCGACGTCGCCGTAGGTCATCGGATCAAGTGTATTTTGGTCATTCCTGATCCAAAACAGCGTGTTGTTTCTGAATTTGTCAACGCTTGCTTCCCACCATTCGACCAGGTTGTCCGGTTTCTCGTAACGCCACATAAGCAATCCCACCACCGTTCATGACTAGGTGCTCCTGCGCGTAAATCCGATGGCATTCGCCGGCCGATGCCTCTTGGCCTGCGGCCTTGCGCAACGCTTGAATACGCCGGGTTATCGCGCTTCGCGCGCCGGGTACGCCAGGCGCTTTGGCCATCGCGGTGCGTCACCGTATTGACGAACATGAGCACTGAATAAATATCGAAAAGGCCTCAGATAAGGTTGCCTTTTCATAGTGGATCCTAAGATCTTTTGCAATCCTAATTTCAACTGCGGGCATGAACAGCATCAACCAAATGAAGGGGCTTCAGCAGGCGATCGTGTCGGTGGATGGCAGAAAGGCGACGGGCGCTAACCGAATATGTTGATTTCCCGGATAGCGCGGTCCAGGAGGCCGCCGACTTCACGGGCCCAGGTGAAGGATTGGGCTTTGCGGGGGACGTTGGTCATCTCATCGAAAGTGGCGGCGGTAATGTTCAATTTTTTCCAGCCGTCCTGGCCAAAGGTAATCCGGGCGCTTTCGGGGTAGATGTCGAAAAGACTCAACGTCTCGCCCTCAGGGGTGTCGACGGTTTCGTATTCAAGCCCCACGCCCTTGTTGCGGTAGCGGAGGTGGAGGCGGTTGTTGTGTTTCAGGGTGTTGACCATCTTGGAATGCAGGTAGACAAGGGCCCCGGATACCTGCCGCGAGTGGTGTCGGAGCTGGGCCAGAAAGGTTTCCACGGTCAATTGCCGTGTGCGGTCATCCCGGACGTGTTGTGAGGCGGATTTGACAAATTCGATCTGGGCCTCTTCGATGCTCTGGTCCGCCAGGCGCTCGGCCACATAGGCATAAAGGGCGCTGTTTTTCTTGAAGAAGTGCTTCTTGCCCATCATGCGGTCCAGCTCGTTGAGAATTTTGTTGCCGTTGCTGCCGGTTAGTTCCTCGAGGGCAAACTTGATCACCGGTTTCGCTTCGGACAAGTCTTGCTGGTTGAGCAGGGTGCAATACAGGGCCATTTGCTGGCCGGTGGACAAGAATATCCAGGGGCAATTCAACCGGAAACTGTACTCCAGGTATTGGTTGATGTCCTCCTCCAAAATGTCGGTCCAGGATTTGACCTCCACGATAAGGGTTGGGTTGCCGTCTTTGAAAAGAACGATATCGAGACCCTGATGGTCGAAATCCATCTCCCGCAGCAGATTCCAGCCGATCGTCTGCAGAATGGGGACGATGATTTTACTTTTGATATTTTCTTTGTTGCCCTTGCGTCCGGCGATGATGTGGTCTTCGACATTGATGGATTTCAAGTGGGACCGCAGACGTTGGAAACTCATGGCGATCATATCCCCCGGGGGTTGGATGGCTTTCCTTGTGTGTCTATGGATTCGGTATCGTACCGTTTACTTCAGTGGAATAGGTGCCGGATTGGTCCCATCAGACCCCCCAGCGGATGGAATTGATTGCTGTGTAAACCAGAAAACATCGTCATCATAGCACACAACATTCCGGCTGGAAAGAGACAGCTCGTGGTCTGATCCCAACGATATCCCGGACAGCGTGATCGCGTCACGGACGCATGGGGGATGATAGGGATAGCTGCTGTGATCGCAAAGGCGTGGTCGAGCGGCGGCAAAAAACGGAGATGCCACCGCTTCTGTGAAAACAGTGCGGTGGCATCCGGTGTGATGAAATAGAACGGTTTTTCAGGATCAGGCCGCGTGCGCCACTTTCGCCATGGCGTCATCGGTCAATACGCGGTCGATGTCCAGCAGGATTTTAACCTGGCCGTCCATATTGGCCATGCCCAGGATATAATCGGTTTCCACCTTTGTTCCGAAGGAGGGGGCCTCTTCCACCTCTTCGGCTTTGATGTTCATGACCTCGGAAACCGCGTCCACGACGATGCCGATCTGGATCGTGGCGGCTTCGCCTTGTATTTCGACCACGATGATGCAGGTGCGCTCGGTATAGTCGGCGGCCGACATTCCGAACCGCAGCCGCAGGTCGGAAACAGGGATCACCTTGCCGCGCAGGTTGATGACGCCCTTGACGTATTCCGGGGTCTGGGGCACTGTGGTGATGGGCATCATACCGATGATCTCCTTCACCTTTAATAAGGCGATGCCGTATTCTTCGTTATCCAGGATAAAGGTCAGGTATTTGCCTGCCAATGAATCGCTCATTGTATATTCCTCCCATCGATGGATGGTGTGGCAGGCGGCGGCATGACAAACCGCCTGCCGTTGTTCGTTGATCAGCGCATCGGATGTTAAAAATCCTGAAAGGCGTCGCCCTCATTGTCGCCAAACGGAATGAGCTTCTCCGGTGCCACGCTTTTACTGCTGGCGGCGGGGGCGGCCCCCTTATTAACGCGGCGTTTGGCTGCCGCCGGTTTTCTCTTCACGGGAGCCGCCGCTGATTTGCTGCGCTGGCCCTCGACGAGGGTTACCAGTCCCTGTACCATGTGTTTCATCTGTTCGGCCTGGGCATTCATTTCCTCCGAAGCCGAGGCGGATTCTTCGGCCGTTGCGGCGTTCTGCTGCACGACCTTGTCCATCTCGGTCACGGCATTGTTGATTTGCTCGACCCCCTGGGCCTGCTCGGTGGAGGCGGCCGCAATTTCACCCACAATGTCACCCACCTTGGACGCGGAGCCCGCCACTTCGGAAAAGGCCCCGTTGGCCTTGGCCACCAGTTCGGAACCGTCCTGCACGCGTTTGGCGGTGTCTTCGATCAGCGCTGAGGTGTTTTTGGCCGCCTCGGCGGCGCGGATCGCCAGGTTTCGCACCTCGTCCGCCACCACGGCAAACCCGGCACCGGCTTCGCCGGCCCGCGCGGCTTCCACCGCGGCGTTTAACGCCAGGAGATTGGTCTGAAACGCGATCTCGTCGATGGTCTTGACGATTTTCTGGGTTTCTTCGCTGGCCGTGGTGATCTGGCCCATGGATGCCGTCAAATCCGTCATTTCGCTGGTGGCCCGTTGGACCACCTGGTTGGCGTCTTTCATCAGGTGATTGGCCTGGGCGGCATTGTCGGCGTTTTGCTGCGTCATGGAGGCCATTTCTTCCAGGGACGCGGACGTCTCCTCGATGGCGGCCGCCTGTTCGGACGCGCCTTCGGCCAGGGACTGGCTGGCGGAAGACACCTGGCTGGAGGCCGAGGCGATTTCATCCGAGCCGGTGTTCAAAGATTGAATGATGTGATCGATGGGTTTGGCGATGGAGCGGGCCATCAGCCAGGAAACGGCTATTGCGGCCACAGTGATAACCGCCAGCACGGCAAAGATGACGGTAAACAGGCCGGCGAATTCTTTTTGCACGTCATCGATATAGATTCCCGAACCGATCACCCAGTTCCACTGGGGAAATAGCTTGACATAGGAAATCTTCGGCTGCGGCGCGTCGACGCCCGGCTTGGGCCACATGTAGTCCACAAAACCGGCACCGTCCTTTTTGCAGACCGCCACGAATTCGTTAAACAGATACTTGCCGTTGGGATCTTTTATGCCGGACAGGTCTTTCCCATTCAACGTGGTATTCATGGGATGCATGATCATGCGCGGGGTCATGTCGTTGATCCAGAAATAGTCATCGCTTTCATAGCGCATGGCCTGGAGCGTTTCCTGGGCCTGCTGCTGGGCCGCCTCCTGCGTCATCGCGCCATTTTCCGCCTGGCTGGCGTAATGGGCTGCGACACTGTAGGCGGCTTCAACTAAATGTCGGGTTTTGAGGTACTTGGCATCATACATGTTGCCTTTGATTTTCGGGTACAACCAGCCGAAAACCGCGCTGAACGCGATCACGATGATTACGCCGAGCATGAGAATTCTGGTGGACAATTTAAATTTGTTAAGCATTTTAGGCCTCCCCATAATAATGGTCTGTACGCTTATGGAATCGCGCATAATGTCGGCTATACCGTCCTGAACAGCGGCCGGCTTTCAGGATAACAGCATGCGGCGTTAGATGGTGTATCGGGACTTTTTTAGCTCTACTTTAGTTTTTTTCGTTGGGATCGATGGTATGTTCGGTTCGAAGCGATGTTTCTCTGCGCCGGAGCATCATCGGATTTATGCGGTTGCCCTTAACGGTCATCGGATGGTCCCATCCGTTATCGCCCATCTTTTAGCGGAATGCTGCAGCGACGTCTATTGACCCTGTGATTAAATTATGTCATATAGTTTCAGTAGATTACGATTGTATAGGGATTCGGCTCGGGTGGTGTTGATGACTGGGCGGCTAAACCTCAGGGCCAATTGCGCCGATACCGTTGTTTGTGGGGCCGGATCGTTGCGCTCTGGATCGATGATGGAAAATGCGTTTTTAGGGGAAGGGGTCTATGGATAAGGTTTTGATTGTCGATAGCAATGCCGATTTTCTCAAGTCGCTCAAGGACGGCCTCGACAAGATGCACCAGTTCGAAGTGCTGGTTGCCAGCGACGGTGAAGAGGCCGTCCGGCTTCTCTCCAACGAAAAAGTGGCGGTTTTCGTTACGGACATCAATACACCCACTTTCGACGGCTTGGAGCTTCTGGCCTTCATGACCCAGGAGCACCCCAACACCCCCTGCATTGTCATGACGGACTACGGCAAACCCTGGTTCCGCAAGCGGATGGACCAGCAGGAGGTCCTCTATCATTTGGAAAAACCATTTGAGATCGGGGCGCTGGCCTCGGCTATTTTTGTGGGGCTCAATCTGCGGGACGAGGGCATGAACTACAAGGGCATGACCATGGCCAGTATCCTGCCGCTGATTGAAATCGAGCAGAAAACCTGTCGGATGGAAGTCAAATCCGCCGGCAAGGGCAAAGGCTACCTCTATTTCGACGAGGGGGTTCTAATCGACGCCCACCTGAAGGGGCGGACCGGTGAAAAGGCGGCGCTGGCGATATCCGAGTGGGACCGCATTGCGATTAAGTTTTCGGAACTCCCCCGTCGCCGCACGCGAACACGTGTCAAAACGCACCTGATGGACATGGCCGGTGCCACCTGGATGCGGGAAGAAACAGAAGCAATATCCGAAGACGAGTCCACCGGAGGGGGCGTGGTCCTGGAAACATCGACCAGTCAAACCCTGCTGGACGAAGAAACCAGCCGCAGTATTCTGTCGCATTCCATCGATGATTTCAAATCCATCAAAGGCTACCAGGCCGTGGCCATCTTGGATGCCGACGGGGATATTCTGGCCGCGGACATCCTGGACGAACACATCGACTTGGAGCGGCTCGCCATCGGCATCAGCAGTATCTTCTCCGTGAGCGAGGAAACCACCGCCCAGATTGGCTTTGATCGCAGCCAAGCCCTTACCCTGCACACCCGCAGCGGCATTGTTCTTCTGGTGACGTCGGAACTCGAAGCGGCCGCCGGTCTGCGGCTGATGGGCGTCACCACGCTTGACGGCAATTGGTTCTACATGAAAGTTCAGCTGGAAAATTTATTTCCTAAAATTGTTTCAGGATTGGCCTGACGCCCCGGTCGAAGGGGATCGCCCGAAGTATTTTCCACGGTTCATCAACGGTATGACACAGGAGACGATGCGATGCGCACCGCGAATGGCTTGGTGTTGGTTTTTCTATGTGCAATGCTGTTGACGGTTCCCGCCCTTGGGCAGTCGTTGGATCGCGAATTTTTGGGATTGCCCTGGGAGGCGGACATTCGCGAACAGAAAGGGTATGCGTTGCTCTATGAGAAGGGGGATCTGCGCTATTACATTCAGCCGGATACCGTCAGGGAGGTCAAGGGCTTCAAAATTTCGCGGGTTGTCTACGGCACCCAGAACCACCGGTTTTTCGCGGCGTTTCTTTTGATCGATTCCATGGAAACTTTCGATGATATCAAAGCCTACATGGAGAAACGCTACGGCTTTCCCAAAATATCCTGGTCGGTGGCCGGGGACCAGACCACCTACAAGTGGACATACAAGGCGATTCGCATGAAACTGAAATTCAACCAGCAGGATCGCCGCATGAAACTGGCCTTTTACTACACCCCCATCGCCAACCAGGTGAACGAGCAGGAGGCGGAAGCCAACCACCAGGAAGCCATTCAATTTTTGCCCATCGAACGGGACAAAAAGCCCGACGTTATGCCGCTGCTGACATTCTAATAGCCGGTATGACGCATCGAATTGGGTCGCGTTTGCGATCTTTAAAATGATGACTACCCTCTAATTCAAACGGGTTCGCCTTAATGGTGTAATCTTATAAACCCGGCGGTTGAACCGCCGGGTTTTTTGTTCCCACCGCCCTCTTTTGGCTTTAATAAGGCGGGGGTGCATTTGATTTGACAAAGCGCCGGCAACTCGCTATTTATTTATGGGCTAAATCTCATAATTTTTAGTGGCCGGTCAGGCGATTGATCGATATGTCATCTGTTTGTATGACATCAATCGGGTTGTTCCGCTGACATCCTGTCGAAGTCGTCCTGACCGGCTATCGCTTACACCATGACCAGTCCTCTACCCCAGGGCCTTTCAAGGGAGGCGACATGGGTCACGCCAGCATGGGCAACATCATGTGGGTCGATCTTGGCCGGGGAACGATCAAGATCGAATCGATCCCCGATACCCTCTATCAAAAGGTTCTGTCCGGCGTCGGATTGGCGGCCCACCTGCTTTATGAGCGGATTCCCTCCGGTGCCGATCCCCTTGGTCCCGATAACATTCTCGGCTTTGTGTCCGGTTTGTTGACCGGCACCGGCAGTCTGTTCACCGGGCGCTGGATGGTTACCGGAAAATCTCCGCTGACGGGCGGGTGGGGGGACGCCAACTGCGGCGGCAATTTTTCTCCCGCCATCAAGCGTTGTGGCGTCGATGGTATTTTTTTTACCGGCATCAGCCCGCGTCCGGTGTATCTCTGGGCCGACAAGGGCCGGGCCGAGCTGCGGGATGCCACGGCGCTCTGGGGCCGCGATACCGTTGAAACCGAAGAAATCCTCAAACAACAAGCGGATGGCCGCGGTTTGCGCGTGGCCTGCATTGGTCCGGCCGGTGAAAACCAGTCCCTGATTGCCGGCGTTGCCAACGATGGTGGACGCATGGCGGCGCGGTCCGGTCTGGGTGCGGTGATGGGGTCCAAACGCCTGAAGGCCGTTGCGCTAAGCGGCGGACAGCGCATTCCGGTCCATGATCGGGAAACGATCAAAACCCTCAGCCGGCAGTGCAACGAAGCCGTGCAGTTCCATCCGCCTTTTTTAAACGGCATCATGATGGCCTATACGGGATCCCTCATGCGCTTGCTGCCCATGCAGATGGCCTTTGACGGCATGCTTTACAAGCTCATGCTGGATAAATACGGTACCGCCAGCCTCAACCAGATCATGGTGGAGGTCGGCGACACCCCCATTAAAAATTGGAAGGGCAGCAACGAGGATTTTGACCGGGATCGCTCGGTGAATCTAAGCCCGGAAATATTCACCGACACGATGGTGGTCAAATACCATTGTTACAGTTGTCCGCTGGGGTGTGGTGGGTTGATGGCCAAAAACAGCGCCTGGCCCGGTGGTCACAAACCGGAGTACGAGTCGGTCATGGCGCTGGGGGGGCTGCTGCTGAACGACGACGCCGAGAGTATCTATACGCTCAATGACATGTTGAACCGGGCCGGCATGGATACGATTTCGGCCGGTGGTACGGTCGCGTTTGCCATGGAATGTTACGAGAAGGGGCTTCTGACCCGGGACGATACCGATGGCCTGGAGCTGACCTGGGGCAACAGTGCGGCTATCGTCGCCCTGGTCGAAAAAATGATCCGGCGCGAGGGCATCGGCGATGTGCTGGCGGACGGCTCCCGGGCGGCGGCAGGACGAATTGGGCGCCAGGCCGATCGCCTGGCCATGCATGCCGGTGGTCAGGAACTGGGCATGCACGACGGGCGGTACGATCCCGGGTTTGCGTTGCATTACTGTGTCGAACCCACCCCGGGGCGCCATACGATCGGTTCTCAGTTGTACTATGAGATGTTTCGTCTGTGGGAGAAAGTCCCGGAATTGCCGGACGTGAGCCTGGTGTACACCAAGGGCAGCAAATATGAATTGGAAGAGGACAAAATTACGGCGGCCGCTGCGTGCAGCCGATTTATGAATGTTCTCAATGGGACCGGCACCTGTCTATTCGGGGCTTTTTTAGGCGTGGAGCGGTTGCCGTTGTTCGAGTGGCTCAACGCGGCAACCGGCTGGGATCGGTCGCCGGCCGACTACATGACGATTGGCGAGCGTATCCAAACCCTCAAACAGGCGTTCAATCTCAAACACGGCGTAGACCCGAAATCATTCAAGGCGAACCCGCGCACGCTGGGCATACCACCCCAAACAGAGGGGGCGAATGCGGGACGCAGTGTAGCGGTGGATGCCATGATGCGTGCCTACTGGCAGCGTTTCGGATGGGACCCGGCGACGGGCAAACCCGGTGAGGCGGTTCTGAAACGCTGGGGCATCAAAACCAAACCGAGCGATTGAGGCATGGATGGCCTACAAAATCATCGATAGATGTGTCGGTTGCGGCATGTGTCGCAAGATTTGCCCGGTGGCCTGTATTGCCGGCCGCCCCCGCAAACTGCACGAGGTGGATCGCAACCGTTGTATCGACTGCGGGGCCTGCGGCCGCATTTGTCCCCACGGTGCCGTTCTGGACCATCTTGGCCGACTGTGTGAGCGTATCCGCCGCCGGGCACTGCAGTGGGAAAAACCCCTCTTTGACTATGAGCGCTGCATGTCCTGCTCCGCCTGCATCGACGCCTGTCCGGCGAACTGTCTGGCGGTAACGTATAGCCAGGATACGCAAGATCGAAAAGCCTATCCCTACCTGGCAGATCCGACGGCCTGTATTGCCTGTCAATTTTGTGCACTGGAGTGCCCGGTGGACGCCATTGCCATGAAAGCGGAAACCGATATGGACGAGGCCCAGAAAAAATCGCTGGACGGGCCTTTCGCCGGCGGTGTATGACGTGAAGTGATCAATGGGACGCAGCGTCTCGCGGCCTCGCTTGTGAGAGCATAGGCCTCGTCAACGGGCAACTGGTTTTTTCGGCCGGTGTTCATTGGAGGACACCTCGGGCCCCAACCGACGGGCCGGGACGATCAGGGAAGGACACGCGGAGAGGTGTGTGGTTGACGGACCGCATGTCGGGGCTGCCGGCCTGCGTCCCATTCCAACCCGCGGGTCATTGTCCGATTGGACTGATCTCAATAGGCCGGGATCACCAGGTTGTCGTTGTTCAAAGCCACCGACACGCTTTGCCCTCCGGCCACATCCACCGCCGTCTGCCAGGCACACTTATAACCGGCAATCATCGTTGGAAACGTAATCACGATATAGTAGCGGCCAGGAGGGATCCGGTTGAAGGTGAAGGTGCCGTCCGGGCGGGTCAGCTTGTCCTCAACGGCATACCCCGGTGCGTTCAGCTTCTGTCTGAAATTAACAAAAAAATCCATGTGGCCGGTGTTGATCCGGGATTGACGCTCCCATGGCACATGCGTCGATGCCAAATCCACTTCAGGAACATCAATCGGTTCGCTGGTCAGGAACACCCTTACCCAGTCCCCATAGACCACCTTACCCTCCTGGTTTGTCAAACGGACCTGACCGGTGATGGTGCCCTCCTGTGCCTGGCTGACGGACGGATCCGCGCACAGCATGAGGAGCAGGACGAAGATGGCAATGAACAAATGGCATGATCGCATACGGACCTCCCAGGATGGGCGCGTAATTTGGCATATGATCAAAACAGGATAGTAAAGCCTGCCAGGCCTGTCAAAGTCAAAACGCAATGCATGCCTGGGGAATGTCTGAACGCCCAAGGTGGAAGAAGGGGGATCATGGATCAACGGTTGATCGGGCGGCGTGTAATTTAAGGGTTTGCGCGAAATCCCCCTTGCCGCTATAATGGGTTTCAAAATGGCGGCCAATGCCCCTGGCGGTATTCGATGCGGCAGGATCTAAATCGTATGTTGGGATCATCCAAATCGGGATCGCTATCGGGATCGAAACGACATGACACTTGGGCACGAAAAACTGGACGTTTATCGCCTTTCGATAGGCTGCGTGGCATGGGTTTGTGAGAAGGCCGACAGCCTGAACGGGGAGTCCATCGGTCGACCCGGGACCAATGGCTTCGGGCCAGCCCGTTGATACCGCTGAATATCGCCGGAGGTAATGGCAAGACCGCAGCCGCCGACCGAAGGCGTTATTTTGAAATCGCACGTGGCTCCACGCTTGAGTGCGCGGCAATTCAAGATGTGCTGGTTGTCGGTAAAGCCCTGGACAAGGTGGAAAGCCAGAACCGCAAGGATGAACTCGACCGCATGGCCGCGATGCTCAGCCGTCTCGGCGGAAGAGGATACCAGGTTCGAGAGAATCAGGGAGTCTACAGCGTCGATTTCGATCCCGATGAAAACGGATCCCAACAGACGGATGCACGGGACGCTCATTCTTCGCGTCAGTGCTCCTTGACGTTACAAGCAGGCAGCGTGCGGTAAATCCAATCCCGGATATTGTTTGGGATGGTGTGGCTAAGCCCCGATCAATCACATTGCATCCCCATGCCGCGATCGCGACGTTGGTAATAAAGGAGTGATACATGATAAAAAAATTTGACGGTCAAAAAACGGTCCGCCTGGGAACCCCCAAAAGACCGGCCGTCGTCACGGTTCAGACCCAGGAAAGACTGGCGGAAGTGACAGCCCTTTTTGAGGAAAACGGGTGGAGCCATACCATTGCATTGGACCCGGACACCCCCGAGGATATTGCCGATCTGGAAACCCTGCTGTCCCCGGTCGAAACCAGGATCGCCGAAAAGAAACCGGGCCGTAACGCTCCCTGCCCCTGCGGGAGCGGAAAAAAGTACAAGAAATGCTGCGGATAGCGACGCTACCGGCTGTATGTCACCACAGTATCCATGGACCTGCTTATGTTCAGCCTTCATGCTGCGTTGTTCGGCCGGCGTGGGTGGAGAGGATTCCGGCTTCGGTCTGCGTGGGGCCCGACGCTGAGGCCGAATGACAACCGGGTGGCGCCATATCGCGTAACAGCAGCATTGCCAGTCGTTGCCGGTCTTTTAGCGGTCGGTAACGATATCGGCTACATGCGATATCGTCAGCGAGCGCTATTCCCTAAAAAATACATGAAAGGAAACTTCCCTGAATAACGGACAGAGCAGGTTGTATCGATCCGCCACTGTGGCATATACGGATATCATCTCACAAGTTCTTGTCGTTTGCTTTTGGCGATGCCCGGCATGGCCATCCCGACGCCATCGGCGTTTTGAGACGTCTTCCTCTGGTGATTCAGTATAAAAATGATCATTTCCTCTGCCTTGCTCTTGCATCATTTCTGCAAATCGGACGTTATACCACCATAACTTTTTGGCATATCAATGGCGGCCCGGAAAAGTTAATCTTCAGTGACATGTCTGTTGGAGAATTATAGTCTCCGAAGTAATGATATGGTCGATTATGAAATGCTGGTTGTCGGTCTGTTGGCGTTGCCATTCAGTCTAAAGGAAATGCCCCCGTTGTTTTCGCTGCGGGAAAGGAAGTGATCGGGGAGGAACGCTACTTCATCGTTTCAGCCGAAGGATCCATACCAAAGATGCTTCTGACAGACATTCCTTTGGTGCGGAAGCATATTTACGAAAACCCTACACCTTGGGAAAGATCGGTATGGCGGTTCAAGGTGCGTTGGATGGAACCCCATCGACGTAATGCGGCGAAACCCCTCGGGTGTTTTTCCTGACCGGTTCCGATCCGGCCATCGTGACGGTGTGGCAGGCATCCTGAAAATTTTTTAATGCTGCCAAAACAGGCATGGCAAATGGGTATGCAGGTATTCGGTGGCCATAGCGGCCCTGCGATCGATAGCCTGTTGGCTGGAAATTAAAAAATCGATTTATTTTCAGAAGGTTAAATCCCTTTTTTCCGATTGCGGCATGGTGGGGACCCATTCTCTTCTCCGTATCATCTTGTTGAGGCCAAAGTGTAAAAAAAGATAATTTAACAGGGCCGATGGCCTTAGTGACGCTTGCGGCCCCCATAGCGGGATACTTCTTGACATGAATCGGCAAACACCCTATACCGTGTGCCTTCCGAAGGTCGGTTCTCATCTGCTGATTCGTTCTGAACGAACGTTTTCGAAGAAGTTAAATGGTTCATTTTCGCTTACCGAATTCCCGCTAGGGGAAACAGAAGAAAAGGAGTGTTGAAATGAATAAAGGTGATCTTGTTAACGCTGTGGCGGAAGTCGTGT
>Ga0180430_10002584_pt1 | contig 16264 bp, 30 predicted proteins | sample SS_ome_9_FD_132999 | JGI IMG/M metagenome (GOLD analysis project Ga0180430, IMG submission 132999) | Hypersaline lake sediment archaeal communities from the Salton Sea, California, USA - SS_1_S_2 metaG | ecosystem: Environmental > Aquatic > Non-marine Saline and Alkaline > Hypersaline >... | reverse complement strand
GGGATGTAGCCGAAGTCGGCGATCAGTGCGCGGAGGGCGCTGCCTTCCTCCTGCAGCAGGCGAACCTGTTCGGCGATCTCAACCAGGCGCTGTGCGGCCTGGCGTTCAGTGATGGTATTCATGATTTTGCTCCCTGTTTGAGCCGGCCCCAGATGTTCATAGGCTGGTGGACCTGGTCGTGGATGGTGATGTGCTCGGCATCGCCGAGGCGGGTCAACAGGGAGATGATGTGGTGCACCTTCGCACGCGATGGGTTCACCATCATCGGAAGGCTGAAAGGTTGTCCGAAAGAGTCGATCACGTCGACCGCGACCTGCAGACGCAGTTCACTGTCACGGTCGACGCTGATCGCAAGAAGGCTGCCATCGTCCAACTGCCCGATGGCACGATCGTGCGCTACCAGGTCAGCAAAACCTGGCAGTGGCGCGGTGCGTGCGAGCGTGGATAACAGTGCCGCTTTTGTGCGGATTGGGGTCTTGTCCAGACGCAGATCGTCTGTATAGTTCGAGACAGCCATGCCGTGCTCCCTGAAGCTCGGTTGTGGTTAGGCCTCGTTCAGTGTTGGCGCACTGTTCGGGGCCGCTTTGTTTCTGCTCGTCGCCAAGCAGTGGGGCGGAGATTAAGGCCCCCTTTTCAATCCGTCAAATCGGATTTCTACGCCTCCTCGCTCTCCAGGAGCTCCTGTGCGTGTGACGCCGTGCGACCCTTGCGCAGCATAGCGATCGCCTCTTCGACGCTCTCCAGGCTGCTGTGGTAGCCGCTAAGCTTGTGGAAGCGCTGGCCGTCCGCACTGAGCACGGTCAGGCCAAACGCGTCGGACCCGTCTATCCCCTCGCCCTTCGAGATCTCTACCGCGTACTTACCAACCATGCGGTAGGCGATCACGTGCGGCGTCATGAAGTTCTTGGCGCCATGGTAGACGTCGTTGAACAGGGCGGCTGCCCTGGGGTTGTTCGGTTTGATCATGTGGACCTCCCTGAAGGTCTGAAGTGATCGGGGGCATTGGCGTGCCCCCTGGTTGTTACAGCGCCGGGTTAGCGACACCTGGCCGTGCGATGTATACCGCCCTGCCAGGACCGGGATCCTCGGCCACGATGGCCAGCCGGCTGTCGTCGTCGTACACGACGTAGCGGTTTTCACCGGTCTGGTTCGCCTGGTACAGCGCCTGGCTGGCGGCGTTCTGGCGTGCGATCTGTGCGAGACCTTGCATAGTCATTTCCTCTTCGTTGGTTAGTGCAGTATTCCTGCTTCGATTTCATCTGCCCATCGGCGTAGCAGTGCGGCCATGTTCTTCCTGGCTCGCACGTCTGACGTGCTGGATGGGATGGTTATTTTGCGGGTCCACCCTGGTAGCTCCGGATGTTCCAGTGTCAGCACACAGTGCTTGTTTGAGCGCTCGTGTGCGACCTTGAACCCGTGCTGCTTGATGGCCCGCAGCATCTCTCTGCGGCTCTTGTTCATGAGTCACCCCATGACCTTGAGCAGTGAATCCTCTGGGACATCTGCCAGGCGCTCGGCGTAGTCGACGCCGTGCTGTGCGACCACGTAGCTATAGGAGCCAACCGTGCCGGCCTGCACCTCGTCACGCGCCGGGATATAGGAGCCCCAGAAGTCACGCGTCGAGTCGAAGCCGAGCATGCAGTGACCACCCTGGATGGCGTCCATCATCGCGCGGCCAACGGAGCCTTCAAGGCGCCAGGCGACCAGGCTGTTGATCTGTGCCTGCAGCTGCAGGTAATAGTCGAGCTCTTCGGTGTTCACAGCACACCCCCGATCTCAACCAGGGCAGCATGCTGCTTTGACACGTTGACCTTGAGCTCGTCGAAGTGACGCGCCAGGCGCCAGTAGAACGTGAGGTCTGAGTCGTTGAGGTTGGCCAGCAGGTGGCGGCAGTGCTTGCGGGTTACCAGGCTCGCGGTGCGTGCGTGCCAGGCGAGGAAGCCGTCGGTATCCGGGGGCGGGCTGATGAGTTTCCAGGCGCCCTTACGCGGCCCCTCGGGCTCGATGCACTCGCGGATGGCCAGGCGTTCCCTGGAAGTGAAGATGCGACCTGCTTCGATCGCTACGATAGCGCGGCCTGTCTGCACACCGAGGTATGCGGCGAGCGCGCGTTCAACGTCGTTGAATGGTTGGTCCATGATCATGTCTCCCTGAAGACTTGATGTTGTGAAGATCACCTGGCAGCGGTTGGCGCCACCGCCGGGTGAAGGTGGAAGTCTAGTCGCTCAGCTTCCCAAGTCGAGCGCGAATGTTCTTGATGGCAAGATCCAGCTGGTGTTGCTGGTGTAAGGCTGCAGCCAGGTCGTTGAGCATGTCGGGCTCGTTCCTGGTTGTTGTTGAAGTGAAGCGGGTGATGCAACCCGTCTTGTGGTCATACCACTTTAGGTCCGTGATCTCGATTCTGCGCAGTCCCATCTAGTAATCCTCCCCCGCAACAACAAGCTTGCTGCGATAGCGTTGCAGTACGTTGCCAAACTGAACCAGCGCGTCGGTGTCGACGTCGACCAGGTAGTCCGGCACCGGCTCACCGAGCTCTCGTGGCTCGCTGGCTGCGCCTGGTGAGTATTCCCACTCAGCCGGGCATTCGCCGCGGTGCCAGAGCTCGGCAGCGATGTTGAACAGCCAGGACATCACCGTGCCCCAGGCGTCGCCCTGGAGGTCGTCTTCACGGATCAGCTGGCGAAGGTTCTCGTGTGCTGTGTTCATGTCAGTCTCCCTGAAGACTTGATGTTGACGATCAGTGGTAACTGATCGAGTAGAGCAGGTTGGCGTCCTGCAGCATCTTGATCTCTTGATCAAGCTCTCGCTGTGAGTAGACGATGATGGTACTCACGTCGAACATGGTGACTCGATCGACTACGCGGATGGTTGCGAATTTCATGTCATTTCTCCTGGTCGTGCTGGACGTACGTTGCGGAACTTGGCGAGGACCTCTTTCACGCTGTTCTCGTGAATGGTCCGGCTCTCCATGTCCGGGCTGAGCCAACCAGCGGTCAGGTACACCCAGTAGCCGTTGTCGTGGTCGCGGTCATCCTCGATCTCTTCGATGATGTCCGGGTACTTTTCCTGCAGCTGCTGCAAGGCCTTCGGTAGTGGTCTGCTCATGATGTGATCTCCTCGAATCGATGTGCGTGTCCGTGAACGCGTTGCCCGTCCTCGGTCTCTACAACCCAATACTCCGGCCAGGTGAAACCACCAGGGGTTGAGCTGTCGTGCCAAGCTGGTTCCTTCCGGACCAGCGTACCCACATCGCCCTCCCGCATGACGCCGTAGCCGCCGCGGCTGATGCACTTGACTTTGGTCATGTGATTTCCCTCCAGGCCCAGCCGTCAGGCTTGGACCAGTTACGTGGTGGCTGATAGCCGTGCAGGCTGTCGGCCAACTCTGCAGCGCGCTCTTCGGTGTCGAGCTCGACCTCCCAGGCGCGCAGCTGTTCCGGATCGATCAAGGTAACGATCGGTCCCTTGTGGATGGCAGTCAGCTGTTTCATGACCGCCTCCTTGGTTGGGGCGCGACGCACTGCTTGAGCGAGTGGTAGCGTTCCAGGGTTGCCTTGCGACTGCCCTGCCAGTGCGCGATGTAGATCGTCCCGCTGTCCGGGTTGCGGCCAACCCATAGAGCAGCGTGCTCGTTGTTCTCACCGCAGCGGACCCATTGCCCTGGCTGCGGCTTGAGGATGCCGGTGTCGATCGCAGATCTGATAACCGGATCCCATACGTTCAGTGTTTTGCAGAACATGTCGATCTCCTCAGACGTACAGCTGGATGGCGCCGGCGTTTTCCCACTCCCAGTAGGTGCCATGCTTCTCGGCGATGGCCTCTAGCTCGGGATGGATCCACGGATAACCGCCGCGGAACTCGCCGTAGTAGTCGGCGGCCAGGCCCTTGTCGTCGTCCCAGTCTTCAGCTGAGAGGGTCAAGGCGTCTTCGACCTGGCAGCGATTCCGGCAGATGGCGAAGCCGAAGCCGGCCTTCTCGATGTCGTTGAGGATGCGTTCTTTCTTGGTCATGTCATTACTCCCTGAAGTTAATGCTGACGGGGTAGGACCGGCCTGGTTGTTGGCGCAACCAGGTGGCTGATGTGAAGCGGGGTTTTGGCCTCAGACCCCAAACTGCGTCCGGTGTTGTTATGCCCTCCCCAGTGGTTTGGACTCGTCCGTTGCCGGCTCGGACCGGAGACTCTAACGCTTGTTTTCGGCTTGCCGTGGAGGCCCGTGTCCCCCTGTCTCCGCTCGGGCTACTTGACTTCACCCGTGTTCAGTTCACCAGGATACCCTCGCTAGAAGACATCCTGGTGACCCGAAGGTCTTGAAGTGCTTAGGCCAGTTTAGCTGTTGGGCGACAGTCAGAGGCGCATGATTGAGCAGAGGCGCTTGGTCTTCAACCCGAGGTTCACCTGGCGTTTACACTCCCCGACCAAACCCTGCTGGGGTCTGGCCGGTAGACGTCTTGCGCTCGAGTAGCCTCTCGTCTCCCCCGTACCTTTTGGACCTGGGCGTTCGGGGTGCCCTCCTTACTCTTCAGTCCGTTTGCCTCCCTGGCATAGTGGTAACTCTAGTGGCCCCCATTGCAGAAAGCAAGGGTTAATTTTCAACTGGGGATTTTCATTCCCCTTTCGACCAGGCGATCGGCCACGGCGTAGACCATCTGGGCGACCTCGCCGGAGTGATCCGCGCCGCTGGTATACAGTGCATCGACCGAGCCAGAGCTCTTGTGGTTTATGGCCGCGTCGCGGATCTCCTTGTGGAAGCCGAGCTCCTTGCCGATGGTCAGGAACGTATGCCGGAACCAATGGGCCCCGAAGGGTGAACCCGTGTCGCTCTTGAGACCTTCCAGCCCCAGGACCTTGGCATGGCGCTTGAGGTAGTCGCGCAGGCGGTCAGGCGTGAGCACCGTGCCCCGGTTGGTGGTGAACAGGAAGTGCCCCCACTCGGTGTCGATCTGGTCGAGGATGACGGCCTTCAGCTGAGGCGACATTGGCACGTGGTACGTGCTGCTTGTCTTGGATGTCCTGACTGTGATATAGGGCGATGCGCCCTGGTAGTGGATGTCGGCCGCTGTGAGTGCCAGGGCTTCACTGATCCGCAGACCTGAGAGCATCAGCAGCTTGATGGCGTTGACCGCGAACACGGGCATGCCAACGGTATCCAGTTTCTCCAGGAGGTGGCGCTGCTCGACGTCTGTGAGTGCACGGCCGGTAGCATCCTTGTGCTTCGGCAGGTGGGTGGCCCACGGTTCAACGGATCCTGGCAGCCAGGGCTTGGGTAGCATGAGCTCCCGTACGCCGCCCTGTGCCACGCGCTGCATCTGACCCAGGGCCTTGAGCAGGTTGTTGTACGCATACTTGCCACCGCGCGTCACAGGACGCCTGCGGCCATCGGCCTCGGTGATGTACACCGTGTGCTTTTCCTGGAAGGGGAGCGCTACCTCCCGCACCTGCTGCGCGGTGACCTCTGCAGCAGGGCGGTCACCAAACTTATCCTCGAAGGCATCCATGAACCGGTGCAAGGTGGAGGCGGTCGACTTGCGCACGCCGTCTGACATGACCGGCTTGCCGTTGGCATGCCTGGCGCGCTCACAGTAATCCACCAGGTACAGATCGATCAGCCCGGAGAGCGTCAGCTCTGCCTGGGCCTTGGACGGCTTCGGCTTGACCCTGGCGGTGTCGACGTCGCCGGTAATCTGATATTGCTCCCAGGCGCGCACGGCATCGCTGTGACGCATGGTCGGGTAGAGGCCCAGCACGACGATCTTGTCCTTGCCACCGCGACGGATGCGCAGCTTCCAGGCCTTCTCCTCACGCTGGGTGACGACCACGTGCAGGCCGCGATGGTAGTTGTCGAAGCGGGTGTTGTCGGGGTGGGCGCGCTTGGTCCCGTTCACTTCCACCGGCTTGTGCCAGTGCATGCGCTCGACCAGGGAGTCGGTGAGCTCGGCAGGCGCACCGGCTACAGCAGCCAGGGCGTTGCGTAAGTGGTACCGGACCTCGCGGTCGGATGTCATGTTGAGCGCCTGGTTGATGGCGTCGGTCAACTCGTTTGGCATGGGTCTGTCCTCGGTCTAGTGATTCCTGCCCACGAGTATAGTAACCCCGCACACTCCCCGCAAATTTCATCCTGAAAGCCTTATCCCACCGTTGGCACGAATTCTGTATGCAGCCTTCCTGGTTTCTCGATCGAGCCACAGCCCCTGTTCTACAGGGGTTCAGGGGTTCAGTGCTCCCCGTCCGTGTTTCTCAGATTGGGCTCAAATATTCTTGCCGGGAAACACCGAGCCCTTATAGATCAATTACTTAGGCACGATTCCCTGGTTGCGGATCCCCGCCTGGTCCCCGTTGCCCCAAATACCAGATCCTGAGACAAAGTGCAACAGGTTATTTACAGGTCGGGCTTCGGCGCGGTACCATTGTGTGAGTAAGTGAGGAAAGCGCATGCAGCCAAGCCGGTACCACAGTTGGCTACAAAGTGCAACACCAGGTAGACAGGTCCGCCCCTTTTACGATAAGGTTGGAACGAGAGGATAAGAATAATTCTCAACTAGACTGGCCCCTACCACATACACAGACAGATTTCAAACCCGCGGGATTTGCCCCTATTGCAGCCGCGGAGGCCGCCAGGCCTGAAGCCGCATCGGCACTGCTAAAAGTCCGCAGCGTCCCAGCTGCAAGGAGAACCCATACATGAAGCCCGAAGAGCCGCAACTGCCGCTGCGCGTCGTCGCGGATGCCGAGTTCGATCGGCTGGAGCGAAGCCCAGACAAGGTTTACATCATCTCGACGAAGGCGGCCTGCAAGAAGCTGGGCGGTATCTGCCGCCAGGCGCTCTACCGTCGCATCAAGGCCGGTGAACTGCCAAAGCCGTTCGCCCTGACTGGCAAGGTATCAGCCGGGCCAGGTGCCAAGGTGTACTTCTTCGAGAAGGACATCGATGACCACCTCTACCAGGCGGCCAACCGCGGGAGCGCAGCATGAGCGAGAAGCGCGACCAGGAACAACCCAAGCGAGAGATGAAGACCAACTACCCGCCGCGCAACAGCCACGACGTCATGCTGGGAGGCTGCGGTGACAACCTCGACTTCAACCGCCGCCTGATCAAGGCCGGCCAGTGGCTCGACAAGGTCAACGCTGAGCAGCCGCGGTTCAAGGTACCCATCCCCCTGGAAGCTATGCCTAACAGCGTCCTGCTTGAGCTCGCGCAGAGCTGTCTGGACATCCTGGAAGCCCGCGACAAGGCGACTGCCGTGATGAAGGCCACCAAGGCGGCGAAAGACTAACCCCCAGCTGTACACCGCCACCGTGAGCCCGGCGGTTCAAAGGGCCCACGCTCATACCATGAAAAGAGAGGAAAATCAAATGGCAACATTTGTACGCACAATCGACGGTGCAATTCTTAACGTCGACCACATCGTGAAGGCCTTCAAGCTACCACCCAGGCCAACCAGGGATCCGGTCTCCGGTAAGCGTTTCCGCAATGCCACGCCGCGCCACGTGTACCGCGTCGTAATCGCTGGCAAGGCGACCGACGAACACGTCGCAGTGGATGTCCTGGATGCCGCGGTCTTCACCCACTCGGCCCCGGCCCTGGAGGTGAAGTCATGAACGCCTACGACATTGAAAGCCAGATCGAACAGCTCAAGATGGACACGCTCATCGCACGCTTCCCCAACTTTGAGTTCACCGAGCACTTCACCGAGGAACGGCTCGACCAGGGATTCGACGAGCCCGAGCCCGAGCGTGACGACTTCGAGCACACCCTGGAAGGCGAGCGCGACTTCCTGCTGGCGCGGAAGGCGTGGGACGAAGAGCTCAACAGCCACAGGGCCAACCGTCACGCGATGCTGATGAAACAGCACGAGGAAGAGATCAAGGCCAAAGAGGCTGCACAGCGCAAGAGATTCGAGGAGGAAGCCGCCCACGCTAAGCGCGAGAAGCTGGCCAAGCAGCGTGCCCGTGTAGCGGAAGAGCAGCAGGCTCTCCTGGCTGACCTGGTGACACCCGGACAGGAGGCCCCGGCATCGGATCCTGAATTCGTCGAGGGACTGCTGCGCCTTCACCAGAACAGCATCCTGTCTGGGACGAAGAACGCAGGCAAGACACACGTGGCGATGGAGCTCGGCCGCTGTGTGAGCACAGGCGAACCCTTCTTCGGCAGGCAGACTCGCAAGGGCGCGGTCCTGTACCTGGCGTACGAAGGCCTGGGTGCGGTGCACGAACGCATGCGCGCCTGGGAAGGCGCCGGCCTGCCGACGTCCAACCAGTTCCACGCGGTGAACACGCGTGAGTGGCCATTCTTCAGCGACGAAGATGACGCGTTCCGGGATCGCCTGGTGCGCATGATCGACGCCCTGGCAGATCTGTACGACCAGGAGGTCTCCCTGGTGGTGATCGACACCCTGAAGGCGGCAACGCCCGGGAACAGCGAGGAGGTGACCGGCATGGATGACGCTGCCAGGCTCTCTCGCGGCCTCTGCGAGGATTTGGGGGTTCATGTGATGCTGGTCCAGCACTCGACCAAGGACGGCAAGTCTGTGCGCGGACACAGCGCCCTGACGGGTGATGCGAACACCGTGCTGATGGCAAAAGAGGGATCCGGCAGGACTGCCAGGTCGGTGATGGTGACTCACCAGCGGCAGGGCGAGGCAAATATGTCCCTGGGCGAGTATGACCTGGTTGAGGTTGAGACCGGGGTGGAGCTTCCCGGATTCAACGGGGATGGCGATGGGCGTCCCGAGATCAGTGTGTACGTGCAGCCCCGTGTCAGTGGACCAGGCAAGCGTGCTCCGGTGGCCAAGCTGGATCCGGTGCACAAGGAGTTCGCAGACCGCTTACGTGCTCACCTGGTCAGCAGCGACGACGGAACCGTCGACGGTGCCGTTTACAACGACCTGGTGGACCAGTGGCTGCAGCGTCACTTCGAGGAGGATTGGCGGACAGCCTGGGATGAGGATGTCGAGGCGGCAGCGGCTACCAGGGATAAGGCGAAGGATCGGCTCAGGGTCCAGCGCAGGCACCTGAAGCGGGCGATGGAAAACAGCTTCCAGGTAGTGGTCAACGGGCGTGGTCATGTCGACCACGTGAAGAACCGCTGACCCCCGAATCAGTGAGTGAGGGGTTCTCCCTGTGTTCCTAAAGAAACACAGGGGAGACCACCCCTCACGAGGCGCGACGTTACCCCTCGATACCCCTGGGAGTGGAAAATGAGCGAAAGCCTTATGTAGCAAGGGTTTCCGAGGGGTAAGACTTTTCTGTACCCCTCGCGTACCCCTCGACCCCTCAGCGTTTTTGAGGCTCCGAGGGGTAAGCAATTTTTCTACCCCTCGGCCCTTATAAATCAATGACTTACGAGTGGCGACAGAAACACAGTGACTCAGGAGGCCGCATTTTGACAACGACCCCTAGTAAACATAAGGCTTTCCGAGGGGTTCGAGGGGTAAACGCGACAGAAATGATGTCGTTTTGACGCATTTTCCGGCCTTCCCTGGTCGGACCCGTTTCAGGGGTGGGGGTGTCCGTGGTGGCGCACACAAAAAGAGTTAGTGTCAATCGTACACTAAGTCACGATAGCCTCCGCCTATCACTGATCCACTGGCCCATCTGGGCCATCTGGGACAACTGTCCAAAACTGACACCAGGCGATGGCCTGGTACCGCGATTCACTGATCACCTGGTGAGCACGCGGGGAGCACTGAACGAACCTGGAAGCCCAGAACCCCAGCAGCACTGGACACCTGGCATTCCTACACAGAATCACAAACCGGGAAGGCCTTGCCCGGATCTACCAGGGCCACACGCAAACGAGGAACCACTCATGCGCATTGATGAACTGACCGCGATCGAGAAGCAGCTGATCACCCACCTGGCACCGAAGCACGCCGCCGTGCTGAAGGATGACCACGAGGCATTCCTGGAAGCCGTCCAGGCCCCCATCTCGGAAGATGACGACGCCACCGAAGAACGCCTGGCAGGTGCCTTGCACCGCTACCGCCAGGCCTGCAGTCAGGGCCTCGCGGCCGTGGGCGAGCACCTGGGCATCGACTGGCACGAGTTCCGCACTCGCTACCCGCACCGGGCTGAGAACGTCTCACAAGCGCTCCTGACGGCTCTCGCGGCAGCCAGCGAGGCGGAGACCTGCCCCGAGGATCAGATCGACGAGGCCCTGGCTGCGAAGCGTGCGGCTGAGGATCGCCTGGCAGCCCTGACAGCCCGCGCCCAGCGTGTGGCAGCTGACGGCACACCTGAAGACCTGCCGGCCTGGCTGGAAGGCGCCAACGCTCGCGAAGAGAACTCCCTGGCAGCCAACAAGGCAGCCGCCATCGCGATCGCCAAGGCGAGCGAGTTGTACGCCCTGTACCGCCAGGCCGAGGCACGGGCATATGAGGCCGCGAACCAGGCCCAGCAGAGCAACCAGGCGCTGGTCAAGCGTCTGCGCGATCACCGCGGTGAGCCTGCCTCCCTGGCACTGTCGCCCGTGGCCCTGGCGCGTACCAAGGTCGACACCATGATCCAGGGCGGCGTGTCCGATGCCGAGGCGAAGGAGCAGCTGGACCAGGTGCACGCGCATTACGTGCGGTTCTTCGAGCAGTGCACGGGCTGAGGGGGGTCTGATCCTGGGGGCGACCCCCGGATCCGGGGCAGGAGTCCCGGCACAGGGTCCCATCTGCAGGGCGTCCAGGGAGGGGCGCCCGGTGGACATTTCCACGGACACCGACCTGCACGCCACCGCCCTGGTGGCCACGCGGGGACCACACACCAACACCCGAAGCACAGAACCCCTGAAACACTGGGGACCTGGCATTCCAAGGGAGAACACATGTACCAACTGACAGACAACGAAGCGATGGCGATCGAGCTACTGACACCCAGCACCGCCTCGGACATCCGCACAGCCGTTACCAAGGGCGACACGGCCGCATACAACCAGGCCGCATTCGTGGGCCTCAACGCGATCAAGAAGCGCACCGGCGTCGACTACCTCACCCTGCGTGGCAGCCACGCGACCAAGGCCGAGCAGCTGGCCGGTGCCGTGGTGGCGGCCGAACACCAACGCCGCCTCCTGAAGAAGCAGGAAGACCGAGCCCGCCGCGCCGAGGCACTGAAGGACTTCACCACCGCCAACGCCCTGGTGGCCGCCCTGGCCTCCGGCTGCCGCAAGGCGATCGTAAAGAGCAACCGTGAAGACCTCCGGACATGGGTCTCCCAGCATGACGGGCGTGTACGTGCTGCCGAGGAGCAGCTGGAGGTAGTGGCCGAGCTCATCGAGACAGCCAGCACCCTGGAGGCACAAGCCAGGCAGGCACGCCGTGAAGCCCTGGACGCGGCCATGACCTACCAGTCAGCCCTCAACCGGATCCTGGCGCGTGTCACGGACGGTGGGACCCCGGCCAGCCAGGCGCTCGACCCGCTCGCACTGAACCGGGCCAAGGTTGCAAAGTGGATCGAGGAGGGCACCAACGCCGAGATCATGTGGGCCAAGCTGACGAATCTCAAGGACAGGTACCTGGCGAAGTTTGAACGCGCCGCCGGTTAACGATCGCCTGGTGGCCCCAGCCAGGAACTCCGGAAGTGGGGCTGTGGTCCGCCAGCACCTGTACATCGTGGGTCTGCCACCCCGCGGTGTCGAAGCTGGTACTGAAGCAGGTTAGCTGTGCACCTGGCAGGAACTCGGAATTGTCCTCTCCGGATCCTGCGAAGCACAGCACCCAACACCGGAGCGGTGAACACTCACCCAACACTCCCCGCTCCAGACCCAACGCGATGCCCAGACGTACGCCCAGACCCCTGGATGTACGCCTGGCTGCGTACAAAGCCCCGGAGCTCGTTCTGGGGCAGAAACCAACCCACAGGAGAAAACCATGGGAATCAGCCACAACATCGATTCGCACCCCGGTGCGGCCTACGAGGATGACACGGTGCCAGCACCGGCGGCCAAGCACCCCGGCCAGATGATCGAGCGGGAGCGGCCGCGTGTCGCGCCCGAGACGGCGATGGACCTGGCGCTGCATGCGCACGGCCTGCCGACCAAGCCTGAACTACCGAGGAGACATTGACATGACAGACAAGGAAGACATCGAAGCACTGAAGCGCAAACTGCTAGACCGTGGCCCTGGCCCCTTACTCACACCGAAACCGGAGGAAATACATGCGCACGAGCTCCTCAGACAACGAGTCGAAGGATCCATCATCACCCGCGCCGCCGACGACACCGAAGACGCCAGCCTGGAAGCTGCCACCGCAGCAGCAGCCACGCTGGATGAGACAGCCGTCCACTGACCAAGGAGCAACACCATGGCGAATCCGAATAACGCATTAACAGACGCGCAACAACAGACCGTCGACGCGCTGCGCACGGACCTGGTCGCCATCCTGGATGCAGCGACATTCGACCAGGGCGCGTACAACACCTTCGCGCAGGCCGCATGGGAAACGGGTCAAGACATTCTCGACCAGTTCTTCGCCCGGCCGCAGGTCGCAGCAGGCGTGCCTCCCGGCAAAGTCGTCCCACGTACCCGTCCGGTGCACGAGCACGCGTTCCTACGCGGCATGTCGCCCGGCCAGGTGGCCGCCAAGCTGCAACGCGAACCCGGCATCAACAAAACCACCTTCGCCACGTATCTGCTACGCCGGCTCAAGGTACCCGCATAAGGAGCACATCATGTCCGATACAGACAACCCACGCGACGCGCTGAAGGACCTGCTCACCCTGGAGGCCTTTACCGCGGCCAAGTACGAAGCCTTCGTACGCGCCGCACACCAGGCAGGCCTCCAGCGTCGAGCGGCCAAGGCCAAGGCGAATGCGAAGGAGCCCAGCCTGGTACCGATCGCCTACAACGGCGCGGATCTGACGGCGTCGCCTTGGAACGTGGTGCCCACCGCGAAGCAGATCCGTGAGCGGCTGATCACAGAACCCGATCTGGACGCTGGTGCCCTGGCCGACAGCCTGCTGCACAGGTTGGGGGTGGCATGACACAGCAGCGAGTCAGCTACGACGACATCTACCCTGCACTGATTGATGCTCTGCAGACGCGCAACCTGCAGCGGTATCGAGAGATCGTGTTGCGCACCGCCTACCTGAACGGCGTCGAGCAGGGGCCCTACGAGGACCTGACCATTGACGTGCTGGAAGGCTTCAAGCTCACACATACGCACGCGCACAACATCGCGCTGACCCTAACCGGAGAAAGACTATGACCAACGAAAACGACAACACCAGCTTCGAAGACGCAGCTGCAACCATGTACCCAGACCAACCCGGTGACCAGCCCGGCCATGTAGCCGACGGCCAGGTCGACCCGCGAGACATCGACTACGGTATCGATCGCGAGGAAGACGAGCCCATGTCGGAGCAGGAGCGGGCGGAGAAACTGTACTCCGACGAGACTGACCAGAAGTCCCTGGCAGAGCGCTATTACTCCAGCCTGTTCAACAACAACACGGTCCAGGAATTCACGGACAACTTCGCAAACGACCCGTCGGTCAGCTATGAGGAGGTTCATCAGGAGCTCGGTCGCGGCCTGCACCACCTGGGCGTGAACGACGAGAGCGCCAGCTTGTTCATGAACCACCTGGTACAGCAGCAGTACGCCACGCCCACGGCCGAAGAGATTCGACAGAACGCTGCTGAGATGCGCGACTGGCTCTATAACGCTGGCGAGAAGAAGGCACTCCTCAACGAGGTACCGGGGTTGATGGAGGATGCCTTCCCGCAGACCGGCGAAGCCTGGGGCTATGTGCTGCTGGATACTCTCACGCCTGCCCTGGCTGATCGTCTGTGCGACATGGTTATTGACTATAAGCGCAACCGGGGGTGATGTATGGCCGCCAGAAGGACAGCCAGGAAGCCCGGCAGCAAGGCAGGCAAGGATGGGCGCAAGAAGTATGACCACCACAGCCTGTACCCGACCGCTGAGTCACTGCTAGAGGCTATCGAGAAATACGTCGACGAGAAGAACGAGGCAGGGGAGCCGATCGTCTACGCGAAGATGATCCTCGACCTGGGCTTCCGCGCGAGGCGTACCTGGTACGATCAAAAGAGCAGGGGGGAGGATTTCGCAGCGGCGATTGAGTACGGGAGGTTCGTTGCAGAGGCGGGTTATGAGCAGCTGCTGATCAACGCGAAGGGCAGCCCGGTCAAGTACATCTTCGCGCTCAAGTCGATCGACCCGGACACCTGGAACGAAAAGCAGCTCATCGAAAGCAAGAACCTGAACGTCAACGTCGAGAAGACGCCGGAGGATCGCAAGGTGCTCATGGCCAGGTTGATCGCACAGATGCAGGAACGGCAGATCGAAGAAGGGAAGCCTCTCGAGAAGGTGATCAATGGGGAGTTCAGCCGCGTTCAAGAACAGAAGCGGCTCGAGTTGGCGGGCGCCAACACAAAGTTGAAGGATCCGGACTTCGGGTTGTCAGATGATGACGACCCGCCCGACTGGATATAGGTGTGGGGTGGTTGCCCGGCTCATTGCGAGTCGGGCTTTTTCAGTTTCAGGCCGGAGGCCCAGGACCGTCTGTAAGCCTCTGTGGGCCGTTTTCACGGGTTGACCTGAGTAAGGACACCCGCCTGACCACGATCACAGGGCCAGGGCCGAGCCACGGCCGGCTACCCGGCTTGACGACAATTACCTTGGCCATTAATGCAGCCTCCCGCCGGCCTGGAGGTACATGCCCAGTTCCATGGTCGCGAGCATGCACTCGATCATCTGGTCGAATTCGTTCATGACAGATCTCCTCAAACGAAAAAAGCCCCTGACCAACCGCGGCCAGGGGCGACAAACACTGCAGTGGTATGCAGTGAGGTATGAATTACGGCAGGTGGATGTAAGCCGGGCCGAGAGCGGCGTTACCGTCGAACGCATTAACCGCCAGCACCAGGCAGCTGTGGCCGGTGCCGAACACGGCGTCCCCACATTCCCCGGCCGCCATCGTTGCGGCGTCGATGTAATCGACCCTCACAGACCCTTCCAGGTCACCGGAGCCAGACAGGTAGGCTGCATTACCCTTCGCGTTGGTCGGGCTACCCAGTCCGTTCAACTCGGCGGTCCACGCAGCCTGATCAGCCGGCAGCGTGACGTTCAACCCACTGGCCGTATCGAGGTTGTACTTCGCGACACGCGCCCCCACATAGGCCGCCCCGTCCGCGAAGTTCGTCTTCACCTTGGTGTAAGCGGCCTGCTTCGAGCTATCCCCGAACGAGGCCAGCACGGCACCGCTAACGATGGCCACGAGGACCAGCCAGATGGTGATCTCGATGATCGAGAAACCGGCCTGCTTCTGCATCTTGATGTTCATGTTTTGTCTATCCTTCGGGCTCTCGCCCGTGTAGTCAGTTTGCCCTGGTGGGCTAAGGTGAGCGGCTACTGCCGCCCGGTTCGAACCCAAGTCATGTTTGCCTCCAAAGTGCCAGCGCGACCCTGCCAACCACCAGGGAAACCGCCATGAGCTCGGGCCGCGCTGGCCTGATTCGGTGAGCTCATGCGGGAGGGGACCATCAGAAGATCCAATACTCGCGGGTCAGACCCGTCAATGCGCCATAGGCCGGCCTGGTCAGCAGCACACACTCGCCGCTGCCGTTCATGCAGGGCTGGATGACCGCGCCGATCGTGCCGTCCGAGATGCTGGCTGCCGCCGCCACGCCTGGGTCACCCTTCGGGTTGTTACCGTCCAGGGTCACCAGCATGTCCACCAGGCCAGCCGTATCCACGGGGAAGGTGCGAGGCTGGCCGTTCGACACTGCCGCTGCAGAGGAAGCGATCTCGCTGATCACGACCTTCTTGTAGCTGGCGTAGTTCTGGGTTACCAGGCTCTCACCGCCCGCCTGGGTGGCGCCCAGGAGGAACGGCGTAGCGATGCCCAGCATGATGCTTGTGATCGCCAGGGCGAGCATGATCTCGAGCAGTGAGAAGCCGCGCTGGTTCATGCCGCGTTCTCCTCGTGCCGGTGCTCGATGAGCTCGCCGATCATCTCGAGGTAACGCTCGCGATCGATGGGCTGGATCTTCAAGCTGGTCGTGGCCTTCACGATCTTGGTGCGGAAGCCTTCCAGCTGCTCCGCGGTCAGCGCGAACTTCGCCGCCTTGGTGTAGTCAACCGCCATGTGACCAGGCCGACGGTTGACCGCCAGCTTCAGGTAGCCACCGCGGTGATGTACCGGGATGTAGCCGAAGTCGGCGATCAGTGCGCGGAGGGCGCTGCCTTCCTCCTGCAGCAGGCGAACCTGTTCGGCGATCTCAACCAGGCGCTGTGCGGCCTGGCGTTCAGTGATGGTATTCATG
>Ga0180430_10002582_pt1 | contig 16265 bp, 10 predicted proteins | sample SS_ome_9_FD_132999 | JGI IMG/M metagenome (GOLD analysis project Ga0180430, IMG submission 132999) | Hypersaline lake sediment archaeal communities from the Salton Sea, California, USA - SS_1_S_2 metaG | ecosystem: Environmental > Aquatic > Non-marine Saline and Alkaline > Hypersaline >... | reverse complement strand
CACTCGATGCGCGGGCCGCCAACCCTTATGTGCCCCTGACGTTAGGCATTGTCACCCTGACTTTAGCCGGATTGGGCCTGGTAGCCGCGAGTTGGCTATGGTGGCAGGCAAAAAACCAGGACCCCCTTCGTCCCCCAAAAAATTGCGATGACCAACCACCGCTCCGCCTTCTGCTTTCGATGGTATTCTTTTTTGGCGCGGTCGCCGCGGCAGCCATCTTTCTGAGTCTGTCGCCATCCCGTCCGGTCTGGGAAACTATCACCATTTTGCAGGTGGCCCAATTTCCGTGGCGACTGCTGGGTTTGGCGAACCTGGGCCTGGCCACACTGGCCGGGGCCGGAATGACCTTGTACCAACAACACCGGGACCGTTTCAGCCTGATTTGGCTGCTGTTGTTGCTGTTCAGCGTGTGGCCGCTGTTGTACCCGGTAATTCCGTTTACCCGTTTCGGCACGCCCACGCTGGCCAATCAGGTTGATTTCGAACGCCGTTCCCAAACCATCGGCGCTACCACGCTGGGCGAATACCTGCCCCGGGCCGTGACCAACCCGCCCACCGGCTCGCCGCTGGTAGAGCCGATGCTCAACGGCCAACAGCCGGAACGGCTCGACCGGGACTCGCTGCCCGCCGGAGCCGTCGCTACGTTACTGGAACAAACCGCCGCCACCCATCGTTATCAGTTCGATTTGCCGACCGCGGCCACGCTCCGCTTTTGGCAGTTTGATTACCCCGGCTGGCAAGCCACGCTCGACGGCGAGGCCATCGAAATCACCCCGGAAACAGATACCGGCCTGATTCTGGTTGACGTGCCCACCGGCTCGCATACCCTGACCCTGCACTTTGGCCTGACCCCGCTGCGGCTGGCGGCCCTCATCATCAGCGGCCTGACGGTGATTGGCCTGATAGCCTTCCAAATCGCGCACTATAGTCCCCGCAGCGAAGCGGAGCGGGATCGAACATCCCGCATCGTCATTCATCATTCGTCATTCGTCATTCCAAACCTGCACCTGCCCCCCGGCGTGCTGCTGACCATCGCCGCGGCGATTATCGCCATGACCATTTGGGGCTATCCCCGCCTGCGCCCAATGTTCACCCGGGAGTCGCCGCCGGGCCTGGCCCTGCCGGCGCAACATTACACCCAAATTACGTTTGCCAACGGCATCCAGCTCATCGGTTATGGTGTCAGCGAGCCGGTGGTGGAGCCGGGCGGCTACCTGCAAGTGACGCTCTACTGGCAAACCCTGGTGGCCCCGCTGGAGGTCAACCTCCAGCCCTTTGTTCACCTTGACCGCCTTAACGACCTGACCACCGCGGCCGGCAGCACCAACTACACCCCCGGCGACACCACCACCGAAAGCGTGCTGCCCACCTTTCATTGGGATACAAACCGCTACGTGCGGGATGAGCACGACCTGTTTCTGCCTGCCGACCTGCCGCCTCACGCCTACGCAGTGCGGATCGGCCTGCTGGACCCGGCCAGCGACCGGCTGCTTCCCCTGGCCGACGCTCCCGGCGATACCGCGGCTCTCGGCGTGATTAACGTGGCTCCCGCAGCCGAGCCGCCCCCGCCCGATAATGCGCTGGACATCCGGTTTATGCTGGACGGCGATACCATCCGCCTGACCGGCTTCGACACCCCCGTCGTCGGTCCAGAGCGGCTGACCTTCCGCCTGCTCTGGCAAAGCCCGCACCAGCCCGCAACAGAGTACAGCATATTTGCCCAACTGCTCGATTCAGGCCAGAATCTGGTAGCCAGCTTCGACGGCCCGCCCTTGAACGGCGCTTATCCCACCAGCACCTGGTTGCCAGAGCAATCCATCGCCGACCCGCGCCAGATTCCGCTGGAGGGGGTTCCGCCCGGCGACTACCGACTGATTGTGGGGTTATACGGCCCCGCCAGCGGTCAGCGGATGACCACCGCCGCCGGCCCGGATTTTGCTGATTTGGGCCTCGTGACCATCCCGGCGGAATAAGCCGGTTGCCGTTCGATAGCAAAAGTGGTATGATTTCTGCACAATTTCAGGCTGGAGAAATTTTTATGGCAACACTTTATCTGAAGTCTGCTCAGGAAACAAAAGAAACGCTCCATCTGGTGCAGTCCGCAATCGAAAATGAAATAGTCCGTCTGAATCTGGCCCTGAAACTGGCTGATAAACGACTGGCTACCTTTGAGAAAAAATATGGCGTTACGTCGGACAAGTTTATCGTGACGATGGCTGCGGAAGATTTAGATGGCGGTGATGATGAATATATTGACTGGGCGGGCGAATACAAACTCAAACAACGACTACAAGCCAAACTCAATCATTTAAAAAGCATCACCTATGACTATTCAAGCATATCTTAACCGGATTAGCCAGCTTGCCGAACAATATGCCGCCACCGACTTTGTCCAGACCGTCGAACTGAACCTTGAACCAAGACGCGAACAACAAAGTTACATCACCGGCTCAATTATTTTTCAGGATGAGTCCGTACTCTATTTCAAGGAATATCTGGACTACTTTGAAGGCGCAGTAGACAAATTAATGTACAGCTACCATTATCAAAGCGAAGCAAACCGGCTAATATTTCGATATGATAACGCCCGCCACAAGCCGGAGCTATCTTTTGTTGAGCATAAACATCAAGGTAATGAAATCTTGCCGGTCCCACCTCCTGACCTGGCCGACATCCTGCTTGAAATTGCTGCAACGAACGACTGGTTAATTTGATCGTGGTGTACAAGCATCTGACCAGAGCGGCGCAGAAAGTTACAGTTGATTACGGCTTACTGCTGGCGCTGCTGATTCCGCTGTTTGCCGTTATCCCCCTGCTGACCCACGCCGGCCTGCCCAACACCGCGGACGGGCCGGCCCACCTGATGCGGCAGGTCGAGTTGAATCAGGCCTGGCAGCAAGGCAACTTCTATCCCCGCTGGGGCACCGACCTGGCCCTGGGCCACGGGATGCCCATTTTTAGCTACGCCCCACCCCTGCTGTACCAGTTGACCCAACTGCTCCACCTGACCGGCTTGCCGCTCGATGCGGCTATGAAGGGGGTGGTTATTCTGGGTTTTCTGCTGTACAGCGCGGGGATGTTTCTCATGGTGCGGCCCATCTTTGGCCCGGCCCCGGCGTTGGCCGCGGCCGCGGTCTACGTGTACGCCCCCTACCGTCTGCGCGAAGCCTTTATTCAGGGCAATTACGGTCAGTTCAGCGGACTGGCCTTTTACCCCCTGATTTTCTGGGCCTTTCACGGCCTCATCACCACCCGGCAACGACGTTATTGGGTCGCCGCGCCCGTATCGCTGGCCGGATTGCTGTTCAGCCACAACATCAGCTCGATGCTTTTTTTGCCGGTGTTCGGGGCATACCTGCTGTTTTTGTTATTGCTCCCTATAAACCGACCGGCTTTAAATATCATAAATCGTAAATCCAAAATCCCACTCCGCTCCGCTACGGGGACTGTAGTCGTAAATGTCATCACTGCCGGTATTCTTGGCCTGGGACTGGCCGCGATTTTCTGGCTGCCGGCCTTTGGCGAAAAGGACGAAATCAAGCTGGAAGGCATCACCCGCGGCTTTTTCGATTTTCGGCACAACTTCATCTCCCTGGCCGAATTTGTCTCATCGCCGGTCCGGCTCGACCTGACCGCCATCAACCCGGAATTTCCGCTCAGCCTGGGCCTGGCCCAACTCATCGTGGCTGCCGTCGCCGGGATAATCCTTGTCATTGCCATCTTTAGCCGAGGATTACGGCAAAAACTCAACAACCAATCTCCCCATCTCCCCATCTCCTCATCTCCGTTTTTGCACACCCTCTTCTTTGCTGTCTTTCTGGCGATTTACGCTTTTCTGGCCCTGCCGTGGTCTCAAGTGGTGTGGGAAACCGTCCCCCTGCTGGAACTGACCGAATTTCCGTGGCGAATGCTCGGCCCGGCGGTTTTCTGTGCCGCCTTTCTGGCCGCGCCGGCCTTTGCTGCTCTGTTCCGCCCAAAATTTCAGTGGCCCGCCCTGTTGCTGTTTCTGCTGACCGTCATCGGCCTGAACCTGCCCTACCTGTACCCCTCCCAATTTATCCGCTGGGGCACGCCCAGCCCCGCCGACGCCTTTGCCTACGAAGTCACCTCCGGAGCCATCGGCACCACCAGCACCGGCGAATTTCTGCCCCGGCACGCCCAAAAGCATCCCCAGCCAGACACACTCTGGCCCGATTACGAAGCAGGCCGCCCGCCCCAAAAGCTGGACCCGGCCTCGCTGCCCGCCGGGGCTACCGTCCAGACCCTCAGCCACCGGGCCGAGGCCGATGTACTGCGGATCAACACTCCGCAGAAATTCACCGCTACCCTGCGCACGTTATACTGGCCCGGCTGGCGGGCCTATCTCGATGACCAGCCCGCGCCCATCGCCGTCACCGCCAAAACCGGCCTGCTTTTGGTTGCCATCCCCCCCGGCGCACACACCCTGACCCTGCAACTCGAATCCACGCCGCTGCGCACCGCCGGCCTGTGGCTGACTCTGGCCTCAACCGTAATATTAATCATCATTTCAGTTCGCCCTTTTTCCTTCATCCTTCATCCTTCATCCTTCAGCCTTCAGCCTGCCCCCCTCTCCCGCCGAACATTTTTGACCATCGCCGCCCTGCTCCTCGCGGCCTGGCTGCTGACCCGACCGTTGGCCCCCTGGCTGGCCCTGCGCTCCGAACCGGACCGGCCCCAGACCGCCGACGAAATTGTGCAGGTTGACTTTGGCCGCGAACTGCGCCTCGTCGGTGTGGACACCCTGCCCCAGGCCATCAAACCGCCCGCCGAGTTGAGCGCGGTCCTGTACTGGCGCACCCTGTACGAAATCGAAACCAATTACGCCGTTTTTCTACACCTCGACGCGCCCAACGGCGAAACGATGGCTACCGTGGACGAACGTCACCCGGAGAACATCCCCACCCGCAACTGGCCGCCGGGCCTGTATCTGCGCAATCCACTGCGCCTCGATTTGCCCGCCGACCTGCCGCCCATCCGCTACACGCTCAACACCGGCCTTTACAATCCCGATACCAACCAGCGGTTGACCATCAACCAGAGTGATGAGACCCAACACGCCCTGGGCTACCTGTGGCTGACCGGTCCCCGGCCCAAACTCGATGATACCCCCTTAGTGCGCTTTGGCCCAGACATCCAGCTTTGGCAGGCTGATTACGAGGCCGCGGCCCACCGGCTGACGCTCTACTGGCAAGCTGATGTGCCAATCACCGACAACTACAGCATTTTCATCCACCTGCTTGATGGGGCCGGTAACCGGCTGGCTCAGGCTGATGGGGTGCCTTACGACGGCCTCTACCCACCGGCCCACTGGCTGCCCCAGCAAATCATCACCGACGCCCGCGCCCTGCCGCCCGTGCCGGATGATACCGTCGCGGCCATCGCCATCGGCCTGTATAATCTAGACAGCGGCGAGCGCCTGCCGGTTATTGATATTCACGGCGAAACGTTACCGGGCAACAGCTTTGTGCTGAAGATAGAGGATAAAAGATAAATGATAAATACACCCTTGCCCCCCCGCCCCCCTACAACCTACAACCTTGAACCTTGAACCCATTAATTTTGCTGACCTATATCCTGTTGACGCTGGTCTTGACTCATCCGCTGGCTTTCAACCTGACCACGGCTGTGCCCAGCGACATCGGCGACCCGCTGCTCAACACCTGGATTTTGGCCTGGGACAGCCACGCCCTGCTCACCGACCCGCTGAATCTGTTCAACGCCAACATCTTTTACCCGTTGCCCCACACCCTGGCCTACTCCGAGCATCTGTTCAGCACGGCTCTGCTGGCGTTGCCCCTGCAACTGGTCAGTGGCGAGCCGCTGGTAGCCTACAACCTCAGTCTGCTGATTTCGTTTCCGTTGGCCGCCTTCGGCATGTACCTGCTCACCCTGCGCTGGAGCGGGCAGCGCGGCCCGGCTTTCATCGCCGGGTTACTCTTTGGCTTTGCCCCGTATCGCTTGGCGGCCATCGCCCATTTGCAGTTGCTCACTTTTCAATGGCTGCCCTTTTTGCTGCTCTTTGTTGACCTGGCCCTGACCCGGCCCAGCCTCAAAAGATACCTGGCCGTCGCCCTGTTTTTTTTGATGCAAATCCTGGCCTCCTGGTATCTGGCCGTCTACACCGGGTTGATTGTGGGCGTTTACCTGCTGGTGACGATTGCCAGCCGCCGAGTCAGCCCGCCCCGCTACCTCCGGCTGCTGCTGGTTTTGGGGTTGGCCGCGCTCCTGGCGCTGCCCCTGGCCTGGCCCTACCTGCCCCTGCTCGATGACCTGCGCGCCGCCCGGCCCCTGTCGCTGGCCCTGTCGCTGGCGGCCCACCCCACCGATTTGGCCGCGGCCGCCCCTTTCAACCGGCTCTTTGGCCCGTTGACGGAATCGCTGCGCGCCCGGCCCGGCTTCACTGAAGAGAATACCCTGTTTGTGGGAATCATCGGGCCGCTGCTGGCGTTGGCCGCGCTGGGAAACTGGCGGCAACAAAAAAGCCGCGTCCCGCGGCTGGCCCTGCTGCTTATTCTGTTAATCTCCCTGCTGCTGACCCTGCCCGGTCCGTACGCCCTGCTGGCGACGCTGCTGCCGCCCAGCACCGTGGTGCGGGTCCCGGCCCGCTGGATTATCCCGGCCCTGTTTGCACTGGCCGGGTTGGCCGGACTAAATCAATGGTCAAGGCTCAAGGCTCAAGGCTCAAGGGTCAAGGCTCAAATTTTTGTGGTGGCGGGCGCGGCCCTCATCGTTGCCGAGGCGTTTTCTGCGCCGCTGCCGCTGGCCCCGGTGGAAAATCAACAAACGCTGGCCCCGGTTTACCGCCATTTGGCCCAACGGCCCGCCGATTTTGCCCTGCTGGAACTGCCCCTGCACAGCGCCCCGGCCCCGGAATACCCGGAGGTCAAACGGCTGTACGCCAGCACCCTGGGCTGGTGGCCGCTGGTCAACGGCTATTCCGGCTACACGCCGCCCCGCCAGCCGGAACTGGCCCAGGCGCTGACCGATTTTCCTGATGACACGGCCACCGACGCGTTGCGCCAACTGGCTCAAAACGCGCCCCCCCGCTCGCTGCTGATGCTGGTGCATCCCGGCGAAGCGCCTTTTGAGCGCGGCCAATGGGAGACGGTCACTCGCTGGCAGGTAGAGCGAAATCCATTGTTTTTCCCGCTGGGGGAATTTGAGGGGGATTACCTGTACCGGGTCGAGCCGACCCCGGTTGATAACCAACCATTGGCCCGCTTTGCCGATGCCATCGAACTGTTGGCGGTTGAGGCGGTCAACCTGCCCAATGGCCCGGCCCTGATTTTGCAGTGGTGGGCCGCCGCCCCCGTCGCTGCGGACTACACTGTTTTCGTTCATTTGCGGGCCGCCGATGGCTTTGTGCGTGGTCAGGCTGATGGCCCACCGGTCAGCGGTCATTATCCCACCGGCAATTGGCGTCCCGGCGAAGTGGTGCAGGACATTCATCCCTTGCCGGCTGAAGTGTGGCCCCACACCGACCATCTGGCTATCGGCCTGTACGATCCCGTCAGCGGCGAGCGGCTGCCGGCCTTCGCTGCGGACAGACAACGGCTGCCGGATGACGAGGTACGAATTACGAATAGCGAATAGCGAATTGTACGAATCGGCGGCTCTGCCACCCTGCGACCTTGCCACTTTGCGACCCCTATAGCCCCCGCAGCGAAGCGGAGTGGGGTGCGACCCTACCCCAACCACCGCCCAATCAAATCGAACAGACCCAGCAGTTGCGCCCCGGATACGGCCACCACGGCAATCAACAGCCAGCGGACAAAGTTGGCACCCTGTTTGACGGCCACTCTGGTAGCGATCCAAGCTCCCAGCATGTTGCCGACGGCCAGCACCAGCCCCACAAACCAGACCACCTGCCCATTGAGCACAAAGACGGCCAGGGCGAAAATAGTAAAACTGAGCACAATCAGCACTTTCACCGCGTTGGCCCGCACCAGATCATAACCGGCGCTCAACACCAGCCCGGCCAACAAAAAGACTCCGACCCCGGCCTGAATAAAGCCACCATAAATGCCAATGAAAAAGAAAATGACCCACTGCGCCCAGCCAAAGGCGCCGCCGTCCACATCGGCCCGGCCTTCCAGCCAGCGTTTGGGCTTGACCAGAATGACCACCAGCATCACCACCATCAACACCCCGATGGTACGGCGCATAATGGTTTCATCCAGATTCACCGCAATCTGCGCCCCCACCAGCGAGCCGACAATCGCCGGGATGGCTAAATTCAAACCGCCCCGCACATCGAGCATTTTTTGCTGGCGAAAGCTGCTCACCCCGACCACATTCTGAAACAGGATGGCGACCCGGTTGGTGCCGTTGGCCACGTTGGCCGGCAGTCCCAGAAAAATCAACAGCGGCAGCGTCACCAGCGAGCCGCTGCCGGCCAGAGTATTGATAAAGCCGGCTACCGCGCCGGCCCCGATAATTGCCAGATAGATGTACCAGTCCAAGTTTTAGCTCCTTCGAAATTAGAGATTAGCGATTGGGAGATTGGGCAAAATCTCCAATCTCCGAATCGCCAATCTCTGCCGGATGTAAATGCACCACCCGCTGCGGGAAGGGAATTTCGATGTCGGCGGCATTCAGAGCTTTGTAAATAGCTGTGTTCAATTTATCCAAAATGCGCCGGGTTTCCACGTAATCTTCAATCCAGCAGCGGACCCGAAACAGCAGGCCGGAATCCTGGAACTCCAAAAACAGCGCCTCGACCGGCTTCTCCGGCATTACCCAATCCTGCGCCCTGACCGCCTCAACGAGCACATCACGCACGTAATCAATATCCACCCCGTAGGCCACGCCCACATGCGTTTCGACCCGGTAGACCGTACTCGGAATAGAATGGTTGACCACCCGATTCTTGCCGATGAGGGCGTTCGGCACAGCCACCAGCCGGTTGTCACGGGTCAAAATCCGGGTGCTGTACAGGCCGATGTCCTGCACATCGCCCCAGGTTTGTAATTCTTCCAACTCAATCCGGTCGCCAATCCGAAAAGGGCGGTCAATAATAATGATGAAGCCGCTGATCATATTGCCCAGCACCTCCTGCCCGGCCAGGGCAATGGCCAGACTGCCAATACCCAACGTGGCCACAAAGGCGGTCACATCCACCTGAAAATGGCTGAGCAGCATCACCAGCGCCGTCAAAAAAATGATGATGGAGGCCACCCGGCGCAAAAAGGGCAAAATATGGTCATCGAAAGTCGTTTCAGTCTGTTTGGCGATTTCGTGGCCGTACCAATCAATCAACCCGCCGGCCAACCGGGCAACAGCCAGATAGCCCAAGGCCAGATACAGCACAAAAAAGGTACTTCTGAATATTTTCCCGTCGGGATCAATCAAAAAGTCGGCTTCCTGCAAAGCCAGCCACAAGCCGAACAGCAGCACGCCCAACACCGCCGGTGTTTTGAGAGCGTGCAACACCGCGTCATCCAGGCCACTATCGCTGTTGGAGACCATCCGTTTGGCCCAGCGATTCAGCAACCGGGACGTCAGCCAGGCCGCCACCCCCGTCCCGATGATAATCAGCCCAATCGTTACCAGTTGTAAGATTTCAACCTGCATAAAACCCCCTGTGTCGGTTTTAGTTTTCGGTTTCAAGTTTGAATCCGAAAGCGCATTATACCACAATTTTCCAAACAGACAGGATATGGTATCATAGCCCGCTATGAGCAAAAAAATTCACCCCCATTTTATTGTAATTAGTCTGTATACGCTGCTGGCCATGGTTCTGACCTGGCCGCTGGCGGCCCGTCTCGCCACCCACATTCCCGGTGAAGCGACCTGGGCCTTTGACGAGTCTACCTTCATCTGGAATATGTGGTGGTTCAAGTTCAGCCTGCTCAATTTGGGGCAGATGCCGCTGGCCTCGACCTACACCTTTTTCCCCCTCGGCGTCAACCTGACGACGTATACCTTTAACCTGTTCAACGCCGCCTTTGGCCTGCCCCTGCAACTGGGGTTGAGCCTGCCGTTGGCCAGTAACTTGACGATTCTGTTTTCGTACATCTCCAGCGCCTTTGGAATGTTTCTGCTGGCCCGCTGGTTGCTGACCGGCGCCGCCGCCAACTCGACGGCCACGCTGTTGGCCGCGTTTGCCGCCGGCGCGGTCTTCGCTTTTTCCGCCAGCCGGATGATGTACGTGGCCCTGGGCCATTACAACTTTGTCACCATTCAATGGTTTCCATTTTATACGCTGTTTTTGCTGAAAACCATCCGGCAGGGGGGCGCAAAAAACATCATCCTGACCGGCATCTTCGCGGCCCTGGCCCTGTACGCCGAGCTGACCTTCAGCGTCTTTCTGTTGTTCATCACTGTGATTGTGGTGATGGGCGAATGGCGGACTTTGCCCCGCCTGCTTCTACGGTTGACACTCGTCGGACTGACCGCCTTTATTCTGACTGCCCCTTTTATCGTAGCCGTGCTGCCCAACTTCCTCGACCCGGCCTACGCCGAGCCGGGCTGGGGCGAAGGCCTCAAACTGAGCGCCGACCTGGTCGGGCTGTTCACGTTGACACCGCTGCACCCGTTGGCCGGCATTGATTGGATTGCCGAACTGCGGGCTGTCATCGAAGGGCGCAGCCGTTTCAGCGACGCCAACACTCTCTTCTTGGGCTACGGCATCCTGGCGATGGGCCTGCTGGGGTACGCTGTCCGTCGCCGGGAAACCCGGGCCTGGCTATGGAGCGTCGCCATCTTTACCGTGCTCAGCCTCGGCCCGCTGCTGACTATCAACGGTCAGAACCGCTTCAACCTGGACGGCATCGAAGTGACCTACCCCCTGCCCTTTGCCTTGCTGCACTACCTGCCCATCATCAACGCCAACCGGGTGCCCAACCGCTTTGGCATCCCCCTGACCCTGGCCCTGGCCGTGCTGGTGGGCTACGGAATCTTTTGGATATTGAGCAAACTAAAAACCACAAATCACAAATCCCCAGTCTCTAACCTCCAATTTCTGATTTTCATCCCCTTGCTCGGCCTGCTGCTCTTCGACCAGTTCAGCGCCCCCCTGCCCCTGACCGACGCCCGTATGCCGGAAGTTTACCGCCAGATTGGGGCCGAGCCGGACGACTTCACCCTGATGCAACTGCCGCTGGGCTGGCGCAACAGCTACGGCACCCTCGGAGCGGAACGCACCCAACTGCAATATTACCAGTCTGCTCACCACCGGCCGATGCTCGGCGGCAACACCAGCCGCAACCCGGCCTTTAAATTTGACTACTTCCGCAACATTCCCCTGTTCTACGCCCTGACCGAAACGGAACTGTACCGCCCGGTTGACGAAAGCACCCTGACCCGCGCCCGCCAACAGGCCGCAGACCTGATGACCCTATACAACATCAAATATCTGGTTATCCACGAGCCGTTACCGCACCGCAAACCCTATGAGGATACCTATCTGGCTACGCGAAACCTCGCTCTGGATTTAATCCCCCACCAGCCGCAGCCGGTCTACACCTCCCCCGGCGTCGAGGCTTACGCCGTAGCGCAGGCTCCCCTGCCCAACCCGCTCCGGCTTGATTTTGGCGACTGGACCGCCGACCCGTACCGCGGTCCCGGCTGGGCCGGCAACGAAGAAATTTTTGCCGCCACCGCCAACTGGGTCACCGCCAATGAGGCTGTTATCTTTTTCCCGGTGCGCGGCCCCGGCGACCGGCAACTCAGTCTGCAAATTGCTCCGTTCAGCTATCCGGACGCGCCGCCGCAAACCGTCCGTTTTAGCCTGAACGACCAACCGTTGCCCCATAGTCATTCGCTACACGAAAATTGGCAAACTCTTGAGGTCACGCTGCCGGAGACGGCGTTGCAGACCGGCCTCAACCGGCTGACCCTTCATTTCGACCACACTGCCTCGCCGCGGGGCGTGCTGCCCGCCAACCGGGCCATCGGCCAGACCGGGCAGGAAACGCCGGTGGATGTCGAGCTGAACAGCGGTCCGGATTTTGCCTTTATCACGGTTGGTTTTGGCGAGGGTGCGGCAGACGCCTCGGCGCACCGGCGGGGTATCAATGTGGCTGTACTGGAACCGAACACCGGCGAACTGCTGGCGGTCAAAGGGTTCGATACCGCGGCCAACCAGTTTGAGGCCGCGGCTCTGGCCCAATTCATTGAGCAAATTCCGGCGGGGCAGCTTGTGTTGCTGGCCTCGCAAGGGACAGAAGCGACCGCCTATTTTGATGACACGACCCGCGCCGCGCTGGCCTCGCTGGGCCTGCCCGCCGAATCGCTGACGCCGCCGTTTTCGGCCATCGGGGTCAAAGGGGCCGCACCCGGCAGCGGACTGGTGGCCGCGGGCGACGGGTCCGCCTATTTGCGATTGGGCGCGGTGCCGGATGACCGGCCGCTGGCCGCGGCGGTTGACTGGATGGAGATAAAAAAATGACCATCTCCCATTTGACTGAACAAGCAGAAAAATATCTGGCTAAATTAACGGTTGACATCTCCAGCCGGCGGGTGGGTAGCCCCGGTAATCGGGCTGCCACTGATTTTTTTGCCGAGACCGTGGCCGCTTTCGGCTTCGATACGGACAGCCCGCAATTCGAATGCATTGATTGGGAACAGTCCGGGGCAACGTTGACCGTGGGCGGCGGCTCCTTTGCCGTGCAGGCCAGCCCCTACAGTTTGGGCGGCCAGTTCACCGGGCCGCTCGTCGCCGCCGCCACCGTAGCCCAACTGGAAGCCGTGGATGCCGCAGGCAAAATACTGCTGCTAACCGGCGACCTGACGCAAGAGCAGTTGATGCCCAAAAAGTTTCCATTTTACAACCCGGAGCATCACCAGCACATCATCAGCCTGCTCGAAGCCAAAAAGCCGGCGGCCATTGCCGCAGCCACGGCCCGCAATCCGGAAATTGCCGGCGGTCTATACCCGTTTCCCCTTATTGAGGATGGCGATTTCGATATCCCCTCGGTATTTATGACGGAAGAAGAAGGGGCGCGGCTGGCAAAACACGTGGGCCGCAGCGTTCGGCTCAATAGTACTGCCCGCCGCATTCCATCCACCGGCTGCAACGTTATCGCCCGTAAAGGCGGCGGGGGACGACGGCTGGTGGTTTGCGCGCACATTGACGCCAAAATCAACACGCCCGGCGCTATAGACAACGCGGCCGGGGTGATTGTGTTACTGCTGCTGGCCGAACTACTACGGGATTATGCCGATGCGCCACAGGTGGAGCTGGTTGCCATCAACGGTGAGGATTATTACGCCGCTTCCGGCGAAATTCAATACCTGCAACTGAACGAAGGCCGGCTGGGCGACATTCTGCTGGCGGTCAATATTGATGCGGCCGGTTACCGGGAAGGACGCACCGCCTGGTCGCTGTACGGCTGCCCGCCAGAGCTGGCGCAATCTTTTGAGGCAGCCTTTGCGGCCCGGCCGGGGATGATGGCCGGCGAGGCGTGGTACCAGAGCGACCACTCGGTATTTATGCAAAATGGCGTGCCGGCCGCAGCCATCACCTCAGAAAAGTTGATGGAACTCTCCACCGACATCACCCACACCCCGCAAGACACGCCAGACATTATCGCTCCGGCCCGGCTGGTCGAGATTACGCAGGCGCTGCGGGCGTTTATTCAAACCCAAAAAGGAAGGTGAACAATGAAACTCTCACAATTCGGCACCAAATTCACCAGCCGCTCCGGCATTTTGCAGTTGATGGACGACCTGGGCCAGGCCATGGCCGGCGACGGCGACGGCGAAATGCTGATGCTGGGCGGCGGCAATCCGGCCCAAATTCCGGCGATGCAGAGCCACTTCCGGCAGCGCATGGAACAAATTCTGCAAAACGGTGATGAGTTCGAGCGGATGGTGGGTAATTACGACCCACCTCACGGCAAACCAAGTTTTCGGGAGGCGCTGGCCGACCTGTTGCACCAACAATTCGGCTGGTCTCTCAGCGCCAAAAATATCGCCCTGACCCACGGCAGCCAAACCGCCTTCTTTTTTCTGTTCAACATGTTTGCCGGTAATTTTGCCGCCGGTCGCCGTAAAAAGATTTTGCTACCGCTGGCCCCGGAATATATCGGCTATGCGGATGTGGGTCTGAGCGAAGATTTTTTTGTGGCCAATCGGCCCGATTTTGAATTTTTGGGCGACCACATTTTTAAATATCGGGTCAATTTTAACGAGGTCAAGGTGACAGACGACATCGGCGCCATCTGCGTGTCGCGGCCCACCAACCCCACCGGCAACGTCCTGACCGAGACAGAAGTCAACAACCTGGAAATGCTGGCCCGCCAACACGACATCCCCCTGATTATTGACAACGCCTACGGCCTGCCCTTCCCCAACATTATTTTCAGCGAAGCCGCGCCGGCCTGGAACAAGCAGATTATCATGGTGATGAGCCTGTCGAAGCTGGGTCTGCCCGCCACCCGCACCGGCATTGTTATTGCTGATGAGCCGGTCATCGAGGCTCTGTCTGCGGTCAACGCCATCAGCAGCCTGGCCCCCGGCGGGTTTGGGGCCTCGCTGATGCTGGATTTGATGCAAAGTGGAGAAATCATCACCCTGAGCCGGGACATCATCCGGCCTTTTTACCAGCAGCGGGCAGAAATGGCCGTGGAGCAGTTGCAGCATGAACTGGACGGCGTTGATTTTCACATCCACAAGCCGGAAGGGGCTATTTTCCTGTGGCTGTGGTTTAAGGATTTGCCGATTACCAGCCAGCAGTTGTACGAACGGCTCAAAGCGCGGCGAACGCTGGTGGTGCCGGGCCACTATTTTTACCCCGGCCTCAGCGAAGAGTGGCGGCACAAGCACGAGTGCATCCGGGTAACCTACTCGCAGGATGAAGCGACTGTTCGCGAGGGGCTGCGGATTATCGCCGAGGAGGTCAAACGGGGGTACGACGAGTGACGAGTGACGAATTATTCGCTCATTCGCTCATTCGCTGACTCGCTTCTTCAACCGCCCGGCGGTGGGCCAACGCGGGGATGACACCCAGTCGGGTGCAGGCCAGCGCCCCTGCACAATTGGCAAACCGTACCGCCTCGACCAGCGGCTTCCCTTCGGCCAGAGCCACGGCCAATCCGGCATTGAAAGCATCGCCCGCGCCGGTCGTGTCCACCACCTCCACCGCCAGGCCGGGGACGGCCGTCGCCTCGCCATTCTCCAAAATCAGCGCTCCCTGTTCGCCCATCGTCACGATGATGGTTTTGGCGCCGCGAGCCTGCAACTGCCGGGCCAACTCCAGCGAGGGCGTGGGGTCGTCCGGCGGCAAGCCGAGCAAAATCCGCAACTCGGTTTCGTTGGGGGTGAGCAAATCCACATATTGCAGCACCGACTCGTCCAGCGGCGCGGCCGGGGCTGGATTGAGCAGCGTGCGCACGCCGTATTTGCGGCCCAACGCCATCGCCCGGGCCGCAGCCTCCACCGGAATTTCCAGCACCGACATCACCATTTGACTGCGGGCAATCTGGCCCTCGACCGTATCCACAAAAGCGGCGTCCATCAGCGTGTTGGCAGCCATATCCAGAATGATGCCGTTTTCGCCGCTATGATTGAGAATGATGAAGCCCACGCCGGTCGCCATCTCGGCGGTGCGGCGCAAATACTCAGTGTTGACCCCCTCGGCCGCGTACAAATCGGCGGCGATGTCGCCCAGTTTGTCCATCCCGATGATACCGGCAAAGTAAGCCTCGGCGCCCAGCCGGGCCGCGCCCACAGCCTGATTGGAGCCTTTGCCGCCCGGCCCCATATCAAAATCGGAGCCGCGCAGCGTTTCGCCAAAAACCGGCATGTGGCTGGTGCGGATGGTCATGCCCACGGCAAAACTGCCCACTACGGTGATAATTGGTTTGGTCATAATACTGCTCCTGCGAATTTACGAATGAACGAAATAACGATGTGTGATTTGCGGCAAATGATAGAGGATAGAGGGTAGAGGGTAACTATCTTTTATCTTCTGGCGTAACTGTTCAGCAGACATGTCATTTTGAGGAGCGTAGCGACGAAAAATCTATGGTTTGGCAAAGAAATCATGTCGCAAACTTTAGATTCTTCACTCCCTTCGGTCGTTCAGAATGACATTGTCAAGTCCTGAAATAAGTTTGCGTAATCTTTTATCTTCTATCTTTTCTATCTTCTATCCTGCAAAAAAGCGACGGCCTGCTCCAGCGTGGGCAGTCCGGCCCGCCCGCCGAGGGCCTGGGTATTGAGGGCGGCCACAGCCGCGGCCAGTGCCGCCGTTTCCCGCAACGACCAGCCCTGCGCCAGTCCATACAAAAATGCGCCAT
>Ga0180430_10002580_pt1 | contig 16269 bp, 10 predicted proteins | sample SS_ome_9_FD_132999 | JGI IMG/M metagenome (GOLD analysis project Ga0180430, IMG submission 132999) | Hypersaline lake sediment archaeal communities from the Salton Sea, California, USA - SS_1_S_2 metaG | ecosystem: Environmental > Aquatic > Non-marine Saline and Alkaline > Hypersaline >... | reverse complement strand
TCCATCGCCTACGCCTTTCGGCCTCGGCTTAGGTCTCGACTAACCCTGGGCGGATTAACCTTCCCCAGGAAACCTTGGGTATTCGGCGGACAGGTTTCTCGCCTGTCTTTCGTTACTTATGCCTGCATTCTCACTTCTGAAAAGTCCACCTGACCTTACAGTCAAGCTTCAGTCTAAACAGAACGCTCCTCTACCATCCTGTAAACAGGATCCATGGCTTCGGTAATATGCTTGAGCCCCGTTACATTTTCGGCGCAAAAACACTTGACCAGTGAGCTGTTACGCACTCTTTAAATGATTGCTGCTTCTAAGCAAACATCCTGGTTGTCTGTGCCTTCTCACATCCTTTTCCACTTAGCATATATTTTGGGACCTTAGCCGATGGTCTGGGCTGTTTCCCTTTTGACTATGGAGCTTATCCTTCACAGTCTGACTCCCAGGCTATAAAATCCCGGCATTCGGAGTTTGATTGAATTTGGTAACCGTGTAAGGTCCCTAGTTCATTCAGTGCTCTACCACCGGAAAAAAACACCTGAGGCTAGCCCTAAAGCTATTTCGAGGAGAACCAGCTATCTCCGGGTTTGATTGGCCTTTCACCCCTATCCACAGCTCATCCCCCAAGTTTTCAGCCTTGGTGGGTTCGGGCCTCCACAAGGTTTTACCCTCGCTTCACCCTGGCCATGGATAGATCACCCGGCTTCGGGTCTACGGCATACAACTAATCGCCCTTTCAGACTCGCTTTCGCTTCGGCTCCACTTACACAGCTTAACCTTGCTGCATACCGTAACTCGCAGGCTCGTTCTACAAAAAGCACGCAGTCAGCGCATAAAGCGCCTCCTACTACTTGTAAGCATATGGTTTCAGGTTCTATTTCACTCCCCTTCCGGGGTACTTTTCACCTTTCCCTCACGGTACTTGTACACTATCGGTCGACAAAAGTATTTAGCCTTGCAAGTTGGTCCTTGCAAATTCCAACAGAATTTCACGTGTTCCGCTGTACTCAGGAGACCATGTAAAAGATCACAAGATTTCATATACAGGGCTTTTACCTTCTCTGGCTGATCCTTCCAGACCATTCTATTATCAAGTGATTTTGTAACTTTTACGTGCATCCTCAGCTGCACATCATGATCCCTATAACCCCTACTGAACAACGCCTGAGAGCTTTAACATCCAATAGGTTTGGGCTGTTACCCGTTCGTTCGCCACTACTAGGGCAATCTCTGGTTTGATTTCTTTTCCTCGGGTTACTTAGATGTTTCAGTTCGCCCGGTTTGCCTTATTGTCCTATATATTCAGACAATAATCCTATTCGGTAAAGAATAGGGGGTTCCCCCATTCGGAGATCTCCGGATCAAAGCCTATTTGACGGCTTCCCGAAGCTTATCGCAGCCAATCACGTCCTTCATCGCCCTTTGTCGCCAAGGCATCCACCATACGCTCTTACCCACTTATTTTTCTATCACGCTATGAAGTTTTCAAAGAACAACTTGTTGAGTGAGTGTTCACTCAGTACTAAATAGTGCAATCGACAAATTTTCCAGGAAAACCTAAAAAAATTTGGTTTACTCCCTAGAAAGGAGGTGATCCAGCCGCACCTTCCGGTACGGCTACCTTGTTACGACTTCACCCCAATTATTGACTCCACCTTAAATGACTTCCCCCGTTGCCGGTTAGTACATCATCTTTGGGTGTTTCCAACTTTCGTGGTGTGACGGGCGGTGTGTACAAGGCCCGGGAACGTATTCACCGTGGCGTTCTGATCCACGATTACTAGCGACTCCCACTTCATGAAGGCGAATTTCAGCCTTCAATCTGGACTTTGAACCGCTTTAAGAGATTTGCTCCACCTCGCGGTATCGCTGCTCTTTGTACGGTCCATTGTAGCACGTGTGCGGCCCAAGACATAAAGGGCATGATGACTTGACGTCGTCCCCACCTTCCTCCAGCTTTACGCCGGCAGTTTCCCAAGAGTTCTCAGCATTACCTGTTAGCAACATGGGACAAGGGTTGCGCTCGTTGCGGGACTTAACCCAACATCTCACGACACGAGCTGACGACAGCCATGCACCACCTGTCATATTGCTCCGAAGAGAAGCTATATTTCTATAGCCGTCAATATGATGTCAAGCCTTGGTAAGGTTCTTCGCGTTGCGTCGAATTAAGCCACATGCTCCGCCGCTTGTGCGGGCCCCCGTCAATTCCTTTGAGTTTTAGCCTTGCGGCCGTACTCCCCAGGCGGGACACTTAATGCGTTAACTTCGGCACGGAAAGCGTCGATAACTCCCCACACCTAGTGTCCATCGTTTACGGCTAGGACTACCAGGGTATCTAATCCTGTTTGCTCCCCTAGCTTTCGCGCCTCAGCGTCAGTTGCAGCCCAGAAAGCCGCCTTCGCTACTGGTGTTCTTCCTGATATCTGCGCATTTCACCGCTACACCAGGAATTCCACTTTCCCCTACTGCACTCAAGTCTTCCAGTATCATATGCAATCCTCAAGTTAAGCCTGAGGTTTTCACATATGACTTGAAAGACAGCCTACGCGCTCTTTACGCCCAATGATTCCGGACAACGCTTGCCTCCTCCGTCTTACCGCGGCTGCTGGCACGGAGTTAGCCGAGACTTCCTTATTGGGTACCGTCAATGCTACCAGGTATTAACTCTAGCACCTTCGTCCCCAATTGACAGAAGTTTACGACCCGAAGGCCTTCATCCTTCACACGGTGTCGCTGCGTCAGGCTTTCGCCCATTGCGCAAGATTCCCCACTGCTGCCTCCCGTAGGAGTCTGGGCCGTATCTCAGTCCCAATGTGGCCGATCACCCTCTCAGGCCGGCTACCCATCGCTGCCTTGGTGAGCCGTTACCTCACCAACTAGCTAATAGGACGCAGGCTCATCTTGAAGCGGGAGCTAAAAGCCCCCTTTATTATAATGATCATGCGATTATTATAAGGTATTTGGTATTAGCCATTCTTTCGAATGGTTGTCCCAATCTCCAAGGCAGATTGCCTACGCGTTACTCACCCGTTCGCCACTAGCTTTGCAGAAGTGTTGCCACCTCCGCATCGCCCGTTCGACTTGCATGTGTTAAGCACACCGTTAGCGTTTGTCCTGAGCCAGGATCAAACTCTCAATTAAGCTCAATAAAATTAACGTAAATCCAATGCTTGCACTATTTAGTTCTCAATGAACACCAAACAACCTGATGAAATTTACCACAACCGCAACCGCATGTCAACAAAATAATTAAAATAATTCTTTTAAAGATTTGTCGCGAAAAGCGGTCATCGATACAATCTTCAATCAGCCAATATATTCTAGCATCTCAGGTTTAAAAGTCAAATAGATTTTTCTTTCCTTGAAATAAAATCAGCCTGGCTGCTTTTGTTTATTTTGAGGATTTCTTGGCGGTTTTTGCTTCCGGCTTTTCTTCCTCAAAACCCAGTTTTATTTTTACGGCATGATCTATCTCTGCAGCTATCTTTTCATTCTGGATCAAAAACATCTTTGCATTCTCCCTGCCCTGTCCTATCCTTTCTTCATTATATGAATACCAGGAGCCGCTCTTCTCTATTATGCCGTATTCTTCACCCACATCTATTATGCTGCCTTCCCGGGAGATGCCCTTGCCGTACATTATATCAAATTCCGCTTTTTTGAAGGGGGGAGCTACCTTGTTCTTTGCTACTTTTACCCTCACCCTGTTGCCTATAATATCGGTGCCTTTTTTTATAGAATCTATTCTCCTGATGTCCAGCCTTACCGAGGCATAGAACTTAAGAGCCCGTCCCCCGGGTGTTACCTCGGGATTGCCGAACATCACTCCTATCTTTTCCCTGAGCTGGTTTATAAAGATCACAGAGGTCCTGGTCCTGTTTACCACCCCTGTCAGCTTCCTCATGGCTTTGGACATAAGCCTGGCCTGCAGACCTACATGTGAATCCCCTATCTCCCCCTCAAGTTCTGCCCTGGGCACCAGGGCAGCAACAGAGTCTATCACGATCACATCCAGGGCTCCGCTCTTTAGCAGTATCTCTGCTATCTCCAGCGCCTGTTCACCGTTATCGGGCTGCGAAAGGAGTAGTTCCTCCACATTGACACCGATATTCCTGGCATAAGCCGGGTCCAGTGCATGCTCAGCATCTATAAATGCAGCAATACCTCCAGCTTTCTGGGCATTGGCTACCACATGCAGTGCCAGGGTAGTCTTGCCAGATGCCTCGGGACCGTATATCTCCGTGACTCTACCCCGGGGGATACCTCCTACTCCCAGGGCGCTGTCCAGTTCCAGCGAGCTTGTTGATATGGTTTTTATTTTCTGAATTGCACCGGTACCCAGCTTCATTATGGCTCCCGTGCCAAACTGTCTCTCTATCTGGGAAACCGTGTTCTCTATTATTTTTTCTCTTTCCATCAAAAACCTCCAGGCGGTATAATTTGTATATCAGCACATTTGCATATATTATAGCATATTAACCTGGCCTATTGAAGAGCATGCCGGCAGGCCGGCTGCGAGACCGGTCGAATCTATTTTAAAACAAATCTCTCAATAATAATATATCTGGCACCCCTGCTATCCAGTATACTTTCATAGACCGACACATGTCCTATCCTGTATGTCTTTTCACTGCAGGAAAAAGGCATCCCGGCCACAGAAGTTATATCAATGGGCTTTTTTATGCGGGCGGCAGTTATATGCGGGTGAAATTTTCTTTTTTCTTTTTCCAGGCCGTATAAAACCAGCCTCTTTTCAAGTGAATCGAATATGTCTGACAGGGATCCGCTTCCTTTTTTAATACCTAAAAAGACAATACTTGCTTTTTTTATATGGGGAAATGCATCCAGATGTCTTTCAACCGTATATTCAAAGCTTTTATGGCCGCAAACAGCTTCGCCTGTTATCCTTTTTATTTCCCCTGCCGTCCGGTCTCCGGCATATCCTATAAACTTCAGGGTTATATGAAGGTTTTCCGGTGGTATTATCCTGATATTGTCATGATCTGAGAATGCTCTGGCAGTATGGTCATATATGTCTTGCTTCAGGTCTTTTCTGATCCCGGCCGCAATAAATAACCTCCTGGCCATGAGATCATCTTTCCTTTCCTTTTATTGCATTCCTTAACTCATTCAGTACAAACTGGGTGGTCCTGAACTTTATCTCAGTCCTGTTTCCCAGGAATTTTTTCTCAAACACCCGGCTGTATCCCCGGGGGCCTTTTATGCAGCAGAAGACCTGGCCCAGGTTGTCGCCCTCATAATCCGGGCCGGCATAACCGGTAACCGCCAGTGAATAATCAGTTTTAAAAAGTGCCATTACATTTTCCGCCATGGAGGAGCAGACCTCACTGCTTACAGCCCCCTTTGACTTTATTATTTCTGGATCTATGCCCAGGACCTTTACTTTGGCGGATTCGGCATAGGATACCACCGACCCTCTGAAAAAACCTGAGCTTCCCGGCGTATCAGTTATTATGCTTGATATAAGCCCGCCGGTTATTGATTCTGCAGCTGAAATAGTAACCGGTCTCCCTGCTTTTTCTACGGCAGCCTTCAGGTTGTCAGATATAAGCGAATTACCCCTTCCATACACATAGCTACCCAGCCGGCTGCTTATCTTTTCTTCATATTCCTTAAGCCTGTCCCTGATATCTCCGCTAGCCGGAGACCTCTCTACCAGGATTATCTTTATCAGGCCCGGGGTAGCGGTAATGCCTATGTCTATGGAATCGTTTTTCGCTTCCCATACCAGGTCCTTTATCCTTTCCTCGATCTCGGTCTCGCTTATATCAGTTGTAAGCAGTGTGCTTTTCCTTATTTTCGTACCACTGGCCTTTCCTGCCTCAGGAACATAGAACCCCTCCAAAAATGGCATGATATCTTCCACGAACATGCTCCGCATCTCTTTCGGGACACCCGGTATGCAGAAAAGATGCCTGCCGCGGCCCAGGTCTGCCCTGAAACCGGATGCACTGCCGATCCTGGGAATAATAGGGACAGCGCCCAGGGGTATGTAGGACTGCCTCAGGAGACGCTCATTGATCTCCCTGGTCCTTTTGCTGCGGATAAACTTCAGGCTTGAGGGATCCAGTTCCCTGATCCGAACCAGTTTTTCCCCTATGGCCCGGGCAACTGCAGCCCTGGTGACATCATCGTCGGTGGGGCCAAGGCCACCCGATATTATGACTATACTGCTGTATTCAATTCCGCTTTTGACTGCATTTATTATTTCTTCCATGCTGTCAGGAACGGTAAACATATAATTGCACTCCATTCCCAGTTCGGAAAGTTTTTCGGCAATAAATGCTGAATTACTGTCGCTGATAAGGCCCAGGCTTAACTCGGTACCTATGGATATTATGGAACATTTCATCTGTGCTATTCCTGCTGGCTGAGAATATCTGCCAGTTCATCTTTTGATATTAATATCTCACGGGGTTTGCTGCCCTCAAACTCACCAATATAGCCGCTGTTTTCGAGCTGGTCGATTATCCTGGCGGCACGTGAATACCCCACTTTCAGCCTTCTCTGAAGAAGGGAAGCTGAGGCATGTCCGAAATCTGCTACTATTTTCAGGGCATCGAAGAAAAACTCATCTTTGTCGAAGCTCTTTTTACCGGTCTGACTGATCTTTTTGGAAATATCCACATTGTATTCCGGTTCTTTCTCTCCTTTTATATAGCCGGTCACCATCTCTATTTCATGGGAAGTCACAAAGCAGCCCTGGATCCTTTCCGGTTTGTTCAGGTAGTATGGCAAGTAGAGCATATCTCCCCTTCCTATAAGCTTGTCGGCCCCGGAACAGTCAAGTATAACTCTGGAATCCACATTTGAACTTACCATAAAAGCTATCCGGGAAGGCACATTGGCTTTTATAAGGCCGGTTATTACATTGACTGAAGGCCTCTGGGTGGCGATCACCAGGTGCATCCCCACAGCCCTTCCCATCTGGGCGATCCGGCAGATGCTGTCTTCGACTTCTGAAGCAGCTACCATCATGAGATCCGCCAGTTCATCCAGGAAAAGTATTATGTACGGAAGAGGTTTGAAATCCTGGTCATCATTAGAGGCCTTTTTGGCATCCGTATTATACTCCAGGAGGGATTTGTAGTTTTTCTCCACCAGTACCCGGAACCTTTTTTCCATCTCTTCCACTGCCCACTGAAGCGCCGAGGCAGCCTTCTTGGGATTTACGACCACCGGCGAAAGCAGGTGCGGTATGCCATTATATATGCTCAGCTCCACCATCTTGGGATCGATCATTATAAACTTGGCCTGGCTGGGTTTTACCTTCATAAGCAGGGATATTATTATACTGTTAAGGCATGAGCTCTTTCCCGAATTGGTAGCCCCCGCAATAAGCACATGGGGCATCTGCGGTATATTCATATAGACAGTATCGCCTGAAAGATTCTTCCCCAGGGGTACATTCAGAAGTTCATCCGCTATTTCCCTGTCATCAAGTGAAAACACGTCACCCAGGGTGACTATGCTCCTCAGCTGGTTAGGCACTTCCAGGCCTATTGCCGATTTACCGGGAATGGGAGCCAGTATCCTCAGGTCTGCAGAACCAAGAGCCACGCAGAAATCATCCTCCAGGCTGAACAGGCGTTTTACTTTTACTCCGGGAGACAGGCTTATCTCATACATGGTAACAGAGGGACCCCTTACCACCCGGTCTATCCTGGCTGACAGGTTAAAATCCTTAAATACCTGGTTGAGGGTGGCCACCCTTTCCTTTATGCTCTTCTTATACAGGCTGGAAGAGACGTTCTTTGATTTCTTCAGCAGGTTGGCCGGAGGAGTCCTGTAATTCTCGTCTTCACCCTCTTCTTTCATTATTGGCATCTTCAGCTGTTCCCGCAAATTCCCGCCGCCTGGCTGGTCCAGGGCTCTTGACCTGCCCAGGCCGTCTACAAGCTCCGGCTCCCTGGCAGATTCTATACTCTTTCCGGACACTACAGTCCCGGCCGGCATCTTCTTTTCCTCCCTGCTCTTTTCTGCAGGCCCTGCCTTTTTTACTGGCAGTATCCCGCTGCCGGTATCCCTGTCTTTTCCAAATACTTCGGAAAATATCCTGAAATCAATATTTTTAAAGAAGATGCCTATCTTTTTGCCCAGGTCTATAAGAGACAGCCTGGTAAGGATGATCATCGAGATTATTATAAGGACTGCCAGTATTGTAATGGAGCCTGCCCTCCCGAACAGCCGGGACAGCCCGTAAAAGATCCCGGCTCCGGTAATGCCGCCCCGCGTACTTATTATAACGCTGTCAAATATGGCCGAATATTTAATATTTCCTGATATTATTCCGGCCAGTGATAAAAAAAGCAGGAGGAACCCGGACCCGAACCTAAGTGAAAGCCTTTTCTTGCTCCTTATAAAAAAGCTGATTCCCCAGGCCAGAAGCAGGAAAGGGATTATATATTTACCTATACCGAATAAATATGAAAGAAACTCGTTTATTTTCTGATTGACATAACCGCTGTCACCCGGCAGGAATACACTTATGCCCATAAGCAGGGCTGCCATTATTATGAGTATGGCATATATTTCCGTTTTTTTTCCAGGTGCGGTCTTTCTATTCTTCCGGCTGGCGGCGGCAGTGCCGGTCCTGGAAGATTTTTTTGATCTTGGCCTGGTTTTGCTGTTTTTCCTTGCCATATGCTGCCTATTGTAAGCCCCGGTCAATTACTGATCATTACTTTAAGTGATATTATAGGCCTAATCCTGGCTTTTTTAAAAATAAATTTTTCCAGCCTGTCAGTTATATGGTCCTCAATCCGGTTCTTTCCCAGAATATTGTTCTCAAAACATTGTTCGAGAGCATCTTTTATTACTTTTTTCCCTTCATTCAGGATAGTTTCCAGGTTATCAATAAAGATTATGCCTTTCATGGTAAATTCGGGATCTATTATAACTTTCCTTTTTACCATATCTATGCCCAGCGAAATAAAGATTATGCCGTTATTTGACAGGACTTTCCTGTCTCTTAATACCATATCCTCGATATTTCCCATGCCGATCCCGTCTACATAGACATTTTTGGGTTTTATATTTCCGGATAGCCGGCACACATCCATATTCATCTTTACTATGTCGCCATTCTGTATATTCAGGGTATTGTCAGTTGGGATGCCCATCGATCTTGCTATCTGGGAATTCTGTATCTTGTGCTTATTCTCTCCATGTATGGGTATGAAGTATTTTGGTTTTGCCAGGCTTATCATCATCTTTATCTCCTCCTGGGCAGCATGCCCGGAAACATGGACACCGGCAATAGATTCATAAAAGACCTCTGCACCCTGCTTCAGCAGCATATTTATGGTGCCGGATATAGCTTTTTCATTTCCCGGTATGGGTGAAGCGGATATGATGACCATATCCCCGGTCATTATGCTGACACGCCTGTGCTCTCCCAAAGCCATCCGCTTAAGGGCGGAAAGAGGTTCGCCCTGGCTCCCCGTGGATAGTATCACTATCTTATTTATGGGAAGGTCATCTATATTGTTTATGGGGATGACTACATTCTCAGGGACTTTCAAATACCCCAGCTCGCTGGAGATCTTAATGGTCTTGAGCATGGATTTTCCGCAAATAGCTACCTTTTTGTCCATTTTTGCCGACACATCCAGCACCTGCTGTATCCTGTGTATATGCGATGAGAAAGTAGCTACTATGATCCTCTTTGAAGCACGGTCAAATTTATCCCTCAGAGTCCTTCCCACTTCCCTTTCGGGAAGAGTATATCCTTCCTCTTCGGCATTAGTGCTGTCGCAGAGCAGGGCCAGGACCCCTTCTTCCCCTGCCCTGGAGATTTTATTTATTTCGGTATGGACACCGTCGATGGGATAATGGTCTATTTTAAAATCACCTGAATGTATTATGGTGCCGATATCTGTCCTTATAATAAGACCCACCCCGTCAGGTATGCTGTGGTTTACCCGGAAAAACTCTATGAGCATCCCCCCTATGTCGATGGTCCTGTCGGTGTTTATCTCATTATATTCTATACTTTCAGAACCGGCGACTCCGTTAAGTTTGCTTTTTGCCAGCCCCAGGGTAAGTTTTGTCCCGTAAAGAGGAGCTTTTATCTTCTTATACAAAAACGGCAAAGCTCCTATATGGTCCTCATGCCCATGGGTAAGTATCACAGCTTTTAGCTTGTTTGCATTTTTAAGCACATATGAAAAATCGGGTATCAGGAAATCTATGCCGGGAGTTTCCTCGTCCGGAAACATTAGCCCGCAATCTATAATGATCATCTGGTTGGCTTTTTCTATGACCATCATGTTTTTTCCAACACCGCTTACCCCACCCAGCGGTATCAGTTTGATGCTATGTCTTTTTGCCATATTTTATTTTTTTTGTTCTCCTTATCAAAGTATAAGCATATATGATATTATTTAAATTCTATCAGGCGGTCCAGGCCGAAAGCATAGCCGTCTATTTTCTCAATATTCCTTACTGCCAATATTACGCCGGGATAAAAAGAAGACCTGTCCATGCTATCATGCCTTATTGAGAGTGTCTGCCCCCTGGCGCCGAATAATACTTCCTGGTGGGCAACCAGTCCGGGAAGCCTTATGCTGTGTATATGGAGGTCCCCGGCAAAACCGCCCCTGCTGCCTTCTACATTCTCCTTCTCGCCGCCTTTAAGCCTTTCAGCATTAAATGACCTGTTCTTTGCTATGCAGCCTGCCGTTGCCAGGGATGTCCCTGAAGGCGCATCCTTCTTGCCGTCATGATGCATCTCTATGATCTCGCAATTATCAAAATACCCGGCTATCATCCCTGATATCTTCATCATTATTACTGCGCCTATGGCAAAGTTGGGGACTACAAGCACCCGGGTGCCGGATTTGGATGCCGCCTGTTTGAATCTTTCAAGTTTCTCCATATCCAGCCCGGTGGTACCCACTATTATATCTATTCCGCTGCCGGCAGCCCATTCGATAGTCCTCATGGAGGATTCGGCAACGGTAAAATCTATTATAAGATCGGGACCGGCTTCTTTGACTTCATCATATGAATCAGTAATAGAAAAACCTATCTTACCGGCTCCCAGGTATTCTCCTGCATCTATTCCTTTATTGGTGCAGTCAAAACCCGCTACCAGCTTCACATCATCTTCTTTTACCAGTTCTGATGAGATGGCGGTTCCCATCCTGCCGCATATGCCAAACATGGCTATTTTCTTCATTGCCTTATACCTTCCATATCTTTTCCCAGTATGACAGTCCTCAGGGTCTCCGGATCAAAATACTTCTGTGCAATATCATTCAGGTCATTTACCGTTATATGGTCTATTTTCTTCAATATCTGGTCAATAGTCAAAACCTTTTTATCAAACAGCAGGGTCTTGCCCAGCCTGAACATCCTTGAGCTAATGTCCTCGACAGCCAGAACTATATTGCCTTTCATGTTCTCGCGGGCGCGTTCCAATTCTTCCGGTTTTATACCATTTTTTCTGATATCCTCTATTTCACCGGTGATAAGCCTCAGTATCTTTTTTACATTCTTTGCCGATGAAGCAGCATATATAAAAACCAATCCTGTATCCATGTACTGGATATTGCTGGCAGAAATGCTGTAGGCCAGCCCTTCTTCTTCCCTTATCCTCTGGAAAAGCCGGCTGCTCATGCTTCCTCCCAGAAGATTGGTAAAAAGCGACATCGGATGACGGTCGCTGCTGTTCCGGTCACATCCGGGGCCGCCCAGGCACATGTGTACAGCCCTGTGGCTGCCCTTATAGATGCTTCTTCCCCGTCCCCCGTTTCCAGCCAGGGCCGCGGCATCATTTTCTGACACCTCATCTTTTTCCCCGGAAAATACGGGATAGTGTTTTATAAGGTCTACCAGCCTGCTGTGTGCGATATTGCCGGCAGCTGATATTACCATATCATTCAGCCTGAATCTTGAACGGAAATATTCTACGATTGATGCTCTGTCTATCTTTCCCAGGCTTTTTCTGGTGCCCAGTATTGGCAGTTCCAGGGGATGTCCCTGGAAAACTTCAGAATAAAAGTGGTCCAGCAGCATATCAGAGGGGTTATCCTCCATCATCTTTATCTCTTCCAGGACTACTTTTTTCTCTGTCTTTATATGCAGGGGATGAAAGCTCGGATTGCAGATTATATCCAGAAGAAGTCCCATGCATTCATGCAGGTTCACATCAATAAAATCAGCATAAATGCAGCAGTATTCCTTATCCGTAAAAGCATTGAACTCTGCACCCATTACATCGAACTCAATGGCGATGTCCCTGTAAGTCCTGTTTTTAGTCCCCTTGAATATGAGGTGCTCTATCAGGTGGGTTATGCCGTTATTTTTTTTATCTTCATCCCTCGAACCGGCGGGTACCCAGAACCCGAGTGAGATCGAGCGGAAATGGTCAATACTCTCACTGATCACCCTTATGCCGTTGCCCAGCCTGGTGATCCTGTAATTATCAAAATTCTTTCTGCTGCTAATTGTTATCTTGCTATCAACTCCGTATCAAGGGCCAGCTCAGGGCCGTCGGGCCTTTCGCCGGTCTTGACTAAATATCAGTCCTCTCAAGGCTTATCTTCCTGGACCGGGGGTCGATCTTTCCCACCCTTACAGTTACCTTGTCGCCCATCTTGAGGTATTGTTCAACGCTATTTATCCTCTCACGGGCTACTTTCGAAATATGCAGCAGTCCGTCAGTCCCGGGAATAAGATTTATAAAGGCTCCGTAAGAAGTTATCCCCACTACCGTACCGTTAAATTCATCTCCTTCTTTTATATCCTCAGGAGATCTTATAAGCCCCTTTATCTTTTCTGTGGCCATCCTTATAGCTTCGGCATTGGACGAGGTTATGGATATCATTCCTTCGTCATTAAAGTCGGTTACATCTATCTCATCCAGCTCAAATTCCTCCTTCAGGCCTTTTATGACTTTTCCGCCCGGGCCTATTACTTCCCCTATCTTATCCTTGGGGATGGTGAAGGTGGTTATTTTCGGTGCTGCTTTTGAAAGCGTCTCCCTTGGTACAGGTATAGTATCTGTCATCTTTTCCAGGATCTGCATCCTTCCTTCTCTTGCCCTTTCAAGGGCAGCCTTCATTATCTCAAGGTCAATGCCCCTGGTCTTGATGTCCATCTGCAGCGCGGTAATGCCGTTTTTGGTGCCAGCCACCTTGAAGTCCATATCACCATAGAAATCCTCTATACCCTGTATATCAGTAAGTATCTCAAACCTGTCACCCTCTCCTTTTATAAGCCCCATAGCTATTCCCGAGACAGGGTTCTTTATGGGCACTCCGGCATCCATAAGCGCCAGGGTGCTTCCGCAAACGCTGGCCATGGATGTAGATCCGTTGGAACTCATTATCTCAGATACCAGCCTCAGGGCATAGGGGAATTCCTCTTCCGGAGGTATCATGGGCCTTAATGCCTTTTCCGCCAGGGCTCCATGCCCTATCTCCCTCCTCTTGGGGCCTCTTAGAAACCATGTCTCGCCGGTGCTGAAAGGCGGAAAATTATAGTGATGCATATAGCGCTTAAACTCTTCACCGCCAAGGCTGTCCAATCTCTGGACTTCCCTTATGGATCCCAGTGCCAGTATGGTCAGCGCCTGTGTCTTGCCTCTGGTAAAGAGCCCCATTCCATGGGTTGTCTCCGGGAATAGGCCTACCTCACATGATATCTTCCTTATGTCTGATACTTTTCTTCCATCGGGCCTTATACCCTTTTCCAGTATCATCCCCCTTACCAGCTTTTTTTCCAGTTCATTGAAGCTGGCGTCAATGCTGTCGATATCATCAGGAAATTCCTCTGCCAGGGCCTCCATTATCTCTTCCTTTATTGCCGGGATACGTTCGCTGAACAAGCCTGCCGCATCTTCCTGTATTGCTGCTGCCCTGGAGGGGTCTCCGGCAAGTTCTTCTACTGAGGCAAGCAGGTCTTTTATCTGTTGTCCGGCCATCCCTATTACTTTTGTCCTTACGTCATCATTTACCTGGAACCTATCGACCTGTGACTTTTCTTTCTGGACCTTATCCCTGAATTCCTTCTGCAGGGCTACTATTTTCTTTATCTCATCATGTGCCTTGCCGATTGCCTCTATGGCCAGCTCCTCGGGAGCCTCTCTTCCTCCGGCTTCCACCATCAGGATGGCATCCTCAGTACCAGCCACCACTATGTCTATTATGCTTTCCTTAAGTTCTTCATATGTGGGATTTATTATCCAGCTGTCCTCTATCTTGCCCATTCTCACCGCACCGACCGGATCCTCAAAGGGTATATCAGATATGCAAAGGGCCATGGAGGCTCCGTTGATTACTGATATGTCATAAAGGTTTACTTTGTCTACGGAGAGGACGGTAGCGATTATCTGGACTTCATTACGCATATTCTTATCGAATAACGGCCTGAGCGGCCTGTCGGTAAGCCTGGAGATCAGGACAGCTTTATCTGATGCCCTTCCTTCCCTTTTTAAAAAACCGCCCGGGATCTTGCCGGCTGCATACATCCTCTCTTCCACATCTACGGTAAGGGGGAAAAAATCCAGGTTTTCTGAAGCCCTCTTGTTCATAACTGCTGTTACCAGCACGCCATTGCCTGCAAATTTGACCAAAACGGAATTTGCCTGCATGGCTATCTTGCCGGTGGAAAACTCCATAGTCTTTCCGCCAATATCTATTTCACATTTAGTTTCCATACTAAAATATCTAACTCCTTAAATTAATTAAAAATGAATTGAAAAATGAAGCCAATAGGAAGGGCGTCTATTTCCTTAATCCCAGTTCCTTTATAATTTTCTTATACTTATCTACTTCGGTATTCTTCAGGTATTCCAGCAGTCTTTTTCTCCTGCCGACCATCATCACCAGGCCTCTTCTGGAATGATGATCTTTTTTATTAGCCTTAAGATGCTCATTGAGCTTGTTTATCTTGGTAGTAAGAATGGCTATCTGCACTTCGGCCGAGCCGGTATCACTATCATGCGTCTTAAATTTTTCAATAATCTTCTGTTTCTCTTCTTTAACCAGTGTCAATTCTACTTACACCTCCTTCATTCATCCGCACTATAATTTATCATAAGTATTTTATAATTACAATTGAATCAATACCATATTTTTTTAAACTGAATATCTCTGGAAGTACCGCCTCGTCATTATTATATCTTTAGCAACCTGTTTTTTCAGCTCATCCGGATTATTAAACTTTATTTCCCTTCTTAATCTCTCCAGGAAATCTACCCTTATTTCACACCCGTTTATATTTTTATCAAAATCCAGTATATGGCTCTCTATCCTCCTTTTGCTGTCCCCAAAGGTCGGATTATCGCCTATATTTATTACTGACGGCATTTTTTCTTCCGGGCTTTTTGAACGGGATACTGTACCTGCATATACTCCGTCTTCGGGCAGTACCAGCCTATTGCCGGGTTCCATATTTGCTGTGGGTATGCCCAGTTTGCTTCCCCTTCCGGCGCCCTTTACCACTTTTCCCCTGATGAAGGGATCCCTCCCCAGAAGCTGCCTTATCCTTTTTATATTCCCGCTTGAATAATATTTCCTTATCATGGTGCTGGAAATAACTTTCCCCCGGCTGTATACCAGGCCGACTTCATTTACTATTATATCCCTGTCTCCCAGATATCTTCTCAAAAAAGCCGTATCGCCTGAGGCGCCTCTTCCAAACCTGAAACCGCGGCCTATATAAAGATGCTTTATGTCAAATAAGCCTACCAGTATGTCCCGGCAGAAATCCTCAGGCGCAAGATCCAGAAAGTCCTCATCTATTTCTACGGTGATGATCTTATCTATGCCCAGGCCTCCTATGATATTTATTTTATCTTCATATGCCAGTATCAGTTTTTTATGTATCCCGTTTTTGATTATATTTACCGGAGGCCTGTCAAAAGTAAGGGCAACACTTATTCCGCCTGTTTCTGCCGCTTTTTTTATGCACCTGCCGATTATTTCCTGATGACCCCGGTGTACGCCGTCAAAAAATCCTATTACCATGGCTGCACCGGCCCCGGCAAATTCGGCTTTCCTTATATCATTTATTTTAATATTCTCTGCCAAGCCAATTTTCCTTATAAAATAAGAACTTCTTGATTTTAGTTAATTATTAGAAAATTACAACACTTTTAGTAAAAAGTTTATCCAGGTCCGGTTTTTGGTCTTTGTCACACCATTCTTCTATCCTGTGTATGGCCAGGAGTTCTCCGCCGGCTGACTTTACTGAGACCATGCCGGCAAAAGGGCTTCCATTTCCTTCCGGCTCTTTTTCCAG
>Ga0180430_10002579_pt1 | contig 16278 bp, 12 predicted proteins | sample SS_ome_9_FD_132999 | JGI IMG/M metagenome (GOLD analysis project Ga0180430, IMG submission 132999) | Hypersaline lake sediment archaeal communities from the Salton Sea, California, USA - SS_1_S_2 metaG | ecosystem: Environmental > Aquatic > Non-marine Saline and Alkaline > Hypersaline >... | reverse complement strand
GCGGTAACGGAATTCGAGAAAGCGCTGATCCTGCAATCGCTGGAAAAGACCCAGTGGGTCAAAAACAAAGCCGCCCAACTGCTCAACCTCAACCGCACCACTCTCGTGGAAAAGATTAAGCGCCATCAACTGACTCCGCAGAGAAAAGCTGGTTAGCCCGAACATTTCATGAAATTTTTTCTACACCATAAATTTTATGCAAATATTCAGTGGTATAAAAGCTATTCGGGGTATAACTTTCAGGTGAAACTTTGTACCCTTAGTCGATTTCCAAAATCATAGAAAATATTTCACCCTGCGGGCGCGCCCGAGATGCCCATTGACCGCGTTATCAGGGGCTTGCGGTAGCATTTGTACAGCGGCGCCCCTGATGCCTTGCCAATGAACATCTCGAACGCGTGAAATGTTCGGGTTAGGGCTATTTTTCTGGCAACAATTTATCCTATGCCTTCGCCAAGCTGCACTTCCCCTTCCTATCCAACATTCACCACTACAAACCCCATTTTGAATCCTTCACCTCATAAACACCTAAAGTATTTATATAAATAACCGATATTTAAAACAGAAGAAGTATGTGACGATATGAACGTGGGTTCTGAAGGCCAACCTTACCTATGGATGATGTTAAAATGAAGACACCCCAAGATCACACTGAAGAATTGCGGCAGTTAATCGAACAGGTCAATGCGACCAGTATTTCGTCCATCGGCAGCGTCGTTACGCGGATTATCGCTGTCATCAACGATCCGGACGCCACGGCCAAGGAACTGGTTGAAATCATCCTGACCGATCCGCCGCTGGCGGCCAATGTTCTACGCCTGGTCAATTCCGCCTACTGTGCGCCCAAAAATAAAATCGCTGATATTCAGCAGGCCGTCATATTCATCGGATTTGAAGCCCTCAAGGAATTGGCATTGAATCAGAAAGTCTGCGAAATATTCAAACGCGGCGTTAATATCAACGGCTACTCACGCGAAAAGCTCTGGAAACACAGTGTCGCCGTTGCATTATTCTGTAAAATGATATACCGGAAAGAATTCGCGCAACGGGGTGAAAATGCCTACGCGTTAGGTTTGTTGCACGATCTGGGCATCATCATCAGGGATCAATTCCAGAATGAGATGCTGCTGAAAGCACTGCAGGCCGCCGCCCAAAACAATCTCCCGTTAAACGATGCTGAGCGGGAAACATGCGGCTACGACCATGCCCACATCGGTATGGCCCTAGCCAAAAATTGGTGCCTGCCCGAGGAAATTGTTTTTGGTATCGGCTACCACCATGATCCTCGCGAATCCCAGAACGGCGACACCACCCTTTCGCAGGTACTGCATATTGCGAACTACTGTTGTCAAAAAAATAATATCGGGTATTGCGACGCTCCCCTGCAGGATGCGGCGGTATTCACCCAGTGCTGCCAGGTGCTAAAAATCGAACCCCATGCGATCGACCTTGTCATGGGCGAAGTCGAACAAAAAATTGCCGCTATGGAAGCAGAAGGCTTACTGTAAACCGACATGGCACCATCGCAGACAAAACAGGATGTAAAAATCAGGCAGCTGGAAACCCAGATCCGGCATTTGCAAAACGAGCTGGTTCTCACCCAGACCGAATACCAAAACCTGATCAACAACTATTTCGACATCTTTTCCAATATGGAAAAAATGGTCGAGGAGCGCACCCGCGAGCTGAACAAGGTCCAATCCCAATTAGAGGTCAAAACCCGCGAACTCGAGATCATGCTGGACGCCTCCCCTACCCTGATTTTCTACAAAGACACCCAGGGACGCTATATTCGCGCCAATCGGCGCTTTTCAGATTTTCTTAACATTCCGATCTTCGACATCATCGGCAAAAGCCATCGCGACCTCTTTCCGGACAGCGATGATCAGGTTTTTATCGATGACGAAGAGATCATCCGCACCGGCCAACCCATTTTCGGCACCTACGGGCATGTCAACACGCCCGAGGGGCGCAAGCCGATGATGATCGACAAAATCCCCAATAACGATTCTAATGGGAATGTCATCGGCATCATTGGATTTGCCATGGACATGACCGAACAGGAAAAATCCGAGCGCGAAAAACTAGATTTGCAGGAAAAACTGGCCCGCTCCCAAAAAATGGAATCCATCGGTTTGCTGGCCGGTGGGGTTGCTCACGATCTTAACAATGTGCTCACCGGATTTGTGAGTTATCCTGAATATCTCCTCATGGAAATTCCCGATGACAGCCCGCTTCGCGACCCCATCCTCACCATTCAGGAATCGGGCAAAAAGGCCGCCGCCATTGTCCAGGATCTGCTCACCCTGGCCCGGCGCGGGGTGACGCATACCGAAGTGCTCAGCTTGAATGAAATGGTGACCGGCTATATCGCCTCACCGGAGCATCAACGCATCGTATCGGACTGCAGCCATGTGCGGGTCGAAATGCGCTTGGACGGGGACCTGCTCAATATCAAGGGGTCCAGCGTGCATCTGCGCAAAACCATCATGAATCTCGTTCTCAATGCTTTTGAAGCCCAGCCGGAAGAAGGCCGGATTCTCATCCGTACTTTCAACCGCTATGTCGATAAAGCGCTGAAGGGCTATGACCATGTAATGGAGGGGGACTATGCCGTTCTGGAAATCGTCGACCAAGGGGTCGGTATCCCGGCAGAAGACCTGAACCGCATTTTCGAGCCCTTCTACACCCGCAAGGTCATGGGACGCAGCGGGACCGGTCTCGGGATGGCGGTTGTGTGGGGAACGGTCCAGGATCATGACGGCTATATCGACGTGGAAAGTACGGTGGGCCAGGGAAGCGTATTCCGCCTTTATTTCCCGGCCACCCGTGAAACCCTAAGCCGCGTAGAAGCGCCGCTGCCGATCCAGGCTTACATGGGAAAGGGCGAACGCATTCTGGTGGTGGACGATGTCAAAGAACAGCGTGAAATTGCCACCAGCCTTCTGGGCCGCTTGAACTATTTGGTCGAAACCGTTGAAAGCGGCATGGAAGCCGTTGAATACATCAAGCGCCAGCCATCCGACCTGGTCATTCTGGATATGATCATGGATCCCGGCATTGACGGTCTGGAAACCTATCGCCGGATGCTGGCGATACGGCCAAATCAACGCGCCATTATCGCGAGCGGCTATTCTGAAAACCATCGTGTGCGCGAAGCCCAGCGGCTCGGGGCGGGAACCTATGTCCGCAAACCCTATATGCTGGAAAAAATCGGCATCGCCGTTCGCCGCGAACTGGATCGTCCCGCCGCCTGATCTCACCGGATTCGAAACGCCTGGTTCCCATACCGAACAACCGTTCCAGCTCACCGGCAATCTCCACCGCTTCCTAAAGACAAACCAGCCATCATGGCGCCGTCCTGCCCCCGATTGATGCAGCGTTATGTCCCCGTGTCCGTTGACGCCTCATTTAAATGGTAGACGAACGCCAAAATTTCAGCCACGGCCTGATAAAATTCGGGAGAAATCGTGCTGCCCAAATCCACATGATGCAGCAATTCACCGGCCACCGGATCACATACCAGCGGGATGTCATGCTGTTTGGCGGCCTGAATGATTTTTTCGGCGATAGGGCCGGCGCCTTTGGCCACGACACACGGCGCATGATCCCTTTGGCGATCATACCGCAGGGCCACGGCCTGGCCGACCTGTTTTTTTTGGTGCTTCATGCCCGTATATCGAAGCGGGTATGCTGCGGGGTCCCGCCCCCATCCTCATTCAGAAATTCGTTAATTTTTTGTTCGGATACCACCACCTGACAGCTGCAGTGTAGCCCTAAGGGCGACAAGGCTTCGGTTAAAACCGGCATGGCCTTCGCGAAATGCGCCCGGCAATCCTCATTTACGACTGAAAACCCGACCGTAATCCGATCCTGTGACATCGTTATATCCGTCCGGATCGGCCCGATATGGTCAAGATCCAAAAGAAAAATTGCTGTCAGCGATGGTTGTTGCCGATTCGCCGGGTGGCCCGAGGCGTCCTTGTACAGGGTCATCTTGACCGGCGATTTTCCTAAGTAAAAGCTGCTTTGTCCCGCTGCGGAATAAACCTCCCGCAGGTGAGGGGATCGATCCTGTGCCGGCTTTTCGGGACGTTCAATGCCGGGCGTCGATGGTGATTCACGGGACACGTTGCGGTTATCCAGCCCGGAGGGCGTTCGCGTTTCACCGGACCGTTGTGGAAGGTGTCGGCTTTTTTGAAACTGCCGCAACCATTTCGCCACCAATTGAAAAGCGTCCGTGGATAGCGGCGTACCCGTCGCAGCGGGCAGGGTGAGTGGCAAGGATTGTGGAGCGGTTTCCGGCAGGACGATCGATTTTGCTTTGGGACCGACTTGCGGCAAGCCCGTCTCCGAAAGAACATGTAATCGCAGGATCCTGATGCTTTGCGAGGCAGTGGTTGGTCCTCGCGTTCCGGGAATTTTTATCGCCCATACGTCTGAGGGCTTTCTTAATGTCGAATGACGGCTTCCGTTTTCTTCCTTCGGCAGCACTTCAAAGAGCAAAACATCGCCTTCCCGCCCACCGGGCAGATGATCGACGACGGCTCGAAAGCCGGAAAATTGGAGCACGGTTTGACCGGAAGTTTCCTGCTGAACGATATGGGCTTTAAGGATCGTGCCGGTCTTGAGGTGGGCCATATTGAAACGGTTACGTTGATCGACCGGGGTCCCAGGCGGGTCGGGGAGTATGGATAACGGCATGACGTCACGCACCTCTTAACAGCTGTTAAACTGCGGTACGGCGGCCACCCGCAGCTTCTCGATTATTCATCTCCCCGGTTTTTGGTGATGCCCATCAGGTTTTTGGTAATAATGCCCATCTGACGTGTTTCATCTTCTATGAGCTGGACTACTTCTTTAATTTGATCCGGTTCGCTGATATCGCCGGACGTCACCATACTGGCATAACCCAATATGACCTGCATGGGTTGGTTCAGCTTGTGACAGACGGTGCCTGCCATTTCCAGAGCCCCCGAAAGTTTATCGCGCTCCTGATATCCGTCGGCCATATGCTGGCGCTCGTAAAAGACTGAAAAAAGGGTAGCGACGGTTTCCAGAATTTGTACCTGATCAATGGTCCAGTGGCATGCGTCTCGTCTGCTTTCAACACACAGACTGCCCCACCATGCGCCGCATACGGTAAGGGGCAGAAGCAGTAGCGTATGGACATCGCGGGGCGCAAAATACTGCTGAAATTCCGGTGCTGATTGAGGCACCGCTATCCTGCAGCTACGCCCCTTTTCCAGTTCCCTGCGGCTGTCTTCGCCAATGAGCCTCAAGTAGTCACGGCTGTCATTACAATCAGCACAACCGCCAGGCTTGGCGCACGCCACCCAGCGCCCGCGGAAGTCCTCGGCATGATAGGATACGATCTGAACCAACACGGCATGCTCCACACCGGGAACTTGGGTCAGATTGGCCAGGACCTCTTGTGCAACGTCTTCGTTTCCCCCACTATTAAGCAACAGTCTGGAGCAAGTTGATACTGCTTTGTCTAAATTCAATTCGATTACCCGACCATCACGATCAGGGCCATTCGCATTGATAGAGACAAAATCATTTTTCATCATTGTATTAGATTCCATGCTGCTCCTTAACGATGAAAGACCACGGTTCCTTTCACCCCCGATTTGATATACGACACGCTTTGCCTTCTGCTAAATAATTTATCGGTCAAATCTGGCAAAACTTTACAAACGCGCAGGAATTCTGGCGCCTGCGCTTTGAAATTAAAAAGAACGGGTGACGCCTCTCATGAAATTTTTCTTGCGATAAAGGTAAGGCTTTCGATCAATGGCAGAAAGAACCTCTTTATAAATTTCTAAAAACCGGTAACAGCTTCCAACTGACAAAAACGCCCGCGGGAGATCTCCCACGGGCGTTTGGAATATTTGCGGCGTCTATCGTAACAGACAACACGATATCGCTTTTCAGGTCAGGCAGCTAAAATCTGCATTTCTTCGGAGAGCTTGTTGACGGCATCCCATGCCGCGTTCAAAATGCCGGGAATGTTGTCTTCCGTGAGGCCCAGAAATTCCAGGGCATCGTCATCGATCATGTACAGAAACCCTTCGATGCCTTCCATCTGGGCCATCGTTCCTTCGGTTTCCTCCAGCGATTTGACGATGTTGGCGATGGAATTGGCCATAAACACGATATAGGACAACATGTCCCCATCGCTTTTCACCGGGGCATGGTGATGTTTGATGGCCTGGGAGATCGTTGCGGGAATGTTCCAGTGCTGACAGACTTCATAGCCAATGTCGGCGTGGTCCAATCCAAGCAAGCGCTGTTCGGCCGCCAGCATGGAGTTGCGGCCGCCGGATGTCAGGCGTTCGAATTCTGCTTTGCGGTCCAGGACATAGGTGTCGAGCACCAGCTTGCCCACGTCATGGATCAGTCCCGCCGAAAAGGCATCGCTTTCCAACGACGGGTCTTTCTGGAGTGCCAGGATGCGCGAAGCGCTGGCCGTCAGCAGTGAATGTCGCCATGTCCCGGCCGAATCGAGTTCATACCCGTCCAGCGTTTTCCCCAGGACCGAGGCCCCGCCTACCATGGATATCAGCTGTCCCAGGGCATTGTATCCCAGAAGACTCGAAGCGTGCCGAATGGAGGATACTTTACCGCTCAACCCGTAGTAGGCGCTGTTGGCCAATTTGAGGACTTTGGTGGCAATGGCCTGGTCGGATTCCAACAGGTCGGACAATTCCGCCATTTCCGAGTCCGGATCGGCGATGACCTGACGCGCTTTAAAAACGATCTGGGGCATGGGCGGCAGATCCTTGAGCTTGCGCAGGACTTTTTTCCTGAAATCACCGTTATTGGCGGCAATTGGCGATCGCTCTTCGGGACTGGATGCTGCCCGGGGCAGAGGGTCGTTTTCAGCCGGACCTTTCGCGGCAGCCGCTGGCGATGCCGTTTTACCGGCCGCAAGGTCCAACTCGATGCGCCCCTTGCAGTTCGGGCAGGGGAAAATCACTTTCTTTTTCGGCGGAAGCTTCTCGTCGGGCACGTCATAGCATTTGTGGCAGCTGGGGCATTCGAATTTCATTTTTCGTACTCTTCCTGATCCTGAAAAGTGTTGCCGATAGGCATCGAATTGACCTTCATAAGAGTTATCGCCCCAAAACGCCGCAACTTGAGGACTATTTCAAACTGAAGGGGCCGCCATCATGGTCTCCACCATTTCAGCGAACTGATGAACGCGAATCGGCTTGGTATAACAATCAGTATACCCCATGGCACGGATTTCCGACAGATCCGGATGGTGGGGGTGCCCCGTCGTGATCAACACTTTCATTTTCGTCAGCTGATCATTCCGGCGGACGGCGCGGCACACTTCCAGGCCGTTCATGCCCGGCATTTTCAAATCCAAAATGAGTAAATCCGGCGTCGTCGTCCCGATGCGCAACAGCCCGTCGACGCCGCTAACCGCCTCCTCGACCTGGTATCGCCCCAGTTTCGTCAACAACTGGACAATCAGTTTCCGCACCGCGGCATCGTCGTCCACCACCAACACCCGCGCCATATCCGTCACCTGGCCGGAAGGCAGCCAGATGGTGAAAGTTGTCCCTTCCCCGTCGGTGGCGTCGAATGTTATGCTGCCCTGATGCGCCTGGACGAGGCTGTAGCTCACGGCCAATCCCAGGCCGGTCCCGCCCCTGTTTTGTTTGTCGGTCACGAAAGGGTCAAAGATTTTGTCGGCGATGGCCGGGGAAACGCCGCAGCCATTGTCGGTGATCGCTACGAATACAGAACCGTCGCTTTTTCTGAGGCCGGTCCTGATTTTGATCTGCCCCTGCCTGCCATCGATCGCCTGCGCGGCATTGATCAAAATATTGAGAACAATTTGCTCGATGCTCGGCAGGTTGCCGATAACGACCGGTAGTTCTTCTCCTAAAGCGAGCGACAAATCGACGCCGGTTTTGCGAATCGTCGTGCGTGCCAACCGAACGGCGTTGGTGACCGCGTCGTTGATCTGGAGCGGTTCTTTCTCAGATACATGGGACTGGCGGGAAAAGTGTTTTAAATCCCGCACAATCTTCGATACGCGATTGGCGGCCATGTCCATATCGTCGATCAGCCGGCCAAAATGGGACTGGAGATAGTCCAGTGAAAAGCCACCGTATTTGCGGGGCGTGGCCGAAGGAGCGGACTGGGTTATTATCGGCAGAAGATCCTGCCACACGCGCCGAACAATGGGCAGGTTGAACATGATCAGGCTGATGGGGTTGTTGATTTCGTGGGCGACACCGGCCACCAGGGTTCCCAGCGCCTCCATTTTCTGGGCCTGGTAAAGATGCCCCTGGCTTTCCCGAAGCGCCTGTTGGGCCTCGCGCTGTTCACTCACGTCCTGGCAAACCAGCATAGCGGCAGCGCCTTGAAACGCAAAGGGCCGGATATCGACCCGAAGCCAGCGGCCGTCATGATCGCTCCTGGTTTTGAATTCGGTTCGAAATTCGGGAACAGTGCCGTCGATCACCGCTTGAAGGCCTTCAGCAAGCTTTTCCATCTGGCGTGGGGCCATGGCGGACGGCATGCCGCGCCGGAAGAGGATTGGCGCCCCCTTATCGACCGGATCCGGCGGGTCTTTCTGCGCTGCCAAAACATTCCAGGCCTTGTTGGCGGCTAACACGTTTCCCCCGACGTCGATCACGACCGCCGCCGCCGTCAATGCATTCATCATTGCCGCCAGGTAGTCCCGTGAATGTGTACCGTATGGCGATGCCGGTGGAAGGGCGTCTGGCATGACGATAAGGGTATCCTTAAATCTAGTTGAGGAAGGGTCGGTCCCCTTCCAAGGCCGCTTGCATGAGTTGACGTGGGGTTTCCCAACGCATGGGCAAGCTTTTATCCGCCAACGGTCGATGCCGTCGGATCACCCGGTTCCCGCCGGCTTTCCCATCGCGGTCTCCAGCCGACGCCGTGACCGATCGGAACGGCTGACCACGGCCACATCATGACGGCAGCGGTCCGCCATTCGGCGTTCGACCTGATCCCGGTCGACCCGCATCATGATATGATAAACGTGCCACTTGGTTTTACAGAAATAAACATCGAAGGGGGCCTGATCGGGACCCGTTCGATAAATCCGTATACCGGGAACCACACCTTGCTGCAAGTATTCCGTATGGTTGTTGATCAGCAGGGGCTCGATATCGTGCTTGTTCTGCCAGGGAACACAGGCGCCGGACATGCCCAGATAAGGGTCCATGATGGACCGCAATTTTTCGGTAACACCCCCCACCGCCAGGATGATGTCCCCCGTCAGCGAGCCGGTTACCGCCAGTTTGGTATTGACCGGCTGGCGGATGAAATCCGATATCAGGGCAACATCGATGGCCGCCGAGGCGCTGTCGCCTTCAACGCCCCCGTGGGCCTGAATATATTCGATGTGCATTTCATACCCCAGGTGCGGCGCCCCGATTTTTTTCAATATCCGTCGCACCGAGGCTCTGACATTCTGGGCCGCCGCCAGGGCAATATCCCCGATTTTGCCGGCGGCGACCACGCGATCGGATCCGCCGGCATCCACCTGCCCATGGATCGGCAGGGGTTGCCCATGCATCTGACCCGACGACGCCGACGACATTACCGCCAAACCCACCACATAGCCGATGGAGTCCGTAATGGAATCGATATACTTTTTGAGATCCTTCTTATGCTGGGCACTATCTCTCTGAATCGCCCCTTCCAGGCTGAGATGCTCCTGCAGGGCAATCTGGACATGCTCCGGCGCCACGACCGGGGCATCCGAAAAAATGGCCTCAAACACCGCGCTTTTAATGATCCCGTTGATCGGGCGGAGGATGCTGGTCAGCTTCCCGTCGGACGCGCGGCAGCGCATCTCCTTGATCACCTCCATGACGGCATCGCGTGAAAATTCCCGTGTGGTCAGGCTGAACCCCGCTGAAAGCGGGCGTCCGAATATTTTTTCGCAGCGCTGTCGAACGCTTTCCATGCCTTCCTTTTCAAGTACTTCACCCCAGGCGGTCTGGAATTCCACCGCAATGCGATCGACTTCTTGTTTGACATACTGAGCGGCCTGCAAAATGGTTTGCGGGCTTTCGGCCACGGCGCTCTCCATGTAGACAATCTCGCCCTTGTCTTCGATACGGCTGAGAAAGGCGCCATCTCCCTCTTCCCGCAGTCCCTGGATGGTATCGTGATTGCAGCAGGCCACGATAATGTTGTCCGCCTTCAGGGCGTTCTCGGAGCGGTCCGCGGCGCCGCTGCCGGTGCTGCCCCCGCCTTCCAGGATGTATTGCTTCTCCTGCATGATTTCCAGCAGTTCCGGCATGTACCCCACACGCAGCAGGGTCCGCAATTCGTCGATGTAAATGATCGGCGCGGTGGCATGCGCCCCAAGGTAGGCTCGTCGATGCGGGAATGTCTGCAGGTTGCCGGACTGGTAGGGATCGTGGCGAAAGCCCCCTTTCATGACACGCGCATTCGGCTCGGCAATGCGAGCCAAAAGGTCGCTATTTTTGCGGGGGTCATAAAGCACCACCGGCAGCATATCGTATAATTGTTTGACGTTCGCGGCTGGTCCCTGTTGGGCGGACTGCTGGATTTTTTCCTGAACCCGGTGATTGTTCTCCTGCAGGTAGATAAAAATGCTCCCGATGGCCGTGATGCCGGCACCCGCGAGCAAAAGCGGCAACAGCCAGCTTCCGGCGCCCAGCAGAACAGTAGCGATCAACAACCCGTTTTTGACCCGACGCAACCGTTGGATTTGATCGTCCAACGAAAAAACCGGAACCGTGGATTCCACCGCTGTGATGTTTTCCCGCAAGGCGTCCATCAGGCGATCAGCCTGGTCGGGATCTTCGTAGGCAATACGGATATGGTTGCGATCCTTCCCGGGATAGGCCAGGATCGATTGACACGGACGGATGTAGTCATTGAGGGAGCGGGCCAGGACATCCTGCAACATTCCGGCCAGCATGGATTTGCCGGTTCCCGGACGACCGACCATGAGGATGTGGCCGCGCTTGTGGGCAATTTTCCGTATGGCTTTTTTGGCTCGGTCCTGGAAAACGACCCGTTCGATCGGGTCTTCCGGCACATCGATTTCAGACGTGTCCGTGAAGTGGCGCAGCCGGTCCTTCAGCACCTGAGGGTACTGCCGCAACTCCTTGATCCAGGCGTAGTCGTTGTCATTATAATCCGTTTTCATCGGCACGGCCTTTGATCGATTCCAACAGATAATAGTTCCCGGCTTCCGTTCGTGTGGCCTTGCGGCTGATCTCGGCATACAGATACGGCACGTCCTGCCGCACCACTTCAAGCGCTTTCACATCGTGCAGGACCGAAATACTGGTTGTCGGCCGAGGGTCACCGAACGTCTCCAGTGAGGCGTAGGTGAAGGAAACGCCTATTTTATGCGAACTGAGTGAACGGATGACACCCTGCTGCTGGGCAGCGTCGAGATGCAACGTTTCGAAAAGGTTCTGGTATACGGGCGGTGTTCGATTGCGGGCGTAATCGATAGCCATTTCCGGGGTGAGCATCAACCGCAAGGCCCGGGCCTCCCCCTCGAGGCACGCTTCGAGGCACGCCTTCAACTCACCATTGGTTTCCAGGGCCTGTTGCAGCAAAATAAGATGATGCAGGTGCCGGATGTCATCGAGCCAGAAAGCAACTTTATCGGCAGGCGTCAGCAGACAGGCAAAGAAACGCCCGTTCACGTGAAATCGCAAAAGCCGGTGGTGGCGCTCCGCACGATAAGCATCCGGCTTCAATCCGCGCATCTCATAGAGCCCGTCGGCAATCCGTACCTGCGGCAGCGTTATCTTGACACTCCCGAACATGTTGTCGACGACGTAGCGGCGCTTGGCATCCACGTCGCCGCCGATTTTAAGTAAGGTACGATGGCCGCCCTCGTCTTCACAAACACCCCGGATATCCGCCAGGCGGTCGATAGGCATTGCCGCGATTTCCTGTATGACGGGGTCCAGCGGTTGCATCATACGTCGCATGCGGTCGATATGGCGAGCCAGTTGGCGGTCTTGCAACGGCGGTACGCGCAAATCATAGCGGGCTAAAAACACCTGGCACGCGTCCGGGTTCGGCCGCACATCCTGTTTGGGTCTCCGTGGATTCATGCGGGAAGCGGCCCTCCGAATCCGATGCCAGCCCGTGGGTTTTAAATCGCACTCACATCCGATCAGTCGATTTTCGACATCGACGGATCCGGGAGAAATGAGGTAGCGTCCGATATCAGACAGCCTGTAGGCCATGACACGCTTGGGTTTGGCATTGATGCCGATAGCGGCAAGGTCAATATCGATTGGGGCGCCGGCGCTGATAATCCAGGCATTGGGAAGCATAAGCTGCGCTTTTTTGACGGTTCTAAGAATGCGTTCCAGGCGCATCGACAAAAGTGTCAACGCGATGGGCACCCTTACCATAGTTCAACCGAATGGGCCATATCGTCACCCGCAAGGCAGGCGAACGAGACACCCCGGCAAGACAGTGGCAGCCTTTCGCCCTCTCTTGCCGCGGCCATTCTTCGCGGATTACGGTGACGTCATTTCATTAAGTTCAATGTTGCTTTTCGGTATGGCGGTCAGGACGATTTCAACCCGCCGGTTCTTCTCGCGTCCGTCTTCGGTATCGTTGGTATAGGCCGGACGATATTTTCCGAACCCCATGGTGGATATGCGCTCCGGTGGTATGCCCACCTGATCGATCATGAATTCCGCAACTTCGGCGGCGCGACCGATGGAAAGTTTCAGGTTGGATTCAAAGCGCCCGCCATAAATGGGCACATTATCGGTATGCCCCGCAACGATAATGTCACCATCCGTGGTTTTTAATCGGCGACCGATTTCATCAAGAATGGGCACCATGGACGGTTTTATCCTGGCACGACCGGAATCGAAAGTCGCGCCTCCCTGCAGCCGGATAATGGTCTGATTACCGTCAACCTCAATTTCCACCTTGTCTTCGAGGCCCTTGAGTTTCCCTTCCAACGCTTTTTTTAACTCTTCACCCAGGGCTTCCATGGCTTGCAGGGCAATGTATTCCTCCCGCTTGTGCTGGGGCACGAGATCCTGATCGAAACTGAGGGACACCATGGTGGCGCCTTTGGGACTGTCATACGCTTTTGTTTCACGCTGAATACCAAACGCTTTGGCCATGGATCCGGCCACCATTTTATATTTCTGGCGGTCCATCTCCGAAAACGACAGCAGCAGGACAAAAAAACACAACAGCAGACTCATCAAATCACCAAAGGTAACGACCCAACGCGGTGCGCCTTTGTCCTCCTCGGGCTTTTCGAATACCACGTCGCCACGCATGATCAGGCCGCTTCCTTTACGGGCTCTTTGGCATCAGAGGATTTCTTTTCCTTTTTCTCCCGGACGGTGGGCGCCAGGTAGATTTTCAGTGATTCCTCCAGCACCATGGGCGAAAGGGCTTGGTTGATGCCCACCGCCGCTTCCCGGATGATGAATTTGGTTTGCTGTTCCTGTTGACTGCGTAAGGATAGTTTGTCGGCCAACGGCAGGCAGACAAAATTGGCCACCAGCGCACCATAGAGTGTTGTCAGCAGGGCAACAGCCATGGAGGGGCCGATGCTGGCCGGGTCATCCATGCTGCTCAGCATCTGCACCAGACCGATCAATGTCCCAATCATGCCGAACGCGGGGGCCGAGTCGCCCATCCCTTTGAAAACATTCTGCCCCGTGGTATGGCGCGAAATCGTCAGCCGGATATCTTTGTTGAGCATATCTTCGATCAAGTGCTCGTCATAGCCGTCCGATAAGTAGCGGAGTGCTTTGGCCATAAAAGGGTCGCTGGGGTTTTCCTGGTCAAGCGAAATAAGGCCCTCTTTCTTGGCCATCTTGGCATAACCAATCATCGTTTGGATGATCTCATCGGGAGGCTCCACTTTTACAAGAAAGGCTTTCATGCCCACCTTCATGGAATTGAGCACATCCGCCAGGGTAAATTTGATGAAGGCTGTTGCGAACGTTCCGCCGATCACGATCAGAATGCCCGGCACGTTGAAAAAAATACCGGCGCTCCCCCCCATCACGATCGCACTGATAATCAACCCCGCGCCGCTCAATAATCCGATGATGGTTGCCAGGTCCATTGACCCCTCTCGCACTCTCATTGTTATCGCTGTCAGGTTTTAATGAATGTATGCCGCCGCTGTCACGACGATGAACACCGATCGGCCGCCCGATCCAATCGACAGAATGGCAGAACCGGTCCAAAGCTCCGTCGTATAGCGGCATCACAAATGTTATCGCCCGACACTTGTTAAACTTGAGCTTTTTTACATCACCGCCTTCACGACCACGGCCCCCTTGCAACGCCAGGAACGAAAATAAATTAGCGCAGTTATCTGATGTCATTCCAAGTTCAATGGCTTGCGGGCAACCCCCCCGAATGATATATCAACCATTATGGATATGGCCTGCCGACATTTGGCCATGTGAACGCAGCGTCGACTGTCGTGACACAGGGCGGCCTGAAATTTTTGGCACCCTTCGTTAACATCGGATCAAAGTGCTGTGGTGCCAAGCGCAACGGATTTCCATGCAATCATTCCCGGAAAACGATACACCCATTCTGGTCATCGACGATGATACCGGTTTATTGACCAGCATCCATGCGGTTCTGGTAAGTGCCGGCTTTCCGGAACCGGCCTTGCTTTCCGACGGCCGACAGGCCTTGGACCTCATCGCAAAGCATGATTTCCATCTTGTTCTTCTCGACCTCATGATGCCCGATATCGATGGCATGGCCATCCTCAAGGCCACCAAGACCCGTTTTCCCCATGTGGAGTGTGTGGTGTTCACCGCGGTGGATGACGTCGAAACCGCCATCGAGGCCATTCGGCACGGGGCATTCGATTATCTGGTGAAGGGGTTGAACAACGAAAAGCTCGTCATCACCCTCAACCACGCCTTGGAACGCTACAGTCTGCGCCAGGAACGCACGCTTTTAACCCAGCGCCAGAATTTCACGGATCTCAGGCACCCGGAGGCCTTTCAATCCCTGATTACGCAAGACAACGCTATGGCGAGGGTTTTTCGACAGGTCGAATCGGTTGCACCGACGGATTATAGCGTTCTTATTGCCGGAGAATCCGGTACCGGCAAGGAAATGCTGGCCAAAGTCATTCATCGCCTGAGCAACCGTGCCGACACCCCGTTTTTACCCGTCAACATGGCCGCTTTCAGTGGGTCGCTCTTTGAAGATGAATTTTTCGGCCACGCCAAAGGGGCTTACACCAATGCCGTGGGGGAAAAAAAAGGCTTTTTAGAGGAAGCCCAGGGAGGATCGCTGTTCCTGGATGAAATTACGGAACTGGATCTGGCCCTTCAGGGAAAGCTGCTGCGCGTCATCGAGGAAAAAGAGTTGTACCGCTTGGGCAGCACCCGTCTGCGACGTGTCGATGTTCGTTTTATTGCCGCCACCAACCGGGACATCCAGGTGGAGATCGCCGAGGGACGTTTCCGGGCCGATCTTTTTTATCGCCTGAATACCTGCACCATCTCTCTGCCGCCGTTGCGTGACCGTCGGAGCGATATCCTCCCTCTGGCCAAACATTTTTTAAACGTTCACGCGGCCCTGAACGAAAAATCGATTTCAGATCTCACGCCGGAGCTGGTCGAGCGCCTGCAATCATACGATTTTCCGGGTAACGTTCGTGAATTGCAGAATATGATCGCCTCGGCCGTATTGGTCGAGAACACCGATAGACTGCAGCTGCAATCCGTTGGCATTCCCTTGGGGAAATCCGGGGGCGAAGCATCCGGTACAACCCTTTTTTCCCTTTCTGAAATGGAACGGCGGCACATCCAAACCGTTCTGAATGCCACCCGTGGCGACCGGGCCCGGACCGCCGAAATTCTTGGCATCAATCTTTCCACCGTGTATCGCAAAATCAAGCGCTACGGTATTTAGTGCCCATCCAGTAATCGGCAAATTTGGTTGAGATCAAGGCGCGCGAAAAATTGAACCGCAGGCATATGGTTGATATTCCGAGGATTCTATTTTTCGCGCAACGCCGATATCGGGCAAATTGGTCATTTATGGATAGGTACTATTAACAACGCGCCGGATCGGTTGCATCAGCGAAACTGGTCTTAAGAAAATGATGCCACACCCGATGCATCACAAGGCCCGGTCCGATCGTGATCCGCAGCGCTTGATCCCGGTTTTGAAATCGATTACAGAGCATCTTATCTCATCGCGTCTTCCTGATCGTGTGCAACTAAGCGCCATTTCGCCTCTTGCCGGACAACGTTC
>Ga0180430_10002578_pt1 | contig 16283 bp, 15 predicted proteins | sample SS_ome_9_FD_132999 | JGI IMG/M metagenome (GOLD analysis project Ga0180430, IMG submission 132999) | Hypersaline lake sediment archaeal communities from the Salton Sea, California, USA - SS_1_S_2 metaG | ecosystem: Environmental > Aquatic > Non-marine Saline and Alkaline > Hypersaline >... | reverse complement strand
TCCGCGGACACGGATTTCATCCAGCTGAAGTAAATTTCCATTCAGCGACAGGAATTTAATATCACTGGTGACACTGTAGCTTGTATCCCAGCTCTCATAAATAAACTGTTCCGTTTCATTGGCGACCACCAGCTCAAAAAAATCTGCAGCGGGTTCGGCGAGGACCACCTCTTCGTAGCAGGAGGAAAAGAGCGGTAATACCAAAAAGAGCAGCAACCTGGTGCCGTACCCGGGACATGAATATGTTAGCTTTTGCAACAAATTGATTTGATTGTAATTGGTATTGCAAAGAAAGCAAAAATCAGAGAGAATTGGCGGACATCGTCAGCCGGAAGAGATCCCGCCGATCTTTTTCCTTGAATACAGTACGATGCCGACTGCGCCGAAAGCAAGGATATTGAATGCCATGTAACTGGTCTGGAAACCAAAATGGTCGGTGAGGACGCCCACCATCGGGATGACCATGGAGCTGATGAAAAAATTGATGGTCATGTAGATCGCGTTGACGAATGCTTTCTTTTCCGTATTCAGGTCCTGGATCATGGCCATCATCACGGCAGTGGGGGCAAACAGGAAAAAGCCCAGCGGGATCAATACCGGGATGATCCATCCTCCTTCGACATTTAAAAAAATGAGCATCAGCAGGGGTGTGACCATACTGATGATCAGCAGGGTTTGTGTACGGCCCAGCCGGTCGCTGATGGTTCCTGCAAAAAGGGCACCGGCAGCACCTGCCAGTTGCAGAATCGTCAGCGAGATGTCGGCAAATGCAAGGCTATGTCCTTCGCTGTCGGTGAGAAAAGTGGGAAGGTAATAGGTAACTGAAGCTTTCACCCCGGCCTGGAAAAAGGTGAACCCGCCTGTAAGGATAAAAGCTGCCGAATACCGCCTGAATATTTTCCAGTAGTTTCCTTCGTTGCGACTCTGTTCCGAGGGTTTGATATCGACGTTCCTGAAATTCAGGTAAAGTACAAAGGAGGCCACGAACCCGAGCGGCATCATTTTCCACGTTCCCTCCAGCCCCCACAATGCAATCACCCCCAGGATAACCAGTGGTCCGAGTGTACGTGCAAGTTCACCCCCCACCATGTAGAAGCTCATTCCTTTCCCGGTACGGCTCCCGGAGAGAAATTTGATCATTACCGGGCTCGGGATGTGCCACATCATGGAACTGATTCCTGATACGAACAGCAGGATCGCCAGGAATATGTAGCTTGGAGCGATGCCGATGAGGCTCATGGCCACGGCAGTGATGGCCGGGGATACAATGACCAGGTATTTCATGGAGGGACGCTCGGCAATGATCCCCATCAGCGGGTTGAACAGTGACGGGATACGCTGGATCACGGCCAGGAGCCCGGCCATGCCGTAGCTCATGCCCAGTTTTTCTATGATTTTCGGCAGGGCAGGAGCAAGGAAGGAGGTATAGATATCATGAACCAGGTGCACCACTGATAGCGCGGCCACCCTGCTGCCCTGGAATCCATCGTCTCGTTTTTTCCTCATCCGGAATTATAATCCTGCAACGATCTCTGATATGACCTTTACAAGTTTAGGTGCTACTTTTTCTGCAGCCTGCTGAACGATTTCATGGGAGATTTTTTCTATTCTTCCGGGTACGCCCAGGTCGGTGATGACCGATACTGCAAAAATGGTCATCCCCATCTGGTGGGCAATGATCGCTTCGGGTACTGTGGACATTCCAACGGCATCACCACCAATGATCCTGAAATATTCATACTCTTTTGGGGTCTCCAGTGTCGGTCCGGTAACACCCACATAACATCCCTTGTGTGCCCGCAACTGCTGGCGGGTGGATGATTCGAGTGCTTTCTTTACCAGTTTCCTGTTGTATACTTCACTCATGTCGGGGAAACGGTCGCCATATTCAGGGAAATGTTTTCCGATCAGCGGGTTGGGCATCAGGTTGATATGGTCGTTGATGAACATCACATCCCCCACTTCAAAGTCAGGGTTCATGCCTCCCGCGGCATTGGAAATAAAGAGGTTTTTAATCCCCAGGAATTTCAGTACGCGAATGGGAAAAGTGACTTCCTCCATCGTATATCCTTCATAAAAGTGGAACCGGCCTTTCAGCACGATTACATCCTTTCCGGCGTAGGTGCCGATGATCAGTTTCCCATCGTGGCCTTCAACGGTTGATACCGGGAAATTGGGTATTTTCTCATATGGGATGACCTTTTCGGCCCGGATCTCATCTGCGATCTTTCCCAGGCCGGTGCCCAGTATGATAGCGGTCTCAGGTTGCAGATTTGACTGGCTCCTGATGAAGGATGTTGTTTCGTTTATTGCTTCTAACATAATTGCGTATGATTTGATTGAATTCATCCTGGTCATTGTTCAGAAATACGACCCGGATGGGAACATAATAGATGTTGTTTTTTATTTTTTCCGGCAGATTGGTTTCCTGCAGGCGCATGGCATCTTTCTCTGTAGTGAGCACAAGGGTGTCCGGATCATTGATCTCATCGAGCCTTGCACTGATCTTCCCGATGTCGCGTGCACTGAACCTGTGGTGGTCGGGAAACCTGATCTCGTGCAGCCTGGTGGAAATCCGCCTTGCAAAGGTTCGCAACGGCCTGGGGTTGGCAATCCCGGTGAGGAGCAGTACAGGGACCTTCTTATCCTTAAAGAATTGTTCGTCCTTTACCTTGCTGGTTTCAAATACCGGCCTGATGCGGTCATATGCGATGGCAGTGAAGTAAAGGTTCTGGTGAAAACCCAGTCCAAGTCTTTTCGCCATGTTCCGCATTTCGATCGGTTTCAGTCGCCCTGGTGATTTGGTGATCAGTATAATGTCGGCACGGTGCCTTGCGGCGGCAGGTTCACGGAGCCGTCCTGCCGGCAACAGGTAATCTTCAGTGACAGGCCGCTGGTAGTCGATCAGTAAAATGGATTTTCCCGGTTTGACATACCGGTGCTGAAAGGCATCATCGAGCAGGACCACATCGATATGTGCTTCCAGTTGCAGCAGCTTTCGGATCCCGCTGGCCCTTTTGCGGTCCACAGCGACGGTAATATCCGGGAATTTTTGCTTCAGCTGGCGCGGTTCGTCGCCGATCTGACTGGCTGGGGAGGCTGCATCGGCGATCAGGAATTGACGTGTTTTTCGCTTATATCCCCGGCTCAGTGTGGCCAGGCTGAATTCCTCGTTCAACAATTCCACCAGGTATTCAATGTGCGGTGTCTTCCCGGTTCCGCCCGCAGTAATATTTCCCACAGAAATGACTGGTAGCCGGAATTCAGCCACAGGCAGGAATCCCCATTCAAAGAACAGGTTCCGGATACCAACACCTGCTCCGTACAGCAAGCTGAAGGGGAACAGGAGGATGTTCGCAACTGTTGTCTTTTTTCTGTGCATTGGTTTTTATGAGGAATGCAAATGCATGCATTTGCATTCCTGCCTGGTTGCCCTGGTTAAACAGCGTTGATCAGTAAATATCAATTGAAAATGGCATGACTGCCTGCAGTCCCTGCATCGTGCTGATCTCTTCAGCTTTTTTGTAGAGTTCGTAGGAATTCCCCAGTTCACCCCTGATGATCCGCATTTTTGCTTCCCCTGTCAGCTCTTTCATCAGCATGGTGAAAGGATCTTCAAGATACGGCAGCGAAGTGACCCTGTAATTTTCCAGGCCGGCCATCTCTGCTGCGATCTCAATGGATTTTTCCAGTCCACCGTATACATCGATCAGCCCGTTTTCCATGGCATTGACTCCCGACCAGACGCGACCGCTTCCGATGGCATCCACTTCTGCAAAGGTCATGGACCTTCCCTCTGCAACATGATTGACAAAAGTGGTATATGTATCATCCACATAGTCCTGGATCATTGCCCTTTCATCTTCGGTCAGGGGACGGGTGGTGGACATGATATCGGCATATTTATTTGTTTTTACGACCCCGGTGGTGATCCCGATTTTTTCATTCATCAGTTCCTTGAAGTTGGGAATCAGTCCAAACACGCCTATAGAACCTGTAATGGTGGTCTCACTTGCAACGATGGTGTCGGCCGGACAGACAATATAATATCCCCCGGAGGCGGCCACATCGCCAAGCGATGCAACGACCGGTTTGGCTTCTGAAGCCAGTTTTACCTCCCTGTAGATTACCTCGGATGCAAGGGCGCTGCCACCACCTGAGTTAACGCGCAGGACAATTGCCTTCACTTTGTCGTCTTCGCGGGCTTTTCTGATCGCCTTGGCGATGCGGTCAGAGCCGATGGTCCCTTCACCTGCATCTCCGGTTACAATATTGCCCATGGCATAGACTACCGCCACCCTGTTGCTTGTGGCCTCTTTGTCTTCATCCACCGTTACATCCTTGTATTTTGTCAAAGTGATGGAGGGGATATCATCATCTTCGTCGGTTTCCGTGAGTTCCCGCAGCTCATCCAATACCTCATCGTAATACCTGAGGCCGTCGATCATCTTTTTCTCCAGTGCCTGGTGGTCGAATGTAACAGACATGGTGTTTGCATAAGCGTTGAGGTCATCTTCTGAAATACCCCTTGCCAGGGCGATTTCGGCGATCATCTTGTTCCAGACAGAACTGATCATGACATCAAGCTGTTCGCGGTTGGCATCGCTGATCTCATCGGTCAGGAAAGGTTCAACGGCACTCTTGAAGGCACCATGCCTGATCACCTGCATGTCGACACCATATTTATCCAGCGCCCTTTTAAACAGGAGCACCCTTGCCTGTAAGCCCTTGAAGTCCAAGTCACCCGTTGGGGTCAGGTAAATCTTGTCTGCCGCAGTGGCCAGGTAATATGATTTTTGCGTATACAGGTCAGCATGCGCTATGACAAATTTCCCGCTTTCCTTGAAATCGATGAGCGCATCCCTCACCTCTTCCACTGTTGCCATGCTTGCAGGTATGGCAGACAGCCGCAGGAAGATTCCTGAGATGTCATCATCAATAGCAGCTTTCCTGAGATCTTCCAGTACCTGGTCAAGCCCCATTGCTGCATCCATGTTCAGGCTTCCAAAATTGAACTGGCTGAACGGGTAATCATTGGTCCGGTCGAGGATAGGGGTGTTAAATTCTGCCACCAGGACAGAGTTTTCAAGTACAGTGGGTTCCTCTGTTTTTGTCGCCGCACCGATAATAGCAAACAGGATAATGAATCCCAGGAAGTTGAGGATCAGAATGCCGGCGATGGTTGCCAGCATGTACTTCAGGAAGTTTTTCATTGTTATTGAATTAATTATTTGTAATAGAAATCCTTACGTAAAAAAACGGAGGCCCTAAATTAGTAAAAATCGGGCTGAAATGAAACCTTGCTGAAAATGATTTGCTGATTTCCGGCACATTTCGACGTTTGTAATTACTTTTGCAACAACAAAATGACTGACAAACTTGTTCATCAGACCTGGATCAGCCTGGGTTCGAACCTTGGTGACAGGGCGGCGCAGCTGGCGCTGGCGCGCAGTCACATGGCCGACACCTGCGGAAAAATACGCCGTGTTTCCGGTATTTATGAGAGCAGTGCCTGGGGGTTCGATAGTGAGCATATGTTTTTCAACCAGTGCCTGCACATGGACACTGCTTTACCGCCCGGATCACTGTTGCAGTTGATCCTGGAGATCGAAAGAAAGATGGGAAGGCAGCGAGATGACGGGGGATATGCCGATCGGATCATTGACCTGGATATCCTCTTGTATGATGACCTGGTCATTCAATCTGACCATCTCCAGGTTCCGCATCCCCGGATGGGGACGCGCAAGTTTGTCTTGCTGCCTTTGTTTGAGATTGCAGCCGGTAAGGAACACCCGGTCACCGGCCTTACGGTGGGCGAGATGCTGGAAAGATGCACGGATCCCTCCAGGGTCGAAAGGATCATCCCCTGAACATTACATCATGAGGCCCTCGTCGGCAAAACTGAAATATGTTTTTCCGGCTACGATAATGTGATCCAGTACCATGATGTCCATGATTTCAGCTGCACTTTTTATTTTTTTTGTAATCTCGACATCGGCCTCACTGGGTGTCTTGTTCCCGGAGGGGTGGTTGTGTGAGATGATGATGGAGGTGGCACGTTTGTCCAGTGCGTGTTTGAGGATCATGCGTGTGTCGATCACTGTTCCTGTGAGGCCGCCCTGGCTGATCTTTTCAGTTTTCAGTACCCTGTGCGCACGGTTGAGGATAATGATCCAGAACTCTTCGTGCTCCAGTTCGCCGATGACAGGATACAAGAGCTCATAGGCAGAAACGGAATTGCTGATCAGTATTTTTTCTTCCCCGTAGCTTCCGTTTCTGCGGGTTCCCAGTTCCAGCGCAGCTTGCAATGTGATGGCCCGGGCCAGCCCGATTCCCCTGATTTCAATGAGTTCCTCTGTCTTCAGTTTTCCCAGGTCATAGAGGTTGTTCCTGACCGATGCCAGTATGTTCCTGGCAAGGTCCACCGCATTGTTTTCCCGCGTTCCGCTGCCGATCAGCAATGCCAGCAGTTCTGCGTTCGAAAGGGATTGCACTCCCGATTTGAGTAGTTTTTCCCGGGGACGGTCCTCCACCGACCAGTCTTTGATTGTCGTATTTTGATAATTGCTCATCGCTGTTTTCTTGGTTAATATGATGAGCCGGTGAAAAATCGCAGGAAAATAAAAAAGCCTCCCGGAATGAACCTGAAGGCTTGAATATATAGTAGGGTGTGATAAACTTATGAAAGGCTTTCCACGTGCTTTGCAAGCTTCGATTTGAGGTTGGAAGCCTTGTTTTTATGAATCACGTTGGTCTTTGCGAGTTTATCGAGCATGGAAACAACCTTCGGATACAATTCTGCCGCCTCTGCCTTATCGGTCGTATTTTTCAGGTTCTTAACTGCATTACGCATTGTCCGGGCCTGGTATTTGTTACGTACCTTGCGTGATTCCGCCTGCCTGATCCTCTTTTTTGCTGATAAATGGTTTGCCATTATTATCTTGTATTATGTCTTTTACTATTTCCTGTTCTTGTTTTGGGCTTGCAAAAATAATCAATATTTCGAATATTAAAAAAAAAAGGCCATAATTATCGCCTTAATACTCTATTCCTTACACAGCTTTTTTGTGCCAAGGTAGATGGAGAATGTATTCAGTACGAATAACACAACAACCAGACCGATGGATACCAGGTAGATGGTCCCCGATAGTGAAGCGCCCACCTCCATATTCCATTCCGCAGCCATCGCAGCCATTTTTCCTGAAATAACGGCACTGATCGCCAGGGCAATGGCGGTGACAATGAACAGCAGGATGAACAGGACAATGATATAGGGCCTGCTGATTTCGGAATGGTGGTATCCGAGTTTGCTGAGCCTCCTTATCTTTTCTGCAGACCGGCTGATCATGAGCTGAAGACTGAGCAGGAAGATCAGGAAAGCGAGACCAATGATGATACCCGCGATCAGTACCAGGAAACTGAGCACGAATTTAAGGATGATATTCAGCCGGCTGCTTTTCAGCTTTTCCCTGATCGTGTCGTACCCCATTTCATCAATAAACCGGATGATTTCCGGATCGGTCGGATCCGGCGAGACAAGAATGATCCGGGATGGCCTGGGTTGTTCAAGGTAGCCGAATTTTTCGTTGGCCCAGGTGAGAAAATCATAGGGCACAAGGATGGAGTTGATCCGGTTGCTGAAACCGATGATCCTGCCGGGGTATGTGGCTTTTTCGGTCGCGCCTTTCAGCACCACGCTGAATTGCAGCATTCCGATCATCTCCTTGGGGATCTGCGGGAGACCCTGGCTCTGCGAGAAACCAAAATTGTACAGGTTGAGGTAATCCTGCGGCAGGATCACCGGGATGTGGTCTTTGCCGGTCTCCCATCCCCAGTCGTCGGACTTTACATCAACAAAGGCATCAGGAACGGCCTCGAAGAAGAGCTCTGTGGAAAAGTTCGGGAATTGCCGGCTCCTGGTGTAGGCGCTGATCGGGAATTCGTTGGAGATAAATGGTGCCACCTGTTCAGCAAATGGCTGCTGGCTGATCTCGGCGATCTCTTCTTCAGAAAAACCGCCATTGCCAAGGCCCAGGGTTTGCCCGATGCCAACCTCTTTATTGACAATAATATACTCCGGATCCAGCAGGTCCTCGTTTTCTGTCAGCACCTGGTTCATATTTTCATAGAAATGGATGCCCGTGAGCAGCAGCACGAACCCGGCAATGGTTCCAAGCACCGCCCATAGCAGGTGCCACCTGCTTTGGTCTTTCCACAATATCTGAAAAAGGTATTTCATGTCCTTCTTTGTGCGAGTGTATATGAGAGGTTCACAGGCTGAGGGTAATATCCACATCATGACCGTTGTTGCCCAGCGAGGTCAGGACCAACCCTGCACCCCCCGCCCGGCATTCCTCCCTGATCAGTTCCATTGCAACAGCACTGTTCTGCTTATCGATGTGACTGAAGCATTCATCGGCAAAGAGGAAATTAAAGGGCTGGCACAACGCGCGGATGATTGCCACGCGCTGCCGCTGACCGAATGAGAGGATCCCGCAGTGCTTTTGCAGGAAGGGTTCAATGTTCAGCTGTGCGGCCATGTTGCGGATTTGTTGTTGCGTTTTGTGCCTCGTGATATGGTTCTTCAGCATGATATTGTCCCATGCACTCATGTCATCAAAGAGTTCCAGGCCCTGGAAGATGTAGGACAGCTGTGTCTTACGCATGGCCGACCATTCAGGAGAACGTATTCCCCGGCTGTCCCGGTCATTGATGAACAGTTTCCCTGAATAATCCTTTCTCAGACCGTACATGATGGAAAGGAGAGATGTTTTTCCCCTTCCTGAAGGTGCTTCAACCAGGTAGCTGTTTTCCTGGCTGAAGCTGGCTGATGCCGCTTCCCAGACCTGGGATCCTTCGGTGGGAACCTCCTTCATGGGAAGCGGGATAAGGTATTCAAACCGGTAGGTCATACAATGTATCACTGGTGAAGTCTGCCGGCTCTTTCGAGCATCTGCAGCAAAGTATACAAGCTGTTTTCATCTTCGTGGGCAGTGATCAGTGATATGTTGCTTTCCTTGTTGGAGGCTTCCACCCCCATATAGGAAAAGGATTCAGTGATCATTTTGACCGGACCCAGTGATCCTCCCTGGCTGGCCATACCCTTCAGCGCCTCAGGATAGGAGGAAAGGTCCAGGTTCATGTACATGCCCATGGAGCCATTTGCAAACTCTTTGAATTTTGAATCACCGAGTGTCTTGTCAAGTCCTTTTCCGGTGACCGCATCCTTGTAACCCGGGGTGTTCGTGATGACCCATACGTCGTTGATGATCCCGCTGTACAGTTCCATGCCGTTGGCATTGATCATGAAGAAGTCTCCTTCCTTTTCCACGGCGGCCATGTTCCCTATTGTGCCCATCATTTTATCCTGGAGCGTTTTATCGTCCAGACCGATTCCGATCATTATTTCAACCGGTATGGGGTTCCCTTCTGAAGCGCCGTTTACTGCGATCACAACATCCCCGTTCAGTGCTTCCAGGATCTCGTTGCCCGGAATACCTGTCATTTTTTCCACCTGGCCCGAGAGCGAATCAATTTCAGGAGGTGAGAAATTTTTCATCAGGCGGGTCAGTTTATCCAGGTCCACCGAAAATGCCATGGCCATGAGCAGGTCGTTTCCCGGTGCCAGCTCCACCAGGTCCCCGTTCAATTCATCTTTTGCCACCAGGAATGTTTCGGTAGCCTTGGTCACCTCGTCACTGAAATGCGTTTCAGCGTGAACATACATGGCACCGTCGGCGAATTCCATGAAAAACCGGCCATAATTGTTTTTCAAATCCATGGGAAGTTGTATGTCCAATCCGTTCCCCATACCTGACTTTTCAAGTATCTTTCGCAATTCATCACCCGTGAACCAGGCATTCATGTCTTCCATTTTTTTTGTGAAGTCATTGAAATCCACGATGCTGGTCAAGGCTTCCTCGCGGGGAAGGTCAAAGAGGTTGATCAACTCAGTCTGCCATGTTTCTGCGGATAGTTCATTTGTGGGGGAGGCAAGGAATATGAGTTGTTTGTCATTCCAGGCCATTGCGGCTTTTTCCCTTCCTGGCGTGACCATGGAATAGCCTTTGTGTTCAATGATCTCCAGTTGTTCTTCATGCGACAGTTGCCTGACCATTTCAGTGAAAGATGAAGCGTCCTTCATAACGGCCGTGGTGCCTAATATGGGCTCATCATCCATGAAATAGACAAACATAAACAGGTATTCCCCGATATCCAGTCCTGATGCCGCAGGGTCCTGTGCAATTCGCTGCAAAACCGGGTGTTCCAGTTTTCCGGTCAGGCTTTCCATGGTGCTGATCTGTCCTTTTTCATAGATCTGCTTTGGATGCATCGAGGCAACCAGGAAAGCATGGTCAGGGATATTGTGCACGGTCTCGGGAACCTTTTTGGAACAGGAGGTAACGATGACCGTTGCAAGGATTACACTAAGAAGTGATATGTTTCTCATGGTTGAAGTTTTTATTTATTGAATTGCAGGGCTAAGATAAAGATTAATGGGGTTTGAATGGATGAAAGTAAAGTTAAGTTTTTATATATAGCGTTAGATGCAAGAGATTATTGTTGAGGCGGCAAAAGATCCGGGGCCCACCTTTTCGGGCTGTCAATCGCTATACAAGGAACAGCAATGCCACACCAGCGATACTGATCACCGAGCCGATGATCTCCAGTGGCCTGACTTTTTCCTTGTAGAGCAGTACTGCCGGAGGAATGATCAGGATCGGCACGATGGCCATGATCGTGGCTGCAATGCCCGTTTCGGTATAGCGGATGGCAAGAAGTGAAAATGAGACGCCCAGGAAAGGTCCGAAAAATGATCCCAGTGCAGTGGCAGACATGCCTTTCCGGTCGCGCGTGGCTCCAAGTACTTTCCTCCACCTGCCCAGTATTGTGGTAAGGACAGCGAATCCCACAATCGCAGCCATGAGCCTGACCTGGGTAGCTGCGAAGGGATCATATTCCTGCATGCCGTATTTGCTGAGCACCAGTCCGATCCCCTGTCCGGCAGCACCTAAAAATGCAAAAAGGGCACCCTTGAGGGAGAGGTTCATGGAAAATCCCTTTTTATTTACATTTCTCACAAATATCGCCATGGAAATTCCAAGGATTGTAAGAAACATTCCCAGGATCTGTAATGGCAGCAGATTTTCTCCCAGCCCGATCCATCCTGCAATGGCTGCCATTGGCGGCGCCAGGGTCATGATCAGCATGGCAAACCTGGACCCGATGAGCCGGTATGATTTGAACAGGAACAGGTCACCGAATACAAATCCCACCAGCCCTGATACCGACAGCCAGATCCAGTTAAAACCACTGGCATCGGTGGGAAAAGGAATGCCCCGGCGGATCCATACATAGAGAGTGAGGAAAAACAAACCCATGAAGAGCCGGATCACGTTCAGGGACAAGGAACCTATCCTGACGCTGGCCCGTTCAAATGCAATGGCAGTGACGGTCCAGAAGACGGCCACGAGGAGCGCAGAAAATTCACCCAGGTATGCTTCCATGCACTTGCTTAGTACCTCATCATTTCAGTGAAGTCCCTGACCACATAATCTTCCGGTCGCTCGAATGTGCTATCGGGGATATCTTCAAATTTGATATTGCTCACTTCAAGTTGTAATTTCGCGGCCATGCCGGGCATGTCCACTTCGATCAGCAACGGGAACCCGTCGATTTTAAAACTCATGGCTCCCTGTCCTGCCATCCCCTTGAATGCTTCTCCTTCATAATCAGGAACCTTCAGGTCCTTTGCCACCCAGAACACCTGCGACATGGTCATGCCCTGGACAGTGACGGTTTGTACCTGTTTCTGACAGGTATAACCCATGATCTCCCTGGTGTCATCAAACTTCTCCACCGTGGCCTGTTCAGCTTTTGCTGCCTCGGTTTTGATGGTTTCCTCGCTCATCAGGTACACCGTTTTTTGCGCATCATTGATGATAAACGCCTCACCGGTCTTGCCATTCACCACTGTCTTACCCATCGCTGCACTCATCATGCCTCCGTGCATTTCAAGAGCCATACCGCTCTTTCCATATTTGATCACCATCTTTTCGGGCATCATCCCGGCCATCTGCTGCGCACTTTCTCCTGCAAATTTATACGCATAATCCACGGTGCCGATCACCGTCTTTTGCGAAAAAGCCGCTGGGGAAATCAGGAGCGCAGTGATGACAAGTAAACTAAATTTTTTCATTGTTTTTTGCATTGGTTGATGCAGATCAGGAGGAATTACCCAGACTGCAGATCAAAGATAGTTTTTTTATTTTTTCTCCTGACAGGTTGCAGTGATTGATCAGCAGATATTCTGATCCCCTTTTCTTGCATGAAGCCTGATTCGGGTTTTAAATATTAACTCTGACCGCTCAGTTTAGTTAGAATCATTATATATAAGGTCAATATTTTTGCAAAATGTAAGCAATTGTGTTTTTTAGGCGATTATTTTACCAAAAAACAAAAACCATGAGTGCCACTACGACACCTACGATCAAATTCATCAACGGGGAGCAGATCCCCATTGAATTGCACAAGGTCAGAATCGTACAAAAACTGCACCTGAAGCCTGTGGAAGAACGGCTGAAGGCTGTCAGGGAAGGAGGATTCAATACGTTTCTGCTCAATACGAAGGATATTTTCCTGGATATGCTGACGGACAGCGGGACGAATGCCATGAGCGACAACCAGGTAGCCTCCATGCTGCAGGCCGATGATGCCTATGCCGGCTCACAGAGTTACTATCGTATGGAGAGTGCCCTGCGCGAGGTATTCGGGAAGCATTATGTGCTCCCTGTGCACCAGGGACGTGCAGCAGAAAATGTGATTTCCATGACTTTCATCAACGAGGGAGATGTAATCCCGATGAATTATCATTTTACCACTACCAAGGCGCACATGGAGCTGAACGGGGGAACAATTCTTGAAATCTATACGGATGAAGGGTTAAAGATCAAGAGTGATCATCCCTTCAAGGGCAATATTGATACCACGCAACTGGTGGAGGTGATCGAAAAATATGGTCCGGATCATATTCCGTTCATACGGTTTGAGGCTTCCACGAATCTTATCGGCGGACAGCCGTTTTCAATGGCTAACATGAAGGAAGTCCGCGCCATTGCCGATCAGCATGGGATCATGGTTGTTCTGGACGCGAGCCTGATTGGTGAGAATGCCTATTTTATCAAGAAAAGGGAGCCGGAATACAAGGATGTATCCATTAAGGAGATCCTGCACGAAATGTGTGGTATGGCTGAAATCGTCTATTTCTCCAGCAGGAAGGTCAGCTCTACCCGAGGAGGGGGAATTTGCACCGACAGTGAGGAGTTGTACCTGAAAATGCGTGACCTGGTTCCCCTCTATGAAGGATTCACTACTTATGGAGGGATGTCGGTACGGGAGATAGAGGCCATGGCTGTGGGAATGATCGAGACCTTGGATGAAACCGTGATCAGCCAGTCACCCTCTTTCATCGAATATGCTGTCCGGGAACTGGAGAAGATCGGCATTCCGGTGGTAACTCCGGCCGGGGCGCTGGGGTGTCATATCGATGCCATGGGCTTCCTGCCGCATGTGCCGCAGGAAGAATATCCGGCGGGAGCACTTGCAGCAGCCCTGTTCATCATCTCAGGCTGCCGGGGGATGGAACGCGGAACCATCTCCAGCGTCCGCGATGAGGATGGCAACGATATCCTTGCAGATGTGGAATTACTGAGGCTTGCTTTCCCGCGACGGGTTTTCACGCTTTCACAGACCATGTTTGTCATTGACAGGCTGCACTGGCTTTACCAGAACAGGGACCTTGTGGGCGGACTTAAATTCGTGGATGAACCTGAAGTGCTGCGGTTTTTCATGGGACGGCTGGATGCCGTATCTGACTGGCCTGAAAAGCTGATGGCAAAGTTCAAAGAGGATTTTGGAGAGAGTCTCTGATCAACAAAACATAGCGCCCGGACTGAATAGCCCGGGCGTTTTTTGTGCGCCCGGCATGGGCATTAACTATAGGGTGAAAGTCCCGAACGCACTTTGACAGTGGGAAGCGTTAGCCAAGAGCAAGGGTGTCCATCGTGAGATGGAATCTGAAGGAAGCTGGCGGCAAAATCCCGGCCTGACGAATAGAAACTGCATAAAAGGCTTATGGAGGTTGGATGAGTTTGCAAAACAAAACAAAATCCGATACTGTCCGGAACCTCTGGAGTAAATGCAGCAGGTATATGGGATGAAAGTTATTGCTCTTACCCGGGGAGGTCTCACGGACATGAGGAAACAGAGTATGAATCATGGTCGAAATAAGGTTTACCGTGAGAAGTCAGCCGAGGTCATAGTACCGTAATACGACAGTTGCGGGAAGGACCGAACCTTAATAAGGAAGTAGAAATTGAAAGTTACCAGATGAAAGAACGAAAGCAGAAAATCTTTGAGCCATCAAAGACCTGCCCACAGAAGAATAGGACGGCATCCGAAGACTATGTGGGAGGGCAGACTTTCATTGGGATAACTGAAAACAACGCTTTCAGCAAAGACCAATCGGAATATGGGATGTTAGAGTACATTCTGTCACCAACGAACCTTAATAAGGCTTACCTGAAAGTAAGACGAAATAAAGGTGCCGGAGGTGTTGACAAGATGGAAGTCGAATCCTTAAAGGATTATCTCGTCGGAAATAAGGAAGTACTCATACAATCCATACTAAGGGGTAAGTATCACCCCAATCCGGTCCGCAGGGTATTAATACCTAAGGAAAACGGAAGTAAACGGCAGTTAGGAATCCCGACCGTTGTGGACAGGGTAATCCAGCAGGCTATTTACCAGATACTCAGCCCGGTTTACGAACCGCAATTCTCTGAATACAGTTACGGGTTCAGACCGAAAAGGAATGCCCACCAGGCACTGAATAAGTGCAGGGAGTACATCACCGACGGCTATAGATACGCTGTTGACATGGACTTGGAAAAGTTCTTCGACACAGTAAGTCATAGCAAACTGATAGAGGTACTATCGAGAACGATAAAGGATGGGCGGGTGATCTCGCTGATCCACAAGTACCTTAATGCAGGGGCGATGACAGAGGGCAGGCGAGAACCAAGCGAACAAGGGGTACCACAGGGTGGTCCTCTGAGTCCGCTTTTGGGCAACATCATGCTCAATGAACTGGACAGGGAACTGGAACGTAGAGGGCACAAGTACGTTCGATACGCAGATGACATGGTCATTTTGTGTAAGAGCCAACGAAGTGCTGAAAGAACCATGAAGAACATCATCCCTTTTATTGAAGGGAAGCTGTTCTTAAAGGTCAATCGGGAGAAGAGTAAGGTATCCTACATCAGTGGCGTAAAATTTTTAGGTTATTCATTTTACGTTACCAAAGATGTGTGCAGGTTGCGGATACACCCTAAAAGTGTACAAAAGATGAAAGCAAAGATTAAAATGCTAACATCGAGAAGCAACGGATGGGGTAATGTGAGAAGGAAAGATGCTTTGCGCCAATACATCAGAGGATGGGTGCAATACTTCAAATTAGCAGATATGAAGAAACTGCTGCTCGGTTTAGATAGTTGGTATCGCCGCAGGTTACGCATGGTGATTTGGAAACAATGGAAACGTAATAGAACCAAATATGCCAACCTGATTAGGTTAGGAATACCTAAATCCAAAGCATGGGAGTGGGCGAATACGAGGAAAAGCTACTGGCACACTGCTAATAGCTATATCCTCAGTATGTCTGTCACCACTGACCGGCTCAGTAAAGCCGGGTATATCTTCCTGTCGGATTACTATCGGTTGGTCAGAGTTATTTATTAGGGAACCGCCGTATACCGAACGGTACGTACGGTGGTGTGAGAGGACGGAAGATAAAATAGGAGGAAATCTATTTTATTTTCCTCCTACTCGATTATTCCAGTAATTTGGGTGGAGCCAGATTTTGGAGCCAGATTTTTTCAACTGATCATTCTGAACTTTTCCAAAACATCATCAAATATCTTTTGGTCATGATAGTTATTCATGATTATTGCCTGACCTGAATGTCCTGTAATGACTTCAGCTTCACCATTAGTGTAATTATTTAATCGGGTGATATAAGTCTTTCTTAAATGTTTGAATGATAGTTTTGTATCATTCCCAAGTAGATTGTAATAATGTGAGAAGGATTTACTCATTTCGTCTTTAAGTGTAGACCTATTGTGTTTAGAATCTCCAGCAATGATATATCTATTGGTGTTTTTATACTTATGATGCTGTCTCTCTGAATCGAAGTGTTATTATTTCACAGCGCAACCCTTCCTTTG
>Ga0180430_10002577_pt1 | contig 16284 bp, 5 predicted proteins | sample SS_ome_9_FD_132999 | JGI IMG/M metagenome (GOLD analysis project Ga0180430, IMG submission 132999) | Hypersaline lake sediment archaeal communities from the Salton Sea, California, USA - SS_1_S_2 metaG | ecosystem: Environmental > Aquatic > Non-marine Saline and Alkaline > Hypersaline > Sediment... | reverse complement strand
GCGTTCAGCTCAATATGCACGCCGCCAATCCCCAGAAACGACCTCGAACCCACAAATCGCGCGGCCACGTGAGACATGCGGGTTAGTCATCAACGCGAATCACGTTGTTTTCGTTGCGGAAACATCATCCCTTCGAGACTTTGAAGGCCACTCGAAGCTCCTTCGTTTCCGCATCGACGTCGCATGCCAATCGCAGAGCCGAAGCGAACGGCCCAGGACACGATCAATAATACTTCGCCATCAACGTGTTTGCGCGAAGAGTCCGTGAGCAGCATTCAGAAGCGATTTGTTCATCACAGTGACATTCAGTCACTCGATGACATCGACGTCAAATTCCGCGTCCACACGATATGACTTCCCTTCAAACGTTCCGTCAACATTCATGCGTATACTGCCGTCCGCAGTTTGCGCGTTGATGTTTGCGTCTGCGATCAATTGAGTCCCCGAGGCGTTGATTGTGAATTCATTGGCATAGATATGGAATCGGTTGATGGATCCATCAGGATGGAATCTCAATCGAATCTGTGGGATATGGGGTGCGAACAAGTAGTCGTTTCCATAGCGTTTCAGAGACGATTTCAGTTCTCCAAGAGGCGGTGGTTCTGTCGTCAGCAAAACCGTGATCACATTTTCTTTTTCCAGTATGTGCTGATATGCCAACGCGTGTCTCAGATCAAAATGCTGACCGTCCAGCGTTAACGTACCGGCGGCAGTCCCCAACGAGCCAACATCGGCTTGTGACTGCAGCGGAGCCTGAGCGGGAGCCCGAGGTGCCAGGATATCGCAGTCCGAAAGCATACTTTTCAGTTCATCTGCTGCTGCATGCGAGATCCGCGTGCCATAAATCCCCAGCAGCTCCAGTGAATGAAGACCGGACAAAACGGGAATGCTCGCGTCCGTGACATCCTGTACCTGCTCGCCTCCAAGATACAGCGCCCTTAGATTTGTCATTGCACTAAGGTGTTCCACTCCGCGGTCGGAGATCCCCGTGCCGTACAGGTATAAACGCTGAAGTTCGGTCAGCCGGCCGATTGCGGGCATCGCCTCATCCGTGATGTTGACGAAGGCAAGGTCAAGTTCAACCAGATGGGTCAAAGATCCAAGACAGGCTGCCAGACCGTCCGTCAATTGCTTGTTGAACTCCAGCTTCAGAACAGTCAAATGCGGCAATTCGGAGATGGCTGCCAAAGCCTCATCACAGATGTCGGTATTGCGAATATCCAGCCTTTGCAGATTGTGAAATCCTTCCAGAAAGCTCATTCGCTCCTGCGTCAGACCTTCTCTGAAATCAGTCACCGTCAAATTTTTAACGTCGACCAGACCGGCTAATTGCGCGGCGAGAGCGTCATCAAAAACAGTTTGTTTCCCGTCGGCCGAAATACCGGATACGGTCAGTTCCTCCACTGTACCGTCCGAACTCAGTGTGATATCGGCTCCATAATTCTCTCGCAGCACCTGTACAGATGCCTGTTGATTTACGGCGACCTTTGCGAGGTCATTCAGGCGATACGCAACGGCATAGGATTCGCCATTTGCTGATTCCGTTATCTGAACAGTCTCTTCGGCAAACACCAGAGTGTGGCCAAGAAACTCCTTACTTGGTTTTGCGGACTGGCGAGCTGATACCGTCTTCCATGTGCCAATCAGACTTTTATCTTCTGCTGACTCAGTTTCCTCACGGGAAAGCACAATAACGCGTGTGGTTTCACCATCGCGTGAATTTAAATCGTGCGGCCGTGCATGATCGGGATGCACGGGAAGGGCCACCGTCAGGATGTTGTTGTTTAATTCACAAAGCCCTTTTAAAAATCGGTCCGGCCCAAGCTGCAGATCGAATTCCTGCAAAGAGGGTTCCATGACGCCGATCGAGGATTTCACAGGAATTGCGTGTGTCGCGGACTTCGCCGGGTTGGCATCGGCGTCACTGCATCCGGATGTAGCGCACACGACCAGCATCCACAGCATCGCACACCACGGATAATAAACGGCATACCGCTGATGACCGGTTTTGTGCTCCAGACACGGTCTGTCATCCTGCCGGATGATTCCGTTGCCATTCCCCTTGAATCTACATATGCCCATCACGCTGTCCTAACTTCATTGCCAGGCTGAATTGTCTATCTGACGGTTTGGGTCGCCCGTCGCAGATAACCGATTAAGTGTGCTAATTCGGTTGGTTTGAGCTGATCTCGCAGGTTCCCCGGCATTAAAGAGACGTGCGATTCGGCCATCTCTTCTATATCTCGACGGAAAATCAGCTGGTTGAGACCGTTTTCTTTTTTCAGTGTCACGCTGTCTTTTGTTTCTGCGGCCAGAAGACCGTTGGAAACAAAACCATCTTTGGTCACGACGGTCCAGGCCCTGAAAGGTGGCTTGATCTCCCGGCTTGGTTCCAGAATGTCAAACATGATCTGAACATCAGATTTTGGGCCAATCAAACGCAGGTCCGCCCCCACTTCATACCCATCACCTTCCAGACGATGGCAGTTTTTGCATGCGCGGGCGAAAATCGCTTTTCCGTGATCTGGATCTCGATCACCGGAAATGGCTTCATAATACGGAACCATCCATTCAGGTACGTTTGGTGCGTCCTCGTCAGTCTGCTCCGAACCAGAGAGTTCTTCCGTCTTCTGCCGGACGATCCGACTCTCCGTCGTTCCGATCTCAGACTCCGCCAGCGCGAGGTTGCCTTCAGCCAGTGATTGTCCGGGAACACTGTCACAACCTGCTGCAGCAACGAGCATTAATCCGGAACAAATCACCCGCACAAGCGCCGAACAATTCCGTGTGACGCGTGATCGAATGCTGCAGGATTGAATTCCGGACGATCCTGAACAGACCCTCTGAGATGCGAAACTGTCAGGCATTGTTTTTCCCTGGACCCGTCGCTTTCGCTGATTTCTTCGACGCCTCCTGTTTATCTGCCGGGGCAGAACGTCGATCTACTGCCTGTGTCGGTGCAGATAGCTCTACCGTGACGGCCACAATCCTGGACTGAACCGGACGGTACTCGGTACCTTTGGCCTTTTCCTGAAACAGGTGTGAATAGCCTTTGACCGTCACTGACCGACCAATCGCTGATTGCCTCAGCTCAGGGATCTTTTCATCTGGAATCTTGTTGCCCGTGCCATCATTAAAACTGAAACCGAAACGAGAATCGCTGTTGAGATAGATACTGAGACCATTGACCACGATTTGGCGGCATGCAGAATCAATACTCTGTAACGTTCCAGTCAGCACCACCTCACTCGTGTCAATCTCACAGGAGCTGGCAGTATACGTATCTGGCGAGTCAACGGATTCCCTTGTCAGGCTGTTGCTGACCTGACCACTCATGCGGACTAAGTAGCCTGAGTTGTAGCCTTCGGCAGTCAGCGATCTGATGGCTCCTGTAGTCTGTTGATCCATGAGTTGATTCAGGGTGAGCCCCGTGATGTGATTTGTTCCGCGGATCAACAGTTCATCAGGAATCCGGACGGTCATTCCGCTCACCGTCATTGTCTGGTTGACCGGATCCAGTGCGGTTACCGGCCCCTGCACAATAAAGTCACCGGGTGTTGGCAACGGACTGATACTGTCATTGTTCACAACCAGAGTGTTACCCGAGCGGACTGTTTCCGAATCTCCTTTGAGACGAGCGAACACAAATCGAGTTTTGTTTTTCAGTTCATTGATGTCGATGGCAAAATAACCATGCTTTTGACCTCGGGGTTTCCTGACAAGTTTTCGTCCCAGCACTCGTCCATTCAATGCGTCAACAATCTCAACCTCGGAATCAACCCAGGTCAGTGTTGTTGTTCCCTGTACGCGTAAATGTTTCGAGCGGTCACGGAAGTATGAGTGATGGATCTGCACTGCCTTGCCACGGTGCGGCAATGGGGGAACCGCGGAAACCTGAAGCAGCACCGCGTACAGAGCGCCGTCATGGAAGTATCCCTCTGCACTCGCCGGGTGCCCGACAGATGATCTCAACTGCTCCCCCGAAATTGATTCACCACTCACGCCAACGATGTGCATCGGGAACCTCAAGTCGGGGTTCTCCTTGATTGGAATTCCGTTGATCATTGGCTGACTGTTTTTGTCGAGTTCCAGTTTGCCAGCGGCGACGTGCCGTGCGAGTTCCATGTAACAGTGGTCCGCCACCAGATTTCCTTTGCTGTCGGTTCCGCCGGATGCGATCACCGTACCAGCAGTCTGCAGTGAACGTGGTGTCAGTAACCGCACAGATTCCGCCTTAGGTGAGTCAATCAGATCGATCAGATTACGACCGCTAATGCCCTCCGTCCCGCGAATTGCCAATGATCCGGGAATGCTGATCTTCAGGTCCATGACCGAAAGCACTCGGTTCCACGGTTGCATCGCCAACAGTGGACCTTTTATTCCCCAGGTAGTGTCCGAAACGATTTCTCCCGCAGCGTATTTGGGATCCCGGAACCTGTTTCCGGCGATTCTCAGGATGCCCTCGGTGATATCCGCAGGTTTCAACATCGAAGGAAGAGCAGACCATCGATTCGTACGGTCGTTTCCGTAAGTCAACAACCCCGCATGTTGTGTGACGTCGGCGTCAATGACCGGATCCAGGTCATAGACACCCATCTCTCGTCTGAGCGTATTGACTTCTTTTTCGTCTCCACACAGAAAGAACCATTCTGGCAGATTGGGATCGCTTTCTTCCGCCTTGTCTTTAAAACGCTTCGCGTACGCTTTCAGCTGGTCAGGATTGTCATGTTCTGTGTCCAGAGAAATGGAGATCAAACGGATATCTTTTCCGAGTGATTTAGCTAAAGCGCGGCGAACCTGAACCAGACTGCGATTTGTTGGAGCACAGATTCCGTTGCAACGCGTGTAAAAGAAGGAAACGACAACGATTTGATCTTTAACCAGATCGTCGTAAAAACGCAGCTTTTCACCGTTCTCCGTAGTGAGCTCAATATTGCTGAAGCGGTCGGACAATCGATGAGTGAGCTCTCCTTCCGGTCGTTGTAAATCCCAGCGGGCATAATTAACCGGATGCGGCCGGCCGGGATAAAAACGCGGATCATCCGGGTCTGCCGCTAAGTAGCGATCTTTTGTCTGTCTCTCTGTCAAAAGAGTTTTGTCAATTTCAGCGAGTTTTTTCTTGTCACAGCAGTGTTCTGAATCTTTTGAGAGTTGGTCTTGGACGCAGCAGCGTCCGGAATCCTTCCCACCAGAGTCGTCCGTCCGGGATGTTGGCGCAGATTTTCCGGACGCATCCTGCACCACAGCGGTGGTGTCTGCTTTTTCTGCACACCCGGCAAGCACCCAAAGGATCAGACAGCAAAGAGAATAACGCGGCATGGCCAAAACTCCGTACATAAGCGGCATCATGTTTCCTAAACACTACAACAGGAAAAGATGGCGAGTCGGGTATTCTTAATGATTTTAAGAAGTCGGCCTTCTGACGATGAAAGACAAAGCAACTTTGCAGCCAAAGCCCTGGCAGTTAACGAACAGCAAGGGCGGAACACCGAAAACCTGCCGGCTGATTCAAACAATAGTTCCACCGAATGCCCGGACGTGGGCGTCTAACACAGCGTGACAGACATCTCGCCGAATCAGACAGCGACAGGAAAACTGCAGGGCAAGCCGAGTCTCGAAAAGTTCAGCCGGGATGAAGAAGACCGCATCCTGTGCTGTCCGCAGGGACGGAAACCTTTAGAAAACAGCATTAGTGATGCGCGTGTGCAGATTCTGTTCGAGGTGGTCGTGTGCAATTCCTGACCAACACTCAGGCCGCGAGGCTCATCCAGGTTTAAGGACGCCCTCCAGGAATTGATACCGACGACGTCAGACCTGCACAGAGGGCGCCGCGTTAAGCTCTGACTGAGCCAGTTCTTCCATACCCAGCACGCGCGACAGTTCTTCTTCGGTGGTCAGTCCGGCTGCAACGGCATCCTGTCCGACATCCCACAGGGTACGCATACCAACAGAACGGGCGTGGGCCCCGATTTCGTGGGATGAGGCACGATTGTTACAAAGGGTTCGCGTCTGGTCATCAGCGACCAGCAGTTCCATGATCGGCATTCGCCCCGAGTACCCTTTGTTTCTGCATTCCTGACAGCCCACCGATTGATATTGGTCGTTTCCGGAAGTCGTGAAGTCCAGTGACGTTGTCTGGGACCTGCAGTGGATGCAAAGCTTGCGCACCAAACGCTGCGCTGCCGTAGCCAGTACGGTACTGGAAACCAGATAGGGCTCGATTCCCATGTCGATCAGACGTGTGAAGGCACCGGGCGCATTATTCGTGTGCAGGGACGCAACAACCAGATGCCCTGTGAGGGCCGCTTCGATCGCGTGTCGGGCTGTGACCTGGTCACGAATTTCCCCCAGCAGAATAATGTCTGGATCATGTCTCAGGATGCTTCGCAGGCCGCGTGCAAACGTCAGTCCGGTCGCTTCATTGACCTGAATCTGGTGAATTCCCGGCAGGGAATATTCGACCGGATCTTCGATCGTGATAATTTTCGCTTCCGGCTTCATCGCCCGCAGTTCGGCCAGAACGTGATACAGGGTCGTCGTTTTTCCGCTACCGGTAGGGCCTGTGACCAAAAAGATTCCGTTGGCCTGCGAAACCACATGCCGCCACTGATCGATTTGTGATTCCGGCAGTTGCAGCTGATTCAGTCCCCATTTCTGCCGCCCCTGACGCAACAGTCGCAGCACAACGCTCTCACCGTACATCATCGGAATCGTCGACAGTCGCACATCGACCTGGTCGGTGGGTGTTTTAAATTTGAATCGGCCGTCCTGTGGCAGACGTCTTTCTGCCACATTCAGTCTGGCCATAATCTTCAGTCGACTGACAATGGCGGGCTGCAGTCGCATCACATCCGCCGGGATCGTTTGATCCAAAAGCAGTCCGTCGATTCGGTATCGCACTCCAAATCCGATTTCTGCCGGTTCAATATGCAGGTCGCTGGCGCCCGAAGAGGCAGCATCCTGCAGCATCTCATTGACCAGAGCGACGACGGATGATTCTTCAGCCAGTGCTGATGCATCTTCTTCTGAGCCGTCTCCGGTTGGACCAAAGCGTTCATCAAAATCGGCATTGTCCATCAAATCATTAAGGGCCCCGCCGGCCAGCCCCAGAGTATTCTTCAGGACATCGCGGATTTGATGGGCATCAGCGAGCGCCAGACAGATGGTCTGTCCGGAAGCCTGTTCGAGGTCGGCAACCAGATCGCAGTCAAACGGGTCAGTGACGGCGACGGTCAAAACTTCGTCTTCAGATTCGACAGGGACAACCTGCCGACGAAATAAAACATTGACCGGAATCAGATTGATCACTTCCCGATCAATGTCAATCGCGTCCAGGTCGTACAGGGGCATTGCCAGAATACGACTGATGACCTGCAGCACCTTCCGCGCGGATAGTCCGGGGCATTCGTCCAGTTTCTGCAGCCATTCTTCCGGTGAGAACGATTCAAGAAACTGCATTTCGGCATTGGTAAAACCAATGGCTGCCAATTCTTCCGCAGAAAATGTCTCAAGATAAACTGACACGGGAACTCAATCACAGATGACGCATGAGCGGGACCAGCGATGACCTCATCGAGTTCAGCCACGTTCGTGACAGGGAAACCGACGGCGAAGTCTGCTGACGAAATGCGGGTCACAGGTTCCGACGCCGGGATGCACAGAACCCGGGAAATCACCACCCTAACTCTAGTTCACGATATGCATCAGGGCGGAAGTGTTCTGGCAATCGTTCCCGCGTCCTGCTTTCCCTGGCACCCGGTTTTGCGGGTCGGCCGGTTGCGGACAATCGAAGGCTGCCTCGGAGAATCGCCGTCAGTCCCGAACGGGATGCTATTGCACTGACAGTTGGCGTGTTTCGAGTCCGCTGATCGGGCGGCTTGAAGCGTTTGCTGAATCAAACCGGATCCAACAAAAAAAGCCGCTGGTCGGATGCGACCAGCGGCTCGTTGTTAATGAGAGAATCAGCGAATCAGATTGTCGATCTGCAGGCTGCCATGCCGGTGTCCGAATAAAATGGTTCGCTTATTCAGCTGATTGTTCTCGCTACCGTGACCAGCACCCCGAATTCATTTCAGGGTGCTGAATCAACGGTTCCGAGTCGGGAAACGATTCATGTATTGAATCGGTCCCCTTCAGCTTTATCCAACGGAAGCGGCGGTTTCGGCCAAATCGCCATTCGCTGCTGCCGTGTCAACTTCATTAGCCTGAGCGGCATCTGCCAAAGCAGTCCCATCCAGTGACCACTCCGACAGAACCGTGAAGCCAAGTTCATCCTGATGCGCTACAACCAGCATCGCATTTGATGCACCATTCACCAGGTCCACACCTCCGGCATCTGTCAACAGACCTTGATCCCGAATCGAGAACACGACGGAAACGACATCCGTTTCTGTACCGATGACATTGCCATCAGCGTCGACAATCTCCTGTGCGGTAACAACTGCGCTGTCAGAACCGAACGTTTGAACATGTCCGCCCGTCTGGTTCGTGAAGGTGATTGAGAACCCCTGGACAGGGATCTCAGTTTCAGCAGCAATCGGACCCGTTCCGGCGAGAGTATCACCGGTGGTGATGAACTGGTCACGCGGTACATCGGTCAGGACAAAGTCCAGTCGTTCACGGTCAGGAGTGGAACGATTCGATGCGCTGGTTGGCAAGCCAGCCAGCGTATCCGCGGTGCCCGTGAACGAAGCCGTTTCTGCTTCACCGCCTTCAGCGGCAGCAGCAGCCGCAGCTTCTGCTGCAATGGCATCCACTTCACCCTGAGCAGCATCGACTTCTGCCTGAGCTTCGCTGATCGCAACTGTGTCACCCGAAGCGGTGGCCACAGCCAGAGCTGCCTGAGCGGCTGTCAATGCAGCGTCTGCAGCAGCGGCTTCAGCTTCGGCCGCAGCCTGTTCTGCTGCAGCGATGACCTCGGCATTACCACCAAGCTCAGCGTCCGCCAGGTCAGCTTCAGCATCAGCAGCAGCTTGTTCAGCAGCTGCAGCGGCGGCTTCCGCAGCAACGGCAGCCGGAGTGGCTGCAGCGACTGCATCAGCAGCAGTAACAGCAGCCTGAGCTGCTTCGAGCTCTTGGTTAGCCGCATTAAGCTCCTGCTGTGCTGCGACAAACTCATCCTGAGCCGCATCGGCTTCCGCCTGAGCTTCGGCTGCAGGATCACCGCCAGCGGGGGCGATGGTTGCAGCAAATGCTTGGGCATCATCCCGTGCCTGTCGGGCCGCTTCGAACGCTGCCTGGGCGTTAGTCTGAGCTACGGTCGCAGCGTTGACTTCAGCATTGGCAACGGCAACTTCCGCGTTGGCGATGACTTCTGCATCACCACCCGCTTCGGCAGCCGCGAGTGCGGTTTCAGCGTTTGTCACTACAAGCTGGGCATCAGCCTCGGCATCAGCAGCCGCCTGTTCGACAGCAGCTTCCGCAGCAGCTTCCGCAGCTTCAGCAGCAGCTTCTTCAGCCGCCGGCAACTCAGGAACACCAGCTTCGGCCGCGAGGGCACCAGCCAGATCATCACGAGCAGCTGCAGTCGCTTCCACAGCCAGATCAAACGCAGTCTGAGCCGCCCTCTGAGCACCCTGAGCAGAGTTCAGAACCTGAACAGCCTGATCGACACCGGCTCCCAGATTGTTGGCATCCACGACACCCTGCTGAGCATTCAGCAGATTGGCGTTAGCGAGGTTCAGGGCAATGCGAGCCTGGTTCTCCACATTCAGGGCATCATTCAGAGCACCCTGTGCGAAGTCCGGATCCAAAGCTGGATCAACAAGGGCACCAAGATCGACACGGGTATCGATTTCCACAACATGGTCTTCGACACCAGTAGCGCTGGCCGTCATTTCAGCCGGGATGGTAATGCCAACAGCGGCTCTCAGAACAGTCGGGTCACCGGCGTCTGCACCAATGTTTGGAGCGATGTCGCCGTCTTCAAAACGAAGCGTGAACCGATAAGTTCCGATGTCACCAAAGCCGCCGCCGAGATCACCTCGCAGCAGACCGCCCTGGTCAGCACCACCAGCACCCAGACCACCCAGCCCCTGATTCGGAGTCACGGGGACGGAGTACTGTCCCAGATCTCCGAGGTCCAGAGTAACAGTCGCTGGAATGGCCTCGTAAACAGCCGTTCCATCGTCTTCGTTACCGCTCGCAAGAGCCGGTTTGACCTGACCGCGTACATCCAGACGAGCCGAAACTTCGTCCTGGCGTCCGCGAGCGCGGATAACCCGGTTCACGCCGGCCGGCATGTATTCCGTTTCACCTTCGGTGATGTGGAACTTGCCGTCACCACCCACGATTGGGTGAGCGTAGTGCCCCAGCAGCAACACGTTGTTAGCAGACGGATGACCGACATTCATGTTGTGGGTGTCTGTTGGACGAGAAGAAATCGTGATCTCTTCGCCGCCAACATCCAGGAACCCACCTTTGAAGTACGGATCCAGACTGATGACCTGTTCTGCGGGACCGGTCACAACATTACCGCCGAAACTGACAGCGTCCAGAGCGGCCTGATTGGCTGCCGGGCTGCCGTTCAATGGCAATAAGTTTTTCGCCGTAGCGTTTCCAGTACCGGTTGGACCGCCGTCTGTGCTGGTATCCCACGTAACGTTGGATCCCATCACGTTCTCAGCCACTTCCACGAATCTCATGCTTGTCATGATGATTTCGCGATTCGGACCTCGAACGGCCAGCCCTGCGAATGTGGAACCAACGGTATCCACATAGGTCTCTTCACCCAGTTCGTTAACAGGAACCACGCGTGTACCCAACTCTGGGAAATCCTTACCGGTGAATTCCTCACCCGCACGGTTCGCAAAGAGGCCAGGAACAGGCATGTCATTCGGAACGTGGATCACAGCATCCATCACTTCGATCAGGGTGTAGTCCACCCCATCGATCGTGGCGGTGTCATCCAGAACTTTGGTAATCGGACCCTCGTAAGAAAGAATCACGTTCCCCTGGAAGTCCAAACCTTCATTGTTGGGATCGAGTTCCATTTCACGACAGGCAAATCGACCGATCGTACCTTCAACCGATGTGGGCACCTGAGGTGTCCAGTGTCCCACGATCGTTCCTGTACGACCAACCGCGGCCTGAAGCTCGGCCTCAGTCACGATAGGCATACCGGGCAAAATTGATTCGACGAGTTTGACACCTGCCATTGACAGGTCGCCATCTTCATCAACTTCAATCACACCCTGCAGAACGTTTTCGCGAGGTTCGATCAACCATTCCACCCACGGTTCATCCGGACCGGTGAGTCCGCTGATCGTGGCCGGGATGATGGCGGCGTTAGGACCGAGCATTGCCGTGCCCTTGATGATGTAGCCGATCAGACGATTATTAGGATCATACTCACCCTGACGAGCGAGTTGTTCCTGATAATTCGTGCCGTTGGCTTCATAGACACGTCCAAGCTCAGCCCAGGACAGTTCACGTCCTTCTTCGATCATCTTGGGGATATCCGGGTGGTCTGCCTGGGCGACGCTTTCGTCAAATCCTGCGTCCACCCATGCATCCGTAAGGACACCCGAACCGAACGTACCTTCGATGTGCTGCTTTTGATCTTTCAGAGTGATCGTCAGCAGATTCATGATGGTAACGCCGTTTTCATCAGCATGCGTCACCTGTCCTTCATGGAAGAAGAACAGACGCGTCGGATCACCAAGAGCTTCACCGACTGTGGTCGACAGAGTCTGACCTGCAGCACCACCACCATTGGCAGCAGCAATCTGAGCTGCGGCGACGGCCACATCCAGATCTGCGGCTGGTACGGCAGCAGATTCACCGGGAGCAGCGACAGAGCCACTGGCGACGGTGTTGCGAATTGTGTCCAGCAGCGCCGGAATCGACACGGCTTCCACAAATCCAGCAGGAGGTTCTGCTTCCACTTCGACAGCTTCAACAGGCTCTTCTGCACCTGGCAGTGGTTCAGGGTTGATTACCGCAGATACGGTAAACGTCGTCACTCCATCGCTGGTAATAGCAATGACTTCGACGACATCGTCGCCAAGTATGCTGTTCGTTGCAGCTGTTGGAGGTCGGACGACAATGTCAAACCCGCCCGGAGCCGGGAATGAGTCCACCACACCGGTACCGATCTCATCTCGTGAGCCATCGGCTCGGACAAGATAGGCGATGACCTGAGCGCCTTTATCGGCGTTGCCCTGGTCATCCGTCAGGCTACCTTCGATCACCCAACGATTACCCGGACGGAAGACAACTTCACCAACCGAGAGGTTGGTTGCACTGACGCCAATACCATCGGCCAGACCAGGATCAACATCGGCTGTTCCAACTTCTGTGATGCTCAATGCACCGGCAGAAGGCAGAACTTCGTCCCCGAAGGTAAAGCTCACAGTGTCTCCACCGCCGGTGGTTACTGTGAGAACATCGCCTTCTTCAGGATACAATTCGTCGTTGCCGGCGAACTGTTGAATGATCCTGAAACTACCGTCTGCACTGGCAAAAGCTTCGGCGACAATGTCACCATTGGCGTTTGTTACCTGAACAGCTTCTCCAGCGCCGGCTGTACCACCGATGGTAAAGACAACCGTGTTCGTTGCAGGTTCTTCTGCAGCAGGTTCTTCTGCAGCAGGGTCTTCTGCAGCAGGGTCTTCTGCAGCAGGAATGACCGAGATCGGCTGGCCCTGGTTGACCTGCTGCATCAGCTGATTGAGCTGCTGCACGCGAGCATTACGCCGTGCGTTAATGTCCTGCAGTGCACTGTTGAGGTCTTCAGGTGAAAGACCCGCACTGTGAGCGGCAGCGGTTTCAGCATTGAATGCATTCTGAGATCGAACAATCTCAGCGTTGATGTCATCGCTGTTGACCAGGCTGCCCGGATCAACAACCGCTTCTTCTTCAGCAGCTTCAGCGGCATCGAGTTCAGCCTGAGCGGCTTCGAGTTCCGCTTCCGCTTCAGCGATTTCGACTTCGTCGCCCAGTTCCTGAGCTTCGGCCAGTTCCGCTTCAGCGGCTTCTACGCCACGTTCCGCAGCAGCGACTTCGTCGATCTCAAGTTCACCGGGTTCCGGAGTGGTAACACCCAGACGATCAGAGAAACTTGGGAAAGGTTCAGCAGCACCGCTGGCACCGGTGGCGTCCATAGAGACCATGATGTCGATTTCGACACCATCGACGGTTTCAGATCCGTTGGGGATATCAATCGATGGATGGTCGAATGGAGCCTGACGATAACGCACGCGGTCGTCCGTCAGCGTTCGCATCCAGGCAGCCACAGCAGCAATCTTTTCAGGCTTGCCGTCCAGCTGGCCAATCCGACGAATGTCCGGATCCAGGTGACGGTTATCTGAGTGGTCTCCACCACGAGCGTAGAACTCAACAACATCTTCCAGTGTCAGATAGCGACCGTTATGGAAGTAAGGAGCTGTCAGTTCCACATTACGCAGGGTCGAGACTTTGAAGTGTCCGTCGACCTGTGCTTCGGCATCAGATGCACTCAGGTGGGGCAGGTTCGGCCACTGTGACACGTCGCCGATATTGGACTGCTTTGACAGAGCAATCGGACCAAACGGCAGGTCCAAACGAGCACGTCCGACGTCTTCATCAGTGGCTGAGGCACCGATGTTGTAGAACCCGGCATCGTACATGCCTGGTCCGTCGGAATTGTTCAGTCGCATGGCTTCGAGCGGAGCGACCAGCTGGAACTCGAAGGTCGCCGTGCTGAACATCGGGCCGTCGTGACAGCCGTTACAGCGCGTACCACCGCTCAGGAAGCGGCTGAAACCCTCTTTTTCCAGTTCGGGGAGGTCAATTTCACCACGAGCAAACTGGTCAAACGGACTGTTGTCCGAGATCAAAGTTCGTTCGTAAGCCTGAATGGCCAGTCCAAAGAAGAAAGCAAAGTTCGCTTCCATCTGACTGCAGTTCACCGTGTCTTCCGTGAAGGGATTGGCGTTTTCCGCAAGTGCGGCACCGGGTTCAACCTGACTGGCGTCCGTCTCTTCAAAGTCACGATTGATTTCGATCGGATGAGGACTGTTCCAGTATTGATCCTGGAATGCTTCTCGAATCAGTTCAGCGTAAGACAGATCAATCTTGTGCGTTTCCGCGTTGATGATCGCGCCCAGGACACTGTCTTCCGGATGGATCGTCTGCAGCTGCAGCGGTTTGACTGTCGGATGCAGCATTTTCTGAGCCAGTTCCGGCCATGATCGGCTTCCGTCCAGAGGACCGTGTGACATTTCTGTCGCGTTGTTCGGTGGTCCAACAGCCTGCGAGGCCAGTGAGGAGAAATCGATCAGGATGTTGGTGTTCTTATAACAGGCATCGCCTGCGTTCACGTAAACACCCGCGGTTTTATCACCAGGTCCCAGTGGGTTTTCTCCGTTAAAGAACCGATGAGCTCGTCCATCCCAGAACTGAAATGTCTGGAAGGCCGCATTGATGACGGTCGGCGTATTACGTCCGGTCACCCGACGAAAGTCTCCTGGCAGGTCACTGCTGAGATCTTCATTCGGCGGATCAATGCCCAGAAACGTTTTGTGGGGTACGCCCTGAGAACCGGCAACGGTTCCTTCGCTCAGCGGGAAGTCGCTTGCGGTGAGTTCCCGGTTTCCAATGATTCCGTTTCCTTCACCGGTATCGTAATCAAACAACTGATTCCTGGTTCGCCAGTCAGCTCCGCCGAAGTTGTGACAGGTCGCACAGGAGACTTTATTGTCACCGCCGACCTGGACATCCCAGAACAATGATTTACCCAGTTGTACCAGAGCTGTCTGGTCTTTAATGACCAGTTGATCGAGCGTACCGAGCGTGTTGAAATCCCGGTCCTTGACCAGTGGTGGTGGCAGCAGTGATGCATCGAGCAGGTACTCGAGTGCTTCGAAAGCCATGCCGTTCATGAACGTACCAACGAGAGCCACTTCACCATTGACGCTGATGGCGATCTCACCCTGATCAGCTTCAAGGGCTTCCAGAAGCCCTGCAGGAGCCTGCTGATTGATGCTGTGCAGCCCCAGCTCCGGTGCCGGAGCTGGAGGTCCCACTTCGACTTCAGGAACTTCCGGCTCAATGTGTGGCTCGATGATGGGGGGGGCGAGCAGTTCCGCAGGATTGAGACTCAGATAGACCTCACCGGTGACACTGTTTCGAATGTCAATGCCCGTGATGGACGAACTGTCTTCAAATCCTCCGGTCGCTACGTCGATATCCATTTTGTCGCCGAAGAAGGCAACCACGGCTTCGCCGCCAACGGCAATCCCGTTGGCATCGGTCTGTGTGAAACCGATGACAGGCTCGATCAGCGTGGCGAAATCAGCGTCCGGTTCAGCCGCGATTGGGCCGCCCTGAGCACGTTGGATTTCCAGCCGACCATCTTCCTGAGCCGCGTGGTGGGCTTCCTGCAGTTCAGCATTTTCCTCCTGTTGTTTGCCCTGCAGTTCCTCAAGTTCACTCTGCAGTTGCGTGATGGCCGCCTGATCGACAGGTTGTGCTGCGGCCGCTTCATGAATCGCATCAATGATGGCATCACGTTCTCTTTGATGCCTTTGCTGGACGTCCTGCCTTTCCAGTTCCTGCATTTGCAGCATCAGCTGAAATTCCTGCTGCACTTCGTTGATTTCCGCTCCAACCGCCAAGCGTGGTGGTTGGAGGGCCAGAGTCAGTGCTAACACTGACCCCGCTAATGCTGTGAGAGGATACAAGTATCCTCGTCGAATGAACCGCATGATTTTCCCCTTACATTAATTGTTAGCAGCGTCGGAAGCAGACTTGTTCCGAAAAGGATCACCACCGTCTTCGTGTTTGAATTCCGACAGCCGTTGCGAAGGATGGGCGCTTTGCGCAAGGACTCATGTGTGGACCATGTGCCCAAAATGCAGGAAAGGACACAAGATATGAGCGTTGCGAAGGAGAATCAGACGAGTCGTTTTCGGCATGCCATACAGCCGGAATAATCGTTACATCCCGTTTGACACCGGGGGGAGGGGAGTTTCTCCCTTAATCCGCGGTAACCGCATAATCTGTAATAACCGCGGGTAAACTGCAGGAATTCGGCTTTGCCGCAGCGTTCTTCTTTATTGCGATCGACTTCTTTTTTATGGCGATCGAGGATGTTCCAGCGGTGCTGCGGATGTCCGGTGAGTCAGGGATCGGGGAACAGTTGTCCGAGATGCTGGCCCTGAAAAAGACGGGGCATGACATTGGTCTGCCTTTGAAAATCTGATCCATCGGTTATGAAGTTTTCGGGCCCATTTGGCAAGGAGACTTTTTGATGACGAAGCGACGTCGGCGTCACACGCCGGAACAGATTGTAAAGAAGCTGCG
>Ga0180430_10002576_pt1 | contig 16287 bp, 11 predicted proteins | sample SS_ome_9_FD_132999 | JGI IMG/M metagenome (GOLD analysis project Ga0180430, IMG submission 132999) | Hypersaline lake sediment archaeal communities from the Salton Sea, California, USA - SS_1_S_2 metaG | ecosystem: Environmental > Aquatic > Non-marine Saline and Alkaline > Hypersaline >... | reverse complement strand
GGCATCGATGTCAGCGGCCATGAACAGACTCAATGCGGTCAATGATGGTTTCAGCTGATCGACGCGCGACTTCGACGTATCAGACAGATGTTCCCTGCCAATAAGATCATTGTAGGTCACCCACGCATCTGCATTGGAAACAACGACGTTGGCTCGGATTTCTTCACCATCAGCCAGTTGAACACCAACGGCCCTGCGGTTTTCGCCTTCGCCTTCGATGAGGATTCGTTCGACTGCTGTTCGAGTGCGAATCTCGCCTCCGGTCTTCCTGAGTCGTGAAATGAAAGCGCGCGGGATGGCTCCACCACCACCTTTTGGAAACCACGCTCCATCCCAGTAATGCGCATCAATCGCCACGTGTTGGAGGAATGGTACTTTGTTCGGTGACAGACCGTGATCTCCGGAACGCGACTCCAGAATCGCTTTCAGCTTGGGGTCCTTAACGTATCGGGTAATTACCTGAGCCAAAGGTTTCATCCCGCTGAAGATGAATGCCGGGGCACGCAGCAGGAGCATCAGCTTTCCGAAGGTACCTCGTGCCCTGGTGGCCAGAGCCAGTCCACGATCTACTTTCAGCATCAGCTTGAAGTACTGTTGAATCCCGACGCGTTCCTCAGGGAAGCGTTCAATCAGCCGCTGCTGGAATTTCTCGCGACCGCTGGGGATATCGAAGGTCTCGTCTTCGAACACGATATGATCGAAGCCGTCGGGATTGAGTGCCATGAACTCGATGTCGCCACCGACTCCCAGACCTTCCAGAATGGTCCTCATCTGACCATCTTTCTGCAGCTGGCCGATGTAATGGACACCCGGACTGAATTTATGTCCTTCCAGTGCGAAGGTGTGACACCATCCGCCGGGCAGATAATGCTGTTCAAGCACCATGACTTTTTTGCCGAGATTCGACAGAGCGACCGCAGCCCCCAGGCCGCCAATTCCGGAACCGACAACTATTGCATCCCATTCCGACATATTGCTTTAGTCCCTTCTTGGGTGTTGCAGTGATAAGCCTCAGTAGATCGCATGGATTGTGCCTGACATGATCCATGCTGCTGAATTCGGAGCTTCTCAATCTCCGACCAGACTACCATCCTCCGTAACATCTTCAATTGCCGATGCACGCAGTATGTGAACGAATCGAATCGAGTGTGGAACCTGTTTACCAATGATTGATGCAAAACTTACCTTGCCAGACTAACGACGCGTATTCGGCGTCTGAATCGTAATGTGCCCCATGACTTACGGGGGCTTTAGTGCTTTCGACACTCTTATGAATTGGCAGCCTCTGTATGTGATACGGTTTTGGCGACTCGTTTGGCGGTTGCATTTCTCGTCTGCTATTGACGAATTTGTATTCGTTGTCTCGTCGGTCGCTGACGATACGGCTCAGCTGGAGATTGGTCTTGAGTCGAATGTTGTGATGAAAAGCTACTGTCGATAGTCCCCTGCGCAGATAGAATATCATCAAGCGATCCAGAACTCGTGGGACTGCCAACGGCCAACTGGAGTGTTCGGAAATGCTTAGATCGTCCTTAGGTATTTGCCTGATGCTGCCCGGGATCTGCCTGGCCCAGGATCGCGATGAAGTATTGTCTGAAATTGAAGAGTTGATCGCTGAGGTGGAGGAAAGTGGGGCAGTTGAATCCCCGCAGAAGACTGCGAAGAGAGAGTCTATTGCCCTGCTTCGACAAGCGCGCGGCGCCAGAAAATCGGCAATCCGCATAGAACGTCAGATCGAACAGGTCGACGACGATGATGTGGCTCTACTCAAGTCACTCGAAGAGAAACTGAGTGTCTCTGAACTGAGCATTGAAAAGTGCTTTGCCCTGCTTGAGTTGATTGAGCTAAGGGTGGAGTTGGAGGAACTACTTGAAGAAGTCAGGGAGGAAGAGCTCACGTCGTTTGAGCGCGAGGCGAAGTCTCTTCTTGTGTTGCAAAGAAAAAGAGCCGATTTGACGGCGGAGTACTTTGAACTTCGTTTGGAAGAGGACGGGGGGCAGATCGATCAGGTTGAACGCGTTCTTGAAGAACTTCATGAGGATTTTGAATCGCAGCATGTGTTGTTGGAGCTGCAGGTAGAGCTGCATTGGGCACGCGAAGAGGGCGATAGCGAGCAGATCGAGGAGCTCATAGCTGAACTCAAGGAACTCAGGAAACAGAATCCGGTTGACGCCCAGGGAGACGGTGACAGAAGGCGTACAAAAATGCAAAGTCCGCGTTCTGAGACCGCGGCAGCCGCAAGAAGTCAGATTCGTCCAGTCGATGTGTCTGTCGAACAGATTTCAGCGGCTTCGAAGCTGTCATTCCAAAACTCGATATTGCCCTTGCTGAAACAGCACTGCTACGAATGTCACGACGCAGGTAGTGCGTCCGGTGACCTGAATCTCGAGCAGCTCAGTAGTGTTCGTCCGTTTGTTTCAAATCGACGGCACTGGCTTAACATCAAGCAGCAGATCCGTATCAGGTCGATGCCCCCGGAAGGATCCTCCGGTCCTTCAGACGAAGACAGAAGTGTCCTTGTGGCGTGGTTGACACATGCCATCGATCATTTCGACTATTCAAGGGTTCGACGGCCTGGATTCGAGGCGCCTCGTCGGCTGACTCACGAAGAATACAACAATACGGTTCGCGATTTATTTGGCGTCGATCTGCGGCCAACTGATCGTTTCCCGGCAGATTTGAAGGCAACAAGTGGTTTCGACAACAGCTCGAACAGTCTGTTTATTCAACCCGTCTTAATGGAACGATATTTTGGTGCTGCAGAGCAAATCGTTCATGAAACACTGTCGTCCAGTGTTTCGAGCGAGCTCCGCAAACGGGTCGAACAGATGATCATTGGCCACCAGTCGCTCACCGAAGCGGTACTGTCGTTTGCCGCGAGAGCGTGGCGACGGCCACTGACTTCAAGCGAAAAACTGGAACTTGCAAAGTTCTTTCAGGATGCAGCGGCTCGGACAGAGTCGGACCGTACTGGGTTCCTTCAGGCGATTCAGGTGATCCTCGTGTCGCCAAACTTTCTGATGCGCACTGACCAGACGCCGAAGCAGACACGCTCTGCATATGCGGTTTCGAGTTTTGAACTGGCCAGTCGTCTTTCCTATTTCTTATGGGCATCGATGCCTGACAGGAGTTTGTTTGAGCTTGCCCGGAGAGATTTGTTGCGGGAGAAGGACGTCCTGGAACGCGAGGTCTTGAGGATGCTCGACGATCCCAAATCCGAAACGCTGGGGCAGTTGTTTGCAGCGCAATGGCTTGGCTTTGGGAACTTGCACCACATTCAACCGGATCAGATCGACAACCCATGGGCGACCGATTCATTGCTGCAGGCGATGAAAGACGAATCCGCCATGTTTTTCAATAGTATGGTGGAAGCTAACCTGCCGATTGATGCGCTGATCACGGCCGATTACACGTACCTGAATCAGGAACTTGCGGGGCACTACAGGATAGAGGGCGTTGTTGGAGATGACATGAGGCGAGTCGTCCTGCGGAATTCACGCCGTGGAGGCATTCTCGGTCATGCGAGTATTCTCGCCACGACCTCATTTCCGGGTCGGACGAGCCCGGTTGTCCGCGGGAATTGGATCCTGTCAGAATTGTTGGGCACGCCTCCCCCTCCTCCACCTCCCAACGTGAGTCAGTTCGACGAGAGTATTGAGGAACGCGACTCACTCTCAGCCCGCCAGAAACTGGAACTGCATCGTCAGAACCCCAACTGTTACGTGTGTCACAATGAGATAGATCCATTGGGATTCGCGTTGGAAGAGTTCGGATGGTTCGGCAGGGAACGACGCCTTGATGGTGAAGACGATCTGGATGTGGAGGGAATGCTGCCGAACGGCACGGTAGTGAACGGCATCTCCGGACTTCGTGACGCACTGATTAGCGAGCGTCGTGATGACCTGGTCGAGCAAATGACACGAAAGATGTTGTCATACGCGCTGTGCCGACAGATAGAGTACTACGATGAGTCGACCGTGAATGAAATTGTCGAGACGGTAGAGAATGACAACCGGAGAATGCGGACGTTGATTCTTGCCATTGTTCGCAGTGATGCGTTTCGAATGAAACAACCTGGGAGGGACTAGATCATGCCTCGAAACTGGTACGTGCCACGGCGAAGACTGTTGCGAGGCATTGGAGCGAGTATGGCGCTTCCGCTTCTCGATGTCATGACCGAGCCATCCGTCTACGCAGGCGAACAATCCACGAGCAAGGCTCGCCTCGCTTATTTGTATATTCCCAACGGCGTAGCGGAGGGAGCGTGGAAGCCGAGTCAAATGAAAGGCAGCGATCGCATTGTCAAACTGAATCCGTGGATGTCGTCATTGCAGCCGTTTGTGGATCAACTGACGATGTTCCACGATCTTTGGACACCACGTGGTAACGGACATGTGGCGGGAACTGCGACGTGGTTAACAGGTGGCAGTTTCGATGAAGAGAGGATCGATGTGGGAGGTATTTCCGCGGATCAGATTGCGGCTCAACATTTCCGCAACGAAACGCTACTGCCGTCCCTCGAAATTTCGGCCAAAGGTGAGGGGATCTTTACCAGAAGCCTGCCACGCAATTCTGTGTCGTGGGCAGATAAATCAACACCGGTTCCTCGCGACGTGGAGCCTCGAATTGTGTTTGATCGAATGTTTCGTGCTGGAAAATCCGGGTTAGCCAGTCAGTCGGTTCTGGATCTTGTCATGGACGATGCACGCAGTCTGAAACGCCGTGCAAGTGACCAGGATCAGAAGAAGATTGATGAGTATCTTGCGTCAGTGAGAAGCCTCGAACGACGAATTCAGTTTGCTGAACGACAGCAGGATCGTGCTCGCCGTGACTCGAAGCTTCAATCCGCTTTGGTGCGTCCAGAGGCAGGAATACCGGGAGATCACGAGGAGTACATGCGAACGATGCTGGACATGATCGTCCTGGCCTTCTGGGCTGATGCAACGCGCGTCTGTACTTTCATGATGGACCATGGTCAAAGCAACCGGTACTTCGATTTCATCGACGGTGTGAAAGGGACCTGGCATGCCTTATCTCACTGGAAGGAATTCAGTGGTCGATCAGAAGACGACGATGGAATCACATCATGGTCGTCTCGCGACGAGAAACGCGACATGTACAATCGCGTGACTCAATGGCATACCGATCAGGTTGCGTACTTCCTGAAGCGACTAAGTGAAATCAGAGAAGGCGGAGATTCGCTGCTTGACAACAGCATGGTCGTGTATGGATCGAGTATTGCTGACGGGCACGAGCACGCCGAAGAAGACTTGCCGGTTTTGCTCGCCGGCAGAGGTGCGGGGGCAGTCACGCCAGGACGGATGGTGAGTGCTCGGGGTAAAATATCAATGTCAAGGCTTCACCTGGCACTGCTCCATGGGCTGGGCATCCGGCACGATTCTTTCGCAGACGCAAGCGACCCGCTGGAGCTTGCATAGAAGCCTTGTCACCTGCGCTCGGGAATGTGAGCACTTGACACGAACCGACGTGTGTCGTGAGTATGCTGGTGATCAATCAGTTGTTCCAGACTCATGGATACGGATGGAACGGAAATCCAGGTCGGTGGTTGGGTCGTGGCCCTGGAGGCTGATGTGGCCGGGTTCCAGGCGTTTGCCTTTTCGCGGGTTTACATTGGATTCTCTGGTATCCTGCCAGTGGACGACCTGATAACCGTTGACCCACGAGGCGAATCGATCGTGCTGGGCAATCAATGTGGCACTCAGCCATTCCCGGTCGTTGGCGACGACATAGCGAGCTGCCGCCCGGCGAAAGATCGCTCCTGTACCGGAGTCGGCCGGCTTCGTCCGATCATCGTCGTTGTAGCCGTTCTGAATTTGCATTTCGTAGCCGTGAGAAGGCGCTTCTGCTGTCCCGGGGACCGCTCGAAAGAACACGCCACTGTTAAGGGCATCGCCATTGGTTCTGGCCTGTACCTGCAGGATGAAATCGGCGTGAGTCGAATCTGTTTGCAAAAAGCCAGGTCCATTGCTGACATGGATGTTGTTGTCCGTGACTGTGAACTGACTCTTTGATCCATCCACGACTGACCAGCCGCTCAGGGAACTTCCATCAAACAGCTCTTGGCTGTTCAGCGGTTTCAGGAAAACGTTGCGAAACGCAATTCGTCCGCCGTTCATCTGCAGGCCAATGAATCCGGAAGTTCGCGCGTGGTTGGTTTCGTCTGTGAAGTTGACGATCTCGGTTCCGTCGAGCCAGACCTTGATCTTCGGACCGTCGCAACTCAATCGAAACGTATGCCAGTCTCCTTCAACGGCCGGGACACTTTTCGCCTTGTGACGTGCCACCAGGCTGCCGGTTGGAAAGGAATCATGCGAATCGCAGATATTGAGTTCGTACGTGTCTGTGGCCGGGTTGCCTGCGTTGGCGGCGGTTCGCAGAAAGACGCCGCTGTTTCCTCCCGCTTCCAGATGAAAGTCGCAGCGGAACTCAAAGTCGTCGAATTGAAATGGTGTGGTGAGCAGACCAGGATCGCCGTCGTCGGCGACCAGACAATGGTGTTCGACTCGCCAGTTGTTGGCTTCGGGTTGCTGCCAGCCGAACAACGAAACACCATCAAACAAACTGATCCACCCTTCCTGGATCTCTTCTGCGGTGAGGTTCGGAGCGATGAATTCCAGCGGGTCCTGTTCGGATGCGTGATCCTGCTTTAGCTTTGATTCCGCTGACGTGGCCGGCGCACTGGTTTCCTTTGCCGGAGGTTGTGAGGAGTCGGGTTGGCAGCCGACGGCACTCAACAGGAACAAGCCGAGCGAAGAAATCAGGAAACGATGAGACAGCATGTCTTATGACCCTTCGGAAAGCTGCCAGCGGAGAAAGGATTCCAGAAATGTGTCGATGTCGCCGTCGAGGACGGGTTGTGGGTTTCCAACTTTTGTGCCTGTGCGGGCATCCTTGACGTATTGGTCAGGATGCAGGACGTAGTTACGAACTGTTGTTCCACCGAAACCAATTTTCGATTTGTCGCCTCGTTTGGCCGCCAGTTCTGCATCGCGTTTTTCGACTTCCAGTTGATACAGCCGGGCCTGAAGCATCTTGCGAGCCGTGGCGCGGTTCTTATGCTGGCTGCGTTCGTTCTGGCACTGGACCACGACTCCACTTGTGTGGGTCAGTCTCACGGCAGAGTCGGTCTTGTTGACGTGTTGTCCGCCTGCTCCTCCGGCTCGATACGTGTCTTCTCGAACGTCCTTGTCCCAGTCGATGTCGATGTCAAAGTTGTCGTCCAGTTCGGGGCTGACGTCGACGGCGGCGAACGCTGTATGTCGTCGACCTGCGGAATCGAAGGGGCTGATCCGGATGAGTCGGTGGTTTCCGGTTTCGCCTTTCAGGTATCCGTAGACGTAATCTCCTTTGATGAGCAGCGTGGCGTTACGGATTCCGGCTTCTTCGCCTTCCGACAGGTCGATTTCTTCGACCTTGAAGTTTCTGCGTTCGGCCCAGCGAGCGTACATGCGCATGAGCATGAGGGCCCAGTCGGCGGAATCGGTGCCTCCTTCGCCAGCCTGGATCTGCACATACGCAGAGCAGGCGTCTTCCTGAGCACCCATAGTGGCCTGAAGTTCGACGGCGTCGATTTGCTGCTGCAAAGCGTCGGCAGCGGTTTGAAGTTCGGCTTCGCTGTCAGGATCTTCTTCTGCGAATTCCAGCAGAACGGTCAGGTCTTCGCCGGCAGAGATCATCTTCTGAACGGGTTCGACTGCAGTCTTCAGCCGTTGCATTTCTGCAACGGTCGCCTGAGCCTTCTCCTGGTTATCCCAGAAATCCGGAGCAGCCATCCGGTCGCTGACTTCTTTGAGCTCAGCCTCCTTGGTTTCCAGGTCAAAGACAGTCTCGGAGGTAGACAATGCGTTCCTGAATTTCGTTGCAGAGGGTGCGGAGTTCAGCTTCCATGATTTATTCTGGTCCGGTGAGAAAAGGCGTTGAGGCGGGATTTCAGCACAGATGATGAAGACATGCAATCGGCTGCCAGGGTTCAACCGATGCGTGAACACAGATTGGTACGGCAGCTTGCCCGCGACAGGTTGGGGTGTCAGCCGTTCGGTTCAGTGAGTGGTCCGTAGAGCTCCGGTCGACGAAACCGAAACAGGTATTCCGGTTCGGATCGAGCGGCCACCAGCGTTTCGTTGTCGAACGTTGCAATCATCATTGCCGGTTCATTGGAAGACGAGGGCCAGGTGGCGATCGTTTTGCCGCGCGGGTCAATGGCTGTTCCTCCTCCCGGGAACGTCTGAGTGATCCCCGCTGATTCCACCTGTCCGACGTAGTTGCAGGCGAGGCCAAAGATGCCGTTTTCCACGCAGCGGGCCTGAAGTGCGCGACCGGCCCAGTCATGCCAGCCCTGAGGATTCACAGGTGGCGGGTCGGCAGCAAAAGGAAACAGGACGATTTCAACGTTGTTGACTGCGAGCAGGCGGGTTGATTCCGGGATCAGGGCATCGAAACAGATGTTCACTCCGATTCGTCCGAGCGGCGTGTTGATCACCGACGGGATCCCACCACCGTTGTAGAACGGCATTTCGAACATGGGGACGTGCATCTTTCTCCAGTGCCCCAGCAATCCGTTTGGCCCAACGATGATCTGTGTGTTGTGCAGGACGTTGCCCGCATCTTCCAGCATGCCCGTGCAGATCAGAATGTCGTGCTTCCGGGAAATCTCGATGAGTTGACTGACGGCCGATCCGCCCAGTCGTTCTGCTGTGTCCTGAGCTTCCGCAAGAGCGCGACGAAGCCACGTGTCATGATTGCCGACTGGATGATTGGGGATGAAGCCGGTGAGTGACAGTTCCGGAAACAAGACCAGGTCGGCTCCGGATTCCTTTGCAGTCTGAGTCCAGGTTGCGATACGGCGGACATTGTCGGTGATTTTTCCTGGTCGAGTGTCGACGGAGACAGCAGCCATTGACACTTGTTCGCGCATCGGGATCACTTTCTGAGTTGACGGTTTGGTGCAGGCAGACGAGGCTACGTGTCCTGTACCGGAGCTATTGATAAGAATGTCTGACTCATCCGAAGAACGCAAACCGCCTGGACTTTCGCAGCCGGAAGAACTGGTAGATCGCACAATTGGCGAATTCCGACTGTTGCGTCGGCTGGGGTCAGGAGGAATGGCAGAGGTCTACCTGGCCGAACAGCCATCGCTGGATCGGCTGGTCGCCGTCAAGATCCTCCAGCCTGACCGTGTGGCCGGGTTTGATCGTTCTCTGGTGGAACGCTTCGAACGAGAAGCCAAAGCAGCGGGTGGCCTGAACCATGCCAATATTGTTCAGGTTTATCAGACCGGTCACGACGACGGGATCCACTACATTGTTCAGGAGTTCATTCAGGGCAACAATCTGGCTCAGCAGGTGAAGCGAAACGGTCCACCGGAGTTACTGACCGGTCTGGACTGGATGCAGCAGATTGCCGGTGCTTTGAATGCGGCCAACGAATCCGGAATCGTGCATCGCGACATCAAACCGGAGAATATCATGCTGACGCGTGATCTGGCGGCGAAGGTGGCGGATTTCGGGCTGGCTCAACTCAGCCAGCAACCGGACCAGAAGAATCTGACTCAAACAGGGACGACCATGGGAACCCCTTTGTACATGAGTCCGGAGCAGATTCGGGGAGAAAAGGTCGATCACCGCAGCGACCAGTATTCCTTTGGCGTGACGTGCTATCACATGTTTGCCGGGCAACCGCCGTTCTCATCGGGCAACTCGGTCACGATCGCCGTTCAGCATCTGCAGGACGACCCGCCGCCCCTGTCGGGCCATCGAGCTGACCTGCCGGTACGGTTGTGCGAAATGATCCATCGTATGATGGCCAAGCAGCCGGAGGATCGGTATCAGACGACTCAGGAAGTTCTGGATGCCATCGATGACGTTCGCCGTCTGCCGGTGAATTCCAGCCAGCAGTGGGCCGGTGGTGTCAACACATGGCTGCGCGACGCAGTCCCGAGTTGGCCAGCCATGATTGTCGGGCTGCTGGCTGCAGCGGGCGTGGGAGCGTGGGCAGGCTTTCGTATGACTTCGTCGGTGGGGTTGCCTGAGATTCAGGTTCCGGCGGTGACTCGTAGGGAAACTGCCGCTGGCCAGTTTGCAGCGGCGATGCTCAAGCCGGAAAGTGAGGCGTCATGGATGGCGGTGAGTGAGTACTTTCCTGATTCCGTTGAAGCCCACTACGCGAAGCTCCATCTTGGGCTGCTGTATCTGAGTCAGGTTCCGGCGGATCTGGAACGTGCCGGTGAAACGCTGGTCAATCTCGAAAACTGGACCACAGCCAATCCCGATGAGGACCCACGCTTGCGAGCGCTGACGTTTTTGGCGCAGGCACGACTCGCCGCCGAAATGGACCAGGATGCCGCAGAAGCGGCTGCGATGAATCAGTTGTTTGACGAAGGTATCCTGAAGCCGGACGACCTGGACGAACTGATCGAATCGTCTCCGCAGATTCTGCGGACCTACTGGGATCGGCGTCAACGAGCTCCGGGGCCAGGGCCGGGCGGACCAGGTGGTCCACCACCAAGAGGCGAAGGGCGTCCGCCACGAGACGGGTCACCGCGATAGTACGGCTCGCGTATGGATGCTGATTCTATGGAGTGATTCTGTCTGTGCCGACAGTCAGGCGGCTGACGTATCAATCAGGCCAGCAGGAGAGTCCGAGCGCGGCAGCTTGAGCGTAAATGTGGTGCCCTTGCCGGGTTCGCTTTCCACTCGAATGCGACCTTCGTGTGATTCGATGATACGTCGGCAAAGTGCCAGGCCCAGTCCGGTTCCGCCCTGTCCTCGAGCATCAGCCTGGCGCGTGGTATAGAACGGATCGAAGATCTTCTGCAGCTTATCGTGAGGAATCCCGGCACCATTGTCGGCGACAGAAACTTCTGCCCATCCTTCTGATGGATTGTCCCGAACGGTCAGCGTGATGCGTCCGCCTTCGTTCATGGCCTGCCGCGCGTTTACGATGAGGTTCATCAGGATTTGCTGAATCTGGCTGCTGTTGACTTTCGCCCAGACGCTGCTGCTGCCGTGGCGATCAACTCCAATCCGGTGCATCTGCAGATCCTTCTGGACCAGCACAAGGACGTCATCCAGCAGACGGTTGAGTTCTGCAGGGTCGTAGCGGTCGCTGGTGTTGCGTGAGTATGCCAGCATTCCCGTGGTGATCTTGCTGGCGCGCTGTCCGGCCGACAGTATCTTCGCGAAAGCCTTGTCCCGCGTCGCGGCGTCCTTGTGACGCACACCCATTTTGGCGTAGTTGATGACCGTCGTCAGGATGTTGTTGAACTCGTGAGTGATACTGCTGGCGAGAGCACCAACGGAACTCAGCCGCTGCGCGCGCATCAACTGGTCTTCCAGAATTCTGATTCGGTCCTGGTCGGTCAGAGGGGGGTCATTGCTCATATCTGGCTGCCTGAAGCTCCTGTTTGCCCGCCACTCTGGGGGAATTCCTGAGAGAGAATGCTGTCTGCCAGGCCATTCCCGTCAGGACCGACACGATCGCGCCTGCAGAGATTATCGGCATTTCGGAACCACCGAACTGAAACAGGACGTTGAGGAATCGCAACATGTGAGTCGAAAACACCAGCCGATTATGCCGTTTCACCCCTCGCTGAGCCGCGCGTGTGGTGCCGGACAATCGATCATGTTGCGTTTGAGAAACAGGGCGCCTGGCATATTCGTAGTCGTTCCACAGTGCTGTTGCCGTCGACCGTCTGTGATCTAGGTTAAACAGACGGGATCCCGAATCGCGGCAGCAGAATCCTCTGATGTGCCCGAGTTTTGATTGACGGTGTTCCGCGACGAAGGCTGACAGCCATGAGAATCATAAGAAGAAGTCAAAGACCGGGAGAACGCCGTCGAGGCGCCGCGCTGGTGGAAACCGCAGTTGTGCTGCCGGTCTTCTTTACATTCATTTTTGCGTTCATCGAGTTTGGTCACTGTTTTATGACCATTCACACACTGAACTCCGCCGCACGACGAGCTGCACGCCTGGGTGTGGGAGAAGACGTGACATCGGCGCAGGTCAGTGGCCTGGCTCATTCCATCCTGGATTCGGCAATTGATGCAGATCTGACGGGAGTCAATATCAAGGTCAAAGACGCGAGCGTTTTCGATGGGGCCAGTGTGGATGTGAGCGAGATCGATTACGACAACCTCCCGGATATCGAAGTTGCGGACGCGGAATCGAGACAGTTGTTTCTGGTCCGGATTGAAGTGCCCTATCACCAGGTAGGGATCCTTGGACCACGATGGATCGATACTCTTAATCTGTACGGCCAGGCCGTGATGAGGAAGGAATAATCATCATGCAGCGCAGACAGAACAACAGAAGCCGGAATGTCCGGAAACGCTCCGGTGTGGCAGCAGTGGAATGTGCCGTCGTGCTTCCGGTGATGCTGGTACTGGTGCTGGGTCTGATTGAAATTGGAACGGCGTTACGAGCATCGACCATCATGCAGTCGGCGATTCGCGAAGCCGGGCGACTGGCTTCGATGGACTGGCGATACGTTGTAGAAAATGGTCAAACACCGAATGAAAAAGTGGAACAAGACATCAGGAATTTCGTCACGGCCTCCGGGCTGCCAGGGGACGATCTGATAGTCAGCATCGAATTCGCTGAAGGCGAAAACGAGGGAAACCCCTTTGACATTCAGGATACTGACAACGAACTGGAACTCATGCTGATTGAAGTGGAACTGCCCTATTCCAGTATCAGTTTGTTTCCAACAAATTATCTGGGTGGACAGAACGTCCGCGCCGGAATGGTTTCCCGAGCGGGAATCGCTGGTGGGAACCTAACGAACTAAACAGCTGCCAGGCAGAGTCGACGCAGAATATTGAATCACAGCGGGTAGATACGGATAAGGGTGTGGCGAATAGCGACATGTTCGCTGAAGGAACAGTGACCAGGTTGTTGACGTTACGACTGGACTTGAACGGGGGGAGTCATGCAGCAACTAAATCCAATCAGGCGAAAACAGCAGTCGGACAAAAGGAGACGCGGTGTCTTCTTTGCACTGGCGATCATCTGCCTTGTCGGCGCACTCACATTCGTCGGAATGTCAGTCGACCTCGGAATGATCACGGTTACGAAGACCCGGATGCAGGCCGCAGCTGATGCGGCGGCATTGGCGGCATCTCAGGAAATAGTGGTTGCTGTTCGGGAAGCCGGTGAGGCTGGCGAGACAGATGTGCAGACCGTCCAGGCGATCGCAGCTCAGGCAGCACGCGACATGGCGGAACATGTGTGTGATTTGAACGGTTTCTACATTGATCCGGCCACCGATGTGACGCTGGGATCCCGGTTGCTGGCCGAAGACGGTCAGTCCTACGACGAAACGTGGGGATCGCCTCCTTACAATATGGTCCGTGTTGTGATCCGTAAGGACAATGCGGACGCTGAGGCACCCGATGCCCGCTTGCCACTCACATTCGCACCCGTTCAGGGCGACCGAAGCCATCAGATTACAACCGAGGCAACCGCGTTTATTGAATCGCGGGACATTGTGTCGGTCCTCGACTACTCCGGTTCAATGGCGTACGACAGTATGCTGTACTCCGGAACCATCAGTCGATTGGGTCAGACGGCAGTTGAAGACAGCCTGGATGATATCTGGGATGCACTCGCGGCGGCCAATGTTGCGTTCAGTGATGACGCCGGGACAATCAAGTTCCCTTCGGACGGATTCGGAGGAATCGATTCGTACGAAGGGACCTATATCAGCAGTAACAGTGTCGATACCGTCTTTACGACTCTGAATCTGGACGATGGGGGCTCCGGAGGGTCATCCGGGAGTTCCGGAAATTTCTATGACAGCTGGACGTATGAACCTAGTTCATACTATGGGGCGCGCTGGACAACGACAGAGTTCGGATATCAGTGGCGAAAGTACCCTAGTGGAAGTCCGTACGCATGGGGTGTCTGGCGCAAAAGCAGCGGAAGCAGCTATTACTACAACTACGATGATTCGACTTATACGGATCTCGCTGGCAGCAGCGGTGGCGGCAGTTCCAACTACATTCCGTTTCCACAGGAAGGGAAAACCGGAGTCGATGGAACGCGAAATGGAAAGCCATCGGAAAGTGAAAGCGAAGATCTGTGGAAGGACTACATTGAGTTTGTGATGGATGACAACACGCTCAACACGTATGGATACCGAAAGAAGTACGGGTATCGAACGTTGATGCACTACCTGATATCTGAACGGATGATGAATCACGAGTCGGAAGATCTCTGGCGAGCACCCATTTATCCTCATCATGCGGTCAAAGAAGGAATGACAATGTTCACCGAATTCCTGGACAATCTGGGATACGGAGATAACGTCGGGCTGATCACCTACGCATCAACGTCGCGTCGGCAGACTGGTTTGTGGGACGACGGAGCAGATGAGACAGTTGATCTGAACGGGGAGCACCTCACCGATGACTACGACGCCATTGATACGATTCAGACTCACAAGCAGCCTGGACATTACGACCGGGCAACCGGTATCGGCTACGGACTGGAAGATGCGATTGAGCTGATTGAGGAACAGGGACGCTATGGCGCTCAAAAGTCCATTCTGTTGATGACAGACGGACAGCCAAACCAGTATCCGTCCGGTTTCGACGAAGACGATCTTCCCGCCGGCTGGGACTGGGACGAACTGACCGACTTTGATGGCGATGGTGTTGCTGATTTTGAGATCGACAGCAGCTACGGCAGCTGGGATTCGAACTGGAGAGCTGCACTGCACGCCTTCATGATCGCTGAAGAAGCCATGCAGGCGAATATTGTGGTGCATACAATTTCGGTCGGATCGGGAGCGGACACCAATCTGATGGGAGCGATCGCTGATATGACGGGTGGCAATCATCTGCATGTTCCGGGAGGTTCGACAATTGCAGAAATGGAAGAGGATCTTCAGGCTGCCTTTGCCCTGCTTGCGGGACAGGTGCCTCCGGCTCGTTTGGTCGCTGACGGCAACTAATCTGTCTGGCCCTGAAAGAGTTACTCGCATAACGGCACCGTCGACACAATCGGCGGTGCCGTTCTTCGTTAAAGGGGCAACTCGAGCGGCTCGACACGTAGCTCGGTGGCTCAAACGAGCAATCAACACTGGACACGGATAGGGAGTGTCCGAGACAATTCCGAATTCTCCGGACATCCAGGCGTAGCATCGCGTCCGGCAACACTCCTTCAATCTACAGGTCGGGCCTTCATGACAGTTCGCAAACCATGTCGGGCGGTGTTTCATCTCACCACACTTTTCGTTCTGGGAACTGCGACCGAAGCGATTGCTGATGTGCGACTCCCCGGCTTCTACGGTGACCACATGGTCCTGCAGAGACAGATGCCGCTGCGATTTCACGGCTGGGCGGATGCGGGTGAGGAAGTCACTGTGACCTTCAACGGTCAGGAAGTGATGAATGTCACAAATGAGTCCGGCGTGTGGCAGGTTGAGTTAGCGGCAATGGAGGCGAATGCGGAACCACAGACGTTGACGGTGTCCGGAAAGAACACAGTGACACTGAACGACGTGCTTGTTGGTGAGGTCTGGCTGTGTTCGGGGCAGTCAAACATGGAATGGCGAGTGCTGTCCAGCTCCAATGCTGATGACGAAATCGCGGCGGCAAACTTCCCGTTGATTCGGCATGTCAAGTTTGCTCGACGAGCTTCTCCCGTTCCGCTGGATGATATCTCATCCGAATGGCAGGTGTGTTCTCCGGAAACCGCCGGCAACTTCACAGCGGCTGGATACTTCATGGCGAGGAAGCTCTTTCAGGAACTTGATGTTCCCATCGGGCTGGTCAATTCGTCCTGGGGCGGAACGCGTGTTGAGCCGTGGGCACCGCCAACCGGATTTAAACAGGTCCCGGCACTCAGCGACTTGTATCAACAGATTCTTGGCCGAACTCCAGGGACAATGCAGCATCGCGGACTGTTGGAGAAACACATTGCCGCCACAGAGGCATGGCTCGGCAAGGCAAGAGTTGCACTGGAAGCCGGCGACGTTGTCACAGCGAACTCCGCCTTTCCTGCTGCGCTTGCTCCTCTGCAGGGACGGCAGGATCCTACCTCGCTGTACAACGGTATGATCCATGCGTTGGTTGGTTTTCCAATTCGAGGTGCGATCTGGTACCAGGGAGAATCCAATCATGTTGAAGGGATGATGTACTATGAGAAGAAGAAGGCGCTCATCAACGGCTGGCGAGAATTGTGGGGACAGGGAGACTTTCCGTTCTACTTCGTACAGATCGCTCCGTTTCAATACGGCGACGAAGATCCGACGATCCTTGCGGAGTT
>Ga0180430_10002575_pt1 | contig 16292 bp, 11 predicted proteins | sample SS_ome_9_FD_132999 | JGI IMG/M metagenome (GOLD analysis project Ga0180430, IMG submission 132999) | Hypersaline lake sediment archaeal communities from the Salton Sea, California, USA - SS_1_S_2 metaG | ecosystem: Environmental > Aquatic > Non-marine Saline and Alkaline > Hypersaline >... | reverse complement strand
GGATTTGAGCTGGCGGATCAGGTCAGCGAACAGTTGCGGCCGCTTGCGAATGATCTCCTGCAAATCCGTCGATACCTTCCCGGCCATTGCCAGCAGCACATCCGGGTCTTCGCCAAGCTCCTCAGCCAATGCCCGGATCTTCGCCTCCGACGGTGGCGCCACATCCCCGCGTTCTATCTTGCTGAGGTAGGCGGGCTCCACACCGATTCGCTGAGCGACCTGCCGGACAGAGAATCGCCGATCCTCTGACTTCAGGGCCTCGCGATGTTCACGGATGTATTCTCCGAATGTCATGTGTACTATATACTACACATTATTGATTTTGACAATCCAGCGATGGGTGGATGAATAGAGGGTAGGGTGACTCCATTGGGAAGCTGCGTTGCCCATAGTATCGCCTCTTGTAGATAGAAATCGGGTGAAATCGGCAATGATCGGTTGACATAAGGTGCTAATCCGCATAATTTCCAATGATTTGGTACAGGCGCTGGAGACTGGTTGCTCCTGTGTCGGCAGTTCACAGACCTATGACTTTTTTACTCATCGTTCACGAGGAATTTGAGGAATGGTTGAGACGGAAGACCGATGGCTTTCAATCACCGAGATTTGCAAACACCTCGGGGTCAGTAATGACACTGTTTACAAGTGGATCGACAAGGGTGGTATGCCCGCTCACCGCATGGGCCGTCTTTGGAAGTTCAAGAAGTACGAAGTCGACGAGTGGGTTAAGGCTGGCGGTGCGGCGGATATTGCGGGGTCGGATAAATCGGAATGAGCCCAAGGAACGGAAAAAACAATTCAGTCGATCTGGATATTGGAACCCTCTCCGGACATCTCTGGGAGGCGGCCAATATTCTGCGCGGTCCTGTCGACGCGGCCGACTTCAAGACCTACATCTTCCCGCTGCTATTCTTCAAGCGGCTCTCCGATGTTTATGACGAAGAGTATGCCGTTGCACTGGAAGAGTCCGACGGTGACGTGGAATTCGCACAATTCCCCGAGAACCACCGATTCCAGGTCTCGGAGGGCTGCCATTGGCAAGATGTTCGGGCCAAAAGCGCCAATATCGGTCATGTACTCCAGAAGGCCATGCGCTGCATCGAGCAGGCCAATCCGGACACCCTGCATGGCATCTTCGGCGATGCCCAGTGGACCAACAAGGACCGCCTTTCGGATGCGCTGCTCAAGGACCTGATCGAACACTTCTCGTCGCTCAATCTGGGGAATGAGCACTGCAAGGCGGACATCCTCGGCCAGGCCTACGAATACCTGATCAAGAAATTTGCCGACCTCACCAACAAGAAGGCCGGTGAGTTCTATACCCCGCGCTCCGTGGTCGCGTTGATGGTCCGCATCCTTGCGCCCAAGGCCGGTGAAACCATCTATGATCCGGCCTGCGGTACCGGCGGCATGCTCCTCGAGGCGCTGCACCATGTGAAAGAGCATGGCGGTGACGAGAACCTCATGCTGGGCAAACTCTATGGTCAGGAAAAGAATCTGACCACATCCTCTATTGCCCGGATGAACCTCTTTCTCCACGGTGCGGAAGATTTCCATATCGAACGCGGTGACACGCTGCGCTTGCCCGCCTTTTACTCAGGTGACAGCCTCGCTACCTTTGATTGCGTCATCGCCAATCCTCCGTTCTCCCTGGAAAAGTGGGGGGATGATGTCTGGGTCAATGATCCCTATGGCCGCAACTTTGCCGGGTTGCCGCCCGCCAAGTCCGGTGACTTCGCCTGGGTTCAGCACATGATCAAATCCATGGCCCGTAAAACGGGGCGCATGGCAGTGGTAGTGCCCCATGGCGTGCTGTTCCGCATGTCCAAGGAAGGAAAAATCCGCCGCAAGTTGTTGGAGATGGATATTCTCGAAGCGGTGATCGGTCTCGGCCAGAACATTTTCTACGGCACCGGCCTCGCACCCTGTGTGCTGGTATTCCGCGACAGCAAGCCCAAGGCCCACCGCCAGAAGGTGTTGTTCATCGACGCCTCGAAGGAGTTCAAAACAGGCCGGGCGCAGAACGAACTGCTGCCGGAGCACGTGGACAACATCCACTACTGGTACGAAGGCTATCAGGATGTCGAAGGGATCTGCCGAGTGGTCACGCTCGATGAAATCCGGGAAAACGACTTTAACCTGAATATCCCCCGTTACGTGGAACCGGTGATCGAGGAAGAATCCATGACCATCGATCAGGCCGTCGCCAACCTCAAGGAATCGCTGCAGGCAGCGTATGCAGCTGAGGATCGCCTGAAAGGGTTGCTGATACGGGAGGGCCTGCTTTGAAGATGTATCAGTACAGGTCGCCCATCGGCCGTTTCCTCATCAAACCGCAAGCCAATGGCCGCTGGGGCTTGTGGTTCAAGGACGAGTTGCTCGGCTCTTATCACTCAGCCTTGGCTGCGGCTGATGACGTCTATACCCAGGCAACCGGTGACTACGACTGGGACTCCCTGGATGGCGTCGATATTCCAACGGATATTTACGAATGGGAAGTGATGGCGCGATGAAGAAGAGCAAGCACATTTCCCAATCGGCGCTGGAATCCTATCTCTGGGGCGCGGCCACCCTGCTGCGTGGCTACATCGACGCAGGGGACTACAAACAGTTCATCTTTCCGCTGCTGTTCTACAAGCGCCTGTGTGATGTGTACGACGAGGAGCTGGCCGATGCGCTGGAAGAATCGGGCGGTGATCAGGAATATGCCACGCTGCCCGAGCAGCACCGCTTCCAGATCCCGGAGGATGCCCACTGGAAGGCGACCCGCACCAAGGTCAAGAATGTGGGCAAGGCTATCCAGGACGCCCTGCGGGCCATAGAGAAGGCCAACCCCGATACCTTGTACGGGGTCTTTGGCGATGCCCAGTGGACCAATAAGGACCGCCTGCCGGATCACATGCTGCGCGAACTGATCGAGCACTTCAGCTCTCAGACGCTTTCAGTTTCCAACTGCCCGGAGGATGAGTTGGGTGTGGGTTACGAGTTTCTGATCAAGAAGTTCGCCGACGATTCCGGCCATACCGCTGCGGAGTTCTACACCAACCGCACCGTGGTTCACCTTATGACCGAGATGCTCGAACCCAGGCCAGGCGAGTCGATCTATGATCCAACGTGCGGTTCGGCGGGCATGCTGCTCTCCGCCGTCACCCATCTCAAGCGGAACAACAAGGAATGGCGCAACCTTAGACTCTATGGTCAGGAGCGCAACCTGCTCACCTCGGCCATCGGCCGAATGAACCTGTTCCTGCACGGCATCGAGGATTTCCGCATCGTCCGTGGTGACACCCTGGCACATCCTGCATTTGTCGAAGGCGACCGGCTCATGCAGTTCGACGTGGTGCTGGCCAATCCGCCGTACTCCATCAAGCAGTGGGACCGCGATGCCTGGTCCGCCGATCCGTGGGGCCGGAACATTTACGGCACCCCGCCTCAGGGCCGCGCCGACTACGCCTTCTGGCAACACATCATCAAGAGCATGAAGGCCAAGAGTGGCCGCTGCGCCATCCTGTTTCCGCATGGCGTCCTCTTCCGCAACGAAGAGTCGGCCATGCGTGAGAAGCTGGTTGCTCATGACGTGGTGGAGTGTGTGCTGGGCCTCGGTCCCAACCTTTTCTATAACTCGCCCATGGAAGCCTGTGTCGTCATCTGCCGGATGAACAAGCCCAAGGAGCGCAGAAACAAGGTGCTCTTCATCAACGCGGTGAACGAGGTGACCCGCGAGCGGGCGCAGAGCTTTCTCACCGACGAGCATATCCAACGCATTGTTGCTGCCTACCAGGCCTTCAGCGATGACGACGGCTTTGCCCGGGTGGCCAGCAATGACGAGATCCGGGAGAAGGCCAGCAACCTCAGCATCCCGCTCTACGTGCGATCGGACAACGGAAACGGCAATGGTAAAGGAGCGGCCGAAGCGGTCAGCCTCAAACAGGCTATTGCAAATTGGCAGGAAAGCTCGATGGCATTGCGAGATTCGATGGAGGGCCTCTTCGCGGTGCTTGAGGACGCACGGGTGACGGGAGGTGGCAAGTGAGTGCACAACTCCAGAAGCCCGGCTGGAACATGGTCAAGTTTGGCGATGTGGTGAAAAACGCCAATCTTGTGGAGCGTGATCCCGAGGACAATGGCATAGAAAGAATTGTTGGGTTGGAACACATTGATCCTGAGAACTTGCACATCCGTCGCTGGAACTCCATTTCGGATGGCACCTCATTTACCCGAAAATTCGTGCCTGGGCAGACGCTCTTCGGTAAGCGGCGGGCCTATCAACGCAAGGTTGCCTATGCGGAGTTTGAAGGCATTTGCTCCGGGGACATCCTGACTTTTGAGACGAAAGACAGAAAGGTTCTGCTACCGGAACTTCTGCCGTTTATCTGCCAGAGCGATGCCTTCTTTGATCATGCGCTTGGTACGTCAGCCGGTTCGCTGTCACCGAGAACCAGTTGGACGGCGTTGCAAAACTTTGAATTTCCACTGCCCCCCATTGATGAACAGAAGTGCGTTGCTGAGATCCTGTGGGCAGCGGATGAGGCATTTAATCAACACCAGAAGAGTAACGACAATCTGATGTCGGTAAAAAGAACCTTGCTGAATCGACTAACAGTCAGGGGCATTGGACATCATTCAATCCAGCATACCAGGCTTGGTGAAATACCATCGCACTGGAGTCTAGCAACTGTTGAAGACGTAACATCAATTTGCCAATACGGTTTATCTATCCCTTTGAATGAATCTGGCCAATATCCGATTCTCAGAATGATGAATTACGACGACGGTCGAATCATTGCCAACGACCTAAAATATGTTGACTTGGATGATGCGGATTTCACTTCATTCAAGGTTCACAAAGGAGACATCCTCTTCAATCGAACGAATAGTGCCGATTTGGTCGGGAAGGTCGGAATTTTTGATCTTGAAGGGGATTATGTATTTGCATCATACCTGGTTCGTTTGAGAGCGGATCAAAACCAAATCCTTCCTGATTTCCTCAATTATTATCTGAATTCCGATCTCGGCCAAAGAAGGCTTCTCGCCTATGCCACCCCAGGTGTGAGCCAAACCAATATCAGCGCGGGAAATTTGAAAAAAGTGCTGGTTCCACTACCTCCTATGGAGGAGCAAAAGCAGATTATTGAGGTTCTCAATAATTTGGAGCGAAGAAAGCATCTGCAAAGGAATCATGTTGCCGAAGCAAAAAAATGCCTGGCAGCTCTGATAAACAACCTGGTCGGGGCGACGATAGCTAAAGAGGTATCCCATGTTTAACGAAGAAAACACCGTTGAACAGATGGTTCTCGACACGCTCTGTGAGGGTGTAACTTCGAACATGGTTGCCGAAGAGCGTGCCTGCTACGGCGACGAAATCAAGAGTTGGCGCTTTGTCGCTGCAGAAGAATTACCGCGCCAGCACTCCGACGTACTGGTGGAGTCGGTGGTACGCGACGCCCTCATTCGCCTGAACCCGGAAATCAAGGCCCAGCCAGACCGCGCCGACGAGGTGCTCTACCGCCTGCGGACCATTCCGCTGTCGGTGCAGAGTGAAGGCCTGGTGCGGGCCAACGAGCTGTTCGCAGAATGGCTGCGAGGCGAGAAGTCCATGCCCTTCGGCGAACGTGGCGAACATACGCCGGTACGCCTGATCGACTTCGAGAATCTCAGTAACAACGATTACGTAGTCACCAACCAGTGGGTCTACCCGGTCAAGGAGGGTGGCCGCCGCTTTGACATCATCATGCTGGTCAACGGTATCCCGCTGGTGATCGGGGAAGCCAAGACGCCGGTGCGCCCGGCGGTGACCTGGGTGGATGGGGCCAGCGACATCCACAACGGCTACGAACAGAGCGTGCCGCAGATGTTCGTGCCTAACGTCCTCTCCTTTGCTACCGAGGGCAAGTGCCATCGCTATGGCTCGGTGCGCATGCCTATCGATATCTGGGGGCCGTGGCACGAGGGCGATAACAAGACCGAGGGAACGCTTGCGGACGTGCAGCGCTCGATCCGAGCCATGCTGCGTCCCCATGTGGTGCTGGATATCCTGCAAAACTTCACCCTGTTCGCCACCGATAAGAAGCACCGGCGCATCAAGATCATCTGCCGCTATCAACAGTACGAGGCCGCCAATTTGATGGTGGCCCGCGTGGTGAAGGGCTATCCCAAGAAAGGCCTGATCTGGCACTTTCAGGGTTCAGGCAAGTCATTGCTGATGGTGTTTGCGGCCCAGAAGCTACGGATGCACCGCAACCTCGGCAATCCTACGGTGATGATTGTGGTGGATCGTATCGACCTGGATACCCAGATCACCGCCACCTTTAACGCCGCCGATATTCCCAACATGATCGGAGCCGCTACCCGGCAGGAGCTGCAAAGCCTGCTGGCAGCCGATACCCGCAAGATCATCATCACCACCATACATAAATTCGGCGAGGCGGGCGGCCGCCTGAACGAGCGCCCGAACATCATCGTGATGGTGGACGAGGCGCACCGCACCCAGGAGGGTGATCTCGGTCGCCAGATGCGCGATGCACTGCCCAATGCTTTCCTGTTTGGCTTGACTGGCACGCCGATCAACAAGCGGGATCGCAACACATTCTGGGCGTTCGGCGCGGACGAGGATGAACAGGGCTACATGAGCCGCTACTCGTTCCAGGACTCGATCCGGGACAAGGCCACGTTGCCGCTTCACTTCGAGGCCGTGGATGTGAAGCTGCACATCGATAAGGACGCCATCGACGAAGCCTATGCTCAGATGACCGACCAGCTGAGCGAAGAAGACAAGGATGACCTGGCCAGGCGGGCCGCCAAGATGGCGGTGCTGATCAAGGCCCCAGTCCGGGTGCAGGCCATCTGCCAGCACATTGTGAATCACTACCAGGACAAGGTAGAGCCGAATGGCTTCAAGGCCCAGGTGGTGACCTTCGACCGGGAATGCTGCGTACTCTACAAGAAGGCCATGGACGAGCTGGTCGGTCCGGACGCCAGTGCCATTGTCATGCATACCCAGGGCGGCAAATCGGACGCATTTGCCGAGTGGAAACTTTCCAAGGATGAAGAGGAGAAGCTGCTGGATCGATTCCGTGATCCTGAAGACCCGCTCAAATTCCTGATCGTTACCTCCAAACTGCTGACCGGATTCGATGCGCCAATCCTGCAGGTCATGTATCTGGACAAACCGATGAAGGACCATAACCTGCTGCAGGCGATCTGCCGAACCAACCGCGTCTATACCGGCAAGACGCATGGCCTGATCGTGGACTACCTCGGCATTTTCGATGACGTGGCCACAGCACTCGATTTCGACGAGAAGGCGGTGCAGAAGGTCATCACCAACCTGGATGACCTCAAGAAAGAGCTGCCGGGTGTGGTGGCGAAATGTCTGGCGTTCTTTCCCGGGGTGGACCGCACTGTCGGCGGCTACGAGGGACTGATCGCGGCGCAGGATTGCCTGCCGGATAACGAGACACGGGACAGGTTTGCAGCGGAATACTCGGTGCTCTCACGTCTCTGGGAGGCGTTGTCGCCAGATCCCTGCTTGGGGCCCTACCAAACCGACTATAAGTGGCTGACTCAGATCTATGAATCGGTGAAACCGCCAAGCGGTAACGGCAAGCTGCTCTGGCATACGCTTGGGGCAAAGACCATCGAACTGGTCCACGAAAATGTCCACCTGGAAACCGTGCGTGACGACCTGGACACCTTGGTGATGGACGCCGAAGTGCTTGAGGGCTTGCTCGATGCCAAGGACCCGGAGCAAAAATCCAAGGAGATTGAGATCAAGATTATTGCCCGATTGCGCAAGCACAAGGACAACCCGAAGTTCGTCGCCCTGGGCGAGCGTCTCGAAAAGCTGAAAGAACGGCATGAACAGGGGTTGCTGCACAGCATCGATTTTCTCAAGGAGCTGCTGACCCTGGCCAAGGAGATCGTTCAGGCCGAGAAGCGGGTGGACCCCGTTGATGAACAGGCCAAGGCGAAAGCGGCACTGACCGAGCTGTTCGTTGAGGTGAAGAGCGGCAAGACGCCGGTCGTGGTCGAGCGGATTGTGGCCGACATCGACGAGATTGTACGCCTGGTTCGCTTTCCGGGTTGGCAGGACACCAAGGCCGGAGAACGTGAAGTGCAGAAAGCGCTGCGCAAGGTGATTTACGTCAAATACAAGATCAAGGATCAGGACCTGTTTGACAAGGCATTCGGATACATCCGGCAGTACTACTAAGAATTTTAATGAACACGGAGAAAAATATGGCGGACTCTGAACAAACAACAACGACCCCCGAGGCCATGCGGGATGCGGTGATCAGCATGGCAGTGGAGTCCTGGCGCTTCGGTCGGGTGTTTGATCGTCTGCTGTTGAAGCTCGATGCCGGGGAACAGAATCGGTACAAGAGCCAGTTCCGTTGGTTCATCAAGAAGGTCGAAGAGGCCCTGGAACAAGCGGACTTGAGAATCGTCAATGTTGAGGGTCATGCCTTCGATTCTGGAATGGCCGCCACTCCCCTCAATATCGACGAGTTCGATGCGAAGGATGCCTTGATGGTCGATCAGATGCTCGAGCCGATCATCATGGGGAAAGAAGGTTTGGTTAAGACAGGAACCGTCACTTTGAGGAAGGTGGAACTATGAAAAATTTCGTTGGCATAGACCTGGGCACAACAAACAGCGCAATCTGTTCCTATGACGGTTCCGATACGCGGGTGTGGAAAAGCCCACAGCAAAATGACGTTACTCCCTCGGCGATCTATATCGACAGGCGCGGTAACAAGCAGATTGGTTTTAACGCATACAACATGGCGCCGCAAAGCCCGGACAACTCTGCGATGCTTTTCAAGCGGTTGATGGGTACCAGTACGCCAATCAATCTTCCGGCGGTCAACATGACAATGACTCCGGAAGAGTGCTCAGCGGAAATATTGAAAGTTCTGTTCGGCTACCTGCCGGAGGAAATCCGAAACGATCCGGATACCGGAACCGTCATCACCGTTCCTGCAGCGTTTAACCAGATGCAGAAGGATGCCACCATGCAAGCCGCCAGCATGGCCGGTCTTGGCAAGGTTGCGCTGATGCAGGAACCGGTCGCTGCGGTCATGAGTGTCATGCGGGCCCGCAATACCGACGGTATGTTCCTGATCTATGACCTGGGTGGCGGCACACTGGATATCGCCATTGCCGAAAGCCTCGGTGGGCGGGTTAATCTTCTCGCTCACGGCGGTATCGCCATGTGCGGTGGCCGGGATTTTGACCGCGTGCTCGTCGATAATGTTGTACGCCCCTGGCTGCTGGAAAACTTCGACCTTCCTGAAGACTTTTCCGTGAACCCCAGCTTCAAGTCGCTCATGCGGCTGGCCATCTGGGCCACTGAACGCGCCAAGATTGAACTTTCGGCGCGCGAGGATTCGGTTATCAGCCTGTCGGAAACCGAGGCCCGGGTACGGGATCTCAGCGACAATGAGGTCTATCTCGATATTCCCTTGCAGCGTGATACCTACGACAAGCTGATTGCGGAGCGCGTCGGTGAGTCAATCGAGTCTGCACGAGAGACGCTCAATAAGGCCGGTCTTTCCCCGCATGACCTGGAGCGTATCGTGTTCGTTGGTGGCCCGACCAACTACAAAATGCTGCGCGACAAGGTTGCCTTCGAACTGGGCATTCCGGGAAGTACCGATGTCAACCCAATGACAGCCGTGGCGGAAGGTGCGAGCCTGTTTGCGGAGTCGATTGACTGGGGTTCCCAGAACCGTTCTCGCAAGAACACCCGTGGACAGATTTCTTCTGGAGGCGGGTTGGAGCTGTCGTTCAATTACATCGCCCGCACCCCGGATGTTAAGGCCAAGATCGCAGTTCAATTGGCAGGCCAGGTTGCATCCGGCTCAGAGTTCCAGATCGACAGCGTCGACACTGGCTGGACCTCCGGCCGCATGCCGCTCAAGCACGGTGCAACCCTCGACGTCAGTCTGACAAAAACCGGCGAAAATAGCTTCAAAGTATTCGTGTTCGATTCCGTGGGTGGCCCCATTGCCCTGGAGCAGGACAGCATTGTCATTACGCGAACCGCCGCCACGGTCGATGCCATCCCGGCCTCACACTCGATCGCTATCGCCGTTCTGGATAAGGTGGGCGGCCCGCAGGTGCTGGAATATTTGGTGAAATCGGGTGATTCGTTACCGAAGAAGGGGAACAAGACCTTCAAGGCGGCCGAGTCGCTCAAGGCCGGATCAACCGGTTCATTAAACTTTGCTCTCTGGGAAGGTGAAATCGAAGACCCCATTACCGATAACCGTCCCATCGGTGTCTTGAAGATTTCCGGCTCCGATTTTGACGACGGCGTAATTCCGGCCGGTGCCGATCTGGAATGTGATTACGAGATTCTGGATTCCGGCAACATCATCATCGAAGTCTCCGTGCCCTGCATCGGCGGAACCTTCCATTCCGGTAAGAATTTCTATTCTCGTCAGGAGGGGCAGCTCGACTACACCGCAGCAGCCACCATGGTTGTCGAGGAGGGTGAACGGACACTGAACCGCATCGACGAGATCAACGACGTGGTGGACAACCCGAAACTGGATCAGGCACGTAAGAAACTCGAGTCCGCTGTCTCCCTAGATCCTGAGGAAGCGGAAACCGAGACCTCCCAGGAGGCTATGGAGAAGGTTCTTGAGGCGCGGCGACTCCTTGCGCAGGTACGGAAGGAGCACCTCAAGGAAATTCGACAGATAGATCTCGACTACGTGGTTTCCTTCTTCGACGAGCATATCCGTCAGCATGCCCGTCCGTCAGAGGCGTCGGGCTTCGACAACCTGGCGAAGACGGCTCAACGTTCCATCGACCGAAACGACAAGGATTTCGAGCATCACCTTGATGAACTGAAAGGTAAAAACTTCGAGATCCTTTGGCGGCAGGACTGGTTTGTGGTCGAGCGGTTCAAATGGATGGTCAGTTCGCCCCATCTGTTTGCGGACAAGCACCGTTTCGAGGAACTTGCCCAGGTCGGCACGCAACTCATGCGCTCCGATGACATTGAAAAGCTTCGTGCCGTGGTTGCACAGCTTTCGATGATTCAGATCGGTGGCGGCCCCGACAACGAGATGTTCGATGTAGCCAATATTATCAGGGGATAATTCATGGCGAAGGACTTATGGCTATCTAAAGGGTATGAATTGCCGGACGGATCGAAAGTCCGGTCACTCCTTTATTCAGGAGACGAGTGGCAGATTTTCGATACCAATGGTTCGAACAATATCCTGCTCGTGCGTCCAGAGCTGGCGCAGAAATGGAATGAACTCGGTTTTCTCGATGAAGCCCTGTTCGAAGATGTCGCCTTCGGGGGTGAATCGTTCCGGAGCATGAGCAGCCATAAGAAGTACGCATTGACGCCGGTCGAGAATGGGAAATCACCGGAAAGCAAGGTCGATGCAATGGCCTTTGCTTTCACACTCAAAGAGTCCCGGAAACTGTCAGAGGATGCCTCTTTCCATGATGCCGTTTATGTGGAGCAGTACTCCAGATTGCTCCCGGCCTGGACGCTGACGCCCCACGTTGATGACGAGGTGGTCTTGGGTACCTGGATTACCGGTGGGGTCGTCATATCAACGGAATCGTTCAGGCGGTTGACCAATCTGACCGGCTGGATGCCCGCTGGTGATCTGGCGGAAATCATAAACGCCGCCGGATTTGCTGTACCTGCAGACGCAGGGCTGCTGGCTAAGCGCAAGCCTGCTTCTCGAACCAGGAGCGATGCAAAGACCGCCAGTGCGAAGGAGGCTGTCGAACCTGAAAAGCCGCAATCCTCTGAGGATATGGCCGAATCCAAGATATTCAAACTTCCAGGGCGACCTCACCTCGAGGAATTCTTTAACGAACACGTTATCGACATCATCTTCAATGCGGAGAAATATCAGGCTCTGGGCATTGATTTCCCTTCGGCCATCGTCCTGCATGGACCCCCGGGATGTGGCAAGACCTTCGCCGTGGAGCGGCTTGTCGAATTTATCGATTGGCCCAGTTACTCGATTGATTCCAGCAGCGTTGGCAGCCCCTATATTCACGAAACCAGTAAGAAGATCTCGGAGGTTTTCGATACGGCGATTGATGGCGCTCCGTCCGTGGTCGTCATCGATGAGATGGAGTCTTTCCTCACAGATCGGAAGTCTGGCAGCTCGTCAGGATTGCATCATGTTGAAGAGGTTGCCGAGTTCCTTCGTCGCATCCCCGAAGCCATCAAGAACAAGGTGCTGATAATCGCCATGACGAACATGATCGAAATGATCGATCCAGCCATTCTTCGTCGTGGGCGCTTCGACCACATCATAGAAGTCGGTATGCCGTCGAGGGAGGAAGTGTCTTCGCTGGTCGATTCATTATTGGGCAAACTGCCGACAGCTGATGACCTTAACCTGGACAAGATCCTCGATGCGCTTACGGGCAAGGCTCTCTCCGATTCGGCATTTGTTATTCGGGAGGCCGCGCGGCTGGCAGCCAAGGCAGGAAAGACACAGCTTGATCAGGAAAGCGTTGATGCCGCATTGGGCAGTCTGCCAAAAGACACAGAAAAGAAAAGCAGACGCATCGGGTTCGTCTGGGACGACGATTAACCGGAGGGGAGCATGGACCTATTACAAAATCCATTTCATATTCTAACTGCCAGTCCCCGCGATAACCGTCGGAGAATCATGGAACTGGCCGATGAACGCAGCCTGCTGCTTGATTCTAGCGAGGTCATGGAAGCGCGTTCGGAGTTGACTAACCCGCGGAAGAGGCTCTCAGCTGAAATTGCCTGGCTGCCAGGCATCGGCCCCAAAAGAGCCGGAGAGGTGTTATCGCTCCTCGAATCCTCGCCAATGGATCTGCTCGCTGTCGATAAGCTGTCGTCAATTGCTCGGGCGAACCTGCTTGCGGCAGGTCTCGCACTTTTACCCGACCACAATGCTGATGACGTAGCGGAATGGATTCTTGAAATCTCATGGGCATTTGAGGACATCGACCCCGAAGAGTTGAGTGTGATTATCAACGAAGAACGGGTTGTTTCCGGTTTTCCAGAAGTATCAGACCTCTCGGCCATCGAAGCAGCTGTCCAGGAACGGCGAAGGCACTATCGCCAGGTCATCAAGTCGGCCCTCGACAATCTTTCGCCAAAGGAACTCGTGCGGGCAGTTACCGTGGCCGTTGAGTCTGCAACTAACGACGGGGAGGAACACGGTCCGATTCTGATAGACGATCTCGTTGATTCGTATGAAGTGGAAGCTCAGGGATTCCTCGACAAGGAGGAGGGCACTATAAAAACCCTGGTCGAACGACTGTGGGCTGCCGTTGATGCGGAACAGTCGGATTCGAGCATCGCTCCCATGGTGAACCAGCTAATCCAGGTCGTGAAGAACTGGGATATCGTCGCCCAGCCAATACAGGTCAGCACGATGAGTCAAGGTCTTGCTCACGAAGCGAGCCATCGTGTGGCCGGCACGGTTCGTGACCTGGCGATTCATATGTTCAACGAGCACGGCAAGCTCGATTCCTCGCAGCAACTTACCAATATGCTGCAGGAAGTGTTTGCTGAGGTTGTTGAAGTTGCCGAACGTACTGCTGAGGATGCGGATGCGCTTGGTGAGATAGCAGAACAAAGGGTCCGTTTGATAGAAGATGTAAAGAATAGAGCCGAGGAGTGGCGAAGAGAAATAACGTATGAAGCTGATATCGGAGCCGTCTTCAAAGACAAGCTCCGGATTTCTCCAGAAGGTATCGAGTGGAAAGGTCGCAACTGGGATCTTGACTCAATCACGCGGGTTCGTTGGGGCGGGACCCGGCATTCAGTCAACGGCATTCCTACCGGAACAACTTACAGCATTGTTTTTGGCAACGGTTCCAATTATGCCTCCATCGAGCTGAAGAAGGAGGCAATCTATTCCAACTTTATTGATCGATTGTGGAAGGCAGTTGGAGTCCGTTTGCTGACGGAGTATCTGGAAGGACTGCGCGATGGCAAACAGTACCGTTTTGGTTCAACGGTTATGAGTGACCTGGGAATGGAACTGGAGCGCAAAAAACTCTTTGGGAGCAATGAAAGGGTCTTTTGCCGCTGGGGTGAGCTAGTGATCTGGAATGGTGCTGGCGCTTTCTGTATCGGAAAAAAGGAAGACAAAAAACTGGCTGCCGCATTCTCGTATCAGGACGAGGATAACATCCACGTTCTCGAGGCCGCTATCCGTATGTTCTGGAAACGGGGTGGAGATCGGTTGAGCAGTCTGTTGGGGGGATAAGGATCGATGGATGACAAAGATAACAAACGCGGATTTACAGGGCTTTCTGACCTGACTTCGAATGTAGAGTCCGTTTCGCCTAAGCAGCAAGTAAATCACACAAAATCTCCCGGCCGAGTAAAGGTCGAGGCAAACCGTGAGCCGGATTCCAGACAGCTGCCTGGTGAAGGCGATGCCTCTATCAGGAAATCGGTTACACCTGCTTCTTCTGGTGGTTTGTTCTCGGGAATTGGGAAATTACTGCTCGCTATTCCTTGGCAACTTTATCTGGTCGGAGGTGTTGCAGGTTATTTCTATTACCAGGACACCATGGAAGACAGGATGATCGATTCATTCCAGGGAGAAATTGGTTACTACCTAACGAGAAGCGCTGACTCGAACAGTACTCCGCGTCTCATCCCAGGTGTTTTACCTGTTGATCTCAAAACAAGAGCCGTCGACCGCATGTATTTCCGGTTGAAGGACGCTTACAAGCCAAAATCAGCAGCAGACGTCTCTTCCGTTGTGGGATTTAAGTGTTCTGACGAAGTGGTTGGATCATATTCAGATGGTGCTTCTGGCTATCAGAAGAGTTGCGATATCTATGTTATCGAGGTTGGCAATCACACATGGAGCTATGTTGGAAACTTTACCGGCTCTGAGCCCCCGGATTCCAAAAAGGGCAGTGGAAGCAGAACTGGATCGCATCCAGCACGGGACTATCTAAGAAAAGCGGGTGTGATGTGATTGGTTTATTCACATGGAATACGCGCTTGAAACTCGGCATAAATATTATGTGCGAAAAGGTTGGGGTCGAAGCCCATGACTGGCGATAACGATAAGGATAAAAAAGGCTTCTCCGGACTTTCAGATCTGGCTTCCGATGTCAGTGGTGTCGACGAACCTATAAAGCCAGAACAAAAAGCGGAAGCCAAGCCCTCAACACCTGAGCAACCACCACACCCTCAACGGCAAAAAACAGCCTCCGAGCCCGAGAGAAAGACCAGAAAATCACCACCACCTGTTGAAACGGTTACTTCTGGCGCTAACGCCGGCGGCTCGGGCGGCAAATGGATTCTTGGCATTATCGGTGTCGCATTTGTGATATGGCTTATTAACAATGAAGGACAAAATAACAGGACGTCCTCATACAACCCGCCATCGTCGTCGCAAAGCTACGGCTACCCGCAGAGCAGCCCCGCGCCGGCAGTCAGAGCACCAAGCACGGCTCAAAGCGCCGGACTGCAATACACAAAGCCTTCGGTTGGTACCAACAAGGTGCTCTCGGTGCCGCAGATTCGCTGGTGTATCCGGGAGGGTATTCGCATTGAGGCGATGCGGAGTGTCATTGATAGCAATGCCGAAGTCGGAAAGTTCAACCGAATCGTAGACGATTACAACAGCCGTTGTGGGAGCTACCGGTATCGTCAGGGTTCCCAGTCGCGAGCTGAACGAGATGTAGAACCTTACCGGAGCCAGATCGTCGCGGAGGCCATTCGCGAAGCCAGACAGTCGGGTAGTTCGTATCAGCCCTCATATTCATCGGGTTCGCAGGGCACATCGACCAGTAGCGCCTCTAAGAAGCCCAGTGCCCAATACACCAGAGAGGCGCAACAGCTCCTAACCGATCTTGGATACGACCCTGGCCCGATTGATGGTGACTACGGTCGTCGGACGGCTGCTGCGGTGAAAGCGTTTCAGAAGGCGCAAGGACTGACAGTAGATGGATGGGTCAGTAAAAGCCTATTAGATTCATTGCGTCTGGCAACTATTAAAAAAACAAGAAAATATGATCCGCCAGCAAATACACAAAGCACTATGCCAGGCAAAGATATTAGTGATGTATCTGAAGCGCATCGACTTGGAATCATAGATGCTTGCAAGTACCGTGGTTCACCTGCAAATGTTTATAGCTGCCAGCAAGAAGAATTGAATAAGCTGAAGCGAATAGGAACGAGGCCAGATCTGTCAGGGCTGTCATCTTCTGATCGTTCTGGAATCATAGATGCTTGTAAGTACCGTGGTTCACCTGCAAATGTTTATAGCTGTCAGAAAGAAGAGTTGAATAAG
>Ga0180430_10002574_pt1 | contig 16297 bp, 14 predicted proteins | sample SS_ome_9_FD_132999 | JGI IMG/M metagenome (GOLD analysis project Ga0180430, IMG submission 132999) | Hypersaline lake sediment archaeal communities from the Salton Sea, California, USA - SS_1_S_2 metaG | ecosystem: Environmental > Aquatic > Non-marine Saline and Alkaline > Hypersaline >... | reverse complement strand
GTGGTGCTGGCGACCAAAGGCGGTCATCCCGACCTGAGCACAATGCACATTCCCCGGCTGTCGAAAGCGGACATCGGGCAGGATATTGACGAAAGTCTGGTTCATCTGCAAACGAGTTTTATTGATCTGTACTGGCTGCACCGGGATGCGCCCGGCGTGCCGGTGGCTGACCTCATCGAAACGCTCAATGAGCAGGTGCGGCGGGGCAAAATCCGATACTTTGGCTGCTCCAACTGGTCGGTGGAACGGATCGCCGCAGCCAATGCCTATGCGAAGCAAAATAATTTGCAAGGCTTTGTCGCCAGCCAGCCGTGGTGGAGTTTGGCCCATCCCAACCAGGCGGCCCTGTCCGATCCGGAAAATCTGGTGGTTTTTGGGCCGGACGAACAGAATTTTCATCGCCAAACCGATTTGGCAGTGATTCCCTATTCGGCGCAGGGCAAAGGTTTTTTCTCCAAACTGGAGCGGTTGGGAGCCACCGGCCTGTCCCAAACCGACCGCGACCATTTCTTCAACGAAACCAACGCCGGGCGCTGGCCGCGGGTCAAAAAGTTGGCCGAAAAACACCAGGTTCCGGCGTCGCACATTGTGCTGAGTTACCTCACCTCCCAGCCGTTTGTCACCATTCCCATTGTCGGCTGCCGAACCATCGAACAGCTTCAGGACAGTATTGTCGCCGTTGATCTGGTTTTGACGCCGGACGACCTGTCATTTTTAACGCCGAGCACACCAGAGGAGTTGTAAAAATGGCCGAAGAAAAACGGAAGCAACCGCAACAACCACCAGCCAACCCTATTACAAAATTAACCGAGCACCGCGATATTAATAAATTAATGAATCCCGGCCCGGAAAAACGACAGCCGATGCAGGGCTTTGATGACGATTACGTAGACATTGTAGATTACATCGTCCGCAGCACCCACAAAATCTGGGAAGAGCGGGGCGTCGGCCTGATTTACACCCACTACAACCACAATCCCCGCATCCACACCGCCAACGGGCTGGTCTACGGCCGCGAGGACTGGATCACCGCCACCATCAACACCATTTCGGCCTTTCCGGACATCCGCATTTACGCCGATGACGTCATCTGGTGCGGCAACGACAAGGACGGCTACCACACCTCCCACCGCAACACAGTGGTGGCGACCAACACCGGCTACAGCAGCTATGGCCCGCCCACCGGCCGCAAATTTGTGCGGCGGGGCATCGCCAACTGTTTTGTTAAAGAGAATCGCATTGTGGAAGAGTGGGTGGTGCGGGATGAAATGGCGATTGTGCGCCAGCTTGGCCTCGATCCGCACGCGGTGGTGGCCAAAGCTGCCCAACAGCCGCCGCTGCCCGGCGCCCGCCCCGACCATTACGGCGACATTGAACGGGTCCTGGGCCAAACCACCCCGGCGGCCTTCGAGCCGCAGTCACCCGGCCAATTCGACATTGAGGATTTTGTGCAACAAACCCTGCACGACGTGTGGAACTGGCGGCTGTTCAACAAGGTATACGACCGTTTCGCCGACAACTACCGCTGCCACACCGCCGGCGACCGCGACTTTGTCGGCCTGACGGATTATCTGGGCTTCATTATGGCCCTGTTGGTGGCCTTTCCCGATGCGGCCCTGCGGGTTGACCATCTGTACTGGCTGGGCAACGACACCGACGGTTACCGCGTGGCGGTGCGCTGGACGCTGCAAGGCACCCACCGCGGGCCGGGGCTGTACGGCGATCCCAGCGGCAAGCGGGTCAACATTATGGGCATTAGTCATTATCACGTCAAAAACGGAAAATTCGTCGAAGAGTGGACGGTGTTCGATGAAATCGCCGTGCTGAAACAGCTTTACACCCCGCCGGCTGATAGCTGGCTGGATGATGACGTACCGTTTTAGGGGGCACACCGCGATTACTCGCCCCATTACTGAGGATCAGAAATTATCTTCCCAATCTCCAATCAACTAATCTCTATTTTCAGGAGAAAAAATGAACCGCAGAGAATGCTTTAACGCTATTGTCAATCATCAGGAGCCGGACCGGCTGCTGGTTGACTTTGGTAAACACATCGGCTCGTTTCACCGGGCCGCCTACGAGATGCTCAAAGAACATTTGCAGGCCGAAGTCACGGTGCAGGCTGAAGCCAAAATTCTGGACCGAATGGCCCAGAACGTGATTCTGGATGAGGAAATCTGCCAGCGGCTGGGTATTGACTTTCGCTGGTTGATTCCCCATTGGGTCGGCGTGCGAGACATCGAAATTGACGGCGAAAAAGGCTACATCGACATGTGGCAAACGCCCCACAAATGGACCGACGTGGGCGACTATTACGCCATCGCCGCCCAACCGCTGGGTCAAGAAAATCTGACCCTCGCCGACCTCGATGCCTTTGCCTGGCCCAACCCCGACGACCCGGCTATGTTCGCCGGGCTGCGGGAACAGGCCCAACGCTGGCACGACATCACCGATTACGTCATCGGCGCGGATGGTATCAAGGTGGGCATCCTGCAAACCTCCTCCCAACTGCGCGGCTACGACAAGCTGTTTCTGGATTTCGCCCTGAACCCGGAACTGGCCCACGCCCTGCTGGGTAAAATTTCCAGCCTTATCAACCGGATGTATCAAAATTATATGGCTGCGGTCGGCGATCTGGTGCAGGTGGTTTGCATCACCGACGACCAGGGCACGCAAAGCTCGCTGATGGTTTCGCCGGAGATGTTTCGGGAATTTTTCAAGCCGTATCTCAAGAGCCAGATCGACACCATCAAGCAGGCTGCGGATGTGAAAGTGCTGATGCACTGCGACGGGGCCATTATGCCCATTCTGGATGACCTCATTGAAATTGGCGTCGACATCATCAACCCCATCCAGACCGTGGTGAAGGATTTTGACGATACCGCCGCGCTCAAAGCCAAATTTGGCGACCGCATCACCTTCCACGCCGCCATCGACGTGCAGCAGGTGATGCCCAACAGCACTCCGGACGAACTGCGCCGGGAAGTGGCCCGCCGCATCCACGACCTCGGCCCCCGCGGCGGCTACATTCTGGCCCCCTGCCACAATATTAATGTGGACATTCCGGTGGAAAACGTTATGGCGATGTTCGATGCGGCCCGGGAATTTGGCCGCTATCCCCTGCAACTGGACGAGTTCGCCGGCGAGCAGACCGCGGCCCAAACGGATGTGACCAAAACAGAAGAGGCGGCCATCGAAAAAAACGGCACTGGGTTAAATGAGGAGCAGCAGGAAATTCTGGAAGACCTGGCCGAAGATGTGATGACCGGCAGCGTGGCTGTTGCCCCGGAAACGGTGCAAGAGGCCATTGAGGCCGGGATCGAGGCCACCATCATCCTTAAACAGGGGATGATTGCCGGGATGACCGAAATCGGCGGGCGGTTTGAGCGGGGCGAGGCCTTTGTGCCGGAGATGCTGCTGGCCGCCAACGCGATGCAGGCCGGGCTGAACATTCTGCGCCCCAAATTAATCGAGGCTGATGTGCCCGCCGCTGGCAAAGTGGTGCTGGGCACAGTCAAAGGCGATTTGCACGACATCGGCAAAAACCTGGTGGGGATGATGCTGGAAGGGGCCGGCTTCGAGGTGATTGACCTGGGTATTGATGTACCACCGGAAAAATTTGTGTCGGCCATTCAGGAACACCAGCCCGATTTGGTCGGGATGAGCGCCCTGCTGACCACCACGATGCGCTCGTTGCAAGCCACCATCGACGACTTGGTGGAGGCCGGGGTGCGGGAGCAGGTCAAAATAATGATTGGCGGCGCGCCCGTCACCCAGGAATACGCCGACAAAATCGGGGCGGATCTGTATGCCCCGGACGCCGGCGCCGCGGCTCGCCGCGCCCGGCAGGCGATGGGGTAGCATGCGGAAAGGATGCTGATATGCCACCGCGAGCCGGAGGCGCGAAGCGGTCTCCATCGGTACTGAACGGAGATTGCTTCGCCGCCAGTGGCAGTTCGCAATGACCAATGCAGCGGTTATATTTTGCCATTTGAGGAGGAAATTGTGATTGAAATCAAACAACTGCACCACGTGAGTATTGTGGTGGAAGATGTCAACCGGGCCAAACAGTTTTACCGGGACGTACTGGGGATGAAAGAAGTTCCCTGGGTAGACCATTACGACTTTGAAGGCGGCTGGCTGCGGGCCGGGGGGTACGAAGTCCACCTGATTCAGGCCAACGACTCGGTACAGCCGCCCGGCGACGCGGCCCACCACCCCCACCCCAAACGAAATTTAACCTTTGCCCGCCACTTCTGCTTCCGGGTCAGCGATTTGGCTGAAGCCATCAAAACACTGGAGGCCCACAACGTACCGCTCGCCGCCGGGCCGCGCCCCCGCGGCGACGGGGCCGACCAGCTTTACATCTACGACCCGGACGGCCACATGATTGAGCTGGTCGAAATCCCCTGGCTGTGACAATGGAACTGACTCGCCGCAAGAAAGATGAGTTGTTCGCCGGCCTGCCCCCGGAATGGCCCACTGATTTACTGCCGGACATCCAGGCCCAGGTGCAGGCCAGCCGGCGCAAAGTGGTGGTGCTCGATGACGACCCCACCGGCACCCAGACGATCCACAATCTGCCGGTACTGACTGAATGGCCGGTGGCGCGGCTGGCCGCGGAACTGGCCGGCGATTACCCCGCCTTTTACCTGCTGACCAACTCCCGCGCCCTGCCTCCGGCCCAGGCCGAGCGTCTCAACGCCGAAATTGGCCGCAATCTGATGGCGGCTGCGGCCCAGACCGGGCGACAGTTCACCGTTGTCAGCCGCAGCGACTCCACGCTGCGCGGCCATTTTCCCGGCGAGGTGCAGGCCCTGGCCGAAACGTTGGGGCAGTCATTCGATGGCTGGATTGTGCTTGTCGTGCCCTATTTTCTGGAAGGGGGCCGCTACACCGTCAACGATATTCACTACGTGGCCGAAGGGGAATGGCTGATCCCGGCCGGGCAAACCGAATTTGCCCGCGACGCGGCCTTTGGCTACCAATCCTCCAATCTGCGCCACTGGGTGGCTGAAAAAATGGGCGGCTCCGCCGAAAACGTGCAATCCATCAGCCTGGATGATGTACGTCGCGGCGGGCCGGAGCAGGTCGCCGCCAAACTGAGCCAATTGAGCGGCGGGCGAGTGTGCGTGGTCAACGCGGTCAGCTACCGGGATTTGGAGGTGTTTACCCGCGGGCTGCTCACTGCCGAGGCCGCGGGTCAGCGATTTCTGTACCGCACCGCCTCCTCGTTTGTGCGGGTGCGAGCCGGCTTGGGGCCGCGCCCTCTGCTCACCCCCGCCGAGTTAAATCTGCCGACAACCGGAGCCGGGCTGATTGTAGTCGGCTCTTACGTGCCCCGCTCCACCGGGCAGGTGCATCACCTGCTGCAACTACCCCATCTAACCAGCCTGGAAATCAACGTGGCCGCCTTACTCGATGATGACGGGTTTCAGGCCGAAGTGAAACGGGTGGCCGCCGCGGCGGATGACGCCCTGCAAACCGGGCGAGACGTAGCGATTTACACCGGGCGCAAACTGGTCACCGGCCCAGACGCCGGCAGCAGCCTGGAAATCGGGCAGCGTGTTTCCGACGGCGTGGTGGCCATTGTGCAGGCCATCCAGACCCGACCCCGCTACCTGCTGGCCAAAGGGGGCATCACCTCCAGCGATGTGGCCACCCGCGGCCTGGGCCTCAAGCGGGCCATTGTGCCGGGCCAGATTTTACCGGGCGTTCCGGTCTGGCAGGCTGATGCTGAAAGCCGGCATCCCGGCCTGACCTACATCGTTTTTCCGGGCAACGTGGGCGGCCCGGAGGCCATCGCCCAGGTGGTGACCATGTTGAAAGGAACCAATAATGCTGACTTCAACCGTTGAGTTGCTGCAAGCCGCCCGCGCCGGTGGGTACGCTATCGGCGCGTTCAATGTGTACAATCTGGAAGGGGCGCAGGCCGTGGTGGCCGCCGCCGAAGCAGAGCGCAGCCCGGCCATGCTCCAGATTTTGCCCGCGGCGCTCAAGCACGGCGGGCCGCCGCTGGTGGCCTTATGTCTGAGCGCGGCCCGCGAGGCCACCGTACCGATGGCCGTCCATCTGGACCACTGCCCCTCCGCGGCGGACATCGAAGCCGCGCTGCGGGCCGGGCTGACCTCGGTGATGGCCGATGGCTCGCACCAGCCCTACGCCGAAAATGTGGCCTTCAGCCGGGCGATGGCCGAGCTGGCCCATCAACACGGCGGCATTGTGGAAGCGGAACTGGGCCGGCTGACCGGTACCGAAGACGGCCTGACCGTGCCGGAGTATGAGTCAAAATTAACCGACCCGGCTCAAGCTGCCGAATTTGTGACCGTCACCGGCATTGATGCCCTGGCCGTCTGCGTGGGCAATGTCCACGGCAAATACCGGGGCGAGCCGCGCCTCGATTTTGCCCGGCTGGCCGCCATCCAAGCGGCCGTGGACGTGCCGCTGGTGATGCACGGCGCGTCCGGCCTGCCCGCGGCAATGGTGCAGCAGGCCATCGAGCTGGGCATCACCAAATTCAACGTTAATACCGAAGTGCGGCAGGCTTATCTATCGGCGCTGCAAAGCCGGTTCAGCCAGCCGGACAGGCCGGAACTACTGCCGCTGCTGACCGCGGTCAGCGACGCGATGCAGGCCGTGGTGGTGGAAAAACTGCGGCTGTTCGGCTCCAGCAATCAAGCGTGACGAATTTCGAGTGACGAGTGACGAAAAAGCCCCATCATTCGCAATTCGCTCATTTATCATAAAAAAGGAAAATCCAATGACTCCACTGATTGAAAACCGCGTTAAACGAATGTTGAAAGACGGTAAAAAAACCGCGGGGGCCTGGCTGCAAGCGGCCAGCCCCATCACCGCCGAGGTAATGAGCCGGGCCGGGTTCGACTGGCTCATCATTGATATGGAACACGCGCCCGGCGACATTCAGACTCTCATCAGCCAGATTCAGGCGATGAGCGCCGCCGGGGTAACGCCGCTGGTGCGCGCCCCGTGGAACGATTTTGTGACCATCAAACGAATTCTGGATGCAGGGGTGTACGGCTTGCTGATTCCCTACGTCAACAGCAAAGCCGAGGCCGAGGCCGCGGTGCAGGCCTGCAAATATCCGCCCGAAGGCATTCGAGGGGTGGCCGGCAGCCCGCGAGCCGCGGGCTTTGGACAAAATTCAAAAGATTATCTGACTCGGGCCAACGATGAAATCCTCATCATCACCGCAGTGGAAACGCCGGAAGCGGTGGCCAATCTGGATGAAATTCTGACGGTGGAGGGCCTCGATGGTATTTTTATCGGCCCGATGGATTTGGCCACCTCGATGGGCCATCGCTTTGACCCCGGCCATCCCGCGGTCAAAGAAACCATCGCCCAGATTGAGGCCAAAGTTTTGACGGCGGGCAAATTTTTGGGTACAGTAGCGGGAACCTGGGAGCAGGCCCGGCAACGGTACGAGCGAGGCTATCAACTTTTAATGCTGATGTCCGACACAGTATCGCTGGGCGCTCTGGCCGTAAAGACCGCGGCCCAATTTCACGAAGCGTATCCAGAAAGATAATAACTCTATGATCTCCACATCCAGCCCTCAGCCACCAACCTTCAAACAGCGCCTTACCATTTTGTTCAACTCATCCCTGACCGGTTATCTGATGGTCCTGATTGCAGGCGCCTGTTGGGCAACCTCCGGAATTTTCATCACCTACATTTCTGAGAGCAGTAACGTAACAGCCATTGCCCTGGCCTTTTGGCGAGACATTACCAGTTTTATGGTGTTGTTCTGCGGGGGGTTGCTTTTTAATCCCAAAAAACTCCGCGTCAGGCGAGCCGACCTGCCCTGGCTGGGGGGGATGGGTGTCAGCCTCGGCACCTTCCATGTATTCTGGAATTTGGGGGTTATGCTCAACGGCGCGGCTGTGACCACCGTGCAACAGGCGGCAATGCCGGCGATTGTGGTGGTGGTGGCCTGGTTCATCTGGCAAGAAAGCCTGACCTGGCGCAAGATTATGGCCGTTATCTTAACCTTTGCCGGTACGGTTCTGGTGTCGGGAATGGTTGAAATGAACGGCAGTAATCTGAGCACCGGTGGGTTACTGATTGGCTTTGGGGTACCAATTTCTTATGCGGGCTGGAGCCTGTTCGGCAAAAAACTACGCACCGATTACGACGTGCTGGTTGTGCTGACGTACGCTTTTTTGTTTGCCTGGATTACTCTGTTGCCGGTGCAGTTGTTCACCGTGCAGCCGTTTCCGGTACCCCCCGTGACCTTCCTTTACTTTGCCGGGTTGATCTTCATCGCCACGATGGGTGGCTTTGTCAGCTACACATTTGGCCTGGGCCGGATGCCGGCCAGTGTGGCCAGCATTGTAGCAATGAGTGAAATTGCGTTTGTGGCTATGTTTGCCTATGTGTTACTGGATGAACAAATGAGCCTCACTCAGATCATAGGGACAATATTGGTTGTTGGCGGCGTAGTAATAATTTTCAGACGAAAACGGAGAAAAAACAATGTCCTTCCTCCATCCCCCTGACGAGTTTGTAGCCGAAATTGGCCGTCGTATGGCGGCTCGCTGGTCGGCCAACGCCGCCGGCGGCAATATCAGCCTGCGCACCGGCGACCAGATTTACATCTCACCCCGTTTTGCCGATTACAAATGGGGTTGGCAGTTGGAGCCGGAACAAATTGTGTCCGGCCCTATTAATGATGACACCCTGTTGAGCCATCCCAATTTTTCCCGCGAAGGTAAGGCCCACCTGGCTATTTATCGGGCTTTTCCCGAAGCCAAAGCGATTATTCACGCCCATCCCTTTTACGTGATGCCCTTTTGCGCCGCAGGCAAATCACTGCCTCCCGTGCTGGACGCAACCGCCATTTACGGGCCGGTTGAAAATGTGCCGTATGCCCCGCCCAACTCCCAGCAACTGGCCGACAACATTGTGGCCGGCCTGCGGGGCAAAGAGCAGCTGATGGCCGACTTTGCCGCGCCGGTGCTCATGCCCAAACACGGGGTGATGATTGCCGGTAAAGACCTGTACGCGGCCCTGGAAACCCTGATCAAAATTGATATGAATGCCTGGTGTATCCTGGCCCAAAAGATGTTGTAACCGATGAACCGCCACAAAAAATATATTGTGCTGGATTTGGGCGGCTCCGGACGCTGTATCGTGGGTAATTTTGATGGCGAAACCCTGGGCCTGAAAGTGGTCAGCCGCTTTGAAAACAGCTACGTGCGGGTGCTGGAGCAGGTTTACTGGAATGCACTGGGCCTGTTCGGCGGCATCAAACAAAGTTTACGGCAAGTTGGGCACGCAGACGGCTCATCCGAATTGGCGAGCATTGGGGTGGACACAATGGGCGTGTCCTTTGCCCTGCTCGACCGCCGCGGCGAACTGGTCAGCAATCTCCATTACAGCCGGATACCGCAAGAGCAGGCCATTCTGGCCGAGGCCTTCCGCCGGCTGCCGCCTGCCGAGATTTATCACCACACCGGGCTGCAACTGACCAAACTGAACTCGCTGTACTACCTGGTAGCGATGCAGCAGGCCGCGTCTCCTCTGCTGGATGTGGCCCACACCTTTTTGATGTACCCCGATTTAATCAACTACTGGCTCACCGGTCGGATTGCCAGCGAATACACCATCGCCTCGACCTCGCATCTACTTGACGCCCGCGCCAGAAATTGGGCCACCCCGCTCATCAAGGCGATGGGGCTACCCGGCCACATTTTTCCGGAGATAGTGGCTCCGGGTCAGGTTTTGGCTTCACTGCACCCCGCGGTCAGGCGGGAAACCGGCTTACCTGCGTTGCCGGTAGTTGCTACCGCCTGCCACGATACCGCCGCAGCCGTGGCCGCCATCCCGGCCACTCAGCAAAACTTCGCCTATCTCAGTTCCGGTACCTGGGGGCTACTGGGCGCGGAAGTACCCCAGCCGATCCTCACCGACCAGGCCCGCGACTACAACTTTGCCAACGAAGGCGGGGTCAACGGCATTCGCTTTATCAAAAATAACGTGAACTTGTGGCTGTTGCAGGAGTGCCGGCGGGTGTGGGCCGGGCAGGGCCAAAATTATGGCTGGGCTGAACTGGTGTCGCTGGCCGAACAAAGCGAACCGTTTCTGGCCTGTGTTGACCCCAATGCGCCGGATTTTCTGGTGCCGGTGGATATGCCGCAGGCCATCCGGCAATTTTGCCGGCAAACCGGGCAGGCCGTGCCGCAAACGCCGGGCCAGATTGTGCGGGTTATTCTGGAGAGTCTGGCTTTTAAATACCGGGAATCGGTGGATAAACTGGCGGAAATACGGGGACAAAAACCGGAGGTGCTGCACATTCTCGGCGGCGGGGGGCGAAACCGGCTGCTCAGCCAGTTTGCGGCCAACGCCACCGGCCTGCCGGTCATCACCGGGCCGTTTGAGGCCACCGCGGCCGGCAATATTATGATGCAGATGATTGCCCTCGGTGATTTGGCTAACGTGGCAGAAGGTCGGGCCTTGATTCGCCGTTCATTTCCCACTGAAACCTACTCGTCGCAAAACACCGCGCGGTGGCAGGAAAAATACCAGCAGTATCTGATCGTCACCCCAATTAATTGAGGCGGGTCAGGTGCAGGGAATAACTCCCCACACCTGACCCCGCCAAGAAGGAAGAAAACACAAAGCCGTAACTACGGGTTCAATATTGACCGCGTCCGGTCGAAGATATCCAGCCCTTGTTGTTTCAGCCAGTAGGGAATATCAATGAAGACCCAATTTTCGGCCAGTTTGTCACCCTCCCGGCGATAAACATCTACCACCTGCATGGTGGCGCTGACCTTGCCGCCCGGCAGCCCCAGCCAGCCGCCCAAGGGGGTGTTTGACAGGTTGGGCCAGCCAAAAAAACCGGCATAATTACCCTCGGCAAACCGGCAAACGTGGCCGACGAATTTTTTATGGGCCAGGGTACTGCGAAACGGAAGCTGGTGCTGCTCCTGGTAGCGGGAAATAGTATATGTGGCCCCGACACCGGCCGGACCGTACCAGATCATATCTTTGGACCAGGTTTTCTCCAGCAGTTCCGGCGGGCAGCCCATCGAGCCGCTCTCGTTCAACTCACTTAAATCATTAATCATCTCGTTGACCAGGGCCAATGTTTTGCGGCTTTCTGCAGCCGGGGCATCTTCAAAAAGCAAGCCATCGTGGGTGCGGGGGCCGGGATAGTTAAAATAAACACCGGTTGACGGCGGCAGCGGATAGACGCCGGCCTGCACCATCAAACTGATGATGTCAACAAACAGGCCGGTTTCGGTGATTTTTCCGTTTTCGACCCGGTTAAATTCAGCGTAACGCAGATTGGCAATTTTGCGGGTGCGGGGAATACCGAGCCAGTCAGCATCAAACAGGCCCATAAAATTGCCCGTACTCAATACCCACTGTCCGCCGCTGATTTCGTTTTCACCGGCAATAAAAATATCCTGCCGCCGCTGCATCCGGCTGAGCGATTTCATTAACGGCACCCAGAAAGTTTCGGCCACAACCTCGGCGCCATGCTGCTCGCGAAAAGGATAGACGCCGCGCCAGCGGTAATCAGCAGTGGTGTATCTTTTCAGAACATCGGCCACAGTCTCGGGCGAGGCGTTTTCCAGGGCCTCAAAATAATTGAGGACAGTGGTTTTGGCCATTTGATAGTTACGCATTACCGCCCCCTGCAGCATGCTGAGCCGCGGTTTGAGCGTGTACGGCGGTTTCGTCCAGTACCAACCATTCGTTGACAATCAGGCCGTCTCGCAGCTCGTAATGAGAAATACCCAACAAGGCCAGCGGCGCGCCGGTGGGAGTACCATACCGGCCAAGACCGCGATGGGTACCACAATAGGACCAGCGCACGGCCACCCGCACCGCCCGCTCTGATTCCTGCCGAACAATCACGTGATGCGGCTCAAACCGGCCATCGGGAATAGCCGCCAGAATACCGGCGAACAGATTACCGGCCCGAAAGCGACCGTAATGCAGTTCGCCGCCCGGCCCTTCAAAGCGCAGGGCACGGTCGTAGCCGGTTTCCATTGCTTTCAGATTTTTATCATTCCAAATAGCATCATTGGTTTTTAGAATTCGCTCCGCAATGGCTGTATCGCCGACGATGGTCAGGCCGGCGGAATCGGCCCAACGCTGGCGCATCGCCTCGTTGCCCACCGCATACGCGGCGGGATTTTTTTGGCCCAACGCCCGGCCAAAGGCGACGGGGTCAAGCCCCAGTTGGCGGGCAATGGCGGCCTGGTCGCGCAGCAGCCACTCTTCGACCACCTGATTATCCCGGCAGAGGCAGTCGGCAATGGCCAACATGGTGATGGGCCGGTTGGTGGCCGGGCCAAAGAGGCCGTCGTCCAGGTGGGTAGCGGTAGAGCGCACCCGGTGGGACGACAGAAAACCCTCGCCCCGCTCGCCGATGATGACATCTTCGGCCAACAGTCTCCGGTCCGGAAATTCGTGCATGGTTGCCAGCGTTCCCTGGATTACGTCGTCAACGGTATTGGTGACGCCGTGCGGGGTGCGGACCGGGCCATCGGCGGCGTACCAGTCGCGGATACGGCCAACGCCCCGCTCTTCCCATATTTTGTAGGTGATTTCGATGATGTACTGTTCCGGAGTTTTGAATTCAGGAGAGAAGTTTTTCATAGCTGCCGGCCTCCTTGCCGGGCGTACGTCAGTTCTCGCATCCGGTTGAAAACATCAACGCCGAGTTGGTTGTAGACATGCAGAATGTCAACCAGCACCCAGTTTTCGCGCAACAGATTGCCTTCGCGGCGCCAAAAATCAAGGCTGCGCATGGTGATTTTTTGATTGGCGGGGGCGATGCCCAGCCAACCGTCGCCACTGATGGTCATTTGCATACCCGGCCAGGCAGTGAAGCCGACATAGTTGCCATCAGCAAACATCGCGCCATTCTCCAAAATGGCCTCACGGTCGGGCATGGCTTTCAAAAAGGGGATTTGGTGCCAGTGGCGAAAACCGGAGATACGCCGCATAGAACCGATACCGGCCGGGCCATACCAGTTCATTTTGGGATGCCAAAAGCGGTCCAATTCCATAGCGGCCACCCCCTGCGGCGAGCGGCTCAAGCCGGTCACCATATCCAGCACAAGTTGCAGGCTGGCCTCAGCCTGGGTTTTATCGTAAGGCGCGGTGATGATGCCATCCTGCATAGCCGGGCCGGGAATTACCCACTCTACGCCGAGGCAGGGGGTCATAGGCCAGGCATTGGCCTGCATCATCACCTGCGGAATGTCCCACAGGGCCTGCATTTCGACCACGGTGTCGCCTTTGATGCGGAAAAATTCGTGGTGGCGCATAGCTACCAGGTGTCGGGTGGGCGGGATGTCGAGCCACGAATTTTCAAAGACACCGGTATAAAAACCGGCACAGCCGACCCAGGTATCGCCGTTGGCTTCGCCGGCCATCACAATAAAGTCGCGCCGTTCCAGATCGGGGACGGCGTGCAGCAGTGGGGCGTAAACCCGGTCAAACAGGTCGTCCGGGCCGGCCACGTCTTCAAAGGGAAAGGCAAGATGAATGTCGCAATCCGGGGTAAAAATCTGATGGAGTTGGTCTTTCAATTTAGCCGCGTCGCAATCATACAGGGCGGCTCTGAATTTGTTGATGAGTTGTTTGTTGCGGTGGTGAACGTCGTTGGTCATTGTCTCCTCGTTGAAAGTAAATTTGTTATTGCAGCCGGACTCCCTGTCGGGCCAACTCAGCCTGGACGTGCTTGATGTTGACTTCGGCGGTGGTAACACCGTGTTTGACCGACATCGCCGCGGCCGCGCCGGCCCCTTGCCCCGATACGGCACAGCACATCATATTACGAACCGAGGCGTGAGAAATATTGTCGCCGGCAATGGCCCGGCCTGCCACCAGCAGGTTATCAACCTGCCGGGGAACAAGGGCGCCATACGGCACGTGATAGTAGCGGCCGGTGGTGGGCAAAATCAGCAGGCCATAGCCGTCAATGAACTCCGGGAAAATGCCGATGGCGTCATCAAAGCGGGCCTGCTGCCGCACATCTCGGGCGGTGAGGTTGTAGCGGCCCACAATTTTCTGCGTGTCGCGGATACCGACTGTCATACCAAAGTTACGCAGCGTGGCCTTTTCAAAGCCGGGGGCAAAATGCTGCAAAGCTCTAACCGCCAACATTGCCTGTCGCCGTCCTTCAATTTCGGCGCGGGTCAAATCCTGAACATCGGTGCCGTCATAGCCGGTGAGGTGAACCATATTGAGATAGGTCGCGTCGCCGGCATCGCTGATGCCGCTCCAGGTGCCGCCGATACTTTTGAGGCCGGGGGGGATCAGCCCGTTTTCACGCGCTTTTTCAAACGGCTCATCAAGATAGGGGCTAAACAAATCATCCTCTTTGCCGTCTGTGTCGATGGCCCACTCTTTGGCCCAATCCATATAACGCATAGGATTTTGGCGCACATACTCCAGAAATTTGGCCTTGTTGACGCCCGCACAGGAGAACATCACCGTGACCGGCAGCATTTCTTCTTTGGCTGTTTTACGGATCGGAGCACCGGCCATTTTGGCCAGGTCCGCGTCGCCGGTGGCATCAATGATGCGCCGGGCCAAAATTGCGTGGCGGCCCGATTTACTCTGGATGACAATGCCGGTCAGCCTGGGGCCGTCGCGCAATACATCAACGGCGGTAGCGTGCAACAGCGGAGTGATACCGGCCTCTTGCACCCAACTATCGGCCAACACCTTGAAAAGTTCGGCATTGATACCCTGGCTGTCCGACTGAGGTTCATCGTAGCTGGCGTTTTGGGCTTTGGCTCGCTGCTCAAACTCCAGGGCGATGCCTGCCACATCAACAGTGCCGGGCCGGCGATACCAGGCAATTCCTTCGACGCCGACGTGGGTCAAATTGCCGCCAAAACAGCCATATCGCTCAACCAGCATTGTTTTGACCCCGGCGCGGGCCGCACTGATGGCGGCTGCCAGTCCTCCCGGCCCGCTGCCAACGACTAAAACGTCGGTTTCGGCCAGGACGGGAATAGTATCGGCTGGAACGTGTACGGTTTTCAAAATACCTCCTTGTGCTCCAACCCTGAATATTCGGAGGAAGTTCTATTAAGATTCTGACACATGCTGATTTCGCACAGTTCGACAGGCTTATCTGCGAAACAAACAAAATGCCAACACCCCTTAGTCGTTCTCGAAAAACTCCGGCGGTTTGGAGCCGATAAATTTTAGAACTTTGCTCACATCATAACCCGCTTGCTCCAGAACGCCAAGAATATCAATCAAAACGAGATTCTCGGCCAGCTTGCGCTCGCCGGTTTCCTCGTCAACCACAACCCGCCAGAAATCCATATACCGGATTCGTATTTTTTCGCCGGTGGCGGGGATGCCCAGCCAGTCTGCGGCAAAGGTGGTGTCTTGATAGCCGGTGGCCGCTACCCAATCACCCTCGGCGATACGCACCCGGTCGGTGGCGTGTTTGTCGGGAAAGGCCCGGATGAAGGCCTGGCGGTAGTCGTTTTCAAACTCGTCAATGCCGTTCATCGTGCCGATGCCCGCCGGGCCGGCCCAAACCATATCTTCTTTCCAATATTTCTGCATCAGGCCCAGTACGTTTTTGTTAAGACCGGCGTACATATCATCAACGAGTTGTTTGTTTTCTTTTGCTGACATTTCTTATCCTTTGACTGCGCCGGCGGCCAAACCTTTCACCAGATTTTTCTGGAAGAACAAAATGACCATGATGATGGGGACCGTGGCCGATACCGCCGAGGCCGCAGCCAGAGTCAGGTGGCGGGGGTCTTCGCCGCCGGTAAAGCGGGAAATAGCCACAGGCAGGGTCCAGTTAGTTTGGGCCAGCAGCCGCACCAGCAGAAACTCGTTGTAGGCCAACAGCAGGGTAAAGAGGGCCGTCGAGATAATACCGGGCCACATAATCGGCACAATCACTTTAACGAACGCCGTCAAACGATTGGCGCCGTCCACCATGGCTGATTCTTCCAAATCTTTGGGGATTTCCATAAAGAAACTGCGTAACATCCAGATGGTGAAGGGCTGGTTGACCGCCACCAGAGTCATAATAATCAGAAAATGGGTGTCGAGCAGGTTAGTGGCGCTGCCAATCCAGTAGTAGGGCAAAATGAAGGCCAGCCGGGGCAGCGCCCGGAAGCCCAGGGCGGCAATCAGCACAATCACGCTGATAATACCGGCGTAGCGGGCCAGGGCATAACCAGCCAGGCAGCCGATTGAAATCGAGACAAGTACCGTACCAACCGTAACGATGATGGTGTTGAGAAAATAGTCGTAGAACTTGGCAGTGTCAACC
>Ga0180430_10002573_pt1 | contig 16298 bp, 15 predicted proteins | sample SS_ome_9_FD_132999 | JGI IMG/M metagenome (GOLD analysis project Ga0180430, IMG submission 132999) | Hypersaline lake sediment archaeal communities from the Salton Sea, California, USA - SS_1_S_2 metaG | ecosystem: Environmental > Aquatic > Non-marine Saline and Alkaline > Hypersaline >... | reverse complement strand
TCATCCGGTCCGAGATCGCCAAGGATCTGACGAACCTGCCGCTGGCCGGGATCGAGGCCTCGATCACGGCTCATGACGACGGCTGACCGGCGCCCGGCCCGTGCCACCGAACGGCGCATGCGTCGCCCGGTTCGCAGGTGCGGCTTGCCCCGGCGCCGGTGCATTGACACGCGTTAACGTGTTCGCCGCGGGTGGCAGCTATCCTGCGGCCCCGGCGCCGGGCGGCGGCAAGTTTCTGAAGGGGAATGGCAGGATGCAGGTTGATGCCGTCATGTCGCAGCCGGTGATCACGATCTCGCCGCAGGCCGCGATCACCGAAGCCGCCGCGCTCATGCGGCGCCACGATATCGGGGCGCTTCCGGTGGTGACCGGCGGCCGGCTCGTGGGCATCCTGACCGATCGGGACATCGTGCTTCGCGCGGTCGCGTCGCCCAGTGGCGATGTCGTGGCGGAGGTGGGCGCGGCGATGTCGGCCGATCCGGCGACCTGCCGCGCCGGGGATGACATCATCGGCGCGGCGGTCAGGATGTCCGACGAACAGGTCCGCCGCCTGCCCGTGACCGACCCGGCGGGCCGGCTTGTCGGCCTGCTGTCGCTTGGCGACATCGCCGAGAACGTCTCGGAAGAGCTTGCCGGTCAGACGCTTGGCGAGATCTGCGAAGCGCGCCGCCGGCGTCACCGGGCGTTCAGGACGTAGCGATCATCCGGTGCAGAACGTCCCCGTCGATCTCGGCGATGTCCATCATCGTGTCGAGATCGTGGATCACGACGTCCATGTGATCTGTGACGCTGCAGATCGCGTTGCGCTGGAACCGCCGCAGCGTGCGGCAGATATGCACCGACGACAGCCCCGTGTAATCGCCGAGTTGCTGCTGGCTCATCGGGATATGGAACGAATGCTCCGGCTCCAGGCCGAGGCTGCCGGATCGAAGGCACAACTCGCACAGCGCGAAGGCGACGCGGCGTTCGGCGCTGCCCTTGCCAAGGCGCAGCATCCGCTCCGCGATGCGCGCCATCGCCGCCCGCCTGTCGCGGTCCACGACGCTGGCGATGTCGGAATGCTCCCTTTGCAGCCGCGCCAGTTCCGTGCGGGACAGCTTGGCATAGTTCAGATCGGTCAGCGGCTCGACCTCGACCGACGAGATGTTGCGATCTGCGGAAGCCGGATCGACCAGCCCGCCACGGGTCACGATATCGATGATCTGGCGTTGGCCTTCCCCGGTGGATTTCGACACCAGCACCCAGCCCGAGATCACGAAATAGACGCTGTTGGTCTCGTCACCCTCGAGCTTGAGGATCGCGCCGCGGGCGCGCTTCGCCCGGCCCGCATCGACGAGCACGCAGAATGCCCGGTGCGCCACCGATCCCGGCGACAGGCCTTTCGGCATCGCTTCCTCGGAAATGCCGCGACAGGGAGTCGCCAGATCCATGATCGCCCCCGGTGATGTGATCGATGTCGTTGCGATGCCCCGCGCCGGTGCGCCGGGGGCCTGATCGGCAAAAACGGCAAATCGTCACCACTACCGGCTTCGCCCGGCGAGCCGCCGAAGGATTTCAACCCTGACGCTAACACCCAAGGCCCCGCTTGGCCAGCGGAACGGCGGATGGGCCGGGCCGGGCGGCCCCGGTTCCGCCGCCGGCATGGATGCCCGGAGGACCGGGTTTTACCGGGGTTAATGCGGCACGCGGCGCGGTGCGATCACCTGTCGCCGCAATCGGAAAACCCTGGGGGAAACCGAAGATGGCGACCGAATCTGGGACCACCATCGACGATCTGGTGGAACAGGCGCGGGGCATGATGGCGATGACCCCGATGCTTGCCCCGCAGATGGAACGGTTCTGGAAGATGCAGGACAACCTTCTCGACGAGGTCGAGACCTTCTCGCGCGGGTGGTTCGAACGCCGCCACGAGGCGGCGCGCTCGGCGCTCGATACGGTGCGAAGGACGACCGGGACCGGCGCGGACCCGTCCGGGGCGATGCGGGCCGTCGCCGAATGGCAGCAGTACGCGCTTCAGCGGCTCGTCGCGGATGTCGAGCAGTGGATCGGACTGTGGTCGCGCTGCGGCGCCCGCGTCTCGGAACTGGAGATGCAGGCCGGCAAGGACGGCCTCGGGGAGGTCGAGAAGCGCGCCCGGTCGGTGGCCGGCCAGAAACATTCGACGCCGGTCTGACCATGGCCATTCCCCGCGGCAAGCCGGTCATTGCACCACCAAAGGAGGATCGACAGATGGATGAAAGGACAGCCTATCGCCGGAAGCTCGAGGCCCGGCTGGACCAGTGGCAGGCCGAGATCGACAAGCTGCGCGCCAAGGCCGTGGAAGCCGGCGCCGACGCCAGCATCGCTTACCAGGAGCAGGTCGAGAAGCTGCGCGGCCAACAGGACGCCGCGCGGGACAGGCTGAAGCAGATCGACGAGGCCGGCGGCGAGGCCTGGAAGGATCTCAAGGCCGGCGTCGAGAAGGCCTGGGCCGATCTCGACTCCGCCGTCGCACAGGCCAGGAAGAGGTTTGGCTGAGATGCGCGGCGCCAACGGGGCGCGGATGACGGGTGTCGCCGGCGGGCCGGGCTGACCGGGTGGCAGCTTCAGGACGGGAGGCGCCATCCTTGCCGCACCACCAGATCGACAGCCCCTTCGCCATCTCCGCCGAAGAGGTCGCCCGCCGGCTCGGCACCGATCCCGGCGTCGGCCTCGCGCCCGACGAGGTCAAGGCGCGGTGCCGGTCCTGCGGGCCCAACAAGCTGCGCCGCCAGCGGCGAAAGAGCCTGCTCGCGATCCTGTGGCACCAGTTTTCCAGCGTGATCGTCTGGCTTCTGGCCGGGGCGGCGGCGATGTCCTTCGTCCTGGGCGATATTGCCGAGGCCGTGGCGATCCTCGTCGTGCTCCTGATCAACGGCGCCATCGGCTTTTTCACCGAGCTGCGGGCGGCGCGGTCGATGGAGGCGCTGATGCGGATCGCGCAGGTCCGCACCCGCGTGCGCCGCGGCGGCGGCGAGCGGATGATCGACGCGCAGGATCTGGTGCCCGGCGACATCGTCGTGCTGGAGGCCGGCGACGTCGTGACCGCCGATCTCAGGCTTCTGGGCGCCTCGAACCTCGCGGCCGACGAATCCGTGCTGACCGGCGAATCCACGCCCGTCGCCAAGGCCGTGGACGCGGTCGGCCGGGATGCCGCGATCGGCGACAGGGCAAGCATGGCCTTCAAGGGCACGGCGATCACCAAGGGGGCGGGCGAGGGCATCGTCACCGCCACCGGGATGCGGACGGAACTGGGCCGGATCAGCGATCTCGCGCAGGGCGCCGAGGCCGAGGTCGCGCCACTGGAACGCCGCCTCGACCGGCTGGGCCACCGGCTGGTCTGGCTGACGCTGGGGCTGGCGGCGCTGACCATCGCGGCGGGCATCCTGCGCGGCCACGACGTCGCGACGATGGTCCAGACCGGGGTGGCGCTGGCCGTGGCCGCGGTGCCCGAGGGCCTGCCGGTCGTCGCCACCCTCAGCCTCGCCCGCGGCATGTGGCGGATGAGCGCGCGCAACGCGCTGATCACCAGGCTGTCGTCGGTCGAGACACTGGGCGCGACCACGGTGATCCTGACCGACAAGACCGGAACGCTCACGGAAAACCGGATGACCGTGGTGCGCTACCTGCTCGACGGGGCCGATGTCGAGGTGACGGGCGGGGACCGCCCGTTCCGGCAGAAGGGCGCGACGCTCGATCCGGCGCAGGACGACCGCCTTGCCTGGGCGCTGAAGGTCGGCGCGCTGTGCAACAACGCCGATCTGGGCGACGGCTCCGACGGCGGCGCGGCGGGCGACCCGATGGAGCGCGCCCTGCTGGCGGCGGCGGACCGCGCCGGGCTGAGCCGGGATGGCCTGCGTTCCAGACTTCCCGAAATACGTGAATATGCCTTCGATCCCGACCGCAAGATGATGGCCACCGTCCATGACGGCGACGACGGGTGCCTGTTCGCCGTCAAGGGCGCGCCCGAGGCGGTGCTGGACGCCTCCACGCATGTCCTGACCGCCGCGGGGGACAGCGCGGCGCTGGACGACGAGGCCCGGCACGACTGGCGCAAGCGCAACGACACCGCCGCGCGGGACGGGCTGCGGCTGCTGGCGCTGGCGATGAAGCGCGGCTCCGATGCCGAGGCCGATCCCTATCGCGATCTCGTGCTCATCGGCCTCGTCTGCCTGCTCGACCCGATCCGCGAGGGTGTGCCCGAGGCGGTGAAGGCCTGTCGCAGCGCCGGCGTGCGGATCGTCATGCTGACCGGCGACCATGCCGACACGGCGCGGACGATCGCCGAGGACGCCGGCCTTGGCGACGGCGACCTGAAGGTCATCGCGGGCGGCGATCTGGCCGGTCTCGACCCCGACGGCCCCGACGTGGCGGACCGCGACCGCATCCTCGCCGCCGATGTCTTCGCCCGCGTGGCGCCGGAAACCAAGCTGTCGCTGGTTTCGATCTACCAGGGCGCCGGCCATGTCGTCGCGATGACCGGGGATGGCGTGAACGACGCGCCGGCGCTCAAGAAGGCCGATATCGGCATCGCGATGGGCCGGCGCGGCACCGAGGTGGCCAAGGAGGCCGCGCATATGGTGCTGCGCGACGACGCGTTCTCGACGATCATCGCCGCGATGCGGCAGGGCCGCGAGATCTTCGGCAACATCCGGAAGTTCGTGATCTACCTGATGTCCTGCAACGTCAGCGAGGTGCTCGTCGTCGGGCTTGCGGTGGCCGGCGGCCTGCCGACCCCGCTCCTGCCCTTGCAGATCCTGTTTCTCAACCTCGTCACGGATGTGTTTCCCGCCTTCGCGCTGGGGCTCGGGCGCGGCGACCGGGCGGTGATGCGCCGCCCGCCGCGCGACCCCGGCGAATCGATCCTCGCCCGGCAGCACTGGATCCTGATCGCGGTTCTGGGCGGCGCGATCACGCTGGCCGTGCTGCTGGCCTTCGGCCTGTCGCTGTTCTGGCTGCGCCTCGATCCCGGCGCTTGCGTCACCGTGGCCTTCCTGACGCTGGCGCTTGCCCAGCTTTGGAACGTGTTCAACCTGCGCGACCCCGACAGCGGCCCGATCCGCAACGAGGTGTCGCGCAACCCCTATGTCTGGGGCGCGATCGCGCTGTGTCTTGGGCTGATCGGGCTGGCGCTGTGGTTCCCTCCGCTGGCCGGGCTCTTGCAACTCGAACCGCCCGGTCGCGCGGGGCTCGCGCTTGCCGCCCTCGCCGGCATCCTGCCGCTGGCTCTGGGGCAGGCGTGGATTGTCCGGTCGCGCGGCGGCCCGCGACGCCAGGCGTAGGCCCGGACCGACAGAATGCGGCTTCACCGCACCGGTCTTCCTGTGCCAGCATCCCGCGGATGACATTTCGCGGCGGAGGGTGACCATGCCGGGCGATCTTGCTGGCATCCGCCAGTCCTCCTACTGGCTCGACGCGGTTGGCGGGGAAGCGCCGCCGCCGCGCCCGGAGCCGGAGGCCCTGCCGCGATCCGTCGATGTCGTCGTGATCGGCGCGGGTTACACCGGTCTCAACGCCGCGCTGCAGACGGCCCGGGGCGGGCGCGACACGCTGGTCCTCGATGCCGGGGAACCGGGCCACGGCTGCAGCACCCGCAACGGCGGCCAGATCAGCACGAGCGTCAAGCCCTCGCTGGACCGGCTCGCGGCGCGGTTCGGTGCCGAGCGGGCGCAGGCGATCCGGGCCGAGGGCCGCCGCGCGCTGGACTGGATCGGCCGGTTCGTCGCCGAGGAGGGGCTCGATTGCGATTTCGAGCGCTGCGGCCGCTTTCACGCCGCCCACACCCCCTGGCACTACGAACAACTCGCCCGCGACGCCGAGACGATGCGCCGGCAGGAGGCAATCGAAAGCTTCGTCGTGCCGGCCGCCGAACAGCGCCGCGAACTGGGGACGGAGGCCTATTTCGGCGGCGTGGTCTTTCCCAGGCATTGCGCGTTGCAGCCGGCGAGATATCACCGGGCGCTGCTGGAGCGCGCGCGCGGCGCGGGCGCGCGGGTGACCGGGCATTGCCCGGCGCTGTCGATCGAAGCCGCGGGCGGCGGTTTCGATGTGACCACCCCGCGGGGCAGCGTCAGGGCGCGGGATGTCATCGTCGCGACCAACGGCTACACCACCGGCCTCGTGCCGTGGCTCAGGCGGCGCGTGATCCCGATCGGCAGCTACATCATCGTGACCGAGGAACTGCCGCCGGCGCTGATCGACCGGCTGTTCCCGACCGGGCGGATCGCCAGCGATACCTGCAAGGTGGTCTACTACTACCGCACCACGCCCGACAGGAAGCGGATCGCCTTCGGCGGCCGGGTCTCGGCCGGCGAGACCGATCCGGCGATCAGCGCCCCGCGCCTGTACGCGGCGATGTGCCGGGTGTTTCCCGACCTGCGCGACCACGCCATCACCCATGCCTGGAGCGGGACGGTCGCCTACAGTTTCGACGAACTGGCGCATGCCGGGGTGCACGAGGGCATCCATTACGCGCTTGGCTACTGCGGTTCCGGCGTGTCGATGGCCAGCTACCTCGGCATGCGCGCCGGCCAGAAGGTGCTGGGACTGGCCGAGGGCCGCACGGCCTTCGACGACCTGCCGTTCCCGACCCGGCCGTTCTATTCCGGCCGGCCCTGGTTCCTGCCCGCCGCCGTCGCCTGGTATCGCTGGCGGGACGACTGGCAGCACCGCCGGGCCCGGCGTCGCTCGGTATCCGGCACGGCCGGCGCCGGGCCGGTATAAGGGCGGCGAAACGAGTGTTTAGAAATCGAAATTTCTTAATGCCCGGCGGGGCGGCCACTATCCTGGCCAGCCGTGTGTCTCCGGGCGCGAAGCCTTCAACAAGAACCCGTGTGGCCGGCTTCAGAACCAACAAGGGAGGACATGTTGTGAACAAGACCATCGTATTGACCCTGCTGGGCTCGGTCGCCGCCGCGCCGGCCTTCGCGGCGGACCAGACCGTGACGATCGCCTCCTGGGGCGGTTCCTACCAGGAGGCGCAAAGCAAGGCCCTGTTCGAACCCGCCGCCGCGGCGACGGGGGTCGAGGTCAAGCAGGAAACCTATGGCGGCATGTCGGACGTGCGGCTGCAGGTCTCGTCGGGGCAGGTCACGCTGGATATCGTCGCCAGCGGCTCGGGCTCTGCTGCCCGCGCGGCGGCCGAGGGGCTGCTGGAACCGATGGATTACGACGTGATCGACGTGTCCAGCTTCTACCCGGGGCTTTACACCGACCATTGCGTGGGCGGCGACGTGTTCTCGACCGTCTATGCCTGGAACACCGACACCTACGGCGAGGACGGGCCGCAAAGCTGGGCAGACTTCTTCGATGTCGAGAAGTTCCCCGGCAGCCGCGCCTATCGCGGCACGGTCGCCGGTGCGCTCGAGGGCGCGCTGATGGCCGACGGCGTGGCGATGGAAGACGTCTACACGGTGCTCGATTCCGAGGAAGGGATCGAGCGGGCGATCGACAAGATCCGCGAACTCAAGCCGCATATCGCGGTATTCTGGACCTCGGGCGCGCAGCATGCGCAGCTGATGAAGGATGGCGAGGTCGACATGACGACCGGCTGGAACGGCCGGTTCGACAACGCCGCGGCCGATGGCGCGATGGTGGCCTACAGCTTCAACCAGGCGCTGCTGGACTACGACTGCTTCGCGATCCCGAAGGGCGCGCCCAACAAGGACACGGCGATGGCGTTCCTTGCCGAGATCTCGAAGCCCGAATACCAGGACGATCTGCCGAAATACATCACCTACGGTCCGACCAACAAGGCCGCCTACGACACCGGCGAGATCACCGCCGAGGTCGCGGCGGGGCTGCCGTCCTCGCCGGACAATGCGGCGCTGCAGCTGCCGGTCTCGCTGGACTGGTACGCGAAGTGGGAAACCATCGCCGCCGAGATGTACCAGGAGATGCTGACCGAGTAACCTGAACCCCGGCGCATTGCGAACCGGGCGGGCGAAACGGCGCCCGCCCGGCTTTCGAGACATCTGGCGGAGAGGTCCGACGTGAGCACCCAACCCGGCGACGCGCTGCCCATCTCGGTTCGGAACGTCACCAAGACCTACGGGTCGGTCCACGCCCTCGACGACGTGTCGATCGAGGTCGAGAGCGGCGAGTTCCTGACCCTTCTGGGCCCGTCGGGATCGGGCAAGACGACGCTTCTGATGGTGCTGGCCGGGTTTACGCGGCCCGATTGCGGCAGCCTGAAGTTCGGCGACCGCGAGGTGATCCGCACGCCGCCGCACCTGCGCGATGTCGGCATGACCTTTCAAAGCTACGCGCTGTTTCCGCACATGACGGTCGCGGGCAACGTGGGCTACCCGCTGCGGCTGCGCAGGGTGCCGAAACCGGACCTGGACGCGCGTGTCGAACGGGCGCTGGAGACGGTGCAGCTTGGCGGGTTCGGCGCGCGCCGGATCGACCAGTTGTCCGGCGGGCAGAAACAGCGCGTCGCCGTGGCCCGCGCCATCGTCTTCGAACCGCGCATCCTGCTGATGGACGAGCCGCTGTCGGCGCTCGACAAGAAACTGCGCGACCAGATGCAGATCGAACTGCGGCACCTGCACGAGAAACTGGGGATGACGACCGTCTACGTCACCCACGACCAGCGCGAGGCGCTGACGATGTCGGACCGGATCGCGGTGGTGAACCACGGCCGGATCATGCAACTGGCCACGCCGCGCGACCTTTACGAACGGCCGGCGAACCGCTTCGTCGCGGATTTCATCGGGGATTCCACCTTCCTCAGGGTCACCCGGCGGGGCGACCGGATCAGCTATGGCGACAGCGCGCTGCGGTTCACCGCGCCGCCGCCCGCCGCCGACAGCCTGCTGCTGATGATCCGGCCGGAACGGATCGTCCTGTCGCCGGAGGGACCGCGCGAGGGCGCCAACAACTTCGTCGCGACGGCGACCGATGTGGTCTACCAGGGCGACAGCTTCCTGCTGAACGCGCGGCTGGCCGATGGCAACACGATCGCGCTGCGCGGGGCGATGCGGGGCGAGAACGTCGTCGCGCTGCCGCGCGTCGGCGATGCCCTGACGCTGAGCCTTGCACCCGAGGATACCGTGCTGATCGACGGCAGCGAGGACTGAGATGGGCGCGGCGCGGATCAACGAGGCGGGACTGCGGCGCGACGAACGGCTGGAACGGCTGAAGCTGTTCGGTCTGTCCTCGCCGGCGATCCTGCTGATCCTCGTGATCCTCGTGATCCCGGTCGGCTGGCTGTTCTATGTGTCGTTCATCGGCGCCGACGGCAGGTTTTCGCTGGAAAACTACGAGCGGATGCTCAAGCGCAAGTCCTACGCCCGGATCTTCCGCACGACCTTCGAGGTCAGCTTCCTGACCACCGGGCTGTGCATCCTGATCGGCTATCCGCTGGCCTATTTCATCTCGCAACTGCCGAACCGGCTGGCCAACCTGTGCCTGATCACGGTGCTGTTGCCGTTCTGGACCTCGCTTCTGGTGCGAACCTACGCCTGGCTGGTGCTGCTGCAGAAGCAGGGTCTGGTGAACGACTGGGCGATCGCGCTGGGGCTGTGGGAGGAACCGCTGAAAATGGTCCACAACATGACCGGCAACCTGATCGGGATGGTGCATATCATGCTGCCGTTCCTGATCCTGCCGGTCTACGGGGCGATGCGGGCGATCAGCCGCGACTACATGAAGGCCGCGTCGAACCTTGGCGCCGGCCCGGTGCGCGCGTTCTGGACGGTGTTCTTCCCGCTTACCCTGCCGGGGCTTTTCGCCGGGTCGCTGATGGTGTTCATCCTGTGCCTTGGCTTCTTCGTCACCCCGGCGGTTCTGGGCGGCGGCAAGGTGATCATGGTGTCGATGCAGATCGTCTCGAACATCGAGCTGTTCGTGAACTGGGGCGCGGCCAGCGCGCTGGGCGTGGTGCTGCTGGTGATGACCTTCGCGATCCTCTGGCTGGCCTCGCGGTTCCTGCGGCTGGAACAGATGACCGGCGGCGGGGGGCACTGATGCTGCGCTGGCTGACCGCACCGGCGACAGAGACGCAGGTCACGCATGGCCAGCGGCTGTGGCTTTACGTCTTCGCGGTGATCGTCATGGTGCTTTTGGTGGTGCCGACGCTGATCGTGGTGCCGATGTCCTTTTCAGACAGCCAGTATCTCGAGTTCCCGCCCGAGGTCTGGTCGACCCGCTGGTACCAGCACTACTTCGGCTCGGCCGAATGGATGCTGGCCACCCGGACCTCGTTCAAGGTCGCGTTCCTGACGATGATCGTCGCCACCCCGGTCGGGGTGCTGGCGGCCTACGGCCTTCATGCCTCGAGGATCCGCTTCGTGCGTGCGGCCTTCGTGCTGATGATCACGCCGATGATGGTGCCGCTGGTGCTGGTCGCGATCGGGGCGTTCTATGCCTATGTCCAGCTCAAGATCCTGTACACGATCACCGGGCTGGTGCTGGCCCACACGGTGCTGGCGCTGCCGCTTGTGGTGATCGTCACCGGTGCGGCGCTGAAGGGCTACGACATGGCGCAGGAGGAAGCCGCCCGCAGCCTCGGCGCACCGCGCTGGAAGGCGTTCCTGACCGTGACCCTGCCGCAGATCCGCTTTGCCGTGATCACCGGCGCGTTGCTGGCCTTCCTGACCTCGTTCGACGAGGTCGTGGTGGCGATGTTCATCTCTGGCGGCGACAACCCGACGCTGACGCGCAACATGTTCAACGCGCTGCGCGACCAGATCGACCCGACGATCGCCTCGATCTCGACCATCATGGTGCTGGTGACCACCGTGATGATGCTGCTGGCGCAGCTCTTCGGTCAGAAGAAATAGCGGGGCGGACGGCCGGGCCTCCGCCCGCGTCACGGCCCCCGCTTTTCCGCTTGCCCCATAAGGGAAAAGAAACTTGGATGTCGGGAAATTCCGCGCATCTTATACCTGTGGGGGAGACGGGCGATGCATCTGAAGCTGCGGCAACTGGCGGTGTTCCATGCCGTGATGGAGGAGGGATCGGTTTCCAAGGCGGCCGAGCGCATGGGGCTCACGCAGCCTGCCGTCAGCATCGCCCTGACGACGCTCGAGGAAACGCTGGGCTACTCGCTCTTCAACCGCTCCAAGGGCTATTTCGTTCCGCGCCCCGAGGCCGAGCAGCTGCACGAGGACGCGGAACTGGCGATCCTCGCCTTCGAACGCTTCGCCTCGCATGCGCAGATGATCGGCAAGGGCGAAGCCGGGGTGGTGCGGATGGGCTCGATCGGCGCGACGGCGTTCCATTTCCTGCCCGGCGTGATCTCGACCTACACGGCCCGCCGCGACCGGATCGAAGTTCAGCTTCAGGTCCGCTCCTCCACCCAGATCGCCTATCTCGTCGGCAACGGGCAGATCGACATCGGCCTCGTCGAGGCACCGGTGGCCGCGCATTCGGTGACGGCGCGGGATTTCGCGATCCCCTGCGTCTGCATCCTGCGCGGCGACGATCCGCTTGCGGAAAAGCCGGTGATCACCCCGGCGGACCTGGCCGAACGGCGCTTGATCTCGGTCTACGAGGATCACCAGCTCGACCGGCAGCTCAAGTCCGCCTTCGTGGCGGCCGGGGTGCCGTGGTATTCGCAGATCCGCTGCTATTTCTTCGCCATCATGCGCAGCCTCGTCGCGAACGGCACCGGCGTCGCCGTCGTCGATGCGATCAACGGCTGCGCCGAGTTGAACGACGGGGTCGTCTGGCGGCCGTTCAGGCCCGATCTGGTGTTCGAGATGGCAGTGATCACCAGGGCCGATACCGCCCTGCAGGCGCCGACGGTCGAGTTTCTCGAGATGACGATCGCGCGTTTGCAGGCGCATGAGCGCCTGTTCGGTGCGGCCGGCGCCGGGGGGTAGCCGCCCCGGCCCCGCGACGGCGCGTTCAGCGCCCCATGCCGTAGAACTCGTCGTTCGGCCGCATCGCGGTCAGGTTCGCCATGCGGTTGCTGAGGCCGAAGAACGCCGTGACCGCCGCGATGTCCCAGATCGCCTCGTCGTCGAAACCGTGGTCGTGCAGCGCCGCGAAATCCGCCTCCGAGATCGCGCCGGCGTCGTTCGACACCTTCAGCGCGAAATCCAGCATCGCCTTGTGGCGCGCGCTGATGTCGGCCTTGCGGTAGTTCGTCGCCACCTGGTCGGCGACCAGCGGGTTCCGGGCGCGGATCCGCAGCACCGCCCCGTGCGCGACGACGCAATACAGGCAGCTGTTGGCGCTCGACGTGGCGACGATGATCATCTCCTTCTCCGCCTGCGTCAGCCGCTCGGTATACATCACGGCGTCATGGTAGGCGAAGAAGGCGCGGAATTCGTCCGGCCGGTGGGCGAGGGTCAGGAAGACGTTGGGGATGAACCCCGCCTTTTCCTGCACCGCGAGGATCGCCGTGCGGATATCCTCGGGAAGCTCGGACAGTTCGGGGATCGGGAAGCGGCTGACGGGGGGATGCGACATCGGGTTTCCTGTTCATTTGGATCGTGCGGTCAGAGGTCTTTCCAAAGCACCTTTCCCGCCCCCGACCGGGGCAGGCCATCGCGGAACTCGAAGCGCCGCGGCACCTTGTAGGCGGCCATGTTGGCCCGGCACCAGTCCGTCAGCGCCGCGGCGGACAGATCGGTGCCCGGCCGTGGAACGATCACCGCGCGCACCGTCTCGCCCGACCGCGGATCGGGGTCGCCGACGACGCAGGCCTCGCGGATTCCGGGATGGCCGTGCAGGATCGCCTCGACCTCGGCGGGCCAGACCTTCAGCCCGGCGACGTTGATCATCCGCTTCAGCCGGTCGACGAAGAAGAAATACCCCGCCTCGTCGACATGGCCGACATCGCCGGTGCGGAAGAACCGCTTGCCGTCGAGCGTGAGGAAAGCCGCCTCGGTCTCTTCCGGCCGGTTCCAGTAGCCCTGGAACACCTGCGGTGCATGGGTGACGATCTCTCCGGGCTGGTTCGGGCCAAGCTCCTGCCCGGTGGCCGGATCGACGATGCGCGAATCGACGTCGAAGATCGGGATGCCGAGGCATTGCGGCTTCGGCGCCGCGGGCGGGTTGATATGGGTCGGCGCCATGGTTTCTGTCAGGCCGTAGGCCTCGACATAGTCCAGCCCGATCAGCTCCGCCATCTTCCGCGCCACGCCGTCGGGCATCTGCGCGCCGCCGCCGCCGATCGCGACAAGCGACGACAGGTCGACCGCTTCGATCCCCGGCAGGGCAAGGAAGTCGATCATGCTGGTGGTGATCGACCGCCAGTGTTCGATCTGGTGATCCGCGATGATCCGCGCGGCGGTGCGGGCGTTCCACCGCGTCGTCAGGTAGATCGTCGAGGCCGTGAAGATCGGCAGGTTCATCGAATGCTGCATGCCGGTGACATGGCAAAACGGCAGCGTCGCCAGCACCCGCGCGCCGGGCGACATTCCCACCCAGCCGGGATAGGCGCGGATCGTGGCGTTGACGCTGGCATGGGTGTGCAGGCACCCCTTGGGCAGGCCGGTCGTGCCGGAACTGTAGGGGATGATGCACCAGTCGTCGGGCCCGCGGTCGTGATCGGGGGCGGCCCCGTCGCAGGCCAGCGCCTCTGCCCAGGGAAGGCCGACCGGCGAGGGCGCGGGCTGCGCGAAGTCGTCGGGAAACTCCGGCCCCGGCACCCGCCCCGCGTAGTCCCTGTACCGCGCCGCGATCAGCCGCGCATCGCCCAGCCCGGCCGCCACCGCCGCGACCTCGTCGCCCAGTTCCTCGCCGAACACCACCGCCCGCGCGCCCGAATCCCGCAGGATATGCGCAAGCTCGCCCCGCCGGCACATCGGGTTGACCGGCACGATCACGGCATTGGCGGCGAGGATCGCGTAATAGGCGATGACGAATTGCGGCGCGTTCTGCATGTAAAGCGCGACGCGGTCGTTCGGGCCGATGCCCGCGCCGCTGTGCAGATACCCCGCCAGCCGGCGCACCTGCGCAAGCAGATCGGCATAGCGCAGCGTCGCGCCGTAGTACCAGATCGCGGCCCGGTCGGGCGCGTCCCCGGCGGACCGCACGAGATTTTCGAACACCGAGTGTCGCGCCGGCGGCAGGCTGTGGGGCAGCCCCTTCGGCCAGACGCCATGGTGCCGGGTCTGCATGACGGCCGTCTCCCGTGCCGGTCAGTCCGGCGGCAGCTGGTTGCCGGCCAGCAGGTTCAGCTTGGTGTTCTGCGCGTATTTCCGGCACAGCCTTTCGCAGCCCTCGTATGTCGCGTCGAACGGCCCGGCCTTCCAGCCGGTCAGTTGCAGCACCACCCCGTTGCCGACCTTGGGCCCCGCCAACGCCTCCTGGTAGTCGGCATCGGCCATCTCGGTCTTGTCGAGTTTCACGCCCTTGGCCTCGAGCTCGGCGACATATGCCTCGATATCGTCGATCTCCAGCCCGATGTGCTGGATCCCGTTGCCATGCTTCTCGACGAACTTCGAGATGAAGCTGTCGGGGTCGTCGCTGGCGATGAAGCTCATGATCGAGACGCCGAAGCGCACGCAGGCGCCGCGATACCGGTCCTCGATCGATTCGAATTCCATCATCATCTCGCCGCCGAGGGTGTTGATCGCGTTGTCGAGCGCGGCGGGCAGATCCTTCACGGCGAATGCGATGTGGTTGATGGCGGTGATCCTGGCCATGGCTTCGGTCCTTCCTGACGGGTCTGGGTGACGGCGGCCGCCTCAGGCGGCGGAGTTGGCGAAGAGTTCGCGGGCATCGCCCTGCTGGCGCTTGGGCAGGAACGGCAGCCCGGCCACCGTGGCGCGGCGCGGCCCGTCCCAGGTGGTCACGTCCAGAACCGTGCCCGGTTGCGCCGCGGCGGCGGCGACGATCCCGATCGCGATGTTGCGCTCCAGCCGCGGCGAATGGGCGAGGCTGGTCAGCTTGCCGAGGGTCCGATCACCCTGCCGCAGCGGCCAGGGCTCCTCGTTCGACTGCAGCGGCCCGCCCTCGACCGTCAGGCCCACCAGCGTGCGGCCCGGCGGTTCGTCCCGCAGCCGCGCCAGCGCCTCGCGCCCGATGAAGCGCGGCGTGTCGTCAAGCTCCACCAGCCGGCCCAGCCCGACCTCGAAGGGCGTTTCCGCCATGGTCATGTCGACCCCCCATGACAGGATGCCGGATTCGATCCGCCGGGCCTGGTTGACCGCGCCGGGCGCCACGCCGCAGGAGCGGCCGGCTTCCATCAACGCCTCGAACAGCGCCTCGCCCTGCGCGGCGTTCTGCAGGTAGATCTCGTAGCCGAATTCCCCGCTCCAGCCGGTGCGCGAGACGAAAAGCTCGTGGCCCTGGAACGGCGCCGGGGTGACCCGGTAGTATTTCAGATCGAGGATGCCCTCGCCGAAGAGATTGGCCATCAGGCGCGGCGATTTCGGCCCCTGGACCTGGATGACCGACACCTGAGCGTCGCGGATCGTCACCCGCATCGGGACATGGGCGGCGACGGCCTTCGCCCAAAGCTCCAGATCGCAGTCCGAGGTCGACAGCCAGAACCGGTCTTCCGCCAGCCGCAGGATGATCGGGTCGCTGACGATGCCGCCGTCGGCCGCCGTGATCAGCGCGTATTTGCACTGGCCGACGGCGCATTTCGCCATGTTGCGCGGGGTCAGGTACTGGACGAAATCCAACGCGTCGGGGCCGCCGATCTCGACCTGGCGCTCGCCCATCACGGGCCAGATCGCCACCTCGTTGGCGACCTTCCAGTATTCGTCCACCGGGTTCGAGAAGGTGCTGGAGATATAGGTCCGGTTGTAGACCGAATAGGTCCGGCAGCCGTGTTTCCACGACACGTCGAAAAAGGCGCCCTTGCGGATTCGCGGCTGGATCGGCAGCGCCGCGCCCCTGTGTGGCCTCATCACCATGCCCGCCTCCCCGGCAGGCCGGGCCGGGGGGCCCCGCGGTGCCCCGCGCCCTCGGCGGCGGATACGCCCCCGGCACCGCGCAAGGGCCTGCCTGTCGTGTCGTTGACCACCGTTTCGTCCTCGCCCGAACCGCCCGATCCGCCGCGCGCGCACCGGCGCGCTTCAGGACGGTAGCGGCCCGGAAATGCGCAGGAAAATAAGAAAACCGGCATGCCGGACACGCCCGATTTATACCGCGATGTCCCGGCCGGCCCGCCGGTGCGGCGGCGCGCGGAAATGTCGAGACCGGGGCGGACAAGGCGGTGGCGGGCGCCGATTTCGGAACCGGCGCAAACCCGATCAGAAATCGAGGTTCTCGACCGACAGCGCGTTTTGCTGGATGAACTCGCGCCGCGGTTCCACCACGTCGCCCATCAGCTTGGTGAAGATGTCGTCGGCCTCGGCCACGTCGTCGATCTT